>Ga0114958_10000179_pt1 | contig 53499 bp, 50 predicted proteins | sample C_130208_EF_Meta_FD_89577 | JGI IMG/M metagenome (GOLD analysis project Ga0114958, IMG submission 89577) | Freshwater microbial communities from Lake Croche, Canada to study carbon cycling - C_130208_EF_MetaG | ecosystem: Environmental > Aquatic > Freshwater > Lake | place: Lake Croche, Canada... | reverse complement strand
TATAATTATGCCTTGTTCCCAACTTTGCAAAAATTCTTTGATCCACTTCGACCAGATATGACATATGAGAATGGATCACGTGATTATTTTGTACATCGTTTAGGAGATACTTATTTAATGTTGGCAGAAGCTCAACTTAAATTGGGTAAGCAAGCCGAAGCAGTGGCAGCCATTAACATGGTACGTGTTCGCGCGGCTGCAGCGGGTAAGGCAGATGCGATGAAGGTTGATGCAGTTGACATGAATTTGATCATGGAAGAACGTGCACGTGAATTGGCAGGTGAGCAAACGCGCTGGATGGATTTAAAACGTTGGAACAATTTAGTTGAGCGTGTTAAATTATACAATGTGGATGCTGCGGTAGGTGTGTCTGACAGACACTTGGTTCGCCCTATTCCTCAAAAGCAAGTGGATTTATCTGAAAATGGAGGTTTTCCTCAAAATGCAGGATATTAATTCATATTAATTTCTATTTTTGTAAAATTCCGGAGGGTAACCTTCGGAATTTTACTTTAAACCAAAACCTATGAAAAAATTATTCATTCTTTTGTCCATTTGTAGCCTTTCCAGTTTTGCTCAAAATCTTCCAGTTAGTTTCAAAAAAAATGAAGCTGAAAAGAAGATTGATGTCCTAGTGGGTGGCAAATATTTCACATCTTATTTTTATCCAGGCGAATCGGTTTTGAAAAAGGCTGTTCTTTTTCCCATTCTTTCTGCGCAGGGGACAACGATAACTCGGGGATATCCTGTCACGCCACGTGCCGGAGAACGAACAGATCATCCACACCACGTAGGTATGTGGTTAAATTATGAAGATGTGAATGGCTATGATTACTGGAACAATTCTACAGCCATTATCAAGTCTTTACAATCTCATAAAATGGGTACTATTTTTCATGATGCAGTACTTTCAAATAAGGGAGGAAAACAAGGGGAATTGGTGACCACGGCCACTTGGGTGGATGAAGACGGAAAAGGGCAAAAAGTGCTCAGTGAAAAAACGACTTATGTATTTTCTGGAACAGCAGATACACGCGTGATTGATCGTATGACCACGTTGACAGCCCTAAGTGATGTGGTGAATTTCAAAGATGTGAAAGATGGGATGTTTGCGATTCGTGTGGCGCGTCAATTGGAAATCCCAAGTGATAAGCCCGACGTATTTACCGATGCGCATGGCGTAGAAACAAAAGTGCCTGTTTTAGATAATTCAGGTGTGACTGGCGATTATGAAAGTAGTGAAGGAATTAAGGGAGAAGCTGTTTGGAGTACACGCGCCACTTGGATGAAATTAAAAGGGATCATGGATAATCATCCGATCAATATTGTGATTTTTGATCATCCTTCCAATGTCAGCTATCCATCTTATTGGCATGCCCGAGGCTATGGTCTTTTTGCCGTAAATCCATTAGGAGCTAAGGTGTTTAGTAATGGAAAGGACATTCGGAATTTAACGTTGAAAAAGGGTGAATCTGTTACCTTCCGCTATCGGACTTTAATCGCTGATAAAGAATTAGCTAAAGCGGATCTAGATGCGCGTCAAGCCGCCTTTTCAAAAGAGGTTAAATAGTAAATATTAGAGAAATTTATGTATTTTTGTAAAGCAATCAGGGGCCGAAAGGCCCCTATTTCTTTGTGTTTATGAAATTACAATTTTTGGGTGCGGCGAAACAAGTTACAGGTTCCATGTATTTGTTAGAGCTTGAGGATGGGTATAAAATTTTAATCGATTGTGGTACGGATATGGATCGGGAGATCGATTATGAAACTCCTTATGAAAATAGTTCCTTTTTTCCTTTTGATGCTTCATTAATTAATCTTGTAGTTTTAACGCATGCGCATATTGATCATTCGGGTAATATACCGATGCTCTATCGTGAAGGTTATGAGGGACAAGTCTTATGTACACCACCCACGGCGGAATTAGCTGAACTGTTACTGATGGACTCGGCGAGTTTACATCTTCGTCGCTTACGAGCCGCGCAAGGGGAAAGTAGAAAGAAACATAAACAAATGGATCGTCTTTTAAAACGAGGCGATATGTATTTGCAAAAGGACGTCGAAAATTCCTTGGATAATTTTGTTACCCTTAATTTTAATAAAAAATTCGTGGTTCATCCAGGATTGGAAATAACGTTTATTCCAGCGGGTCACTTATTAGGGGCGGCACACATCTATTTTTCGATTAAAGAAGGGGATGAGGTAAAGACTTTGGGCTTTAGTGGTGATATTGGTCGCAAAAATTATCCCTTACATATTGATCCCGCCATATTGCCACCCTGTGATTATTTGGTGTGTGAAACTACCTATGGAAATCGAATACATGAGGATAAAGTGCCTCCCATGGATGCTATGGAGCAAATTATCCGGGAAACTTGTATTGATTTACCAGGACGTTTAATTATTCCTGCTTTTTCCGTGGGTCGCACACAAGCTGTACTTTTTACTTTAAATCGCTTAATAGAAGAGCGAAATTTCCCTACCATTCGGGTATTTACGGATAGCCCCATGGGCCGTAGTTCGACTAAAATTTATGCTAAATATTTATCTTATTTAAATCCAGAGGCCAGAGGATTCCAGAAAGAATATGATGAATTATTTGATTTTGATAATTTGGTATTCTTGCAATCCGAAAAAGAATCTAATGCCATAAAAAATTATCACGAACCATGTATCATCATTTCTTCATCGGGTATGATTTCTGGTGGACGTGTGGAAAAACATATAGCAGAAAACATTAGTAATACACATTGTACTATTCTTTTAATCGGTTATGCGGCGGATGGAACCTTAGGTCGAGAATTATTAGCTGGAGCAGATACGATTAAAGTTCGCGATCGAGAATATAAGGTAAATGCTCAAATCAGAAAAATAGATGTGTTTTCAGGTCATGCGGATCAAATAGGTCTTTTGGATTTTGTCAAAACACAAGATCCTGTTAAGAATAAAATGATGTTTTTAACACATGGCGAAGAGGAGAGTATGTTAACCTTTACGGAAGAAGTGAATAAATTGGGCTTTGATAACGTTATTTTGCCTTCGAAGAATGAAACTTTTATTCTTTAATCCTTATTTTTGTAAGATTCATTTTTGAGAATTTATGAGAACATTATTAGAGTTTGAAAAGCCTATCGCTGATTTAGAAGATAAGTTGATTGAAATGAGAAAGTTAGCTTTGGAAAATAATGTAGATGTTTCCGAAGCTGTGGTTTCTTTGACAGAAAAGATTATCGAATTGAAGAAAGAGACATTTTCAAATTTAACGCGTTGGCAGCGTGTCCAACTTTCTCGTCATCCTGAGCGTCCTTATACTTTTGATTACATTGAAAAAATGTGCGCTGAATTCATCGAGATTCATGGAGATCGCTCTGTGGCAGATGATAAGGCGATGGTGGGTGGATTTGGGAACATAAATGATGAGTTTTCGGTGATGTTTATAGGCCAACAAAAAGGTCGAAATACCAAAGAACGTCAATTTAGAAATTTTGGTATGCCTAATCCTGAAGGTTATCGCAAGGCTTTGCGTTTAATGAAGATGGCAGAGAAATTTAATAAGCCCATTGTCTGTTTAATAGATACTCCCGGTGCTTTTCCTGGGATAGAGGCGGAAAAAAGAGGGCAGGGTGAGGCGATTGCACGCAATATTAGGGATATGTTCATGTTGAAAGTCCCCGTGATTTGCATTATTATTGGTGAGGGTGCCTCGGGTGGAGCCTTAGGAATTGCAGTTGGTGATCGCGTGTTGATGATGGAAAATACTTGGTATTCCGTAATTTCACCGGAATCTTGTTCTTCTATTTTATGGAGAAGTTGGAATTATAAGGAGCAAGCCGCCGAAGCATTGAAATTAACGGCTGATGATATGCTTAGTAATGGGCTTATCGATGGAATTATTCCTGAACCTTTAGGAGGGGCACATTTAGCACCGGATCTTGCTGCTGCCAATATCAAAGCGATGATTATTTCAGAATTGAAGGTTTTATCGGCTATGTCTGTGTCTGAACGGATTGATCAACGTATCGAAAAGTTTGGTAAAATGGGCGTTGTTATCGAATAAAATGAAACCAATAAAAGCGCTACTTTTTGATTTAGGTAATGTATTGTTGCCCATAGATTTAGTACGTAGCTATGAGGAATTTAGCGCACTTTCTTTACAATATTCAGCCTTGCAAATCGAGCAAATAACGCAAGAAGAAGGTCTGTGGCGAAATTATGAGGCTGGATTGGTTGACGAAGACACCTTTCGTTTATCCATACAAAATCGATTTCAATTTTCTTGTTCAGATGAGACCTTTGATCAGGCATTTAATGCACTCTTATTAGGATTTCATCCGGGTGTCTATGAATTATTGGCTGGTCTAGCCAAGCGGTTTGATTTGTATTTATTAAGTAATACGAGTTCCATTCATGCCCGTGTTTTTATGAATGAGCATGTAGGTCCCGAAGGTCAGCATGTTTTTGACTTATTTAAAAAGATTTATTTGTCTTATGAAATGGGCTTAATTAAACCTGATCCTCGCATATATGAACAGGTGTTACTTGAAAATAATTTATTGGCTTCTGAAGTCATGTTTTTTGATGATAATTTCAGTAATATTGAATCCGCTAAAAGAGTAGGTATTCAAGCCACTCATATAGATCCCAGTAGCTCTTTATCTCAAATTAGACAAATATTACAGGCATATGTTAATTAAATCTCCCATTTTTGATCTAATATTTAAATGGTCGGGTTGGCGGCTTGAAGGCCAAGTTCCCACTCAATTACATAAAAGTATTACCATCGTTTGTCCGCACGCGACTTGGACAGATTTCCCTGTCGGTCTAGGTGCCCGTTCGCTCATGAATATGCCTATTTATTTTTGGGGTAAAAAGGAATTGTTTCAGGGCCCTTTTGGATGGATGTTTCGTTGGTTAGGGGGATATCCCGTGGACCGTGGTAAGAAATCCAATTTAGTTGATGCGATCGTGGATATTTATCAAGGTAATACAGAATTTCATGCTGTGCTGGCTCCTGAAGGAACAAGAAAGGATGTAGAAGAACTTCGGACCGGTTTTTATTATATTGCGGTTAAGGCCCAAGTACCCATTTTGATGATCGGATTCGATTACGTAAATAAACGAATTATCATTCGTGAACCTTTCACTCCGTGTGGTGATTTCGAGGTGGATAAATTGGTCATTGCAAAATTTTTCCAAGGTATCCCAGGCGTTCAGAAAACTTGGATTAAGCGTTATTTAGCTTAAAATTCTTCGCGGATTTCACGATATAAGCCGCTGTTCTTTGCGATGCGCCTTCCTTACCTATACTATCCCTTAATTCTGAATAATCTAATTTTTGTTTTTCTCGAGCGGGCGAATCAGCATGTAAAATTTCCCTTAATCCATTTTTTAGGTGTGAAACAGAAAATTCAGCTTGGATTAATTCAGGTACCGCTGCCCGATTAAGGATAATATTGACTAATGAAATGTATTTTATATTTACGATCAATTTGGCCAACGAATAAAATAGCCAATCTGTTTTATAAACAACTAATTGAGGTACACCTAATAAGGCTGTTTCTAAGGTGGCTGTTCCTGACGTCACTACAGCGGCCTTGGCATAATGTAGAACCTGATAGGTTTTATCAAAAATGACAGGTATTTGGTATGTCGCAAATAAATCCTTCCATTCCGATACGCCTGCTACATAAAAAGTTGTGTCAGGCATTTCTTTGCTTAAAGCCTCGAAAATGGGCATAGATGCCTGAATTTCTTGTTTTCGACTACCAGGTAGGAGTGCCACATAGATTTTGTCAGACAGAATAAATGTAGGATCGGCATTAAATTTTGAAATGGCATCTTGTAAAGGATTGCCTACATAATGTGTTTTAATTCCGTTTTCCTCGAATAATTTTTTTTCAAAGGGGAAAATAACATAGAGTTCATCTATCCATTTTCGAATCGTACCTACACGACCTTTATTCCATGCCCAGACTTTTGGCGCAATGTAAAATTGGGTATGAAATCCTTTTAATTTAGCGATTCGTGCTGCTTTTAGGTTAAATCCACCGTAATCGATAAAAACGATGGTGTCAGGTTGGAATGCTTCAATCTGTTCACCAAATAATTTGAATAATCCTTTTAGACGAGACAGATTTTGTAAAACGCCTAATAGCCCCATGATGGCTAAATTTTTGTGATGAATCAAAATTTCTGCCCCGGCGGCTTTCATTTCATCTCCTCCCCAGGCTTGAATTTCAGCGTTTGGGTCTATGGAAATGAGCTCTTTGATGAGATTGGAGCCATGTAAATCGCCTGATTTTTCGCCAACTAAGATGAAGTATTTCATAGGCTATTCCCCAAAATATTCCACGGAGTTTTTATTCGTTTCAATTAAATGAATTTTATGCAAAACAGCCGTATTGGATGTAGAAGTTATTTTTGAGGCCAATATATTCCAAAATTCCATCACTAAAACTTCACAACTTGCCAATTTGTCCTTCATAAATGGAACATCCAAATTCAAGTTTTTATGATCTACCTGATCGATGATTTCTTTCTTAATTAAATCACCTAATTGCTTTAAATCATATACAAAACCAGTCTCAGGATCCGGATGTCCTTTGACAGTAACGATTAATTCAAAGTTATGTCCATGCCAATTTGTATTAGCACAAGGACCAAAAATTTCTTGATTTTTTTCGTCTGACCAGGCGGGATTGAATAGACGATGAGCCGCATTAAAATGTTCCTTTCGGATTACATATACCATTGTTTTCAGTTCGTTTAGCGGATATCTGGGAAAACAGTAGCAGATAGTCCAATTATTCAACAAAGGTACAAAAGGTATCGGTATATTATGTAAATTTGAAAATTAAAACAGGATAAGATGATCATAGTTACCGGTGCTGCAGGATTTATTGGTAGTTGTTTAATCCAACGACTCAATGAATTAAACTTCTATTACATTATCGCGGTAGATGATTTTTCCAATGAAGAGAAAAATAAAAATTTGATCGGTAAAAAAATCAAAGCCCGGGTGGAAAGATCCGAATTCATGGCTTGGTTAGATTCAAATTATCAGGAAGTTGAGTTTATTTTTCATATAGGTGCGCGAACCGATACAACCGAGTTTGATAAAGCGATTTTTGATGAATTGAATGTTAATTATTCAAAGGATATTTGGAATCGTTGTGTTTCTTATCAAATACCGCTTATTTATGCTTCATCAGCTGCTACCTATGGTTTAGGCGAGTTTGGATATGATGATAATGAATCCACGATCCCGCAGTTAAAGCCTTTAAATCCATATGGCGATTCTAAAAATGACTTTGATATTTGGGCTTTGCAACAAGACAAAAAGCCTTTCTTTTGGGCAGGATTAAAATTCTTCAATGTTTACGGGCCTAATGAATATCATAAAAGTCGGATGGCTTCTGTGATTTGGCATGCGTACAAACAAATTCTCGCTACGGGTTCTTTAAAATTATTTAAATCACATCATCCTAATTATGCCGACGGAGAGCAATTGCGAGATTTTATTTATGTCAAAGATCTTGTGGAAGTTTGTGTATTTTTCATGGAGCACCGTAAGGATTCCGGAATTTATAATTTAGGAACTGGACAAGCGAGAAGCTTTAATGCTTTAGGTACCTCTACATTTAATGCTTTGGATAAGCCGGTTCAAATTTCATATATAGACACGCCCATTGATATTCGAGATAAATATCAATATTATACCCAGGCGAATATGGCTAAATTACGAAATGTTGGCTATTCGAAGCCTTTTTATACCTTAGAAGAGGGCGTTAAAGATTATGTACAAAATTACCTTATGAAAGGTCTTTACTGGTAATTTTTTTTAAACCTTCTTCTAGGAATCCTTGTCCATAGGCTAATAGTTGGATATTCGCAGCGATAAGGCCTAAAATGGCCACTTGTATTTTTCTGGTACTGATTAGTCCATCGACGAATAAAAATATCCAGTACAAGGCGATTATTCCCGAGAAATACATCCCAAGGTTTACATCTATAATATTTAACAGGATGGTATTCCAAAAAAACAGGAAATAGACCAAAGGAAGAAAGTGCACGGCTTTTAATTCTTGAGGATAAAATCGGCTAATATTGATTCTCGCACGACCAAAAAAATGCAATTGCTTATAAAATTGGCTAAAACTCGTTCTGCGTTTATGGTATATAAATGCCTTGGCTAAAAGTCCTGATTTAAATCCCATCGAAATGCAACGAATACTAAATTCAATATCTTCCCCCATTCGGGTTATTTTAAAGCCTTTAGTGGCTTCCCAAACTTTCCGAGAAATTCCCATATTGAAACTTCTTGGATGAAATTGTCCACCGATATTTTTTGCTTTTCCACGTATACCACCTGTGGTTAAAACACTGGTCATACTGTAACTAATGGCCTTTTGAATGGGGCTAAAACTTGGATGTTCCTTATCCGGTCCACCAAATAAATCTAAGTTTTCAGCATGAATGCCTAGATCTACTTCAGTTAAATAATTGGGTTCAATTAAGGCGTCAGAATCTAAAATGATGAAAAAATCCCCTTTAGCACGTTCAAATGCGTAATTCCGCGCAAAGCCCTGTCCGCCATTTTCTTTTGTAAAATAGGAGATGCTAAGATTTTTTTGATGTTTTTTTACAACTGTTTCTGAAGAAATTTCAGATCCATCTTCGATAACGATCACTTCAAAATCCATGAAAATTTGGTTTTGAAGGCATTCCAATAACTCGTCCAATTCTTGGGGTCGGTTGTAAACAGGAATGATAACCGAAAATTTGACCATCTCGGGGTATGGATTTATGCTGAGATTTCTTTCAGAGTTTCGTCACTCGCTTGGATGATGTTAGCAATTTCCGCTTCCTCAATGGCATCAGATAGGAACCAAGATTCAAATTGAGAAGGAGGGAGGTAAATTCCTTTGTCCAACATGCCTTTAAAATAACGTCCAAACATAGCCGTATCGGAGGTTTTCGCATCGCTGAAATTTTCTACCACTACATCTGTAAAAAATAAAGTAAACATGGAGCCTATTTGGGTTACACGTGCTTTGATTTTATATTTCTGAATTTGTGATTCGAGTGCCTTAGCGATTAATTTACCTTTTTCTTCAAGTCGTTTGTACACATCTAAATCGCTACTTATTAAATTAAGCATGGCCATTCCTGCGGAAGTGGCTAATGGATTTCCAGAAAGTGTCCCTGCCTGATAAACAGGCCCTGAAGGGGCGATCATATTCATAATTTCCGCCCTTCCACCATAAGCACCTACGGGTAATCCTCCACCTATAATTTTGCCTAATGTAGTAAGATCTGGTTTAACTCCACAAATTCCTTGATATCCGCTTGGTGAAAGGCGAAAGCCTGTCATGACCTCATCGAAAATTAGCAATGCGCCATGCTCTTTGCATAATGTGGAAATTGCATCTAAATACCCTTCTTTTGGGATGACTAGTCCCATATTTCCCACCACGGGTTCAATGATAACCGCTGCTAAGCTTGATGGATTTGCCTTAAAAAGAGCTACCAATGATTCTATATCATTGTAAACCGCTGTTAAAGTATCTCTAGCGGTTGATTGTGTGACACCTGGACTGTCGGGAGTTCCTAAGGTGGCCACGCCTGAACCAGCCGCAATAAGAAAGGAATCGCCATGGCCATGGTAACAACCTTCAAATTTGATGATTTTATCTCTTTTCGTATAGGCTCTAGCCACCCGAATGGCTGCCATGGTAGCTTCTGTTCCGGAGTTCACTAATCGGACCTTCTCGATGGAAGGAACCATCGAAATAATTTTCTCGGCAATAAGGACCTCGTTGTAACTTGGTGCGCCAAACGAAAAGCCATTGGATAAGGCTTCACGAACGGCCTGTTCGATGGCTGGATGTGCCTGCCCAAATAACATGGGTCCCCAGGAACCAATTAAATCAATGTATGAATTACCATCTACATCATGTAGATATGCGCCTTTAGCTGATTGAATGAAAACGGGATTACCTCCTACAGATTTAAATGCTCTTACAGGTGAATTTACACCACCAGGAATTACCTGATTAGCTCGTTCAAAATAGGCGGCACTTAATGATCTCATTATTTTTTCTTTTTAGGCGGGTTTTTTTTTGCATTTTTTTGCGTTTCTTCCATGGTTTTTAATTGTGTCTGAAGATATTGAGAGAAACGAGATTTTTTAGCACCACCACTTGCGGCGATTTTTTTGCGGTTTTCGTCAAGTAATACTTTGATTTTATCCTCGTTGACAAATTTGCGAATGGCTAATTGTTGGCCTATGGTCACCAAATTGGAAACGAAATAATAAAAACTTAATCCCGCAGGAAATGAGTTCATCACGAACATGAAAATAACCGGTGTGAAATAGGCCATCATTTTCATGTTGATGGGTTGACCTGGTTGATCTGGTGTGATTTGGTTATTATAATACCCGTAAGCTAATTGGGATACGGTCATCAATAAGCAGAATAAACTGATATGAGACCCATAAAAAGGAATAGTAAAGGGTAAACTTAATATTGAATCAAAGGTGGATAAATCTTCAGCCCATAAAAATGGCTGTTGACGAAGGTTGATTAAGTTCGGAAATAACATAAACACTGCCATCAAAACGGGCATGGTGGCTAATACAGGAATACAACCACTTAATGGATTGACACCTACTTCGCCATAAAGTTTCATGGTTTCTTGTTGTACTTTGGCCGCATCATCACCGATTTTCTCTTTGATTGCTGCGATTTCAGGTGCCAAAATCCGTGTTTTGGCCATGGATACGTAGGATTTATACGTAAGCGGCAATAAGGCGGTTTTGATAATCAAGACTAACACGATAATCAGCAATCCATAATTCGAGAAGATACTTTCTAAAAATCCGAAAAGGGGAACGAAGATATAACGTGTGATGGGCAATAAGAAATCGTAACTTAATTTCACGTTCTTCCCAAATGACGGTGCCACATTTTTTATGATGGAATAATCATTGGGGCCAAAGTAAAATTGAAAATTTGATTTTCCTTGAATTAAATCTTGCGTACTGCCTGTAATCTGGGCATCCAACGTTTTGATATAGGTGGAATCAGTCAGATTAGGGGTACTTGTTACATTGGCTTTAGTAAAATGTGTTCCCTGAGGAATCAAACCGCTTAAAAAGTATTTTTTCTTAAATGTGATCCAATCGGTAGAATTAGTAATGCTTTCGCTTTGTTGGGACGAAGGGTTTTCTGATAAATTATCAAATTCTTCATCTTGCGTCAACAAATAATTAATCGTCGCTTTTCGCTCCTCGGTAATGTCTTTTTCATTTTGGGTGACATTTTCTTTCCAATGAATTGTATATTCCGTCCCTGTAATTTGATCAGCGATTTCTTTGGCATCTAAGGAATAAGAAAGTTGGAATCCAGATTTAGGTAATGAATAGGTAAGGGAGATTTTTTTTCCGTTGGGAAGCACACTTGCAAAACGCACATTAGATCCTTGTTGGCTCCCGGTAAATATTAAATTGGAAAGACTTATTTTAGCCGAGCTTGTCGGTATTTCAATATTAAATACATCTTTTTTACTATCAAAAATTTTGATGCCTTCTGATGAATCCGCAAGGTAATTTTTATAGCTCTTGTAATTCTTTAATTGAACGCTTGAAATTTTTCCGCCGATGGAAGAAAGGCCCACTTTAATGTCCTTATTTTCCAAAACGAATAATTGTTCTTTGACAGAACTATCAAGCGTTATAGTCGGCAAGGCATTAGCCCCCTGTTTATTGGAAGACCTTTGTTTTGCAATAACGGAAACTTGGGCTTTGGGTTTAATCGCATCTTCTTTGGGTGCAAAGAAATATTGATACCCAAGTAGCATGGCCATGATTAAAACAATACCGGTAATTGAATTCTTATCCATATGTACTATTTTGAATTTTTAATAAAAGGAACCGCGTGTTGATAAACGGCTTTGATGAACTGAACGAACAAAGGAGCAGGAGATTCGACAGTTGATTTATATTCTGGATGAAATTGAACCCCCACAAAAAATGGATGGTTAGCTAATTCGATAATTTCAACCAAATTCGAATCTGGATTTATTCCAGAAGCGATTAATCCTGCATCCTGATATTGTTTTAAGTAGGCATTATTAAATTCATAGCGATGACGATGACGCTCTTGAATCAAACTTTTACCATAAATTTTATGAGCTAAGGTGCCTTTTTCGATTTTACATGGATAAGACCCTAAGCGCATTGTTCCACCTTTAGCTGAAATATCTTTTTGAGATTCCATCAAATCAATCACAGGAAAGGCTGTATCCTGATTCATTTCAAACGAATGAGCACCTTCTAAACCTAATACATTTCTTCCAAATTCAATGACAGCACACTGCATGCCTAGGCAAACGCCTAAAAATGGAATTTTGTTCTCACGGGCATATTTCACGGCATTGATTTTGCCCTCAATTCCTCGCTCGCCAAATCCAGGAGCTACTAAAATTCCATCTAATCCTTGAAACAATTCCTCGATGTGATCGACATCCATAGTTTCAGATGAAATCCATTTGACATTAACCTTAATCTCATTCGCTACGCCAGCATGAATAAATGCCTCAGCAATGGATTTATAGGAATCTTTTAATTCGACATATTTTCCGATGAGCCCAACGGTTATTTCGAATTTTGGCGATTTCAATTTCTGTAAAAAGCTTTTCCAATTTGTCAAATTGGAATCTTTATCATTGTAAATATCCAGTTTATAAAGTACGCGGCTATCTAAACGTTCTTCCTTCATTAACATAGGCACATCGTAAATCGTTTCGGCGTCTCTAGCCTCGATAACATCTTGTTCGGATACATTGCAAAATAAACCAATCTTCCTTTTCATCTCTTGGGGAAGGGGATGCTCAGTTCGACAAACCAAAATATCGGGCTGAATTCCGGATTCAGAAAGGGTCTTTACTGAGTGTTGTGTAGGTTTTGTTTTTAATTCGCCGGCTGAAGCCAAATATGGAATTAAAGTTAAATGGATAAAAAGTGTGTTTTTTTCGCCTAAATCCCACTTTAATTGGCGCGCAGCCTCGATAAATGGAAGAGACTCAATATCTCCCACACAACCGCCAATTTCAGTGATCACAATGTCAAATTTTCCAGTTTCACCTAAAATCAAAATATTACGTTTGATTTCATCGGTGATATGTGGAACAACCTGGACTGTTTTACCTAAATAATCGCCTCGACGTTCTTTGGTAATCACATTATGATAAATACGACCGGTAGTAATGTTATTGGATTGGCTGGTTGGCGTATTTAAAAAGCGCTCATAATGACCCAAGTCTAAATCCGTTTCTGCGCCATCATTTGTTACATAACATTCTCCATGCTCATAGGGGTTTAATGTACCCGGATCAATGTTAATATATGGATCAAATTTTTGGATGGTGCAAGTTAAGCCACGTGCTTGAAGTAACTTCGCCAAGGACGAGGCTATGATGCCTTTTCCAAGTGAGCTAGTTACTCCACCCGTAACAAATATGTACTTTGATTTTTTGGGATTCCCCTTGCCAGACATCAGGATTTTCATTATTTGGTTACGGGAAACAAAGATAGCTTCTATTTTTATTTTATCTTGCATTGTCTTAGTTATTCTTGAAAATTCATGTCCATTAAACTTTTTTCTGCTTCTGCCGGCTCAGGTAAAACCTATACCTTGACGCTCGAATATATTAAATTGGCCTTAGCAGGTACGGACTCCCGAGGCTATTTTCGCCGTATCCTAGCCGTGACTTTTACGATTAAAGCAGCCGAGGAAATGCGTTCTCGAATCATTGAATTTTTGGAATTAATGGCTACCTATCCCTATGATACAAGTTATCCGATTGAACAAAAAAATAAAGGCTTAGAAATAATCCAGCAAATTCAAATTGAATTACAACAGGATGGTAAATCATTTAGTCTAGAAGAATTAGCGAAAAGAGCTAAAATAGCAGTCCAACAAATCCTTCAAGACTACGGACTTTTCTCTGTTATGACGATTGATAGTTTTGTGCAGCGCCTAAGTTTATCTTTTATCGAGGAATTAAATTTGCCTAATCAATTTGAAGTTATTTTAGATGGGAATCAGTTAATACATGATTTATTAGACCAATTATTAGAAAAGGTAAACTTATTAGGTGATCCTAATTTAACCGCCTTACTGGTCAATTATGCGAGAACAGAGGTTCAGGAAGGTCGTAGTTGGAATTTATTTCGTAAAAATTTACACCAATTTCTGAAAATATGTTTAGATGAATCTTTTTTTAAGGTTCAGGATACAATTGCTTCGTATTCGATTCAAGATTTTGTACACCTCGAACAACAAATTTTGCAAAGTCTTCACCTGACTTTGTCCGAATTAAAAGAAATAGCCGCGGGTATCTTGGCGCTGGTGGATACGATTGATGTGGCTGATACTGATTTTTGTCGAGGGGCCAATGGTCCTGTAGCTGGATTTCGGAAATTTGTTAATAATCCATTGATTGAACCAAAAAAATTTACGTATTATATAGAAGCAGTTGAAAAGGGCAAATGGTATGGAGGTAAAGTAAGTCCAGCTGAAAAAAATGCGATAGAAGGGATTAGTGATGAATTAAGTATTCGAACGCAAATGTTTATAGATGCGTATCAAAGTTCCTTCGCTAAATACATGATTTTAAATTGGTTAGTCAAAGACATTAAAAAAATTGCTCTATTGTCGATTGTGACCGATGAGTTAATGATTTACCAAATGGAAAATTCTGCCGTTTCAATTTCCGAATTTTCAAAACGGATTTATGATGTGATAGCAAATGATCCTGTTCCTTTTATTTATGAAAAATTAGGTGATCGGTATTTTCATATTTTAATTGATGAATTTCAAGATACTTCCGTATTGCAATGGCAAAATTTTATGCCTTTGCTCGAAAATTCGGTTTCCTCTGGAAAATTCAATTTGCTTGTGGGCGATGCTAAACAATCTATTTATAAATTCCGCGGTGGAGAAGTAGGTTTGATTACGGCATTGGGCACAAAGGATCCACAATGGCTTGGTTCAAAATTAGGGGACAATCCCATGGATTTTCAACGCTTTCAATACCTTTTACAAACGACCCAACATCAAAATTTGGAATTTAATTATCGTTCTGCCAAAGAAATAGTCACCTTTAATAACCAATTTTTTGCTTTTGTTTCCAAGCATCCTACTTATCAAGCATTATCTGACTTATTGGAACCTATTTATGGTTTTCAATCGCCTCAAATTGCGAAAATTCCTTCAGAATCATTTTCTGGTTTGGTCGATTTGAGGGTATTTGTTAAGCCAATTAATTCTTCATTAGCACAAGATGAGGAAATGGAATGGATGCTTGAACAGGTAATCCAACAAATTAATCAAAGTCTAGCAGATCAATATGCTTGGCGAGATATAGCCATTTTGACCAGAAAAAATGTACACGCTAAATACATAGCTATCCAACTCAAAGAAAGGGGTATTCCTGTGATATCCTCAGATTCTTTATTGGTTCATTATTCCCCCGTTGTTAGTTTTTTAAATTCTTTTTTGCGCTTATTTTTACAGCCAAATGATCAATTTTTGTTCTTTGAATTTATCTTTCAATATCGCTTGATTTCGAATCAACTCATCGAATTTGACGGAGCCAATAAAAATCAAAATTATTTAAATCTTGTCTTATCCTATTTTCAAGGAAGCCCTCAGGAAATAGACCCCTCAAAGCTAGTAAAGAACAATGCTTTGGCTTTAATCTATTATTTTATTGATCGTTTTGATTTATTAAATGGCAAAGAAGGTACCGAGTATATGTTTAAATATTTAGATATTTTACAAGATTTTGTCCTACAAAAGTCGAACGATTTAACTGATTTTATTTCCTATTTTGAACTAAACAAATCAAATTTCAGTATCGCCTGTCCAGATCATATGAATGCGATTACCATTACGAGCATTCATAAATCCAAAGGCTTGGAATATCCGGTGGTTATTTTACCCTTTAGCACGTGGACGCACCAGGCGGATGGTGAGAAAATCTGGTTTGATATCGCTGAATTAGATTTTGAGGAATTATATGTGGAAGATCGTGAAAAAATCTCCCACTACTATGGTAGAATAAATAGCAAGGAAATTATCGGATATGATTCCATGGAATTACAGGCTAAATCTGAAAAGGATGCGATATTTTTAGATGCTTTAAATATGCTCTATGTAGCTACTACTCGGGCAAAACAACGTTTACACATTTTGTTAGCGAAACCAGATATTTCAGCGCATTTTAGATCGCATACGGTATTTAAACAATCGATAGGTCAAATGCTTTTGGACTTTGCAACTGAAAATTTTGACCTTCCTACAGCAGATAATCAAGATGATTGCTTACCTATTTATTATTGTTTTCATGGGAGTTTAGCGGGAAGTAGAAAAGTTCAAAAAAAATTGAAAGAAGCTAATATATTTGAAATTGAATTAAATGCTACGCTTCATGAGGTACCTGATTTTCGGATTAAATCATCCAAAGCTGATTTATTCACGATGGCCGAAGAAAAAAGAAGTAAAGGGGACTTAATTCATGATTTCTTAGCTAGTTTTTCTGGATTATCGAATTTAGAAAATCAATTGGAACCTTTGGATGATGAATTACAAAATTTATTAAGAGCTTTATTATCAAATCCTTCGATTAAAGATCTGTTTATTGATGAGGAATTGTTATTTGTGGAAACTGATATTTTATGTCCGGACGGTACTACCTTCCGTCCGGATCGAGTTATATTAAAAGAAGGAAAGACTTTGGTTATCGATTATAAAACTGGAGTGGAAAAAGAAAAGCATCGGATTCAACTGTCGAATTATAAAAACATATTGTCTCAAATGGGATTTTCTAATATTCAAGGATTATTAGTTTACTTATCCGATCAGCGACTTGAATATGTATAAAAAATTAGTTTTAGGAATATATTGTATTGTTTTTTTTTCTGCTTGTAGCTTGTTTAAAAAAACAAGTAATCAAATTCATATAGGCTCATTTACGGCAGAGGAGAATCAAGAAATGGTTTCATCTTCGAAGCAATTTTTGGGTATTCCCTATCGCAACGGCGGCACAGATTTGGATGGAATGGATTGTTCGGGATTACTTTATACTCTTTATTTAGGGCATTCCTTTATTATTCCAAGGACGACGACTCAGCAAGTTGAATTTGGTTACTTGGTTAATAAAAAATCATTGAATATAGGTGATTGGGTATTTTTTAAAACGAATGGATCATTTCTGATTAATCATGTAGGTTTGGTTACGTCAATTTCATCTAATCATATTATGTTTATACATGCGAGTACCAGTAAAGGAATTCGAGAGGATGACCTGTTTCAAAACTATTGGGCTCAGGCCTATGCCAAGGCGATTCGGCCATTTAGGAGATTAAATTAATTAGCTATTGCGAAACAGTCTCAGTTCTTGTATTTTTGCATGCTTTTTTAAAAACAAATGGGAAAAAAAATTATCATAATAGGTGCAGGTGGAGTAGGGAATGTAGTTGCAAAGAAATGCGCCATGAATCCAGTGTATTTTTCGGAAATCGTATTGGCCTCTCGGACTTTAAAAAAATGTGATGCCATTGCCGCTGAATGTAAAAAAATAGGTTTACCTACAGAAATACGAACGGCCCAAGTAGACGCGGATCAGGTTCCTGAATTAGTAGCTTTATTTACCAAGGAAAAGCCCTATTTAATAATCAATGTGGCCTTGCCTTATCAGGATTTAACAATTATGGATGCTTGTTTAGAAGCGGGTGTTCATTATATGGATACGGCGAATTATGAGCCCAAAGATGTGGCTAAATTTGAATATTCTTGGCAATGGGCATATCAAGAACGTTTTAAGAAAGCTGGTTTGATGGCCTTATTGGGTTGTGGATTTGATCCGGGTGTAACGGGAGTTTACACGGCATATGCGAACAAGCATTATTTCGATGAAATGCAGTATTTGGATATCATTGATTGTAACGCAGGTGATCACGGAAAGGCCTTTGCGACAAATTTTAATCCCGAAATTAATATTCGAGAAATTACCCAAAAAGGAAAATATTGGGAAAATGGAAAATGGATTGAAATTCCACCGATGTCCATCCATAAGTCGATTGACTATCCTAATATCGGACCCAAAGAATCCTATTTATTGTATCATGAAGAGTTAGAATCCTTAACTAAAAATTTCCCAAGTATCAAAAGGGCCCGTTTTTGGATGACTTTTGGTCAAGCTTATTTAACACATTTAGAAGTTTTGCAAAATGTGGGCATGACTTCCATCGTACCGATTAAGTTTAACGGTATGGATATTGTCCCTTTGGAATTCCTGAAAGCGGTTTTACCTGAACCAGGTACCTTAGGTGAAAACTATTCGGGTCAAACTTCGATTGGTTGTCAGATTAAAGGCTTAAAGGATGGAAAAGATGCCACATATTATGTGTGGAATAATTGTCATCATGCCGATTGTTATCAAGAGGTTCAAGCCCAAGGAGTATCCTATACAACAGGTGTTCCTGCCATGATAGGGGCTGCTTTGATGATAGAAGGCAATTGGATGGCCTCTGGTGTATTTAATGTGGAGGAATTAGATCCAGATCCATTTATGGAATTATTGAATTTGCATGGCTTGCCTTGGAACGAATTACACAATATCGAATTACCTCACGAATATTAAGATGGCCTATTCCAATATTCCATCACCATGTTATGTTTTAGAAGAGAATTTATTGATCTCAAATCTAGAATTATTAGCTTCTGTTCGACAAAGAGCTGATATAGAAATCATATGTGCCTTAAAGGGCTTTTCCTTTTATCATGAATTTCCTTTAGTCAAGCAGTATTTGGATGGTGCCACAGCTAGTTCCTTGAACGAAGCTCGTTTGGCTTTTGAAGAAATGAATGTGAAGTCGCATGTCTATTCACCTGCCTATCTAGAATCTGAGTTTAATGAATTAAAGAATTATGCGAGCCATATCAGTTTTAATTCTTTAAGACAATATGAAACCTTCGCTTCACGTGCGATGCAACATCATATTTCATGTGGCGTTCGGATTAATCCAGAATATGCTGAGGTTGAAACGGAGATGTACAATCCTTGTATAGCAGGTTCTAGATTAGGTATTCGTCGGGCAGACTTGGGAGATTTATTACCTGAGGGCATTGAGGGTTTTCATTCACATACGCTTTGTGAAAATGATTCCTATGTATTATCTCGGACCTTGGCTGTTATTGATGAAAAATTCGGTGAATTTTTACCCCAGTTAAAATGGTTGAATTTAGGCGGTGGGCATCTCATTACTCGCGAAGGCTATGATGTCGATCATTTGGTAAAAACGCTACAGGATTTTAAAGCGAAATATCCTAATTTGACAATTATTTTGGAGCCGGGTTCGGCTGTAGGTTGGCAAACAGGTTTTTTGAAATCGACAGTCTTAGACATTGTCGAATCTGCAGGAATTACCGTAGCAATAGTGGATTGTAGTTTTGCGGCGCATATGCCTGATACGTTGGAAATGCCCTATAAACCTAGGATTCGTTTTGCGAATTCAGAGCCAGAAATAGGTAAACCTACGTATCGTTTTGGTGGTATGACTTGTTTAGCGGGTGATTTTTATGGTGATTATTCGTTTGAGAAAGCATTGCAAATCGGGGATGAAATCATTTTTGAAGATATGATTCATTATACGATGGTAAAGACAACAACATTCAATGGTGTTAACTTACCTTCAATTGGTAAAATAGACCAAGCAGGTGATTTTGTATTGTACAAATCCTTTGGTTATGAATCTTATAAGGATCGCTTATAAAAAAAGCACCTATTAGGTGCTTTTGTGGAGAAGATCGGGCTCGAACCGACGACCTCTTGCATGCCATGCAAGCGCTCTAGCCAACTGAGCTACATCCCCTAAAAATTTACGCGTACGCCAATTCCTCCTTGAATATGGGAAAAGAAAGGACTGGGTGCAATTTCAGTATAAAATCCAACTTCTCCAAAAAAGGATAGGCTTGGGGCATCAATTGGGAAATATTCTAATCCACCTACCGCAGCACCTCCCATGCCTTGATTTCTAGCTGAGGTGTTTTTCCCCTTATCATATAAATCTCTTGAATTTATTTGGGGGCCAAACCCGTAATAGGTGTGTAAATCTGCGTTTAAAATGGTTGGGTAATGCCATAAATAGAGCACATTGATAGAATAACCAATGTTTCTAAATTCTCCATCCCGGTAATTCCGATCTGTTCCCCAAAGCCCTCCATAAGTACCAATATTTACTTCTAATGCATTTATTCCATTTTCAGAATATTTACGTGCCATAAACCCACCAGGTTCCCCGATACGGAATCCGGCAGCCCACTCTTGTAGCTGTCCCATGGATAAATGAGCCATCATCAGCAAACAAAAAGAAAGAAGCAATTTCTTATACATGGTTGTTAAGCATAAAAATCGGTAATCTTTTTCACTAAATATGTATTCTCCTCTGCTAATCCTATGGTTATTCGAATCGAATCTTCACATAAAGATACATTAGATCTATTTCTTGTTATGACTTTTTCGGAAATTAAATAGTCAAATAATTCTTGTGCTTTCCTAAATTTAACCAAAATAAAATTGGCTTGCGAAGGAAAAATTTCAATGACCCCTTTTATTTCATTTAGACTAATCTGTAGTTTGTTTTTCTCTTGGAGAATTAATTGAACGGATTCCCCAACAAATTTCTGATTACCTAATGCCTCCAAAACGATTTTCTGTGTAGCCCCGCTGATGTTATAAGGTGGTTTGATCTTATTAAATATTTGAATTATGCTCGGGTGTGCAAAAGCCATTCCTAACCGCAAAGATGCCAAACCATAGGCTTTGGATAGCGTTTGAAGGACAATTAATTGTGGAAATTGATTTAACTCGTAGATGAAACTTGGTTCATCTGAAAAATCAATATACGCCTCATCCACGACGATAAATCCTTGCCTATACGTATTTAAGAGATTATAGATATCCAATCTATTTAATTTATTACCGGTTGGATTGTTAGGACTACAAAGGAAAATCAATCGAGTTTTTTCATGGATGGCCTTTTTGATTCCTGTTAAATCCAATTGGTATTTGCTTGTTAAATTTACGCGTTGAATTTTTATATTATTGATGGATGCGCTTACCTCGTACATACCATAGGTCGGAGGGCATAGGATGATCTCATGCTCTGCCGATTTACAAGTCATTCGAATCAATAAATCTATCGCTTCATCTGAACCATTCCCTAGGAAAATCTGATCGCTTGAACAGGATTTTAATTTAGATAATTCGAGCTTGATGGCATGTTGCAATGGATCTGGATAGCGATTCCATGATTCGTTGGTTGCCGAGCCTATTGGATTTTCGTTGGCATCCAAAAATACACCTTCACTACCTTTAAATTCATCACGTGCCGAAGAATAGGGTTTTAAATCCCAAATATGAGGTAATATGTATTTTTGATAATCCATTATTTCATTCGTAAAAGTACAGCATTTGCATGTGCTTGTAAAGATTCTGCCTCCGCCATGGTTACGATACTGGAAGATAAATTCATTAAACCTTCTTTTGAAATAGATTGCAACGTTATTTTCTTGCAAAAACTATCAAGATTAACCCCGCTGTAAGCCCTAGCGAATCCATTTGTAGGCAATGTGTGATTGGTCCCTGAAGCATAATCACCGGCTGACTCTGGCGTGTAATTTCCTAAAAATATGGAGCCTGCATTTTTTATTTGCTCGGCGGTTTCCTCCACTTCATTACAGGCTAAAATCAAATGCTCAGCGGCATATTCGTTTAAAAAGTCTATGGCTTCTCTTTGATTAGCGACCAAAATAAACTTAGAATTTGCTAATGATTGAAGAGCAAAATCCTTTCTTGGTAGGTCCTCTACTTGTTTTTGAATCTCAATAATCGTTTTTTCAATCAGTTCCTCTGAGGTGGTAATAAATATTACCTGCGAATCACTGCCATGTTCGGCTTGCGATAATAAATCGGCCGCTATAAATATTGGGTTTGCTGAGTTATCTGCAAAAACAGCTACTTCAGATGGACCCGCTGGCATATCAATAGCAACTCCGTTTTGGAGGGCAAACATTTTAGCTGCTGTAACATATTGATTCCCTGGGCCAAAAATCTTGTATACTTTTGGAATACTTTCAGTTCCGAGTGCCAATGCAGCAATGGCTTGCGCACCTCCAACCTTCGCCATGTGGGTAATTCCGCACAAACGAGCCGCAAAAAATAGGGCAGGATGTGTTCCTGGGGTACATAGGATAATGTCTGAACAACCAGCAATTTGTGCTGGTATCGCTAACATTAAGATCGTCGAAAATAAGGGAGCGGTTCCACCGGGTATATATATACCTACTTTCCCTATGGGACTCGATTTTTGCCAACAAAACACCCCCGGCATCGTTTCTATTTTTTTAACGGGTAGGATTTGGGCTTCATGAAATTTTTTAATGTTGGCATAAGCCTGTAAAATAGCTTGTTGCAACAATGGTTCAGTTTGATCAGCTAATTGATCTATTTCTGAGGCCGTGTAATTAATTGAATGTATCGTCCTTTTCTCGAAAGTTTGGGTAAATGATCGCAAAGCAGCATCTTTTTTAGAGGATACTTGGGTGAAAATATCTTGAATTAAATTCCCTAACGAAGCGTTTTCCAATGCCGGTCTTTCGCATAGCATGGGATAATCACTTGGTTTTGGAAAACGAATTAATTCAAACATTATAAAATCATTTTTTCAATTGGCAATACTAAGATCCCTTCAGCACCTGCTTCACGTAAAGATTCGATAATCTCCCAAAAATCATTTTCAGATATTACCGAATGCAAAGAAACCCAACCCTCGGTGGCCAAAGGAACCACCGAAGGTGATTTGATACCGGGTAATAATGAGATTATACGTTCTAAGTTTTCTTTTTTAGCATTTAAGACAACATACTTTGCATTTTGTGCGCGTTGTACAGAATCAATTCTAAATAATAATTTAGTTAAAAGATCTTTTTTTGTTTGTGATAGATTTGCGTTTGAAATGAGAACCGCTTGGCTCTTAAACACCTCAGCCACTTCTTTTAAGCCATTACTTAATAAAGTTCCTCCTGTTGAGACAATGTCACATATACCTTCAGCTAATCCGATGCTAGGTGCGATTTCCACAGAACCTGAAATTTCATGGGTTTGGGCTTTTACGCCATTGGCCAATAAAAATTGATTCGTTAAATTAGGGTAGGAGGTAGCTATATTTTTTCCTGCAAAATAAGTTAAATCCGTATATGTTTCATTTCTAGGAATTGCGAGGGACAAGCGACATTTGGAAAATCCTAATTCTTTGACGATATCGACTTTCTTACTATTTTCCATCAATACATTTTGGCCGATTACGCCTAAATCTGCCACGCCATCTTCTACATAGCCTGGGATATCATCATCCCGAAGGAATAAAAATTCAATTGGGAAATTGCTCGATACGGATCGCAATTTGGAACCGCCGGATTCAAATTTGATTCCACATTCTTTGAAAAGCTTCAAGGAATCTTCACTTAACCGACCTGATTTTTGTACCGCTATGCGCAAGTTTTCTGTGCTCATGAAATTTTATCTATCTAAAAAAGCTAAGCCCCGAATGTATCCGAGGCTTGCCTTTTTATTATGTTATAAAAACATTTTAAGAGGATCCTCTAAATACTGTTTCAGGCTTAATAAAAATGCTGCCCCTGTAGCGCCATCCACGACACGATGGTCGCAAGTTAGCGTCAGTTTCATAATGTTCGTGGCATAAAATTGGCCATTTTTTACACCTACTGTCTCCTTGATTCCACCTACAGCTAAAATACAAGATTCAGGGGAGTTGATGATGGAGGTAAATTGATCTATCCCAAACATCCCCAAATTACTTACCGTAAAGGTATTTCCTTCCCAATCTTTCGGTTGTAATTGCTTCGATTTCGCTTTTGCACCTAAATCTTTCGCCTCTGCTGAAATTTGTGCAATCGATTTTTCATTCGCATAACGGATGACTGGAACTAATAAACCATCTTCGACCGCCACAGCCATTCCTATATGTACATGTTTGTTAACACGTATCCGGTCTTCCATCCAATAAGAATTCACCTTAGGATGTTTTACCAAGGAAAGCGAAACCGCTTTGATCACTAAGTCATTAAATGAAATTTTAACGGGTAATACTTCATTCATGCTTACTCGAGCTTCCATGGCCTTATCCATGTTGATTTCCATGGTTAGGTAAAATTCGGGTGCACTGAATTTAGATTCAGATAGTCGGCGAGCTATAGCTTTACGCATCTGACTATTCGGAATATCTTCGAAACTTTCTGTTCCGCTAACAAATGTTGACATAGCCCCACCTGAATTTGGATTATAATTCTCAATATCCGTCTTCGTGATGCGTCCACCTTCTCCCGTTCCTTGAATCCAATTTAAATTATAGCCTTTTTCTTTCGCCAAAGCTCTTGCTAATGGGGAAGCTTTTGTTTCAATACCAGGTTGAGCTGCTGACGGTGCCGCCGCAGCTTTTTGGGTTTCTATTGGTTTAGATGCAACTATTGCAGGGCTAGGCGGAGCCACAACCGAGGGTGCAGGCGCAGAGGCTGCCATGACTGGTGCAGCTTCCGCATCTAAAATTTTTTGAAAATCAGCTCCTTTTTCTCCTACAATTGCGATGATTCCATCAACGATAATCCCTTGTCCTTCTTTAGCACCAATATATAAAATAGTACCATCTTCATAATTTTCAAGTTCCATGGTCGCCTTATCAGTTTCCACTTCTGCGATGATATCACCACTTTTAACGAGATCTCCTTCTTTTTTCAACCATTTGGCAATCACACCCTCAAGCATCGTATCACTCATTTTAGGCATACGAACTGTTTTGGCTGGAATCCCACTTAAATCAATGGCTACGCTAACTTTAGGAGCTTCGATCGGCACAACAACTGTAGGAGCCGTTTCGTTTGATGCCGCAACGGCCACACTTTCTCCCTTTAATAAGGCCGAATAATCTTCTCCTGGAGTTCCTACGATGGCAATAATGCCGTCCACCGGAACAGCTTGACCAGCTTGAATGCCAATATATAACAATGTTCCATCTTCATAATTTTCAAGTTCCATTGTTGCCTTATCGGTTTCCACTTCAGCAATAATATCACCTGATTTAATTACATCTCCTTCTTTCTTTAGCCAATTCGCAATAACACCTTCTAACATGGTGTCACTCATCTTGGGCATTCGTATAACTACAGCCATTTTTTATGATTTGAATTCCAAAATTACGCTTAAAACGCTTCTTTTAAAATTATTTATAAAATTATTTGTCCTAATCTAGTTTTAAAACAGCCATAAAGGCTTCTTGTGGAATTTCAACATTCCCTACTTGTCTCATTCGTTTCTTACCTTTCTTTTGTTTTTCCAATAACTTCCGCTTTCTGGAAATATCTCCCCCATAACATTTGGCCAATACATCTTTACGTAATGCCTTTACGGTTTCCCTTGCGATGATTTTTTGTCCTATGGCGGCTTGAATGGCGATTTCAAATTGTTGACGTGGCAATAATTCCCTCAATTTCTCACACAACCTTTTTCCCCAATCGTATGCTTTATCCCGGTGTACAATTGCCGATAAAGCATCGACTTTTTCACCATTCAACATAATGTCTAATTTAACCATATAACCCGGTTCATAGCCCTTATATTCATAATCTAAGGATGCATATCCTCGAGAAATAGTCTTTAAACGATCAAAAAAATCAAACACAACTTCAGATAAAGGCATATCAAATGTCAATTCGACCCGGTCAGTGGTCAAGTAAATTTGATTTTTAAGTATCCCACGTTTATCCATACATAAGCTCATAATTACCCCCGTATACTCGGATTTGGTAATGATTTGTGCTTTAATGTAAGGTTCTTCGACGATATCAATCAAATTTGGTTCTGGTAATTCACTCGGTGCGGAAACCCATTGTTCTTCTCCGGCCGAGGTTAAAACTTTGAATTTTACGGAAGGTACCGTGGTAATGACGGTCATGTCGAATTCGCGTTCCAATCGTTCTTGCACAATTTCCATATGCAACATCCCTAAAAAGCCACAACGAAAACCGAATCCCAAGGCCATAGATGTTTCCGGTTCCCAAACTAATGATGCGTCGTTCAATTGCAATTTTTCCATCGCATCCCGCAAATCCTCAAATTCAGAGGTTTCTACTGGATAAATTCCAGCAAATACCATCGGTTTGACTTCCTCAAAGCCTTGGATTGCCTTCATGCATGGATTAGCCACTTGCGTGATGGTATCACCCACTTTGACTTCCTTGGCTTCTTTAATTCCTGAAATCAAATAACCCACATCGCCTGTTTTGATAATCGATTTAGGTTCTTGTTCCAAACCCAAAGTGCCTATTTCATCCGCAAAATACTCTTTGCCCGTATTCATGAATTTAACACGGTCACCTTTTCTTATTTCGCCATTGTAGACACGGAATATAACTTCGATGCCTCGATAGGAATTAAATGTAGAATCAAATATTAATGCTTGTAAGGGAGCTTCCGGATCCCCTTTGGGTGCTGGAATGCGTGTAATGACGGCATCTAATATGTCTTGAATCCCAATCCCTTCTTTCCCAGAAGCATGAATAATATCTTCTTTTTTGCAGCCAATCAAATCGATGATTTGGTCTGAAACTTCATCTGGCATAGCCCCCGGTAAATCGATTTTATTTAAAACGGGTATGATTTCTAAATCGTGATTGATCGCCAAATATAAATTAGAAATTGTTTGCGCTTCGATTCCTTGGGATGCATCTACGATCAATAATGCGCCTTCACAAGCCGCAATAGACCTTGATACTTCATATGAAAAATCGACGTGACCGGGAGTGTCAATTAAATTCAGCGTATACAATTCTCCGTCTTTGGGATATTGCATTTGAATTGCATGAGATTTGATGGTAATTCCTCGTTCGCGTTCTAAATCCATATCATCGAGCAATTGATTCATCATATCCCGTTTTTGAACCGTATTGGTGAACTCAATTAAGCGATCAGCCAAGGTGCTTTTTCCATGGTCAATGTGAGCGATAATACAAAAATTACGTAGGTGTTTCATTCAATTTTAATAAGTTACACTAATCCATTTCATTAATAAAGCTGACAAATATCCTCCATAGGTACCCACAGCATAACCTAATAAAGCTAAAATGATTCCCATGGGAGTCAATCTAGGACTAAATGCTGTGGCAACAATGGATGTAGATGCAATCCCCCCAACATTAGCTTGCGATGCAATAGCCATATAATGGTAAGGAGCTTTAAGCCATTTTCCAACTACAAATATAGCCAAGCCATGAATGGCAATCCATATAAATCCTGTAAATAATAAGATTGGTGTAGAAAATAAATGACTAATTGAAATTTTTAAACCTATGGAGGCTATAATGAAATATAAAAACAAAGTTGAAATAACATCCCCGCCTTGCGCGTACAACTTACGCAATGGACTCATTCCAAGCGTAATGCCAAATAATGTGCTCATCAGAAATATCCAAAAACTTTTATTTAAAAATTGGAATATCGGCTGTCCTTCACCATATCCCACTAAAAGACCTGATAGTATTTGACCTATTTGTGTTATACCAAAACCTAAACCCAGGATGTACAATAAGTTTATAAATGTAAATGATTTATGTGTGCTATGTTCTTCCCAATCCATTTCGACCATATAGGATGCATCCTTTGCCTTAAAAAAACGATTAATTTTGGCCTGAAATGGAATCAAAAATAATAAAATGGCAAGCCATGTCTCACCAAAGAATACATCAACCGTAACGGCTTTTGCCAATTCATCTGCGCTAGGATTAAATATAGCATTTAAAGCCATTTGATTCGCCGTACCACCTATCCACGATCCTGCAATGGTGGCCATTCCCTTATATGATTCTGCGTTAAAAGACGCTGGAAAAAACCAATGACTAATCCATAGGGATATCGGACCGCCAATAATCACACCGATACTTCCCGCAAAAAATATCATTAAACTTATTTTTCCTATTTTCTTTAATTGCTTTAAGGGCAATCCTAGGGAGAAATAAAAAATACAAAACGGGAGTAATGTTTTAGAAAGTGTGCCGTTTAAATCACATTGACTAATATCGATGACGCCGATGGAAACAAAGGCTGATGGTAAAAAATAACAAAATAATAGGGTAGGTATCGTCTTAAATAAAGCCACTGTCCATTTATATGGCAAATGAGCGACCCAATAGATAACGGCCAATAAAATAACTAGAAAAATAAATATGGATATTTCCTGTTGGATCATTTGATAGCCTGCATCAATTGTTCAATTTCTTCCCAGTGAATAGGTATATTTTTCATAAGGTTCTGTGTACCCGTGGAGCTTATCAATAAATTATTTTCCAAACGTACACCTAAACCTTCTTCACGAATGTAAATACCGGGCTCACATGTTAAAACCATGCCTGCTTCAAATGGTTTGTATTTATCCCATACGTCATGTACATCCAATCCTAAATGATGCGCGACTCCGTGCATGAAATATTTCTTGAATAGGGGATTGTTTGGATTTTGCTTTTCAACATCTTTTCTGGAAAATAAGCCCAAATCTATAAGTTGGCCTTCCATAAAGCGTTCTACCTCTTTTTGGTAATCAACCCAATAAATACCGGGATTCATCAATTCGCTTGCGAAGTCCAATACAGCTTGAACAGCTAAGTAAATTGCCTTTTGTCTTGGCGTAAATCGTCCGTTGATAGGAATGGTACGTGTCATGTCAGCATTGTAATTACCATAACAAGCTCCTACATCTAATAAAAGCAAATCACCATCCTGACAAATTAATTCATTGGATGTATAGTGTAAAATACAGGCATTCGTACCCGAAGCAATAATAGGAGTATAAGCAAAACCCCCACTTTTGTTTTTTATAAATTCATGTATAAACTCTGCCTCAATTTCATATTCATATACGCCTGGCTTTGTAAAATTCAAGACTCTGCGAAAGGCCATTTCAGTAATATCAATTGCTTTTTGCAAAGCTAGGATTTCACTTTTTTCTTTCCGCATTCGGATGTCATTTAAGATCGGCGCGATCCGGCGGACTTCATGTAAAGGAAAAGTTGTTTTTATTTTTTTTGCTAATCGATCGTTTTGTGTTTCGACGAAGGAAGCATTTCGAATATGTTCGTTGGCATGTAAATAAATATGCTCTGCGGTAAAAGCTAAGGTTTTTAATATGGCATCAAAATTTTCTACCCATTGGATATTTTGGATACCCGATATACGGGTGGCTTCTTCTTTACTAAGTTTATAGCCTTCCCAAATGGCGATTAAATCAGAGGTTTCCTTAACAAATAAGATTTCTTTTAAGTGAGGTTCTGGGGCATCTGGATATAATAACAATAGCGTTTCCTCTTGATCGATGCCACATAAATAAAATAAATCAGTTTGTTGTTTAAAGCCCATGGTCCCATCCGCATTGGTGGGCATGATGTCATTGGAACTTAAAATAACGATGGATTTTGGGTTTAAAGCTGCCCTTAATTTGGCTCTGTTTTTGACAAACAAATCTGCTGGAAACGCATCATATCTCATATTCTTAGATTTTACTTGGTGCACTTGTAAATAATTTCTTCAAGGGGTAATGCCATTCGTTTACTTTCAGACATACCTAATTTTTGAATCATATTGACTTCATCTACTTTGAATCCGGAATGTTGTAACACGTTTCCATAATCACGGCCATATATTCTTAGATGGTCATTTTGTAAAAAATGAATTTCGCGTTCTTTCGGGTCCGTGATGGAGGCATCTTCGTAGGTAGTTTCCAAATCGTATCGCTGAGGACTTTGAATTAGGGCAAATCCTGTTGGATTTAATACGCGGCGAATTTCTTGCATACATCGAGTATCATCTTTGACATGCTCCATGACATGATTACAAAACACCACATCAAATGAATTGTCATCAAAAGGAATATCATGCAAATCCATTTTTACTTTCGCTAATGGAGATTCAATGTCGGCCGTAATATAGGTTTCGCCTAAATAATTTTCAAAACGGTCGATAAAACAATATTCTGGAGCTATGTGTAAAACTCGAGGATTAGACGTGTAAAAATCAGTTTCATTTGTAAGAAACAAATGCATTAATCGGTGGCGCTCCAAACTTAAACAAGAGGGGCAAAGTGCATTTTCTCTGGGCTGAAGGCGTCCGTAGGGTAAGAATTTCGAAAAGGAATGCTCGCAAACTGGGCAATAGACTTTATTACCTACCAGAAAAAGGCTATAAATTTTTAATAGTCGGTGAGCAAATAATTGAATGATTTTCCTTGGGATGGAGCGTAAAACCCAACTGATGATGTATTTCATACTACAAAAAAAAGGAAGGTTTCTCGTTAAAAAAACCTTCCCTTATTTATTTTTTTAAAAATTAAAGTTCGCGAATCCAAATATTACGGAAACTTACTTCATTTCCATGATCTTGAAGGCTGATAGGTCCTGGGCCATGAACTGGATTTAACGGTTGGCCGATGTACTCCGTGGTTCCTTGGATTTTAGTATGGTTTTGCACGACGATCCCATTGTGAATCACAGTTACATAAGCAGGTGTATCGATCCCACCATTTACAGTGAACTTCGGTGCCGTATAAATGATGTCATACGTATTCCAATCACCCATTTTAGAGGTCGCATTTACCATGGGAGCAGTTTGCTTATAAATGCTTCCGGCTTGTCCATTTCGATAGGTACGGTTGTTATACGAATTCATTACTTGAACCTCGTACATACCTTGCATAAATACACCACTATTTCCTTTTCCTTGGCTTTTCTTGGTATCTGGCTCAATAGGAGATTGCCATTCGATGTGCAACTGGTAATTCGTGAATTTTTGTTTTGTAGAAATATTACCTGTTCTTCCTACTACAGTCATTTTACCTTCAGCCACTTTCCATTTGGCAGGTGAACCATCTTTCGCACTTTCCCAATTATCTAAATTTTTTCCATCAAATAAAATGATTGCATCCGACGGAATAGGTCCTGGCGTTACTACACGAATTTCTGGATCCCAATACTCTGTAACTTCTGGATTTTTTGGATTATCACTCGCAAAGCGATGGTCTTGAGCTTGTGCTGCAAATGCCCCTATAACGAATAGGCCAATGGCGTAGATTTGTGTTAGTTTCATGGTTTGATTTTTGAGGTTATTAATTTTAAGGTATAAAAAAACCGGCATATACCGGTTTTAAATATAAAGAAATTCTAATTATTTAGCGAATGAAGCTTTGATTTCTTCCACATCGACCAATTTAATGATCGGCCTGCGCTTTAAAATTTTAATAGCAGCTACTTTATTATTTGCTACTGCTTTATTTCTTCTGTCTTTACGTTTTAATCTTGTTACGGCCATGTCTTTAAAATTAGTTTGCAAAAATAGGGAATATCAACTATTTATCAAAAATATTACATAGAATTAATTAATTTTGTTTTTTTTAAATGATGCAAAAACCAAGTAACGCTAGAGGAACCCGTGATTTTGGACCCAAAGAAATGGCCAAAAGGAATTATGTTTTTGATATAATCAAAAAACATTTTGTGGAATTTGGTTTTCAAGCTATCGAAACACCTTCCATTGAGAATTTAAGTACGTTAACAGGGAAATATGGGGAAGAAGGAGATCAACTATTATTCAAAATTTTAAATTCTGGGGATTATTTAAAAGATATATCGTCGGAGGATTTAAAAGCGGGTGCAAAAAAAACGCTTCCGAAATTAGCTGAGAAAGGACTTCGGTATGATTTAACTGTTCCTTTCGCCCGGTTTGTATCCATGAATCGGAATGAATTAGCATTTCCATTTCGTCGCTATCAAATTCAACCTGTTTGGCGTGCAGATCGTCCTCAAAAAGGTCGATATAGAGAATTTTATCAATGTGATGCCGATATTATTGGTTCGGATTCTCTTGTCAATGAATCGGAATTAATCGCCCTATTTCAATCTATATTCAATAGCCTAAGGCTTAATACCAAACTACTGATTAATTCACGAAAGGTATTAATGGGTATGGTGGATTCTTTAGGGCTACAAGATCGTTTTACTGATTTCGCAGTCGCCTTGGATAAATTAGATAAAGTAGGTTGGGATGCCGTAGCGAATGAATTAGTAGAAAAGGGATTTTCGTCACAACAATGTACTTCCATCAAATCCATGGTCTTATTTGTCGGAACAAATTCAGAAAAAATTGATTTTCTTAGTGGGTATTTTGCTAATTCAGAGCTAGGTCAACAAGGATTACAAGAAATCAAAACAATTTTAGAACTTTCCACCACTAATGGTTTCGATAACACGAATCTTATTTTTGAAATAACTTTAGCGCGTGGTTTATCCTATTATACCGGTTTGATTTTTGAGGGAAAGGCGAAAGATGTTTCCTTTGGGAGCATCGTTGGTGGCGGGCGATATGATGATTTAACAAGTAGTTTTGGGCTGCCAAATATGTCAGGCGTTGGAATTTCTTTTGGAATCGAACGCATTCTCGATGTCATGGAAAGCTTAGGTCTTTTTCCAATTTTAAGTGCTAGTGCTAGTCAAATTCTTTTCACTTATTTTTCGGAGGAAGGACAAAAACAAGCCTCTGCCTATTGTAATGTTTTAAGGAAAGAAGGAATCCGGGCCGAAGTATATCCTGATATTGCCAAAATTAAAAAGTCTTTTGAGTTTGCGGATAAAAAAGAAATTCCATTTGTGGCTGTTTTAGGCGAGGATGAATTAATTAATAATCAAATCGCTTTGAAGGATATGAAAAATGGAGACCAAAAATTGATCTCCATCTCCACTTTAATGATGCTATTAAAGCCTTAACGCCAATTTTTAAATTGGTTTATTAACGCGTTCGTTGAGCTATCATGGCTTGTGATCATGTCCTCATTTTCTAATTCGGGTAGAATTGAATTCGCTAATTGCTTCCCTAATTCCACACCCCATTGGTCATAACTAAAAATATTCCAAATGACCCCTTGGACAAATATTTTGTGTTCATACATGGCGATAAGCGACCCTAAGGTTTTTGGATTGATTTGTTTTACTAAAAAAGAGTTGGTTGGTTTATTCCCTTCGAATACCTTGAATGGACTCAATTTATCAATTGCTTCAGGACTTAAATTAGCTTGATTCAATTCGTTTTCGACCGCTTCTTTCGTTTTTCCGTTCATCAAAGCCTCCGTTTGAGCGAAGTAATTGGACATCAAAAGTGTGTGATGATTACCTGTGGGATTTTGAGAAATAGCTGGGGCAATAAAATCAGCTGGGATTAATTGGGTTCCTTGATGAATTAATTGATAAAATGCATGTTGTCCATTTGTACCTGGTTCTCCCCAAATAACTGGCCCTGTTGCGTAATTCACTCTTTTTCCTGTTCTATCAATGGTTTTTCCATTGGATTCCATATCTCCTTGTTGGAAATACGCCGCAAAACGGTGCATGTATTGATCATAGGGAAGAATAGCATGCGTAGCCGCTTTAAAGAAATTCACATACCAAATCCCCAACAAACCCAAAATAACGGGGATGTTTTGATTAAATTCAGTTGTTTCAAAATGCTCGTCCATTTCTTGCGCACCTTCTAATAGTTTTTCGAAATTCGAAAAGCCCAGTGAAAGACATATAGACAAACCGATCGCGGACCAAAGAGAATAACGTCCACCTACCCAATCCCAAAATTGAAACATATTGGCTACATCAATGCCAAAATTGGCTACTTCTTTGGCATTCGTGGATAGGGCAACAAAATGTTTAGTTACGTGGTTGAGGTCTTTTGCGCTAGTCAAGAACCAATCTCTTGCCGTAAAGGCATTGGCCATGGTTTCTTGGGTTGTAAATGTTTTCGATGCGATTAAAAAAAGTGTCGTTTCATGATTTACTTTTTTTAATACTTCCGCGATATGTGTTCCGTCGACATTACTGACAAAATGCAGATTAAGATGGTTTTTATAGGCTTTTAAAGCTTCAGTTACCATGACTGGGCCTAAATCAGAACCCCCAATTCCGATATTCACGACATCGGTAATGGCCTTACCTGTATACCCTTTCCAATTTCCAGAAATGATAGCTTCTGAAAATTGTTTCATTTGTTGTTTTACTGCCTGAATATCTGGGATGATATTCTTTCCATGAACGTTAATTACTTTGGATGTGTTGGCACGGAGTGCAGTATGTAATACCGCTCTATTTTCCGTTTGATTGATCGGCTCGCCGGAGAATTGAGCAAGAATGGCTTCTTTTAAACCGGATTCTTTGGCTAAATCGATTAAATGTTGAAAGCTAGATTCGTCGATTATATTTTTTGAGAAGTCAAAATAAATATCATGAAATAATAAACTGTAGGTATTAGCTCGATTTTTATCAGCTGTAAATAAGTCCTTTAAATGGATGTGCTGTAGACGGTTAAAATCAGAGGATAATGCTTGATAGGCGGACGTTTCCGTAAAGTTTTTGGTTAATAACATGTGATGTTTTTTGATTTGTACAAAAATACGAGACTATGGCTAAATAAAAATGGGAAGTCAATTTTTATTGCTTCCCATTTCAATTGTTTAAACACTATTTACAAATTTGGTTGTGGTGTTTTTCTCAAATATGGTTTTACAGCTGTAAATCCTTTTGGAAATTTGGTAACAGCGTCCTCGTTGGATACCGCAGGCGTAATGATTACATCTTCTCCATTAACCCAATCAGCCGGCGTAGCGACTTGATAATTAGCAGTTAACTGCAAAGAATCGATTACGCGTAAGATTTCATTAAAATTTCTTCCCGTAGAGGCAGGGTAGGTAAGGGTTAATTTGATTTTTTTATCTGGCCCAATAATGAACACCGAACGAACGGTTGCTTTTTCCGAGGCGTTGGGATGAATCATATCATATAAAATGGCAACCGTTTTTTCTGGATCTGCGATGATAGGAAAATTCATTTCGACATGATTTACTTCTTCGATGTCCGGTACCCAATTATTGTGTGATTCTAATGAGTCGACCGAAATAGCAATGGCTTTTACACCTCTTTTTTCGAATTCTCCGTGCAATAAAGCAGTTTTCCCTAATTCAGTTGTACATACTGGGGTAAAATCGGCTGGATGGCTAAAAAATAATACCCATGAATTTCCGATCCACTCGTGAAAGGAAATAGGTCCTTGTGTCGTATCCGCTTGAAAATCTGGCGCGATATCTCCTAATCGTAATGACATAATGGTTTATTTAAATGATGAATTATTCTATCAAATTTATAGACTATAATTGAAATAAAAAAGCAATTCTAAAATAGAATTGCTTTTAACATTACACTTCATCAACAAACTAAAAATTAATTAATCAAAAAGCTGTAGGAGAAGGATTCGAACCTCCAAGGTGTAGTTAGCCGCGACACAGAACTAACTTAGTGGTCAACCCATTATGCCGCGTTTATCCTAGAATCACCACCCCCGAGACAGGAGGGCACGTCTGCCAATTTCATCACCCTACAGTGAAAAATAACTACCTTTGTAATTATTGTGTGTGCAAATATAAATAGGTATTTTTATATATTCAAAAATTTTTAACAAAAATCCTTATTTATTTAACGAATTTTAAAATATTGACCTAATCTTTGAAATATTTACATGGAAAAAAAATTTGATTTAGATCCTTTGGATTTGAAAATTTTAGAAATTTTAGTTGCAGATGCGAATTTGCCCTATACGGAAATTGGTCAGCGGCTTGATGTTTCTGGCGGTACAGTTCATGTAAGAATGAAAAAAATGGAATCCCTGGGAATTGTTCGTGGAGCACAGCTATTAATTGATTATTCGAAAATTGGTTGGGACATCAGTGCATTTTTGGGTATTTATTTAGACAAGAGTTCACTCTATGAAGATGTGGCAAAACAATTAGAAAAAATCCCAGAAGTTGTCAATATCCACTATACGACAGGTATTTATTCGATATTTGCTAAAATTATTTGTCGGGATACCCAACATTTACGCGAAGTTCTTCATGATAAAATTCAACGTGTTACGGGTATTCAGCGCACTGAAACGTTCATATCCCTCGAGGAAAGTTTAATCCGAAATACCCCTTTATTTTAAATTATTAAGATTTGTTCTAAATAAATGGGTGTTTGGATGAAATCAATTTTGTAAATTTGTGATCTAATATTGATGCATTATGGCAGAAAAGGTCGACGAGATTTTACAAGAGGTTACTTCATCGGATTACAAATATGGTTTTGAGTCTTTTTTTGAGACGGATGAAGCACCTATTGGATTAGATGAATCCATTATTCATTTTATATCAAAAAAGAAAAATGAACCTGATTGGATGTTGGAGTGGCGTTTAGCTGCTTTTAGACATTGGTTAACATTAAAAGAACCCACTTGGGCAAATGTCAATTATACACCTACCGATTATCAGGGCCTAAAATATTATTCAGCCCCTGTTCAAAAAAAGCAATTAAATTCCTTAGATGATATTGATCCTGAACTACGTAGGACATTTGAAAAATTAGGCATCAGCCTAGATGAGCAAAAGCGTTTATCAAACGTGGCCGTGGATGCAGTAATTGATTCTGTATCTGTGGCAACCACTTTTAAAGATACCCTGGCTGAAAAAGGTGTTATTTTTTGCTCCATATCAGAGGCAGTTCAAGAGCATCCAGAATTAATCAAAAAGTATTTAGGAAGTGTTGTTCCTGTGAAAGATAATTTCTTTGCGGCGCTTAATTCTGCGGTCTTTTCAGATGGTTCATTTTGTTATATTCCTAAAGGCGTTCGTTGCCCAATGGAATTATCTACTTATTTTCGAATAAATGCTTCTGGTACGGGTCAATTTGAGCGAACTTTGATTGTCGCTGAGGATGAGTCCTATGTCAGTTATTTGGAAGGTTGTACAGCACCCATGCGAGATGAGAATCAATTGCATGCAGCTGTGGTTGAAATCTTCGTTCATTCGGGTGCAGAAGTTAAATATTCCACCGTACAAAACTGGTATCCTGGAGACAAAGAAGGCAAAGGAGGTATCTACAATTTTGTAACTAAACGAGGCATTTGTGATGGGCCCCATGCTAAATTATCATGGACCCAAGTGGAAACTGGTTCAGCGGTTACTTGGAAATACCCATCTGTCGTGCTTAAAGGGGATTATTCTATCGGTGAATTTTATTCTGTGGCGGTGACGAATAATTATCAACAAGCAGATACAGGCACCAAAATGATTCACCTTGGAAAAGGCACCAAGTCGAGAATTGTATCCAAAGGAATTTCGGCTGGTTTTTCCCAAAATTCTTATAGAGGTTTGGTTCAAATTAATAAACGTGCGGATAAGGCTAAGAATTTCTCACAATGTGATTCATTATTGCTAGGCGACACCTGTGGCGCCCACACGTTTCCGTATTTAGAGGTTAAAAATAAAACGGCGTCAGTAGAACATGAAGCAACGACTTCCAAAATTGGTGAAGATCAAATCTTTTATTGTAACCAAAGAGGTTTGTCAACTGAAACAGCCATCGCATTGATTGTTAATGGGTATGCTAAAGAAGTTTTAAATCAATTGCCAATGGAATTTGCCGTGGAAGCTCAAAAACTTTTAGCCATTTCATTAGAGGGCTCAGTCGGTTAATTTAATCCCGCCTGTATGTAAGGCGACTAGGGTTGAACCTGATTCGAAATATTTCTTTTTTAGTAAATCATAGAGTCCGTAAAACATCCTTCCGGTGTATATGGGCTCTATTTTTATTTGATGTTTTTGTTCGAATTCAACACAGAAGTCAGTTAAAACCACATGGTTTTTGGCATATTTATCAAAAATATAAGCTGAATTTAATTCAATTTTTTGTGGCTTGATGGAATGTTCATGCAAATGTTCATGTATTTCATCTAGATTGTTTAGCGTTAAAATGCCAATGATTTTAGTTGAAAAATATTGACTTAATCCTAACCCTGTCGTTCCTGTTCCAATAGCAGTAATAAGGTAGTCGGCATGAATGTCATAATTTAATTCATCTGCTAGTGTTTTCATTCCTTTTAGGCCTACATCAGAATATCCACCTTCAGGAATTAATATGTATTTCTGATGACTTATTTCATTGGGAATTTCTTTGTTTGTGTAGCTTGATCTAGAAATAAAGATAAGATTCATTCCCCATTGGGACATTTGATGTAGATATGGGTTACTAGTTATGTTTAATTCTTCGCCTCGAATGATGCCTATGGTTTGTATGCCTACCATGTAACCCGTATAAGCTAAAGAATAGAGGTGATTGGAATAGGCGCCACCGAAACTAAGTAAGGAATACTCGGGTGATTCTTGGGCTAAATGAATATATTCCTTTAATTTGCGCCATTTATTACCTGAAATGATGGGATGAATTAAATCATCTCGTTTAACTAAAATTCGAATATTTTGCTCTGTCCATAAAGGATCAAATATTTCTTCGATTGGACTGGGTACTTGTAAGTGTAAATTTTGAAATTTTTCTATGTCCATTGATCCAATGTTAGATCCGATTGATTCCGAAGATGACTTATTCGAGCATTTCAATTTTGTCGTGGACAAAGGTCAACAATTACTTAGAATAGATAAATATTTATTACAAAAAATTTCGAATGCCAGTCGCTCAAAAATTCAGGTAGGGATCGAAGCAGGATCTGTTAAGGTTAATAACCTCTTAATTAAATCAAACTATCGGGTTAAGCCGTTTGATCAAATATCTGTCTCATTTTCACATCCTCCGAGAGATACCGAAGTATACCCAGAGAATCTTCCTGTGGACATATTATTTGAGGATAACGATCTGATTATTGTGAATAAGGAACCAGGAATGGTGGTCCATCCCGCACACGGGAATTGGTCTGGGACTTTGGTTAATGGCTTGTTATATCATTGCCAACAACTACCCGGAAATAAAAGTATTCGCCCCGGTTTAGTCCATCGTATCGATAAAGACACATCTGGAATTTTGGTTGTGGCTAAGACTGAGTTTGCGCTTACGTATTTAGCGAAACAATTTTTTGATCATAGTATAGAAAGAACCTATTTTGCGATTTGTTGGGGGGTTCCAAAGGTTCCTAAAGGTACTTTGCGGGGAAAAATTACCCGTAATCCGAAGGATCGGAAGGTGATGACGATAATTCCTGAAGACGCAGAGGATGGTAAATTGGCCATTTCACATTATGAGTTGGTGGAATCATTTGGATTTTGTTCCTTATTGAAATTTAATTTAGAGACGGGAAGAACCCATCAAATTCGTGCTCATGCGCTTTCTATGGGTCACCCTTTAATTTCAGATTCATCTTATGGAGGTGATAAGATTAGATTTATGAGTACTATGGCTAATTTTAAGACCTTCGTTGAAAATATGTTTAAGCTTTGTCCTCGGCAAGCCTTGCATGCCTATTCTTTGGGATTTGAACATCCAAGCACTAAACAAATGATTCATTTTAACAAGGATTTCCCTAAAGATATGTCAGAATTATTAACAAAATTAAGAGCGTTACATGGATAAATATGTTTTACGTAGAGCGGAAAAATCTGATATTCCATTGATTTTTTCTTTGGTCAAAGAGCTGGCTATTTTTGAAAAAGCACCCCATGAAGTTACTGCCACGGAGGCAGACTATGTAGAAAATGGATTTAATGAAAATCCACTATTTGACTGTTTTTTAATATTTGAGGGAAATGAGTTGGCAGGTTTTGCACTTTGGTATTACCGATTTTCTACTTGGAAGGGTAAACGTTTTTATCTAGAAGATCTGTACATCAAGGATGAATATCGAGGGAAGGGATATGGTAAGGTGCTTATAGAAGCTTGTATAATGGAGGCAAAACGAACAGGGGCAAGTGGAATGATGTGGCAGGTATTGGACTGGAATACCCCTGCCATAACGTTTTATGAACGTTATGGTGTTCGATTCGATGGAGAATGGATCAATGTGAACTTGGATTTATAAAGATTTTCTATCTTCAAAATAGTAATCATTCGAGAAACGTCCTTTTTCTTTGTTTAATATCATTTCTGCAGCGCGTTTTCCCATTAAGGAAAAGTCGTTTGAAATAACAGATATGCCTTCTGAGATAATTTCCTTGAGAGGTGTATCGTCATAAGATAAAACACCTATATCTTTACCGAATTTCCATTGTTTCTTCGTGGCCCAATTGATCATTTTGATCAAATCAAATTCCCTAAATACAATAAAGGCTTGATTCTTTTTTAAATCATATTCAGCCTCTAAATCTGGAATTATATCATGTGGCACCTTGTTTTCTTCACAAAATTTAGTGAAGCCTTTGATGATGCCCTTCGGAGTATATTGGAAGCTTTTTTGACTTAATACTAAGTTTAATGCTTCGTATTTATTGATTTTTTCTAAACATGTATGTAGACCATTGTACATGTTTCTTTCAAAATTTTGATATAAAATGGAATAATCATTTGAAAACTCCTTTACATCGATATCCAGTATTAATAATTTATCCTTAGGGATTTTAGAAATGATTTTAGATACATTTATATTAAAATGGGGTAAAATGATGTAATGATTAAATTTGCCTAAATTGTTAATAATAAGATTTTCAAATACCTGAATATCATGGTAATGGAAAAACAGGGAATGCGTTACCCCATCGCCTAAATGATTTAAAATACTATCTAAAAGAGTTTCTTTATACGGAGTCAGCGCATCCATTAAAATGAATACATGTAAATTACTTCGGGTGTCTGTGCTTGCTACATAAAAACCTTTTCCATGATGCGAGGTGATCAGACCACGTTCTCTTAATTCATCATAGGCTTTAGTGACGGTCATCCTAGCCATGTTAAATTCATTGGCTACGACATTAATCGAAGGTAATTGTTTTCCACGTTCAAATTTACCAGAATCAATGGCATCGATTATGCTATCAATTAATTGTTGGTATTTCGGTTTATTATTCGATGGATCAAAATGTATCATATCGATTAATGAATAATCATTTGTTTTTCTATTTCTTCAAGTGAGGTGCCTTTGGTCTCAGGCATCATGAATATTACGTAGGCTAGTTGGCCTACCATCATTACACCAAAGAAGCCAAAAATTGCGGTACCTCCAAACATTTCAGTAAAAATGGGAAAAAAATTGGCAACTAATGCAGCTAAAACCCAATGAGTAAGTGAACCCCAAGCCATGCCGGAAGCACGTACGGAATTCGGGAAAATTTCTGAAATAAAAACCCAAATGACGGATCCTTGACCTATAGCATGCGAGGCTATGAAAACAAAAATGTACAAGGGAACCAAGGTGAAATTTTCTTGATAGAATGACAACGTGATTAATCCTAAAGTTAAAATATAGCCAAATGAGCCAATATACATTAATTTTTTTCTGCCTATTCGGTCTATAAAATACCAACCAAGCATAGTAAATATCAAATTAGCTAATCCAATTCCTGCTGTAGATAATAAGGCACTTTCTTTTCCTAAGCCCGTTAATTCATAGATGCGAGGCGCATAGAATATGATGGCATTAATGCCAGACATTTGATTAAAAAATGCGAACAAAAAGGATAATAAAAGGGGGGTGAGAAATTTTTTCGAAAACAATCGCTCGCCTTTTATTTGATTTTTTTGGTTTTCCGTAATTCGTTTAATTGTCTCCTCAGGGTTTGGGTCAGCTAAGGCTAATACTTTTTTTGCGGCTTCTACATTATTGCTTTTTAGTAATAGGAAGGTTGGCGTTTCGGGTGTAAATGATATTAAAACGGAAAATAATAGACTTGGGATACCGACTACTCCTAACATAATTCTCCAGTCATTTTCAATTCCTTGAATGAAATAATTTGAAATATAGGCGATTAAGATACCTAATACCACATTGAGTTGAAATGATATAACCAATTTTCCACGATGCTTAGCCGGTGCAATTTCTGAAATATAAATGGGCGCCACGACGGATGATGCGCCAATGGCTAGTCCGCCTAAGAACCTGAATAACATAAAATATTCAACGTTCGTTGCCAAAGCCGCACCAAGGGAAGATATAAAAAATGATATCCCTATCCATAATAGCGTGGGTTTTCTTCCAAATCGATCGGCAGGAATTCCTCCTAAGGCTGCGCCAAATACAGTACCATACAGGGCTGTTGCAATGGCGAGACCTTGTGTCCAACTATCTAGTTTCCATAAAGCTTGAATCGCTAATTCTGCACCCGAAATAACTGCAACATCGAGGCCAAAGAGCATTCCACCCAATCCAACTGTAATTGACCAAAATAATACATGTTTATTCATGATTTTTATGTTTTGAATCCAATGTTAAATAATACTTAGATAAGATGCTAATCGAAATACCTAAAAACACCAATAAGCTTAGTGCTAATTTTAAGCCAAAATATTCAGATAGGAATCCTATTAATACTGGACCTAGTAAAAATCCGACATACGCAATGGTAGAAACACTGGCCAAGGCCATGGAAGGACTCATATTTTTGGCATTTCCTGCCTTTGAATAGATAAAGGGTACGATTGTTGAAATTCCTATTCCCGTAATCACACATCCAATGATTATTGTGTAAATATTTGTAAATAAAATGGCTATCGTTATTCCGATAGCTATTCCAAACCCATTAAAAATCAAAATGTTACGAACATCAAATTTATTTGATAAATAGTCACCCATTAAACGACCCAGCACCATGGCAAATGCAAACGAGGTGAATCCAATGGTGATAGGGAAAGGATTTTCTAATGCGCTTTCTTTTACATATAAAGTAACCCAATCGGCCATGGCTCCCTCGCACAGCATTCCGCAAAATGCAATGAAGGAAAGGACTAAAAGGTATCTACCAATTTTAAAAAAATGCACTTTGGGCAAACCATCATTTACTTTTTCCTTAAATCCGTCTTTTAATAAGCCTTTCCAAAAGAATGGTATGCCAATTAAATTGGCGGCACTTATAAGTCCGAAATGAATACTAAGACTAACATCAAATTTGATCAAATATCCACCGATGAAAGCTCCAATCATTAATCCGACGGAAAAGATGGCATGGAAACTTGACATGACTATTTTTTTCAAAATGCCTTCTAAACTTACAACTTGGGTGTTCATGGCAATATTTAAAATATCACCTGACATGCCAAATGCAAATAAACTGACGAATAATTGAAAAGGACTATGAATAAATCCAAATAGCGGTAAGATGATTATGTATAAAATGACAGCTAGTAAACAAATATATGCGGATTCGAATTTGGAAATTAACCATCCTGCCAAGGGTAATGACACCATAGAACCTATGGGGAGACCCATTAAAATACTTCCTAAAGCCGCGTCGGAGAGGGATAAGGCTTGTTTATAATCTGGTATGCGCGTAGCCCAACTAGCAAAATTCAAACCACATAGAAAAAACAAAATACTTATGGAGTACCGGTGTTTATTCATTTAGGTAGTAATAAATCTCCTACATGATCCCAAGAATTAACTCGTTGATAATCATGAATATGCAGATTATGCAAAGCCGAAAATAGGAGAGGTGTACCGGTAAATGTCTTTAAATTCTTTTCGTGATCATCAATTAAGTAATCCGCTTGAATCATATATTTATGACCACAAAAGACAACATGTGTCCAAGATATGAATGGAAAATGCTGTTCTAGCCAAATCAGTTTTTCTTTAAGCGATTCTGGAAATTCTGTGGCCGCAGAAACGATGAATATTTCGTAATGTTTACCGAGTTCTTTAACGATGTTAACGGCATTTTCCTTTACAGGAATATCTAAAAAGAATCCAGGCTCTTTTAGAAATGAATTATTAGCTATATAATCTTGGTAAAAAGCCATTTTTAATGAATCATTGGCTACTAAATCTTCCATTGAATAGGATTTATTCAATCGGTGATTGATCTCTGATATTATTTTTACGGATGTATCTGCTAGGACATCATCCATGTCTATGGCGATTCTTTTCATAGGAACTAAAAAAAACTCCCCAATGGTTTGGGGAGTTTTGAATTGATTAACGTGAATATTACATCATTCCGCCCATTCCACCACCACCTGGTGCGTGGCTATGTGCAGGCTCATTCGCAGGCTTATCTGCAATCACACATTCGGTGGTTAATAATAAACCAGCGATGGATGCGGCATTTTCTAAAGCTAAACGAGTTACTTTTGTTGGATCAATAATACCCGCTGAGATCATATTTTCATATTTATCTTCACGCGCATTATATCCAAAATCATCTTTACCAGCACGTACGGCATTCACAACAACAGAGGCTTCTCCACCTGCATTCGATACAATGGTTCGAAGTGGTGACTCTACTGCTTGACGAATAATGTTAATACCTGTATTTTGATCTTCATTTTCGCCTTTTAATTTATCTAAAGAAGCGATTGCGCGGATTAGAGCTACACCACCACCAGCGACGATTCCTTCTTCTACCGCCGCACGTGTAGCATGCAATGCATCATCAACACGGTCTTTTTTCTCTTTCATTTCTATCTCTGTAGCCGCACCGATATACAAAATCGCAACTCCACCTGATAATTTAGCTAAGCGCTCTTGTAATTTCTCACGATCGTAATCAGACGTAGTATTTTCGATTTGAGATTTAATTTGACTCACACGATTTAAAATATCATCCTTTGAACCAGAACCATTAACAATTGTCGTATTGTCTTTATCAATGATTACTTTTTCAGCTTGGCCTAAATATTCAATCGTTGCGTTTTCTAATTTAAATCCACGCTCTTCTGCGATTACAGTACCACCAGTAAGGATAGCAATATCTTCTAACATAGCTTTTCTACGATCACCAAAGCCTGGAGCTTTTACAGCTGCAACTTTCAGAGCACCGCGAATTTTATTAACAACTAACGTTGCTAAAGCTTCTCCATCAACATCTTCCGAAATAATTAATAAAGGACGGCCTGTTTGAGCAACTGCTTCTAATACAGGTAATAATTCCTTCATCGAAGAAACCTTCTTTTCTGAAATTAAAATGAATGGTTTTTCTAATTCCACTTCCATTTTATCCGTATTAGTGACAAAATATGCAGATAAATATCCACGGTCGAATTGCATACCTTCTACGGTCTTAACTTCCGTTTCTGTTCCACGAGCTTCTTCAACAGTAATAACACCTTCACGACCCACTTTATCCATGGCTGAAGAAATCATTTGACCAATTTCAGAATCGTTATTAGCAGAAATCGTAGCTACTTGAGCAATTTCGTTCGAAGTAGTGATAGGACGAGATTGTTTTTTCAAATCGTTTACAATAGCCTCAACCGCCTTCTCAATTCCTTTTTTCAAATCCATAGGATTTGCACCAGCCGCTACGTTTTTAGAACCAATGGTGTAAATGGATTGCGCTAAAACAGTCGCTGTGGTTGTTCCGTCTCCAGCTTGGTCAGCTGTTTTCGAAGCTACTTCTTTAACTAGTTGTGCTCCCATGTTTTCTACAGGATCCTCTAATTCAATTTCTTTAGCCACAGATACACCATCTTTTGTAATCGAAGGTGATCCGAATTTTTTGTCAATAATTACGTTGCGACCTTTAGGTCCAAGTGTAACTTTAACAGCATTAGCAAGGGTATCAACCCCTCTCTTCATTTTTTCGCGAGCTTCGCTGTCGAAAAATAATTCCTTAGCCATATCTATACGTCTTTTAAAGTTTTGTTAAATTTTTAAAATTATAATACTGCAAAAATGTCAGATTCACGCATGATTAAATAATCCTTTCCCTCGATCGTAATCTCAGTACCGGAATATTTACCATACAGGACATCATCACCTACTTTAACAGTGATTGGCTCATCTTTTTTACCATTACCAACTGCTACGACTACGCCTTTTTGAGGTTTTTCTTTTGCCGTATCTGGAATGATAATACCAAATGCAGTTTTTTCTTCAGCTTGCGCCGGCTCTACAATGACCCGATCAGCTAAGGGTTTAATAGTTAATTTTGACATGTTTTATAAGTTTTTATTGTTCAATAAATTTTTGCTCTTAAAAGAGACAAAGCATGGATCAACAAGATACATGCCAAATTCACTATCTGCCAATTTTGTCAGTCAGATTTGAAATAATTTTATTTGGTGGCAGGTTTTTGAACAGGTACCGGTGCACTTGGAACTGTTTTGGTAGCTGCCTTTTCAACATTGACAGACTGAATGGCATCCCCACCATTCGATGAGATGGTAAAGTTCGTTAATAGAGCTAAAACCAAAATTGCAATGGAGAATCCCCAAGTCAATTGCTCAACGATATCTCCCGTTTTTTGCACACCAAACATCTGTGTAGCACCCGAAGAAGAAAACTCACCGCTTATGCCGCCTCCTTTAGGATTTTGTACCAATATTAAGATAATTAATAAGGCTGAGAATAAAACGATAAGTGAAATTAATAAAGTAAACATGATTAATTATTTATTTTTAAAGACAATTCTGAAATTCGAGTTGCAAAGTAATGGCTTTTTTCGGGTTTAGACAAACTTAATTTTTCATAAATTTCAATTGCTTGCGTGTATTTACCCTGTTTTTCTAAAATTATGGCAAAAGTTTCCGATGCAGGAGCGATCCAAACGCTTTCCGATAAATCTATTTCTTCTTCTGACTCATCTAAACCTTGTTTTTTAGATCGAGTCAACTGCGGGAGATTCTCCAAAAATTGATCAATTAATTGTATCTGATCTTTTTCTTTTGAACTACTATTTAGTATACTTTCTGAATTAATATCAAATATAGATTCATATAACTGATTTCGGTTACTACTTTTAAGCGCCACAACTCGTTGTATTTTCTTGGAAAACCTTTCATTCCAATCCAATAAATAGAAAAATGGATATTTTTGCCTGTCCTCATCGAAATATACAATTTCTTCTACTTTTGAGCGATCAAAGCGATTAAGCAAAAACCATAATTTTTGTGATTTATTAGGATCCATATTACCAGTCACCTGCGATTTTATTGAATAAATCTAATATAATTTGATCGGCTAATTTAGGTATTAATGTTTTTTCGACTTGACTCAGAGTTTGATTTTGAGGAAAATCTTGATAAAAACTAAATTCTTGATCGAAATTTTTTGTTTCATCGAGGCGATTGGTCAACTGTATTTGAATTCGCAAAGTTAACCTATTTAAACCAGCTTTATCATCGGATGTAGGCGCTTGTGGGGTTAAGTCATATCCTGTAATACTTCCTTCAAGTAATAAATCCGGATTTTGATTGATTATTTTCAAGGTGGTATTACGCTGGAAATATTCCTTAATTTTTTCATTGATGGTCAGCGATAAATTGCTAGGTCCACCCGCAGTTTCCATTCGGATATTATTAATTTGAATACTTTTCAAATCCGGTGATAAACTGGCTCCTTTAAAACTGTAACATGACGACATCAATAGATTGATGCAGATCAATACACTTATTGCTATTATATTATGCCAAGTCTTCAAGATCGTATTGTTTGATTTTGCGGTACAAGGTCCGTTCAGATATTCCCAAATCCTGTGCGGCATATTTACGTTTATTTTTATTTTTCTTTAAAGCTCGAATGATAATTTCTTTCTCCTGTTTTTCCAAAGAGAGTGTAACATCCGTTGAAATAGTACTTATTTCTTCAAATTGAGCTTCTTCTAATTCTTCTTTTTTTGGCTTAGTATCAAATTTGAATTGATTATCATCTTCGATGTAGGAGGGAAGAGCCATGCCTCGACTTCCTTCTTCCGGCATAGGTTTGATATCCTCAAAAAGAGACATATTATCGTGAAGAACATCGTATATGTTCAAATTACCTGATTCAACGACTTTTAGAATTAACTTTTTTAACTCAGTAACATCTTTTTTAAGATCAAAAAGTATTTTGTATAAAATTTCCCTTTCATTCATGCCTTCTTTGGATTGAAAGAAATCTCCTTTTATGACATGACTGTTTATTTTAGGTTCATTGAAGTCTAGATAATCTTGTAGTTTTTTATCGTCGATGATTCGATCGCCTATTTCTAATACGGAAATTTGTTCTGCTAAATTCTTTAGTTGGCGAATATTGCCTGGAAAACGCTGATTTTGAAGCAATATTTTGGCTTCATTGGTCAACGAAATAGGTTTTATCCGGTGTGTTTCAGAAAAATCAGTCGTAAATTTTCTAAATAAAAGCTCAATGTCATCACCTCGTTCACGTAAAGGGGGCACATAGATAGGAACTGTACTTAAGCGATAAAATAAATCTTCTCGAAATTTTCCTTTTTCGATGGCCTGCTGAAGATTCAAATTAGTCGCGGCGACAACACGAGTATTTGTCCTTTGTACTTTCGATGAGCCTACACGTAAAAATTCTCCATTTTCCAAGACCCTTAATAATCGTGCTTGTGTCCCTAGGGGCATCTCGGCAATCTCGTCAAGAAAAATGGTACCTCCATCTGTTACTTCAAAATAACCTTTTCTCGCTTCGATGGCACCCGTAAATGACCCTTTTTCATGACCAAATAATTCAGAATCAATGGTTCCTTCTGGAATGGCTCCGCAATTGACAGCGATGAATTGACCATGTTTTCGTTTTGAAAGCGAATGTATGATTTTGGAAAAAGATTCTTTTCCTGAGCCACTCTCGCCGGTGATGAGTACGGTCATGTCAGTAGGAGCCACCTGCTCCGCGATGGAAATAGCACGCAAAAGACCAGGGGAATTTCCAATGATCCCAAAACGTGCTTTAATACTTGCGATGTGGCTATTGTCCATTAATCTATTCGTTCACCTAATAATGTTCCCGTTGTACATTGCGTAATTTTCACGAAGACATAATCCCCTTTTTGTTCATTCATTTTAGGGAATACCACGACTTTTCCTGAATCACATTTCCCATAATGATGTGAATTTGATTTTTTCGAATCTCCTTCGACCAATACTAATTGCTTGGTTCCTACCAACATTTTATTACGGATTCCAGAATGAAATCGCTGTTTTTCAATGATTTCCGCTAATCTTCGTTTTTTAATTTCTTCAGGTATATCGTCAATGTATTTTTTAGCCGCTGGAGTTCCTGGTCTTTCTGAATAGGAAAACATGTAACCAAAATCGTATTGAACATAATCCATTAAAGATAGTGTTTCGGCATGGTCTTCCTCATTTTCTGAGCAAAATCCAGCAATCATATCATGTGATATTCCACATGTTTCACCTAAAATAGTCCGAATAGAATTAATTCGATCCAAATACCATTCGCGGGTATAGGTGCGTTTCATTAAGTCTAGAATTCGGTTACTACCGCTTTGTGCCGGTAAATGAATGTTTTTACAAATATTGTCGTATTTGGCCATCGTATACAAAACCTCATCATTGATATCTTTTGGATGCGATGTTGAAAAACGCACCCGAAGTTTAGGGTTTAAAAGGGCTACTTGTTCTAATAAATTGGCAAATGAAATAATTTGATTCTTTTCTGAATCTTGATACTTATATGAATCTACATTTTGCCCGAGTAATGTCACTTCTCGGTAACCCTCGTTAAATAAGTTCTCACATTCGGAGAGAATTGAAGCCATGTCCCGTGAACGTTCACGTCCCCGCGTATAGGGTACGACACAAAAAGAACACATATTGTCACAACCCCGCATAATACTAACGAATGCGGTTACCCCGTTAGAATGTAGGCGGACTGGTTCGATGTCACCATAGGTTTCATCACGGGATAAAAATACATTAATTGCCTTGTCCTCGTTTTCTAGGCTTTCAAGCAAATTTGGTAGGTCACGATAGGCATCTGGCCCTGCAACTAAATCAACAATCTTTTCTTCCTCAATTAATTTTGTTTTTAATCTTTCCGCCATGCAACCCAAAATACCTATATTAAGTAATGGGTTTTTTGTTTTTAGTGCTTGGAATCCTTTAAGTCGGTGACGGATTTTAGTTTCTGCATTTTCCCGGATAGCACAGGTATTTAATAAAATGGTATCGGCCTCTTGGATATTATCCGTTGTACCATAGCCATGGTTCATCAAAATAGATGTGACTACTTCCGAATCCGCAAAATTCATTTGACAGCCGTAACTTTCGATATAGACCTTTCCCTTGGACTTTTCGCTTCTCATAATTCCTGAAATGCGCGGCACGTCCAAGCTCTGAATTTCTTCTTTTGAAAGTGTTTTTAACTCTTGCATAAATTATTGAATGAAAAGATTGCAAATTTATGACATTTTGGCAGATTAATCTATATGATTTTGCCTGAATTTAAATAGATAATTTGATCGGATTGTTTTGTTAATTGTTCGTTATGAGTGACCATAATGATTCTTTGTTGCCAATCATTTTTTAATTCTAGAAACAAATCATAGAGATTTTGGGCATTGGTGTTGTCGAGATTTCCGGTAGGTTCGTCCGCAAGTAAAATACTAGGTTTATTGATTAAGGCACGGGCTACAGCGATGCGTTGTTGTTCACCTCCAGATAGTTGGCTCGGATATTTTTTAGTTAGATGACTGATTCCTAGTTTCGTACAAATGTGGTTGAATAAATCCTTTTGTTCTTCGTTAATTTTTTTTTCTCGGATGTATAAGGGGAAATAGATGTTTTCTTCACAAGTAAATTCCCCCAATAAATTATGAAACTGAAATACGAATCCAAGTTTTTGATTTCGAAAAATTCCTTTGTCCTTTTCGGATAATTGGGCATATTCGATGCGATCTAGGGTAATATGTCCCTGGTCGGCTTGATTTAATAGACCTATAATTTGAAGTAGCGTGCTTTTTCCTGATCCAGAAGGGCCCAAAATGGAAACCAACTCGTTTGCTTTTACTTGAAAAGAAATGTCATTTAGAATTAATTGGGATCCGTAGGATTTTGAAATGTTTTTTAATTCTAACATTTTTTTGTCTTTTTTTTAGAATATTGAATAGAATCGTCAACTTTTTAAAAGTTTGGCAAATAAATAGTAATTTCACGAAATAAAAATTTTTACTAAATGAATATTCACGAATACCAAGCAAAGGAAATTTTAAAAGGTTACGGAGTAAAGATTCAAGAGGGAATTGTTGTGGATCAAGTCGCAGATGCGGTATCAGCAGCAGAGAACTTAAAAGCTCAAACGGGAACAGGTTGGTTTGTGGTTAAAGCACAAATTCATGCGGGTGGAAGAGGTAAAGGAGGAGGAGTTAAATTAGCTAAGAGTCTTGATGAAGTAAAAGAGCGTGTTTCTCAAATTTTAGGCATGCAATTAATTACGCATCAAACAGGCCCTGAGGGTAAATTGGTGAATAAGGTATTAATTAGCGAGGATGTTTATTATCCTGGTGCTTCAGAGCCGAAAGAATATTACCTATCCATTTTATTGGATCGCGCGCGTGCCTGTAATGTAATTATGGCCAGTACAGAGGGTGGGATGGATATCGAGGAGGTGGCAGAACATAGTCCTGAAAAAATCGTAAAAGAATGGATTGATCCTCGCGTAGGATTGCAAGATTTCCAAGCTCGGAAAGTGGCTTTTGCATTAGGTTTAAGTGGTCAAGCTTTTAAAGAGATGGTTAAATTCATCCAATCTTTATACAAGGCATATGTGGAAACAGATTCATCCATGTTCGAAATCAATCCGGTGTTAAAGACATCGGATGACAAGATTTTGGCGGTGGATGCGAAGGTTAATTTAGATGATAATGCCTTGTTCCGTCACAAAGACTTAGCTATTTTGCGTGATACTTCAGAAGAGGATCCTTTAGAAGTAGAAGCGTCTGAAAATGATTTGAATTATGTGAAATTGGATGGTAACGTGGGTTGCATGGTCAATGGAGCCGGATTAGCCATGGCGACCATGGATATTATTAAATTATCTGGTGGTGAACCCGCTAATTTCCTTGATGTGGGGGGGGGAGCTAATGCTAAAACGGTGGAAGCTGGTTTTCGTATCATCTTACAAGATCCAAATGTGAAAGCTATTTTGATTAATATCTTTGGTGGAATTGTGCGGTGTGATCGGGTAGCGAATGGGGTTGTTGAGGCCTATAAAAATATTGGTCAAATTCATGTGCCTATTATCGTCCGTTTACAAGGAACCAATGCGGAGGAAGGTGCTGCGATTATTAACAATTCTGGTTTAAAGGTATTTTCAGCTGTTTTATTAAAAGATGCTGCAAAATTAGTTTCAGAAGTATTGAAATAAGAAGAGATCAGGTTTTATGAAATTTGTTTGCATTGGACGTAATTATGTAGATCATATTAAAGAGCTAGCGAATGATAGGCCAAGCGAACCTGTCGTTTTCATAAAACCTGATACGGCTTTATTAGATCAAAATATTTTTTATTATCCTCGTTTTTCCAAGGACGTACATTATGAATTGGAATTAGTGTTTCGGATTTCTAAAATCGGAAAGAATATTGAATCCAAATTTGCTTCCAAGTATATTGATGCCTATGGTTTGGGAATTGATTTTACTGCGAGGGATGTACAAGCTAAGCTAAAAGAAAAAGGTTTGCCTTGGGAAAAAGCGAAGGCTTTTAATGGTTCAGCTTTTTTATCAGAATTAAAGCCTTTTGATCCTGTTTTTCTAAATAATCCAATTTATTTCCATTTAGAAGTAAATGGACAAAAAGTACAGGATGGGGATTCATCTTTGATGATTTGGAATGTTTCGGAATTAATTGAAGATGTTTCTACCTATTTCACCTTAAAAACAGGTGATATTATTTTTACAGGTACCCCTGCGGGTGTAGGTCCTATTCAAATAGGAGATAAGCTAGCAGGATTCCTGGGATCCGAAAAATTATTTGAATTAACAATCGCATGAAACCCATTGTAGGCCAAGCAGCACCATTGTTCCAAAAAACGGATTCGGATGGTCAATTAATTGATTTAAATGCTCTTCGTGGCAAAAAAATAGTACTGTATTTTTATCCTAAAGATGATACACCTGGATGTACTGCGCAAGCTTGTAACCTAAATGAAAATTTAGATAAACTTCAAGCTGATGGATTTGTTGTCATCGGAGTTAGCATTGACTCAGATGCTGCTCATACTAAATTCAAGAAAAAATATCAGTTGAATTTTTCGCTTTTAGCGGATACGGATCATGCCTTGGTTGAGGCTTATGGTGTTTGGGTAGAAAAATCCATGTATGGAAAAATATACATGGGTACGGCACGAACAACGTTTATTATTAATGAGGAGGGAATTATTTCAAATGTCATTGAGAAAGTGGATACAAAAAATCATACCTCACAAATCCACTAATCACTCTTATTATGCAAACACAAGAATTAGAAAAAATTGCTTCTCAAGTTCGTCGTGATATATTACGTATGGTTCATGGGTGTCAATCCGGTCATCCAGGTGGTTCCTTAGGTTGTACAGATTTACTCGTCGAATTGTATTTTAATGCAATGAATTTAAAAAGCGATTCTTCAGGCAATGTTGTCTTTCAAATGAATG
>Ga0114958_10000178_pt1 | contig 53707 bp, 47 predicted proteins | sample C_130208_EF_Meta_FD_89577 | JGI IMG/M metagenome (GOLD analysis project Ga0114958, IMG submission 89577) | Freshwater microbial communities from Lake Croche, Canada to study carbon cycling - C_130208_EF_MetaG | ecosystem: Environmental > Aquatic > Freshwater > Lake | place: Lake Croche, Canada... | reverse complement strand
CAAGGCGATGAAGCCTATGTCACCGTCGCGGCCGTCGATGTCGGCATCTTGAACCTGACAGGCTATACCCCGCCCGATCCGCAGGGCCATTACTTCGGCCAGCGCAAGCTGGGCGTGGGCCTCCGTGATCTGTACGGACGCTTGATTGACGGGCTGAACGGCGCGCAGGGCGAGGTGCGCTCTGGCGGCGATGCGGGGGCCAATGCCCGCCTGCAAGCCCCGCCGCCGACAGAGCAACTCGTCGCCAATTTCGCAGGCCCCGTGCAGGTGGATGCGGATGGCTATGCCCACGTCAGCTTTGATCTGCCCGCCTTTAACGGCACCGTCAAAGTCATGGCCGTGGCGTGGAGCAAGCGCGGCGTGGGACAAGCCAGCGCCGATGTGCTGGTGCGCGACCCGGTTGTGGTGACCGCCAGCCTGCCGCGCTTTTTGCAACCCGGCGATGAAAGCCGCCTGCGGCTGGAAATTGTTCATGCCACCGGCCCTGCGGGGGACATGGGGCTAAGTGTCACCTCGTCAGGGCTGATCCTTGGGGAGGTGCCTGACAGCGTGACGCTGACCGACAAAGGCTCTGCCGTGGTCGAGGTGCCTGTCACCGCCGATGCGCTGGGCTTACAGATGGTGGAAGTCACCCTAACCACGCCCGATGGCAAGGTTTTGACCAAGGACTTGATTCTGCCGGTGCAGGTGAATGACCCGATGATTGCGCAGGTCAGTCGCTTTGATCTGGCCAAGGGGCAAAGCTTCACCTTTGACAGCAATGTCTTTGCAGGGCTGTCGCCCACCTCGGCCAAGGCGGTGATGGCGATTGGCCCGATTGCGCGGCTGAATGCGCCGGGGGTTATGGCGGCGCTGGATTCCTATCCCTATGGCTGCACCGAGCAAATCACCTCTAAGGCCATGCCTTTGCTGTACTTTGACCAAGTGGCCCAAGCACTGGACCTGCCCGGTGCCCATGACATCCAAGGCCGCGTGACCCAAGCGATTGCCGATGTGCTGACCAACCAAGACGCCTCGGGTGCCTTCGGGCTGTGGGTCCCGATGTCGGGCGATATGTGGCTGGACGCCTATGTCACCGACTTTTTGTCGCGTGCCAAGGCGCAGGGCTATGAGGTGCCCGACCGCGCCTTCCGGCAAGCGCTGGATAACCTGCGCAACCAAGTCAACTACTACGCCGATTTTGACAAGGGCGGCGAGCCTTTGGCCTATGCGCTGATGGTTCTGTCCCGTGAAGGTGCCGCCGCCATGGGCGATCTGCGCTATTATGCCGATGTGAAGGTTGACGCCTTTGCCACGCCCACGTCTATGGCCCAACTGGGTGCGGCCTTGGCCAGCTACGGCGACCAACCCCGCGCTGACCGGATGTTTACCAAAGCCGTTGCCCTGCTCGACAGCCTGCCCCCCAGCGAAGACCAAATCCTGCGCGCCGATTACGGCACGCCTTTGCGCGATGCGGCGGCGGTGTTGGCCTTGGGGGTAGAGGCGGGGTCAAACGCCATCGACCGTGATGCGCTGATCAGCCGGATTGCCTCAGACGGCGTGCTGTCGACGCAAGAGGCGACATGGTCGCTGCTGGCGACCCATGCGCTGTTAGACAGCGCAGACGAGTCGGGCATCAGCTTTGACGGCCAGCCCGCAACCGGCCCCTTGGTCAAGGTGCTTGACGCCACCCAGACCGATCCGGTCGTGGTCACGAATGCGGGCGAAGACACCAGCATCACCCTGACGACCTTGGGCGTGCTCACCGATCCGGTGACGGCGGGCGGCAATGGCTATGCGATCACCCGCAGCCTTTACACCCTAGACGGCCAGCCTGCCCAGTGGGAGGGGGCAACAGTGGGCCAAAGGTTTTTGGTCGTGCTGGAAGTCACCCCCTATGGCCGTGGCGAAGCGCGTCTGATGGTCACCGACCCGCTGCCTGCAGGCTATGAGATTGACAACCCCAACCTCATGCTCGCAGGCGCAGTTCCGGCCCTTGATTTTCTGAACCTGACAACCGAGGCGACTCATGCCGAATTCCGCCAAGACCGCTTTGTCGCGGCGGTAGACCGCAGGGATAACGGCACCTTCCGCTTGGCCTATATCCTGCGGGCGGTGTCGCCGGGCACCTATCATCAAGCCGCAGCCTCGGTTGAGGATATGTACCGCCCCGACCTGACCGCGCATACCGACTCGGGTAGTGTCACTGTGGCACCCTGATGCGGGCAAAGGGGGTTCTGGGGCTGGCGGCGGGCCTATGGCTTGCCGCATTTGCCCGCGACGGGGTGGACCGATGGATTGATGCCACGGTTTTGCCGCCCTTAACCCCCGCGGTCAGCCAAGAGGTGCTGGACCGCAATGGCACCCTGCTGCGCGCCTATACGGTGGAGGATGGGCGCTGGCGCTTGGGGGTGGCGGGGGGGCAGGTGGACCCGTTCTTTGTCAGCTTGCTGTTGGATTATGAAGACAAGCGCTTTTACCAGCACGGCGGGGTTGATCCGCAAGCCTTGCTTCGGGCACTGGGGCAGGCGGTTTGGAACGGGCATGTCGTCTCGGGCGGATCAACCCTGACCATGCAGGTGGCGCGGCTGTTGGAAGGGTCGGGCACGGGGCGGGTGGGGGGCAAGCTGCGGCAGATCAGGCTGGCCTTGGCCTTGGAACGGCACATGACCAAGGACCAGATCTTGCAACTGTATCTGCTGCTGGCCCCCTACGGCGGCAATGTCGAAGGCATTCGCGCGGCATCCTTGGCCTATTTCGGCAAAGAACCCCGCCGCCTGACTCCGGCAGAGGCGGCCTTGCTGGTCGCCCTTCCCCAAAGCCCCGAAACCCGCAGACCCGATCGCAGCGATGTTGCCAAAGCATCCCGTGACCGCGTGCTGGATCGTGCCCGCTCTGACGGTTTGATCGACGCCGATCAGGCCCAAGCGGCAGCGCGCGAGGCGGTGCCGACCCGCCGCGCCGCCTTTCCCGCCTTGGCCCCGCATCTGTCAGACCGGGTTCTGGCCGAAGAACCGCAGACCAATCGTCATATCACCACGCTGGACAAGGGCCTGCAAACCGCGCTGGAACAACTGGCGGCATTGGCGGTGAAGGGCATGGGTGAGCGTCTGCAGGTGGCGATTGTGGTGGCAGATCATGAATCGGGTGAGGTCTTAGCCTCGGTCGGGTCGGCGGGCTATCAAGGGGGGGAACGGCTGGGTTTTGTCGATATGACAACGGCGCTGCGCTCTCCGGGATCGACGCTGAAGCCGCTGATCTACGGGCTGGCCTTTGATGAAGGGCTGGCCCATCCCGAAACGCTGATCGACGACCGGCCGACCGATTTCAACGGCTACCGCCCGCAGAACTTTGACCGCCAGTTTCACGGCACGCTGCGGGTGCGTGATGCGCTGCAACTGTCGCTGAACATTCCGGCGGTGGCGCTGACCGATGCGCTGGGGCCAGCCAAGCTGCTGCAGGCGATGGACCGCGCGCAGATGAAAACCGCGTTGCCCATCGGTCAACCGGGGCTTGCCGTGGCGCTGGGCGGGATTGGCGTGACTCTCGAGGATATGGTGCAGCTTTACGCCGCGATAGCACGCGGTGGGATGGTGCGGCCGTTGACGCATCATTTGGGCGCGGGTGCTGCTGACGGCCAGCGGGTGATGACCCAAGTGGCCGCTTGGGAGGTGAGCGATATTCTGGCAGGCCTTGCCCCGCCGCCCGGCGCGCCGTCGAACCGGCTGGCCTATAAGACCGGCACCTCTTATGGGCACCGCGATGCTTGGGCGATCGGGTTTGACGGCAAGCATGTCATCGGCGTCTGGATGGGGCGGGCGGACGGCACGCCGGTGCCGGGGGCCTTTGGCGCTGATCTGGCAGCGCCCGTGCTATTTGAAGCCTTCGCCCGCCTGAAACCCGCGCTTGACCCGCAACCTGCCCCGCCGCCCGACACGCTGATGCTGGCCAATGCGCAACTGCCCCAACCCTTGCGGCATTTTCGCAGCCGACAAGCGGCCTTTGCCGCCGATGCGACTGCGCCAGAGGTGGCCTTTCCCCCCGATGGGGCCGAGGTAGAGCTGTTGCCCGAAGGGCTGATGGTGCAAGTCTCGGGCGGTACGGCGCCGTTCACTTGGCTCGCCGATGGTGCCCCCGTGATGACCGCGCAGGCCGAGGCCACCGCCATGCTGCCCGCCCTTGGGCGCGGCTTTGTCACCCTGTCGGTGATTGATGCCGAAGGGCGTTCCGCCCGCACCCGCGTGCGCCTGCGCTAAGGCGCGGTTGACCTTGACCCGCAGGGCGGATAGCCCGTGGGGGCGATATTTCAGGATGGTTCCCATGCCAGCAGCGCCCAAGACGATCCTGTTCCTGTCGGGGCTTTTGACCTTGTTCATCGTGGGCGCAGGCTCTGCCATTCTGGGGCCTGCGGTGCCGGTTTATGAGCAGATGTTCCACATTGGCACGGCGACCTCGGGTCTGATGGTGTCTACCTTGTGGGTTGGCTGTCTTGCGGGCGTTTTGGCGATGTATTTCAGGGGTGCCCAGATCGAGCCGCGCCCGCCCTTGCTGTTGGTGGGGGTGGGGGCGCTGCTTTTGGCCTTGGCACCGGCCTTTTGGGTGGCGCTGTTGGGCGCGTTGATCTTCGGGATCGGCTACGGCGCGATTGCGGCGCTGTTTAATGCGCGGGTTTTGCATGCCTTCGGGGCGCAGGGTGCAGCGCGGATCGGGATGCTGAATGCGCTGTATTCGTTCGGCGCGATTGTGGCACCTTATGGCTTTACGCTGCTGGGCGCGAGTCTGACGCCGGTGTTTTTGACCATGGCGGCGCTGTCGGCGATTGCTTGGGCCTTTTCCGGATCGGTCGGCCTGACAGGCTTGCCGCAACACGCCACAGGGCGCGGCTTTAAGCTGCATCTGCCGATCTTGGGCTTGGCGCTTGTCTCGATCGGGATCGAGGCAAGCTTGGTCGGCCTTGGGCCCACCGCCCTGATCCGCGCGGGGCTCAGTGCGCCGCGCGCGGCAGAGTTGTTGTCGCTGTTCTTTGTGGCAGCTTTGGCGGCGCGGATTGTGCTGGTGCTGGTCGCGCACCGCTTTGCCGATTTCGGGATCTTGGTCTTTGCGATGGGCTGGGCCGCACTGTGCGCGCTGGGGGCGGCCTTGATCAGCCCCGTGCTGTTCTTTGCGCCCTTGGGCATTTCGGCGGGGCTGTTCTTTCAAGGTGAATATGTCACGGCCACGCGCAAGATGGGGGCGGACCCGCGGGTGTCGCCGGTGATCCTTGCGGTGGGGCTGGTGGGGGCGATTGTCTCGCCGCTGTTTTACACGCAGGTCATGGATGCCTTGGGCAGCCATGGCTTTTTCTGGCTGGTGGCGGGGGTGGCAGGGCTGGCCACGGTGTTCAGCGCCCTGTCGTACCGCGCGATGATGCGCTGATCAGGCAGGGGTCAGCGCCACACGCCCCGCATCGGTCAAAAGAAAAGCCCGCCGCCCTTCGATCACGGCGGCAGAGAGCGGGCCGCCGTAGGCCGCACTGCTGTCAAGGTTCAGGCGGTTGCCGTAATGGGTGGCGTGGTCGAGCGCTGTGTGACCATGCACCACCAAGGCACCGTGGTCGCGCGTGTCTTCCAGAAACTCTTTGCGAATCCAGACCAGATCGTCTTCGGCCTGATCTTTGAGCGCGATGCCCGGGCGGATGCCGGCATGCACAAAGATCGCATCTTGCGCCACATAGCTTGTGGGGCGGCTTTCCACAAAGCGGCGGTGATCGGCTGGCACGGCGGCCAAAGCGTCTTTTTGCACCGGCCCTATTGGCCTGTCGCCCGGGCTGTGCACACCGTAAGAGGCCAGCGTTGCAGCCCCGCCTAGCTTGGGATGCAGCCATGAATGTTCCGGCTTTAACCCCGGATCGCGCCACGCGGGATCGGTTAAAAACCCCGCAAACAGCCTGTCGTGATTGCCCTTCAGCACCACCCAGTCGCGCCCTGCGGCCACGCCGTCCATCAAATACTGCACCACACCCCGACTATCAGGCCCCCGATCGACCAGATCGCCCAGATGCACGATCTGCCCATGCCCATGCCGTGCCATATCCACCGCAATCCGGTGGTGGGCGGATTTGAGCAGGTCAAGATGGCCGTGAATGTCGCCTATGGCATAGATATGCATGGATCACCTTGGGCTACGCCCGCCGCCGGAAAAGCGGGGGCGCTGCCCCCGCACCCCCGGGATATTTGGGCAAGTATGAAAGGGGAAGGGTCAGGCGAATTCCAGCGCTTTGACTTGCGAGAACATGCCTGTCGATTCCAGTGTGTTGACGACCTTGGGGTCGATGGGCTGGTCAAGATACAAGATGGCAATGGCATCTTGGCCCACGCCAGAGCGACCGAGGGTGAAGTTCGCGATGTTGACGTTGTTTTTGCCCATCGTCATGCCCAAAAGACCAATGATGCCGGGCACATCCTCGTTCGTGGTGTAAAGCATGTGCTGGCCGATTTCGGCATCAATGTTGATGCCTTTGATCTGGATGAAGCGCGGTTTGCCATCGCTAAAGCAGGTCCCCGCCACCGAGCGTTCGCGTTTGTCGGTGACCATGGTGACCTTGATATAGGCGTCAAAGGTGCCGGATTTGTCTTGGCGCGTGGTGGATATTTGGATGCCGCGTTCCTTGGCCACGATGGGGGCCGAGACAAGGTTGACATCGGGGTTGGCGGTTTTCATCACCCCCGCGATCACCGCTTGGTTCAGGGCTGCCAAGTTCATGGCTGCGACTTTGCCGTCATACAGGATGTTGATGGCGCGGATCGGCTCGTCGGTCATCTGGCCGATGAAGCCGCCCAAATGGCTGGCAAGCTTGATCCACGGCCCCATGACCGCCGCCTCTTCGGCCGAGACATTGGGCATGTTGAGGGCGTTTTGCACAGCGCCTGACAGAAGGTAATCGGCCATCTGTTCGGCCACTTGCAGGGCGACGTTTTCTTGCGCTTCGGTGGTGGCAGCGCCCAGATGCGGGGTGCAGACCACGTTGGCCAAGCCGAACAGCGGGTTTTGGGTGGCGGGTTCCACCTCGAACACGTCCAGCGCTGCGCCTGCCACATGGCCCGACGCCAGTGCATCGACCAAGGCGGCTTCGTCAATCAACCCGCCACGGGCGCAGTTGATGATCCGCACGCCTTTTTTGGTCTTGCCCAAAGCGTCCCGCGACAGGATGTTTTTCGTCTTATCGGTCAAGGGCACATGCAGGGTGATGAAATCGGCGCGGGTAAGAAGATCGTCAAGCTCGACCTTGGTGACGCCAAGGCTTTTGGCGCGCTCGTCCGACAGGAAGGGATCATAGGCCACAACCTTCATCTTCAGCCCCACCGCGCGGTCGCAGACTATGCCGCCGATATTGCCAGCGCCAATCACGCCAAGGGTTTTGTTGAACAATTCCACCCCCATGAACCGCGACTTTTCCCATAAGCCTGCTTGGGTCGAGGCGTTGGCTTCGGGGATCTGGCGGGCGACGGCGAACATCATGGCGATGGCGTGTTCGGCGGTGGTGATCGAATTGCCAAAGGGCGTGTTCATCACGATCACCCCCTTTTTCGAGGCGGCGGGGATGTCGACATTGTCCACCCCGATCCCCGCACGGCCCACGACCTTTAGCTTGGTGGCGGCTGCCAGCAGCTTTTCGGTGACCTTGGTGGCCGAGCGGATGGCAAGGCCGTCATATTGGCCGATCACCTCGGCCAGTTTGTCTTTATCCTTGCCCAAGGCGGGCAGATAATCCACCTCGACCCCTCGGTCGCGCAAGATTTGTACGGCGGTTTCAGAGAGTTCATCAGAGACAAGAACGCGGGGGGCCATTGGGGGCTCCTATAATGGGGGGGCGGAACGGCGCGCCGGGGTGGCGCTGCCAAGGGACTTATTGCGCGGCGATTTCGGCCTGAAAGGCGTAGGCGATCCAAGGCAGCAGGGCTTGCACATCGGATGTTTCCACCGTCGATCCGCACCAGATGCGCAGGCCGGGGGGGGCATCGCGGTAAGCGCCCATGTCAAAGCCAGCGCCGGCCTTTTCGATGCGCTTGGCCACGGCCTTGGCAAAGGCGGCACCGTCTTTGATGCGCGGATCGGTGAATTTCAAACACACCGAGGTGGTCGAGGCGGTCGCAGCCACCTCGGCCAGATTGGCGATCCACGGGTTGGCGGCGCAGAAATCCCACACGGTTTGGGCATTGGCGCTGGCGCGTGCGATCAATCCGGCCAGACCGCCCACCGACTGCGCCCATTTCAGCGCCACAAGGTAATCTTCCACCGCCAGCATAGATGGCGTGTTGATCGTCTCGCCGCTGAAAATCCCCTCGATCAGTTTGCCCTTGGCGGTCAGGCGGAAGATCTTTGGCAGGGGCCAAGCGGGGGTGTAGCTTTCCAGCCGCTCGACAGCACGGGGCGACAGGATCAGCATGCCATGCGCGCCTTCCCCCCCCAGCACTTTTTGCCACGAAAAGGTGGTGACATCCAGCTTGTCCCACGGCAAATCCATCGCAAAAGCGGCCGAGGTTGCATCGCAAATCGTCAGCCCCGCACGGCTGGCGGGGATGCCGTCGCCATTGGGCAACCGACAGCCCGATGTGGTGCCGTTCCAAGTGAACACCACATCGCTGTCAAAATCGACGGTGGCGAAATCAACGATCTGGCCATAGGGCGCGACCTTGACCTTGGCGTCGAGCTTAAGCTGCTTGACGACATCGCTGACCCAGCCTTCGCCAAAGCTTTCCCATGCCAGCATTTCCACCGGACGTGCGCCCAACAGCGACCACATCGCCATTTCCACAGCGCCCGTGTCTGATGCAGGCACGATGCCAATGCGGTAATCGGCGGGCACGCCCAAAATCTGACGGGTCAGATCAATCGCCTCGGCCAGTTTGGCTTTGCCAATCGCCGCGCGGTGCGAGCGGCCAAGCGGCGCGTCAGACAGCATCGACAGCGAAAAGTCGGGAATTTTGGCGCAAGGGCCAGACGAAAAGCGCGGGTTTGCCGGCCGCGCGGCCGGGGTCTGCAGATCAGACATGGTATCCTTCCAGATAAATGCCCCCCGGTGGGGAGGGGTGTCCCGTTGACCGAATTACGGGGCCGCGGTGTCTGGCGCAAGCCGCAAGATCGGCGTAAAGCGCCCCATCTGCATGAAAATGCGACCCCGCCCTTCACTATCGGAAACTTGCCCATGTATGTCGTGACCCTGCTGACCCATCCTCACCATCCAGTGCTAGAGCGTGTCACGGTGGAGTCTTTGCGCAACGCGTGGGGGGGCGGCGATGCGGTCTGGCTTGATCCGGGGGTGGCGGCAGAGTTTCCTGTCCAAGCCCTGCCCGCCAACCAGTGGCAGGTCTGGGAGGGGCTGCAGACCCTGCGCGTCGATCTGATTGTGCAGCCCGCCGAGGGGCGCAAAAAGCGCGTGCTGTTGGCGGATATGGATTCGACGATGATTGCGCAAGAATGCATCGACGAGCTGGCGGATGAGGCGGGGGTGGGCGCACGCGTGGCCGGCATCACTGCGCGCGCGATGAATGGTGAGCTGGATTTCGAAGCGGCGCTGACCGAGCGGGTTGGCCTGCTTGCGGGCCTGCCCGCGCAGGTCATCGACCATGTCATCCGCGACCGCATCACGCTGATGTCGGGCGGTCAGGCTTTGCTGGCCACGATGAAGGCGCAGGGGGCCTATTGCGCCTTGGTGTCGGGCGGGTTCACGGCTTTTACCGCCAAGATCGCGGCGGTGTTGGGGTTTGATGAACACCGCGCCAATACGCTTTTGGTGAAAGACGGTGTGCTGACCGGACAGGTAGAGCCACCGATTTTGGGCAAGCAGGCCAAGGTCGACGCTTTGCAGCAAATCACCGCGCGTTTGGGGATTACCCCCGCGCAAGTCTTGGCCGTGGGCGACGGGGCGAATGATCTGGGGATGTTGGGGCTGGCGGGCACAGGTGTTGCGCTGCATGCCAAGCCTGCGGTGGCAGCCCAGTGTCAGGTGCGGGTGAACCACGGCGATTTGACGGCGCTGCTCTATCTGCAAGGCTATCACCGCGAAGAGTTCGCGTCATGATCCGCCCTGCGGTGGCAGACGATGTGCCCGCGATGACGGCGCTGTTGAACGAAATCATCACAATGGGCGGCACCACCGCCCATCAAGAGCCTTTCTCGCCAGAAGAGTTTCGCAGCCATTACCTTGACGGGCCTGACGCTCTTTGTTGCCATGTGGCACAAGCTGCGGGGCAGGTCTTGGGGTTTCAGGCTTTGGGGACCTATCCCGCTTTGCCTTTGGGGTGGCTGGACATTGGCACCTTTGTTTGCATCGCAGCGCGAGGGGCCGGCGTGGGGGCGGCGCTGTTTGGCGTGACCAAAGCCGCAGCTTTGGCCAAGGGCCAAGTGATCAACGCCACAATTCGGGCCGATAATGCGGCGGGTTTGGCCTATTACAGCGCGATGGGGTTTCAAGATTACGCGCTTGACCCCGCCTATCGTTTGAAAGACGGGCGCATGGTCGGCCGCGTGTCAAAAAGGTACGACCTTGTTTGAAATCGCCCCCCATCTTGCGCTTATCCTGATCGCCGTCGCCTTTCTGGCGGGCTTTGTCGATGCCATTGCGGGCGGCGGCGGGTTGCTCTGTGTGCCCGCCTTGCTGCTGTGCGGCGCATCGCCGATGCAGGCATTGGCCACCAACAAGGTGCAGGGCATGGTCGGGTCGGGCACGGCTTTGGCCAACTATGCGCTGGCGGGGCAGATCAAGCCGCGCGGGCATTTGGGCATGGCGTGTATGAGCCTTGTCTTTGGCGCGGGTGGGTCATTGGTTGCGGGGGCTATGCCTGCGGGGCTGATGCGTATGATCATGCCGCCGGTCTTGATCGCCATTGCGCTGTTTTTTGCGCTAAAACCGGGGCTGGATGATCTTCCCCGTCCGGCACGGCTGTCGACCAAGACTTTTGGCTTGGTGATTGTGCCTTTGATTGCGGGCTATGACGGGTTTTTCGGGCCGGGCACGGGGTCGTTCTTTATGATGGCTTTGGTGATGCTGACGGGCCTTGGCGTGCTGCAGGCGACAGCGCAGACCAAGATGTTGAACTTTGCTTCTAACTTTGGCGGGATGCTGGTGTTCTCGCTGTCAGGCGCCACGTGGTGGTGGGTGGGTGGTGCTATGGCTTTGGCGCAAGTGGCGGGGGCCACTTTGGGCGCGCGCTTGGCCGTCAGGGTGGGGGCGCGGTTGATCAAGCCTTTGCTGGTGCTGACCTCGTCGGGCATGGCGGTGCGTTTGCTGTGGCAGGCTTGGGGCTAGGGGGCTTTTCGCGCCGCACGGGCTTTGCTACACGGCCCCATGCGCGAGACATTGACCGATATTCTTGACCACCGCGTCGCCTCTGGCGCGCTGCAAGCCGACTCGCAGCAGCGCGAGGTGGCGGCTTTGCTGGAACCGCTACGGCTTTGGCTGGAAACGCAGGCTGAGCGCCGCCCGGGGTTGCTTAAGGGCTTGCTGGGCAAGGCCCCCTTGCCGCCAAAGGGACTGTATCTTTGGGGCGGGGTTGGTCGCGGCAAATCCATGCTGATGGACCTGTTCGTCGAGGCCACCGCCATCCCACGCAAGCGCCGTGTGCATTTTCACGCCTTCATGCAAGAGGCGCACCACGCCATGCACGCCGCGCGCCAAAAGGGCATCGCCGACGCGCTGGCCCCTTTTGCCACCCAGATTATCGCGGATCTGCGCCTGTTGGCCTTTGATGAAATGCAAATCAACGACATCACCGATGCGATGATCGTGGGGCGTTTGTTCGAGATGCTTTTGGCGGGGGGCGTGGTGATTGTGACCACCTCGAACCGCCCGCCAGAGGATTTGTACAAAAACGGTCTGAACCGCGCCTTGTTCTTGCCTTTCATTGACCTGATCCGCGACAGGTTTGTGGTGCATGCCCTGCAAAGCCCGTCCGATTATCGCCAACACCGGCTAGAGGGCGCGCAGGTCTACTTTCACCCCGCAGGCAAAGCGGGGCCTGCGATGGATGCGCTGTGGCGAGACTTGGTGGCGGGGGCGGCGGTGGGGCCTTTGCATCTGACGGTCAACGGGCGGCAGATTGAATTGCCGCTGTACGCCAATGGCGTGGCGCGCATGACGTTTTGGGACCTGTGCGCCCGCCCGATGGGCCCTGCGGATTATCTGGCCATTGCGCAGGCGGTGCGGGTGTTGATCGTCGAAGGCATCCCGCAGCTTTCGTCCTCCAACTATAACGAGGCCAAGCGCTTTGTGACCCTGATCGACGCGCTGTACGAGGCGAAGGTGCGCCTGATCTGCTCTGCCGCCGACACGCCGGAACGGCTGTATATCGAAGGCGAGGGGTCTTTCGAATTTGCCCGCACCGCCAGCCGTTTGCGCGAGATGCAGGCGGCGGATTGGGGCGCTTAAGGCTGGCCTGCAAAGGGGCCGAATTGGGCGGCAAAGCGGGCCACTTCGGCCAAGCCTTCGGGGGTTGGGCGTTGGGCTGGGCTGCGGTCAAAGGTGGGCAGGCCCGCGCGGGCGGTGAAGATGCGCTTGCCGTAGCAGATCAGATGCTCGATCGACTGCATCATAAAGGTGATGGCGGGCAGGGTGTCTTGGTGCAGGCTTAGGGCTGCGGCGCGGTTGCCTGCGTCATACAGGGTCATCACCTGCACCGCATGATCCACCAGATCGGGGGCAAGCAAGAACCCTTCGCAGCCCGCATCCAGACAATCGACCATCTCTAACCCGCCGCGCCCGTTGAACACCTTCAGGCTTGGTCCCGCCATGGCGATCAGCTTGGCCGCCCCTTCGGCGGAGGATTCGGATTTGATCAGGGTAAAGTTCGCATGATCGGCGCGCAGGCGGGTGATGTCGTCATCCGACAGGCCCCGCCCCAGATATTGCGGCGCGTTCTGGATGGCCACGGGTAAGGCGGTTGACCGCATGACGCGCGAAAAGAAGGTCAGGTATTCCTCAGCCCCGTAGCTGCCCACGGCGGGGGGCTGCAAGATCAGCCAGTTGGCCCCCACGCTTTCGGCATGGCGCACCATGGCGATTTGCTCGGCAACCGATGCTCCGATGATGGTAAAGCCCAAGGGAACGCGGCCGCCCACATCTTGGGCGACCCAGTCCATCACCATCTGGCGTTCGGTGAAGGACAGCTTGGCCACCTCGGTCGCCAACCCAAGGGCTGCGATGCCTGCGACCTTCGCGTTCAGGCATATCTGCACTTGGGCGCGCATGGCGACGCGGTCCAAGCGCTCGTCGGCATCAAACAGCGCGTAAAGAATGGCATGAACGCCGCGCATCAATGGCTTTCGCGCGGCACATCGGCCCCACGGCGGCCGACCAGAAAATCAAGATCCGCGCCCAGGTCTGCGCCCTGCACATGGGTGACATACAGCGTTTCATACCCGCCGCGATAGCTGCGCGGTTTGGGGGCCCAAGCGGCCGCACGCGCCGCCAGTTCGGCGGGCGAGATCAGCAATTCCAGCCTGCGGCCCGCCACATCCAGCAAAATTTCATCGCCGCTTTGCACCAAGGCCAAAGGCCCGCCGTCGGTTGCCTCGGGGGCCACATGCAGCACCACGGTGCCATAAGCCGTGCCTGACATGCGCGCGTCAGAAATGCGCACCATATCGCGCACGCCTTGCGCCAAAAGCTTCTTGGGCAGCGCCATATTGCCCACTTCGGCCATGCCCGGATAGCCTTTCGGCCCGCAGTTGCGCAGAACCAGAACCGAGTTTGCGTCAACCTCTAGCTTTGGGTCGTCGATGCGGGCTTTGAAATCGTCGATATCGTCAAAGACGACAGCGCGCCCGCGATGCTGCATCAAGGCGGGGGTTGCGGCTGAAGGTTTCAGGATTGCCCCTTTGGGTGCGAGATTGCCGCGCAGCACGGCCAGCCCGCCATCGGCGACAAGCGGGTTGGACAGGGGGCGGATGACTTCGTCGTCAAACACCTCTGCCTCGGCCAGCCGGTCGCGCAGTGTGGTGCCTGTGGCGGTGATCACATCAAGATGCAAAAGATGTTCGATACGCTTCATCACGGCAGGAATGCCCCCCGCATAGGCCAATTCCTCCATCAAGAAGCGGCCAGAGGGCATGAGGTCGACAATCGTGGGCACATCGCGGCCCGCGCGGTCCCAATCGTCTAAGGTCAGGTCTACGCCCACGCGGCCTGCGATGGCCAAAAGGTGCACGACCGCGTTGGTTGACCCGCCGATGGCTCCGATCACCTTGATGGCGTTTTCAAAGGCCTGTTTGGTCAGAATCTGCGACAGGGTCTGATCCTGCCGCACCATTTCCACAATCCGCCGCCCCGACATCCGCGCCAGCCGCGCGCGGCGGGCATCGACGGCGGGCCATGCGGCGTTGCCGGGCAGGGTGATGCCCAAAGCCTCCACCATCGACGCCATGGTCGAGGCGGTGCCCATCGTCATGCAATGCCCCGGCGAGCGCGACATGGCACTTTCGGCGTTGGCAAAGGCCTGCGGCGTCATCTCGCCCGAGCGGACGGCTTCGGAGAATTTCCATACATCAGTGCCCGACCCGATGGCCTTGCCACGATAACGACCGTTCAGCATTGGCCCGCCCGACACGGCAATCGTGGGCAAATCGCAGGTCGCGGCCCCCATCACCAGCGAGGGGGTGGTTTTGTCGCAGCCCACCATCAGCACCACCCCATCCATCGGGTTGGCGCGGATCGCCTCTTCCACGTCCATCGAGGCGAGGTTGCGAAACAGCATGGCCGTGGGGCGCAGATTGCTCTCGCCGCAGGAAAAGACGGGGAATTCCAGCGGCAGACCGCCTGCTTCCAGCACGCCGGCTTTGATATGGGTGATCAGCTCGCGGAAATGGGCGTTGCAGGGGGTGAAATCGCTGAAGGTGTTGCAAATGCCAATGATCGGGCGCCCGTCAAAGGCGTCATCGGGCAGGCCGTTGTTCTTCATCCAGCTGCGGTGGATGAAACCGTCCTTGTCTTGCCCGCCAAACCACGCTTGGGATCTGAGTTTTTTCATCCGGCAAACCGTGCGGTCAGGCCACCGTCTACGCGCCAGATGGCCCCTGTGACAAACGACGCCTCATCCGACAATAAAAACGCAATGCAATTGGCGATTTCGCTGGGCTGGGCCATGCGGCCCATGGCATGGGCTTTGAGCACTTGGGAACGTAAGGCGGGGTCGTTCTTTTCGAAGAACTCTTGCACAAGGAAAGTCTCGGTATAGCCGGGGCTAAGGGCGTTGACCCTGATTTGATCGGGGCCAACCTCCAAAGCCAGCGAGCGCGTCAGGCCCACCAACCCCGACTTTGCCGCCGCATAGGGGAACATGCCCGGATAGGTCATATCGGCATGAACCGAGGCGATGTTGACAATGCTGCCGCGCTTGGCGGCGATCATGGCGGGCAGAACCGCGCGGGCCACCAGCCATGCGGCTTTCAGGTCGACGGAGAACACGTCCTCCCATTCCGCTTCGGTCATTTTGACCGGATCGGCGTAGGAATTCTTGCCTGCGTTGTTCACAAGGCCGCTGACGGGGCCGAATTGGGCGGCTGCTTGTTCAACGGCGCGGGCAATATCTGCGGCCTTGGTCACATCAGCCGCCAAAGACAGCCCGTTTGCGCCAAGGTCAGGCCCTGCGATAATGTCTAACGAGGTGACCTTGGCCCCTTCGTCCAGTGCTTTTTGCACGGTCGCAGCCCCAATCCCGCGACTGCCGCCGGTGACCAGCACATGATGCCCTGCCAAACGGCCCATCACCAATCCGCCACAGCGCCGTCATGGTGGTACCATTGGACGGGGTTCACATCTTGGTAAGGGTGCTTGGCGGCTTCGTCAAAGTTGATCTCGATCCCGATGCCGGGGGACTGGCTGGGTTCGACATAGCCGCCGATGATAGGGGTGACGCCAGACACAATCGCATCGCGCCATGGCACGTCCGATCGCATGACCTCTTGGATCAGGAAATTCGGGGTGGCAAAGCCAAGGTGGATGTTGACCATGGTGGCAATCGGCCCCAGCGGGTTGTGCGGAGCCATTGATACGCCGAAGGTGTCGCACAGGGCGGCGATACGGCGCACCTCGGTCAGGCCGCCTGCGTGGCAGACATCGGGCTGGGCGATTGCGATGGCACCCGATTGCAGCAGGGGCAAAAACTCGCGCCGGTGGCACAGGCGTTCGCCTGCGGCGATGGGAATATGGGTGGCGCGGGCGACGCGGGCGGTGCCTTCGTGGTCTTCGGGCTGGCAGGGTTCTTCGATGAACCACGGGCGATAGGGGGCGAGAACATCGCAGTATTGAATGGCCATGGCGGCGGTGGTGCGGCCATGCAGGTCAACCATGATATCCATCTCTGGCCCCGCGCCGTCACGGGCGGCGGCCATCAGGGCATTGGCTTGGTTAAGCGCATCCACCCCGTCCAGCGGGGCGGTTTTGCCCACAGCAAGGATTTTCACGGCCGAGAAGCCGTCGGCCTTGGACCGCGCGGCCTTTTCGGCGAAGGAGTCCACCTGCGCGGAATCGTAGACCGAGTTGCTATCCCCCCCGCCCAGATGGTCATACATCCGCAACCGGCTGCGGCATTGCCCGCCCAAAAGCTGCCACAGCGGAATGCCCAGATCTTTGGCCTTAAGATCATGCAGCGCTTGGTCAATGCCCGACAGGGCCGACATGGTGACGATCCCGCCTTTAAAGAACGGATGGCGGAACATGATCTGCCACAGGTGTTCGATGTTGCGCGGGTCTTGGCCAAGGATCAGCAGCGACAGGTCCTGAACCGCGCCGACCACGCCGCGGGTCTGAAACTCTAGCGTCGCCTCGCCAAGGCCGAACAGGCCCGGCACATCGGTATCCACCCGCACAAACACCCAGTTGCGCAGTCTTGCATTGACGACCGTGGTGCTGATGCGGGTGATCTTCATCTTACCGCCCCGTGATCGACTGGCGGCGGATTTTGCGGTCGATGATGGTTTGCAAGACCACCGAAATCACGATCACCAAGCCAAAGCACAGTTGCGTGTAAAACGCGTTGATCCCCGCAGATACGATACCCGCATTGATCGCCCCGATGATGTAAGACGCCACAAACGACCCGATCACCGACCCCGTGCCGCCAAAGACCGACGTGCCGCCCAAGAAGACCGAGGCGATGGTGTTCAGCAAGAACCCGTCCCCCGTGGTGGGCCAGAAGTAATAGCCGTAAACCGAAGTCATCAGCCCGGCAAAGACACCGATCACCCCCGTCAGCATAAAGGCGCGGGTTTTGACGCTGACCGCATCAATCCCCATCAGGCGGGCCGAGGTGGGGTTATCGCCCACCAAAAACACATGCGCGCCAAAGCGGGTGCGGTTCAACAGCAGCCATGTCAGCCCCAACAGCACCAGCATCCATATCGTTTGCACGGGCACGCCAAAGTAACTTTCGCGCAACAGGGCGTGCAGGCCGGGATACATATCTGCCGTCAAGGGCACGCCGGTGCCGTTCATGATCACCAGCTCCAGCCCGCGAAACAGGAAGGATGTGCCGATCGTGATCACCAGCGAGGGGATGTTCAGCCACGACACCAAGAACCCGTTGACCCACCCACAAGCGGCCCCCGTGGCCAAGCCCAACACCAAGGCCACGGGCCAAGGCAGCCCATGCGTCACACCGATACAGAAAATCGCCGTTCCTAGCGCCATGATAGAGGGAAACGACAGGTCAATCTCGCCCGTGATGACCACAAAGGTCAGCGCCAGCGCGATGATGCCGAATTGCGGCGTGGTTTGGGCGAAGGCCACATAGATAAAGGTGTTCATAAACACCGTGGGTGCGGCGATCACAAAGCCCAGCCACATCACCAGCCCCACGCCGATGATGCCCAGTTGCGATCCGTAGCGGCGCAGGAAAGACGGCGGGGCCACGCGGTTGTTTTTGGGTTTTGTGTCCGACATGGGCTTACTCCAACGTGCCGGTCCGGGCGACCCGGTACAGGCGGTCAATCAACTCTTCCATCGAAATCTCGCTTTTGTCATAGACCCCGGCGACCTTGCCGCGATCCAGAACATAAAGCCTGTCGACCACGGGATAGACGTGGAAGATGTTGTGGTCGATGAAGATGGCCGACTTGCCGGCCTTTTTGATATTGCCGACGAATTCCAGCGTCTTTTTCGTTTCGGTCAGCGACAGGCCCATGGTGGGCTCGTCCAAAATCACCAGTTGCGCATCGAAATACAAAGCCCGCGTGATGGCCACGCCCTGCTTTTCGCCGCCCGACATGGTGGTGACCACATTGTCCGGATGCACGGCGGCCGAGGTGAAGCCCATGTGTTCCGACATCAACCGCGCCGATTCCTCGCGCATCTTTTTGACGTCCAGCAGGCCCCAAGCGGTGCGCGGTTCGCGCCCCATGAACATGTTGCGCCAGATCGGTTGCTTTTCGCAAAGCGCGCGTTCCTGATAGACCGTTTCAATCCCCAAGCCGCGCGCACGGGCGACCGACCAATCGTCGATCTTTTCGCCCTTAAAGAACACATCACCCCCCGCATCGGGCTTGTGAAAGCCCATCACGGTTTTGACGAGCGTGGATTTGCCCGCGCCATTGTCGCCCAACAGGCCGACAATCTCGCCGGGGTAGACGGCAAAGTTGATGTCAGACAGCGAGCGGACCTCGCCAAAAGTCTTGGAGACGTTGCGCAGTTCAATAACCGGCGTCTCCCCGGGACGGGGTGAAGCTTCAGCCATCAGGACACCTGTATGAAAGAGAAAGGGGCCCGTGGTGACGGGCCCCCAAAGGTTAGCGGATTTCGACAGCGGCCAAGGGGGCCACGGCATCCACGTTGGTGGCATCCACAAAAGCGCCAGCCGTGTTGATATCAAGGCCCGAGAAGCCGAACTTCTTGGTCAGGCAGATGTTCAAGATCGGCAGGTAGCCTTGCAGGAAGGGCTGCTGGTCGATCACGAGGTTCTGGAAGCCATCCTTCACCGCTTGGGCGGTGTTGGGCGACATATCAAAGCCTGCGAAATAGACCTGCCCCGGCTTCAGACCGGCGGCTTGGGCGTAAACGCCCACGTTCGAGGTCAGACCACCATGGTCGGTCACAACGATCTTGATGCCCGGATTTGCGCCCATGACACCGACGAAGGTTGCGGTACCGGCGTTCGGATCGGCGTTGGTGGCGGCATCGATCTCTTGATAGATCACCTTGGCACCGGCTTTGGTGAACGCGTCAATCACGCCCACGGTGCGCTGGCCACGGTCTCCGCCTTGGCCCTGCAGGCCCCAGACAAAGACCTCGTCGCCCGATTGCAGATTGGCGCGCTTGGCGGCTTCAGCCCCCAAAGCAAAGCCCGCAGCATAGTTCGGCGCGCCGACATAGCCAAAGCCATGCGAGGCGTACTTTGCTTGGCTGTCGGGCAGCGAGGTGTTCAGGCTGGTAAAGATCGTACCCTGCGCAAAGGCTTGGTCAACGATCGGGCCAGTGGCGGGTTCACCGGCAAAGCCATAGGTGGCAATGCCGTCAACCTTTGTTGCAACAGCCTGCTGGATCTGTTGCAGCATCTTGTTCGGATCCCAGTCCGAGAAGTAGTAGGTCACGGTTGCGCCAAGATCCATCTCGGCCTGACGAAAGCCGTTATAGACGTTGTTGGCGAACACACCGCCCTGCGGACCACCCGGAAACGCGGCGATGGTCACGCCTGAGCACCACTTTTCGGTCGGGTCAGCCGCCATGGCCGTGGTGGCCATCAACGACAGGGCAAGGGCAGAACCCGCGATCACGCGGTTCAGCGTCACGTTCAGTTTCATAGCATCCTCCCAATTGGATCGTGCCCGCATATGCCGTTCTTCGCATCTGGCGCGCAGGGGGAAGGCTAAAGAAGGCATATAAGCTTGTAAAGCCAGATTGTCTTTGGATCGCGCTTTCTCCGAAAAATCAGATGATTTTTCAAAAAATGCGGCGATGCAGCTAAAAAATCGCTAAATTGCTGCACTTGCAGCAAACTTTAGGCGTTTACCTTGCAAAAGGTGTCATATACCTTTGGCCCATGGCCAGCACCACCGCTTCCTCGCCGCGCCCTGCGCAAACGGCCTCAGCCGCCACCACGGTGGCCGAGGATCTGGGCGCACGCATCGTTCAAGGCCTGCGCCCCGGCGCTCAACTGCCGTCTGAGGCCCGGATGGCCACCGATTTTGGCGTCAGCCGCATCACAATCCGCGAGGCGCTGAAAATCCTGTCGGGGCGTGGCCTTGTGAGCCTTGCCCGCGGCAGGCGGGCCGTGGTGACTCAGCCCGATGGGGCCATGTTTGCAGCTTTTCTCAGCGCGCTGATCAAATCCGACCCCAAAAGCCTGTTCGACCTGCTGCAAGTCCGCCGCGCGCTAGAGGTGCAGTCGGTAATCTTGGCGATCCGCCACGCCAGCCGCGCGGGCCTTGCGGCGGTCGAAGCCGCGTTAACAGCGATGCAAGCGGCCGCAGCCGAGATGGACAGCGGCCTGTCTTTAGATGCCGAACGCGCCTTTCACCTCGCCGATGTCCGCTTTCACGAGGCGCTGGCGCTCAGCGGCGGCAACCGTGTGCTGACCTATCTGTTCGAGGCGATGGAGGCGGCTTTGTACGAAGCCTTTTCCACCAGCCACCGCGGCCAGCTTTTGGCCGGCCAAACGATGGAAAACCTGTGCCAAGCCCATAGTCTGGTCTTTCAACACGTCAGTGCGCGCGAAGAAAAGGCCGCCGTCGAGGCGATGAGCACCATCCTGGAGAATGCCGAGATGAACCTGCGCGCCGCTTTGGCGAATGTTTAAGGCCGCCGGAAGCCGCCCATGCGGATTTGCAACGCGTGGCCGCCCCGGTCGGGACTGTCTTTGTAAACTTTGCTTCAAAGTGGCAAGTTTTCTGTCCACGGCACTTGTCTTGCAGATGCAGACGCTGTACTCTCCAAAAGAGTAAACTTTAGTTTATGTGAAGCGCCGGTTCCTTAGGAAAATTCATTTTGATTGAGCGAATTGCCTTTATCATCCCCACCATAGGCACCGGCGGTGCCGAGCGTGTGGTCGCAACCCTGGCCACGGCTTTAAGCCTTGATTTTGAAACCCATATCTTCGTGGAACCCGGCCTTAGCGGTCATACAGTCCCGGTCGGCGTGACGCTGCACGAGGTGCCCTTTACAGCACAGGGTTTGCGCGATGCAATTGCGCGACTGCGGATTGATTTGGTCTTTGACCATTTCCATTGGGACAAAGACCATGTCTGCATGATGGCGGGTCTGGCCGATGAAGGCATCAAGATCGTGCTGACCGAACACAATGCCTTTCACTATCCGCTTTTCCAATGGTCGCGTGATCGCAAAGACGGGTATCAAGATTGGTTCAACGAGCGGTACAAATACTACGCGCGCTTTGCCGGTGTCACCGTTTTAACCGAGGATGCGCGCAAAGCCTTTGGGGCGCATTTGAACAATGTGCGAAAGGTCGCCAATCCGCTGCCTTACCTCGCTCGGCATCAAGCCAGCCCGAAATCGCCTATGGTGCTGAACATCTCGCATTTTCGCAAGCGTGCCAAACGGTTGGATCTGCTCTACGCTGCCATGAGCGAGGTGCAAAAACACGCCGCCGATGCCCGTCTGACAATTTTAGGCGACTATGATTGGGCGCAGGATCACTGGCTGCGCCAGACCTATCCGCTGCGCGAGGATCACTTGATCTGCCCCGGACGCAGCCAAAGGGTGAGCGATTATTACCAGCAAGCCTCGGTCTTCGCCCTGACATCGGAAATCGAGGGGCAGCCGATGGTCCTGCTAGAGGCCGCGATGCATGGTGTGCCGCAGGTGGTCTTTGACCTGCCGGGATTAAGCGACCAAGTCATCCATGGCGAAACAGGCTTTTTGGTGCCCTTCGGCGATACACAGGCCTTCGCCGACCGCTTGGTTCAGCTTGTAACCAACCCTGTGTTGACCGCCAAGATGGGGCAAGCGGCTCGTGCCTTTGTGGGCGAAACCTTCGGGCTGGATCGCATCCGGGACCTGTGGCTGGATATTATTGCAGAAATAGACCGCAAGGGTCGATTGACCTCCGCCAAGCGGCGCGTTTCACGCGCCTTTGCCCAAAACCATGCAAACTGGGCGGCGCATTGGCAAAGCGCTTCAACCTGGAGCAATGGCCAACCGCCCAAGATCAGCTTTGTTGTGCCGGTTTATGGCACAGAGGAATTGCTGGGCCGTTGCCTGCGCAGCATTCAAAGCCAAACTTTGCAGGAATTTGACTGCGTTGTGGTTGATGACGCCTCTCCGGGGGATGTGGCTGCGGCTTTTGCCGCCGCGGTGGGCAAGGATGGCCGGTTTAAACTGGTGCGCCATGACGAAAATCGCGGGCTTTATCAGGCCCGCACGACCGGTGCGCAGCACGCGCGCGGTCTTTATCTGGCGCATATTGACAGCGATGATTATATTGAAGCGCGGTTTGCCGAGGTGATGGTGGCCGAAGCCATGACCACGGGGGCCGAAATTGTCGAATGCCGTGCAGTTGAATTGCACCCCGATGGCCGACCCATTCGCTTTAACTCCGCAGCAAAAGCAGGCCCGGTAGACGGCGACGCCGCCAATCGGGCCTTTGTGAACGGCAGTTTGCGCAATGTTGTGTGGAATAAAATATATTCCCGAAAACTTTGGGACCGCGTACCCGATCATACCGATATTGACATTGGCCTATCGGTTACCGAAGATCTTTTGCGCAATAGCCTGCTGTTTCCCTATTGCCGCCGGTATTCGATGGTGCCCGACTGCCTATATTTTTACTGCCGCAGGCCGACATCGGTGGTAAAAGGCGGTAACCTAGATCGTTTGCTAGAAAAATTACGGGATGTTGATTTTACTTATTCCATCGCCACCAAAACGCAAGACGGGCCGGGGGCGGCAGGTTTGATCGAACGCTTGGATGCACGGCGGGCCGACGATCGGCATTGGTATATCACCGAATATGTGACGCGGCAGACCCCGGATGCCCTGCGGGCCGAGTTGCGGCGGGCTAAAAACAAAGTGGATCCCTATTTTCAAGATCTTCTGTCGATTTCCGGACAGTTTCACACCTTGAAGAAAGAGTACCAAAGCCGCACAGAAGCTTGGCTTTGGGAAAGAGACCGGGCCGAATGGCTGCAAAAAACGATGAAAAATATAAAAATGTCTCTTAAGGACGTGTGAGTATAAAAATGCAAAACAGATCGGAAATTTTGACCCTTATCGCCGAGGTTAAAGGCCGGCTGAACGAATTGGAAAACCTTGTTCAGCTCGGCCCGGATTACGCTGTTCCGTCACCTCAGGCCTTTGAAGACCCAGGGGTGGAAGATTTAACTCCAAAGGGTTATACGCAATTCCGTGCGATGGGCTTGAAAGAAAAGAATGGTTTAGCACCTTTGACGCCGCTGAGTGAATTCGTCCAGTTTGCTGCACCGATGGAAGACTTGAAATGTGACATTGCCGATTTTCCTTTGTCAGATTTGCATCGCAAAGAGTCTGTTCCAGGCTACGGACTAACCTTGATACCCGTGGGTGAGCAGCAAGATTGGTTTGCGTTTGAATTTTTGTGCCCTGATCTAGATCCCAAAGGGTGGGAGTGGACAGAATGGATACTCAAAATCTCGACGCACACGCCGGGTACTTTGTTTTCGCAATTCATTTTGTTTGGGGATGGCGAGCCGTGTTTTGTTGTTATTGGGGCACATCAAGTTACCGAATATGCGACATTCTTCCATTTTAGGCTGGACAGAGACATGATTCCAAGCGACCGAGTTGCTTCGCTGCAAAGCATGCGACTTGTCTTGTCAACCGGCGGGCTGATGTTGGGATTGAACATCTACGCATTTTCCGTTTATGGTCGTCGGTAAGCGGCACATAGGATGCCATTCACCCGCCCCGCCCTTATTTTTAGCCCCTATCTTGGCTGCGGCCGGATTGGAGATGCGTGTTTCAGATCTCCGTCCGCGTCGACAGCGGAAATTGGGCAATGCGCGGAGCGCAGATTTGGCGAGGTTTTACAAGGCATGGTGCAGCGTGATCTTATCACGATGCTTTTAAGATGGCAGCGCGGCCAAAACACCGATCCCCTTGCCTGACGCGCGCAAGGGATGATGATAGCCGCTTTGCCTAACCCTTCGCGCCCTGACCACGCGAATAGATATCATCGTAGCGAATGATGTCATCCTCGCCCAGATAGCTGCCCGTTTGAACCTCGATAAGAACCATGTTCACTTTGCCGGGGTTTTCCATCCGATGCACGGCGCCAAGGGGTATATAAACCGATTGGTTTTCTGAAATCAGGCGCACCTCGGCATCGACCGTCACTTTTGCGGTGCCTTGCACCACGATCCAATGTTCGGCGCGGTGATGGTGGCTTTGCAGGCTAAGTGCCGCACCGGGCAAAACCACAATCCGCTTCACCTGAAAGCGCTCGCCCAGAGCCAGGCTTTCATACCAGCCCCAAGGTCTGTGATCGCGCGGAAATGTTTCGGCCTGTGGCGCCTTTTGCCCCTTTAACTGGGCGACGGCCAATTTCACATCTTGAGCGCGGTCTTTGGTGGTGATCAGCACGGCATCTGGCATGGCGATGGCGACAATATTCTTCAGCCCGATCCCCACCAGTTGCAGGCTGTCGGCTTCCGAGCGCAGCAAACTGTCGGTGCAATCCATCGCCAGCGCATTTCCGTGGGTCACGACCCCTTGGGCATCGGGGCCAAAGTCGCGCCAAACGGCTTCCCATCCGCCCAAGTCAGACCATTGGCCGCTGTAGGGCATGACAGACAGATTCTGTGCCTTTTCCATCACCGCATAGTCAATCGAAAGATCGGGCAATGCGGCCCACGCGTCAGCCCCAAGGCGCGAAAAGCCCAAGTCCTGCCGAATCTGCGCCACGGCGTCACGCACCCCTTGCAACATCTGCGGCGCGAAAGCGCTAAAAGCTGCGATCAGATCAGTGGTGGTGGCCAAGAATATCCCGGCATTCCAAGCATGTCGCCCGTCTGCCAACATGGCTTGCGCCCGCGCCAAGTCTGGTTTTTCCACAAAGCGGCGTAAAGCTTGGGCTGCGGGCGAAAAATCCTCGCTCGGCTGTGACATTTCCAGCCAGCCGTAGCCCGTCTCGGGCCGGTCCGGCCGGATGCCGAACGTGACGATCTGCCCAGAGAGGGCCGTGGGCACAGCCGCCAAAACCACCGCGCGAAACTGGGCGTCTTGCGGGATCACGTGGTCAGAGGGGGCCACGATCATCAAAGCCCCCGGCGCAGTCTGATCCAAAAGCAGGGCGGCGGCCAAAATGGCGGGCGCGGTGTTGCGCCCTTGGGGTTCAATCAGGGTGGCTGCCGCAGTGGTGGCGATCGCTGCGAGTTGGTCTTTGACGATAAAGCGAAAGTCAGAACCAGAGATCACCATCGGCGCTGCGAATTCGGGCGCGGTAAACCGCCGCACGCTGGCTTGAAACAGCGTTTCCTCGCCCGTCAGGGCGGAAAACTGCTTTGGAAAGCTTTTGCGTGACAAAGGCCACAGGCGCGTGCCAGCGCCGCCACACAGGATCACAGGATGGATTAGGGTAGGAATCGGGGCGGTCCTTTTTGTCTCGGCCACGGGCCAGTAAAGATCGTAAAATAGGAATGTGCTTTGACTATACTCTAGCTTTAGAGCTCATTTCCGGGTCGTCAAGGGCAATGTCGCCGCGCTTCACAGCCCATTTGATTTAAAAGACAGCATGTTCGCCTAAGTCGGTCTGCACCTCGCCGCGCAAAAGACGGGCATAGTGCGCCACCAACTTGTCCTTGCCGGCACAAGGTGTTGCCGCCGCATCGTATTTTCCCGTAGCGGGGTTCAGAACCAACATCGATTCCGTGGCATAATAGCGCCCGATCCGCGCCAATTCGGCTTTTTCGCGCAGTTTTGGCGAAAAGAAGCCAAAAATAGCCAGCACGGCGATGATGGCATCCAAAAAGCCCACCGGAACGCTGCGGTATTTGGGCGTTTGATCCAACAGGGTAAACAAAGCCGCGCCCTGCTCTTTCGGCGTCAACGCGGGGCCTGGCCCACCTATTGGAAGAATACGGTTGTGGCGGGTGGTGATCTCCAGACACTCGGCCAGATAGGTGCCAAGGTCGGCATCGCTGATGGGTTTGCAGGCCGTCAAAGACCCATCGCCAAAGATCAAGAACGGTTTGCCCGCCTGCACCCGTTTGACCTGACCCGACAGCGATTTGAAGAACGCCGTGGCCCGCACGATGGAATAGGTCAGGCCAGAGGCGGTCAGCTTTGCCTCAAACGCCAGTTTGGCCTGTTGAAAGGCCAAAAGCGGGCGCTGCACGCAGATGGCAGAGAGCAGCACAAATTGGGTGACGCCTGCCGCTTTGGCGATATTCAAGGCATCGACATGGGCGCGGTGGTCTATCGCCCAAGCATCCTTGGGCGCACCGCTGCGCGAGGCAAGGCAAGACACAACCGCATCGAACCGCTCGCCTGCAAAGCCGTCACGCTGAAGCGAGGCCGCATCCGTCACCTCGCCAAAGCGCACAGTCACCCCGACGGGCAGGCCACGGCGCGGGTCGTCTGCTTTGGGGCGCACAAGGCAGACAACCTCGTGCCCTTTGGCCAGCAAGGCTGCCGCCGTGGCGCGGCCAATCGTGCCGGTGGCCCCCAGCAAAAAGACGCGACGACGCTTAAGCATGAGCGATATCGCTGCCTTGCAGAGTTTGCGCCACTTTGCCCCAGCCTTCGGCCAGATAAATCCGCAGCCAAGGGGTGAAGCGGGCAGGGTCGGCTTTGATCTGCTCTGACAGGTCAGACAGCGATACCCAAGCCACCTGCATCACCTCTTCGGGGTTTAGCCGCAGCGCCACGTCCAGCGGCGCTTCGGCGACGAACAAATCCACCACCTCATGCTCGGTCAGGCCCGCGCCCACATCGGCGCGGTATTCGGTGCCGCCGACACGGCGCAAATCCGGCCCCGTTAACCCCAGCTCTTCGCGCACGCGCCGTGTGGCGCAGTCTAAAGGCGCCTCTCCCCAGCGGGGATGCGTGCAGCAGGCGTTGGCCCATAGGCCCGGGGTGTGGTATTTGCTGAGCGCGCGGCGTTGCAGCAAGGTGCGGTTGCCATGCATCACAAAGACCGACACGGCCAAGTGCCGCAGGCCGCGCTGATGCACGTCAAGCTTTTCAACGGGGGTCAAGACACCGTCGACCCAAGCGGGGACCATCTCGCTCATACGTGTTCCGGGGCCACCCAGCCCATAAGATGCCGGATGTTCTTAAAGCCGATCTTCAGATGCGCGAAGGGTTTGGCGTTGACCAGCTTTTTGTTCATATAGGCCTCGAAGGTCAGTTTTTGCACGTCGATATCGTGGCACAGGCTGACAAATCTTTCGCGGCGTTCGTCAGACTTGTAATAGGCGTCTTGCATCGACCGCAGCACTTTAAACACCGTGCCATGGTCTTTCATGAACATCTTGCGCGCCAAGCGCAGCTTTGATGCCCGACCCGTGGCCAAGCACGCCTGCGCCGCTGTCGCGGCCACCCGTCCACCCACCATGGCATAGTAGATCCCTTCGCCGGAGGAGGGTGCCACCACCCCCGCCGCATCACCCGCCAGCACCACATCGCGGCCATTGTCCCACCGATCCATCGGATGCAGCGGAATGGGGGCGCCTTCGCGCCGGATGGTTTCGCAGCCCGTCAGGCCAGAGGCTTCGCGCAGGTCGGCCGTGGCTTGTTTCAGATCGACCCCGTCAATTCCCGTGCCCATGCCCACGCTGGCGTGCTGCCCATGCGGAAAGACCCAGCCGTAGAAATCCGGGCTGATCTTGCCGTCATAGATCACATCGCAGCGCGCCGGATCATACAGGTTCGATCTGACGGGTGCTTTGATTATTTCATGATAGGCAATGACATAGGGGATCTTGTCGCCGCCCGGCACCTCGGTCTTGGCCACGTTTGACCGCGCACCATCCGCCCCGATCACCAGCTTGGTCGACAGCCGCATTTCCCCGCCTGAGGCTTTGTCGCGGTAGATCACATGGGTGCCTTTGGCATCACGTTCCAGCCGCAAATAGGTGCCGGTGACACGTTCGGCCCCGTTTTGCACCGCGCGCAGCCGCAGGAATTCGTCGAAATGCTCGCGGTCCACCATGCCGACAAAGCCGCCCTCGATCGGAATATCGACCTGACGCTGTGTGGGCGAAATCATCCGCGCGGTTTGGATATGCGCCACCAACTGCTCGTCAGGGATCGAGAAATCTTCGATCAACCGTGGCGGGATTGCCCCGCCGCAGGGCTTGATCCGCCCCGCCCTGTCCAAGAATGCCACATCCACTCCGGCACGGGCCAGATCATTGGCCGCCGTTGCCCCCGAAGGTCCGCCGCCGATCACCACAACGTCAAACATGTCATTCTCCCGGTACATAGCGTTGAAAATCGGGCTCTGGGCGCCCTTCGATAATCTGTTGGGCCATCAGCGTGGCCACGACAAACAGCCCCGCCTCGGCGATAAAGACCAAGCCAAAGGCGGTGGGCGTGGCCACGAGGTGCCGCGCTAGATCAACCGCGCCTGACCCCAGAACGCCGCCCAATCCGGCGGCCACAGCTTGTGCTGCGCCCCAAAGGCCCATCCGCGTGCCTTCACGCGCCTCGCGCCCTTGGCCTGCCAAGGCCATCATTGACCCGATGGCTGCGACGGCGAACATGCCGTTGAAAAAGCCCAAACCCATCGTGGCGGGCTGGATAATGGCGGCACCCGCAGCCATTTGGCCCGCCAATGCGATCACCAGCAAAGCCAGTGCTGATCCAGCACATCCGGCCATGACCCAAGCGCGCAACGACCCAAAGCGAAACCCTGTCGCGGCGATGCCCACGGTCAGCATGCCCACGAACACCCCGCCGTTTTGCGCGCCCGACAACTGCGTCGATTGCCCGGGTGTGAAGCCAAAGGCCAGCCCGGCGTAGGGTTCAAGGATCAATTCCTGCATGAAATAGGCGACCATCGACAAAAAGATGAAGATGGTGAAATTGCGCGCGCGCGGTTCGGCCCAAATCTCGGCCATGCCTGCGCGGAAGGGCAGGGGCCTATCGTCAGATTGCGTTGCAGGATGCCGCGCCTCAATCCCCCAAACGGCCAGCGCGGTCAGCACGACAGCGCTCAGCCCCACCACGGCAACCACCTTCAGCAGCAAAGCCTGCGAGTAAGGGTCCAGCGCCTTGCCGACCACCGTGGCCGTCACCGCGATGCCAAAGATCATCATCAGCCATGTGATCGTCGCCGCCGCAGCCCTGCGGCGCGGGTGGGTTGTGGTGGCAAGCAGCGCCAAAAGCGAGGTGCCCGAAGCCCCCACCCCCGCGCCGATCATGGCATAAGCCAGCACCGATACGCCCAAACCCGCCCAGAACAGGCTGCCCATCAGCACAAAGCCCAAGGCCGCCCCCAGCGCCCCCAGCGCCAAAACCGCCATGCCGCCAATGATAAACCGCGTGCGTTGGCCGCCTGTGTCAGACTTATACCCCCTCGTCGGCCGCGTGATCTGCACCGCATAGTGCAGGCCCACCAACAGCCCCGGCAGCACGGCGGGCAAGCCCGCCTCGACCACCATCAGGCGGTTAAAGGTTGATGTGCACAGCACCACAATGGCCCCAAGGCACATCTGCACCGCACCCAGTCGGAAGATCGACGCCCAAGACAGGTGTTTCATGCCGCAATCCCCAACCCGCGCAGCGCAAAGGCGGTGATCATCATGCCGCTGACATACATCGCCACACCCGTGGCATTGTACCAAGGCGCTTTGGCCTTGGGGTCTTGCAACAGCCGCCCCATGGCCCAGACTTGGCCCGCCAACAGCAGCCCAACACACAGCGCGTGCACGGGTTTGCCCCAGACCAGCAACAGCGCAATCACCAAAGCCTGCGCCAGCCCCATCACCGTACAGGCAACCCGCGCGGCGACCTCTGGCCCTAGGGTTACCGGAAGCGAGCGTACGCCGTGCAGCTTATCACCCTCTAGCGCTTTGAAATCATTCAATGTCATAATCCCATGCGCGCCAAGCGCATAGAGCAGCGCCATGGTGCAAATCTGAAAACTGGGCATCCCCTGTGACAGAACCGCAGCGCCCGTGAACCACGGCAACCCTTCGTAGCACAGCCCCACCAGCCCCGGCCCCCACCAGCCCGACCGCTTCAGGCGCACAGGTTCGACCGAATAGGCCCAAGCCGCCAGCACGCCGACCACGGTGGCCGCAAAGCCCCAAGTGCCCAACTGCCAGCCCAAGGCCAAAGACAGCACCGACATGGCCAGCGCAATCCAAAGCCCCCAACGCCCGGGGATACGCCCCGAAGGAATCGGCCGATGTGGTTCGTTCACCGCATCGACATGCCTATCGCACCAGTCATTGGCCGCCTGCGACATGCCGCAGACCACAGGCCCCGCCAGCACCACGCCCAAAACCACCATCGGCCAAGCCGCCCAAGGCGATACCCCGACCGAGGCGATACCGCACAGATAGGCCCACATCGGCGGGAACCATGTAATGGGTTTGATCAGCTCAAGCATGGCTTTGGGCTGCGGGAAGGTCGGGGTGTGTAAAGCGGGCGATACAGTCATGTGTCAACTTTGCCTTACATTTTCGAGTCGATCAAGCCCCCAGTTTTCCTGCGCTACAACAAAAAGCGCCCGAAATCGGGCGCCATCCTTTGCTTTAGCCTTTGGCCTATTCGTCGTCTTTGCTCAGCAATCCAAACTTGCGCAGCTTCACATACAGCGATTGCCGCGACAGGCCCAGCATTTCCGCCGCCGCCACGCGGTTGTTGCGCGTCAGATCAACCGCCGTCTGAATGCACATCTTTTCAACGACATCCGTGGTTTCGGCCACAATATCCTTCAGCGTCGAAGACCCCACCAGATCCATGACACCGCGCATGCCCTCATCGGTGCCACTGGTGGTGGGACGGCGCATGAAATCCACCCGGCTGACATCGCGGATCATCAGGCCAAAGCTGGGATTGGGCCGGTCGTCGAGATAGGTGGCCGAGATTTCGACCGCGACTTGCCCGTTAAACTCGTTCACGATCTTGGTGGAAAAGATGCGCAAACGGCGGCTGCGCTTGGCATTGTCCAGCAAGACCCGCAGATCAACCGACCCGCGCGCCAGAAAATCGGCCAAAGACCGACCGCGCACGTTCGACAGATGGGTGCTGTCGGTCAGCTTCAGGAAGGAATCGTTGCCAAAGGTGATCACACCGTCACCGTCCAAAAAGACCACGGCATCAACGCCTTCATGAAACAGGCGTTCAAAGTTTTCATTCGATTCGCTTTGCTGCGGGGCGATTTGCTCGGTCGCCTCTAGCCTACACAGCATCAACCGCTCGCCTGCGGCGCGAAACAGCTTGGGGATCACGCGCAATTTGCGCTGCGAGCGGCGGGCGATCAACTCCACCGGGCTGACCGAATCCGCCGAGGCGATGTTGGACAGGCTTTCCAGAAACTCTCCCCGCCGGCGGCCTTCGAATTCTTGGGCAATGGCCGCGCCAATCAGATCGGCCCGCGCCCCGCCCAGCATAAGGGCGGCGGCGGCGTTCAGGTCGGCGATCCGGCCGTTGTTCATCGCCAAAAGAACCACGGCATCGCGGGTCGCTTCCATCAAGACGCGGTAGCGGGTGTCCATCTCGCGCTGCGATTCATAATCGCGCTCTAGCGCGATTTGCGCCATGACCAGTTGCTGCTGCATCTCGGCAATCGGGCGCATATCGCGGCCCAGCATCAGAATAGATTTGTCGGCGCGGATCAGGTGCAACGTGTAGCGCACCGGAAATTCCAGCAAGGCCACGTCATAGTGGTTGATCTCTGCCGTCACAGAACCGGCGCCGCCTTTGCTGAGGGTCGCGAACCGGTGGGTCAGCTTGGCGTGATTGTCTTCTGACACCAGATCAAAGATCTTCTTGCCAACCCAAGTCTCCAAGCGCCCAAAGGCCGCGTGATGCGGGTTGACCATGACCGCGGTGACAATTTTGTCGGCATTCAGCAGCAAGGTGATGTCAGATGCCGTCGACAAAATCTCGGACAAAAAGCCCGGATCAATCAGCGGCATCGACATGCCTGAAAGAAAATGCGTGGTATCAGTGTTCACTGGGCTTGCCCGTTCTTGCCGCCCACCCGGTTTTCCGGGGAAGCGGTGTGTTACGCGCGCCGAAGCACGCAGGAGGAGTCGAACTTAAGGCCAAGGGCCTCAAGTGCAGCGCAGATGTCGTTTGATGAAAGATCAGCGCCGGTCATTGCCGCTAAATCCGGTACATTCGGGGTCACCGCCCCTCCAACCACAATGGGTGTTGGTCGCCCGGCCGCCGCCTTGATGAACTGGATGGTTTTGCAAACCGAGTCCAGCTTGTCCTTGGTTGCGACCGATATCAACACCCCGTCAAACTGCCGCGATACCAAAAGGCTGCGCAGTTCGTTATGCGAGGGCGCAATTCTTAAGCACACCGAAACACCAAACCGGCGCATCTGCCCCATGGCCACCATTGGCCCCAGCGTGTGCTGTTCACGGTCGGGCACAATCAACAAGACCGTGCCATGCCCCGTATCGCCCGCCTGATCGGCCACCCAAGCCATGCCAAGCTCGCGCAGCAGGCTTTGCATCCGCCCGACCCCGATCGACACATCCAGCCACGACATCTGGTCGTCTTGCCAAGCCTCGCCCATGCGACGGGCCGCTTCGGGGATATACAGATCCGCCAAAGCCGCAGCGCTGACGCGCGACCGCTTCAATTCGCGCAGCAAGTCGGCAAAAGCATCCGGCTTGCCCGACATGGCAGCAGCGATCAGCCCCGACACCACCGGTTCGCGCAGTTCGGAAAAGGTTCGTGCGTTGCGTTCTGCCAGCAAGGATACCACTTGCGAGGCGAAAAAGATCACCCCCGCGCTGTCTTTTGACCCCGCACGCCCTTGTTCTTGCGTCTGAATTTCTTGCATCAGTACGGCCTCCCCTTAAGTGGCTCACTGTTTTGGTGCCTGGGTCTGTTTGCACAATCGGAGCCATCCTTGCGATCAACCTTCCTTTAGGTCGGACACAATGTCAAAGAAAATTGACACTCTTAGGGGTATCTCAGAGGTATAAATTTCTCAATAGCCTGTTTTCCTTAGCAAAGAGAGCGAAATTTATGCAGCAGAAACCCGCTGATTGCCCCGCCCTGATTCGCAAGGTGTAAACCAAAATTGTGTAAGTTTAGATTGACACATTCGGAATCGCGGGGCTAGGATCGGTTCACAGACCTGACATGTGAAAGCCTGTTGATGCCGCAGAATCGACCAGATCAAGCCCGCCGTCCCCCGCTTTACACGCCACAACAGCGTGTGCGGCGCGATCAGACGAGGTGGACTTTGGTTCAAGGCATCCTTGCGCCATTGCAATTTCTGGCCTTTGCCGTCTCGTTGGTTTTGGTCCTGCGCTATATCTACACCGGTGCAGGTTACGAGGCGGCGACGATCTCGATCATTGTTAAGACCGGCTTTTTGTTCCTGATCATGATCACTGGTGCCATCTGGGAGAAAGTCGTTTTCGGCCAATACCTTCTGGCCCCCGCCTTCTACTGGGAGGATGTCTTTAGCTTTGGCGTCATCGCCCTGCACACCGCTTACCTCTTGAGCCTTTTCACCGGCGCACTGGATCATACCGGCCAAATGACCTTGGCCTTGGCGGCCTATGCCGCCTACGCGGTCAACGCCACCCAGTTCATTCTCAAGTTGCGCGCCGCACGGCTGGATGCGGCGGTGCCCGCATGAACGCGCCCGTCGCCGCCATGGGGTGCACCAACACGCCTGTCTTGAAAGAGCGCGGCCAGCGCGAGGTGTTCTGCGGCCTGACGGGAATCATCTGGCTGCACCGCAAGATGCAGGACGCCTTCTTTCTGGTGGTCGGCAGCCGCACCTGCGCCCATCTGCTGCAATCAGCCGCAGGTGTCATGATCTTCGCCGAACCCCGCTTTGGCACCGCGATCCTTGAAGAAAAAGACCTCGCCGGCCTCGCCGATGCCCAGACCGAACTTGACCGCGAGGTCGACCGCCTTCTGTCGCGCCGCCCCGACATCCGCCAGTTGTTCTTGGTCGGCTCGTGCCCGTCCGAAGTCATCAAACTTGATCTGCACCGCGCCGCCGAACGGCTTAGCGTCAAACATGCCCCGCATGTGCGCGTGCTGAACTATTCCGGCTCGGGGATCGAGACGACCTTTACCCAAGGCGAAGATGCCTGCCTGGCCTCGATGGTGCCCACGCTGGGGGCCACCGCCGAAAAAGAACTGCTCTTGGTCGGGGCCTTGCCCGATGTGGTTGAAGATCAGGCCATGGGCCTGCTGGCCGCCCTTGGCATCCCCAAAGTGCGTTGCCTGCCCGCGCGGCGCAGCACAGATGCGCTGGCCATCGGGCCGAACACAGTCTTCGCCCTGCTGCAACCCTTCCTGGGCGACACCCACGCCGCCCTCACCCGCCGTGGGGCCCGCCACATCCCCGCCCCCTTCCCCTTCGGCGCCGAAGGCACGACCCTATGGCTGCAAGCCATCGCCACCGAATTCGGCGTTGACCCCGCCCTTTTCGCCAAAGTCACCGCCGCCCCCCGCGCGCGTGCGCGAAAAGCGATCGCGGCCTCGGCCCAAACCCTCTCTGGCAAATCCATCTTTTTCTTCCCCGACAGCCAGCTTGAAATCCCCCTCGCGCGCTTTCTGACCCGCGAATGCGGCATGACCGCGATCGAGGTCGGCACCCCCTTCCTGCACCGCGACCTTCTGTCCCCCGACTTGGCCCTGCTGGCCTACGGCCCGACCATCTCAGAAGGCCAAGATGTCGACAAACAACTCACCCGCGCCCGCGCCGCCCGCGCTGATCTGACCGTGTGTGGCCTAGGCCTTGCCAACCCGCTAGAAGCCGAAGGCATGGCCACCAAATGGGCCATCGAACTGGTCTTCACCCCGGTGCATTTTTACGAACAAGCCGGCGACCTCGCCGCCCTGTTCGCCCGCCCGCTCCGCCGCCGCGCCCTTTTGGCCCCGCTGGCCCCCCGGATCGAGGCCGCCGAATGACCCGCCTTTTCATATGTGCCCAAATATCCTCTGGGGGTCCGGGGGGCGAAGCGCCCCCGGCGCGGGGGGCCGCATGAAGCTGACCCTGTGGACCTATGAAGGCCCGCCCCATGTCGGGGCCATGCGTGTGGCGACCGGCATGAAGGGCCTGCACTATGTGCTGCACGCCCCGCAGGGTGACACCTATGCTGATCTGCTCTTCACCATGATCGAACGGCGCGACCACCGCCCGCCTGTCACCTATACCACCTTCCAAGCCCGCGATCTGGGCGGCGATACCGCCACACTGTTCAAAACCGCCTGCCAAGACGCTGTCGACCGTTTCGCACCCGAGGCGATCATCGTCGGGGCCTCCTGCACCGCTGAACTGATCCAAGACAATCCCGCCGGTCTGGCCGGGTCGATGAACCTTGGCCTGCCGGTGATCCCGCTTGATCTGCCGTCCTATCAGCGCAAAGAGGGGTTCGGCACGGACGAAACCTTCCTGCAGATCGTCCGGCATCTGGCGAAGCCTTGCGAGCGCACCCAGCAGATCACCGCCAACCTGATCGGCCCCACCGCCTTGGGCTTTCGCCACCGCGACGACATCACCGAATTGACCCGCCTTTTGGCCGAAATGGGCATTGGCGTGAACGTGGTCGCCCCGATGGGGTCGCGCCCCTCTGACATCGCCCGCCTTGGGGCTGCGCATTTCAACGTGCTGATGTATCCCGAACACGCCGAATCCGCCGCCCGCTGGCTCGAGACGAATTTCAAGCAACCCTACACCAAGACCGTCCCGATCGGCGTCGGGGCCACGCGCGATTTTCTGGCCGAAGTGGCCAAGATCACCGGCCTGCCCGTCAAAACCGACACCAGTCGCCTGCGCCTGCCATGGTGGACGCGCAGCGTTGACAGCACCTACCTGACCGGCAAACGCGTCTTTATCTTCGGTGACGGCACCCATGTCGCCGCCGCCGCCCGCATCGCCCGCGAAGAAATGGGGTTCGAGGTCGCTGGCCTTGGCTGCTTTAACCGCGAAATGGCCCGCCCCATCCGCGCGCTTGCCAAAGACTACGGGGTCGAGGCGCTGATCTCTGACGACTATCTCGAAGTCGAAGCCACCATTGCCGCCCTGCAGCCCGAAATGATCTTGGGCACCCAGATGGAACGCCACATCGGCAAGCGCCTTGGCATTCCCTGCGCCGTTATCTCTGCCCCCGTCCATGTCCAAGATTTCCCTGCCCGCTATTCCCCGCAAATGGGCTGGGAAGGTGCAAATGTGATCTTTGACACATGGGTTCACCCTCTGGTCATGGGCCTTGAAGAACACCTTTTGCATATGTTCCGCGACGATTTCGAATTTCATGACGACGCCGGGGCCTCGCACCATGGCGGCGCGCACAAGCCGCGGGATATGGGCGCTGAAGCCGCCCCTGCGGCCGCGGACGTGGCGGGCTCGATGCCCGACGCGGGCGCATCCTTGGGCGACAGCGTGCCGGTGGTTCAGCCCTCGGGCCAGATCGTCTGGCTGTCGGATGCCGAGGCCGAGTTGAAAAAGATCCCCTTCTTCGTGCGCGGCAAGGCCCGCCGCAACACCGAAAATTACGCCCAAACCAAGGGTGTCACCGCGATTTCCGTCGAAACCTTATACGAGGCAAAGGCTTATTATGCGCGTTGACACTCCCATGAGCGGCACCCGTGTCGGCTACAACATCGTTGTGGTGACACTTGATCAACACGCCGCAGGCCCCGCCGCCCGCGTCGCCCCGCGCCTGAGCAAAGATTTCCCCGGCCTGACCATCTCGATCCACGCCGCCGCCGAATGGGCCGAAAACCCCGCCGCCCTTACCCGCTGCAAAGAGGCCCTCAAGACCGCTGACATCGTCGTTGCGAACCTGCTCTTCATCGAAGAACACATCACCGCCATCCTGCCCGACCTGCAACAGGCCCGCCCCCGGCTCGATGCCTTCATCGGTCTTGTGGCTGACAGCGCCATCGTCAAGCTGACCAAGATGGGCGATCTGGACATGTCCAAGCCCGCTTCGATGACGATGGAGCTTTTGAAAAAGCTCAAACCCAGTGCGAAAACCTCGTCCAATTCCGGCGAAAAGCAAATGTCGATGCTGCGCCGCTTGCCCAAGATCCTGCGCTGGATCCCCGGCAAGGCGCAGGATTTGCGCGCTTGGTTCTTGTCGATGCAGTATTGGCTGGGCGGGTCAGACGACAATATCGAACAAATGGTCCGCTTCCTGATCGGTCGCTATGCGTCGCGCAAAGATTGGCGCGGCGCTGTGGCCAAAGCGCCGGTCGATTACCCCGATGTGGGTCTGTATCACCCCAAACTGGCCGCACGCATCACCACCAATCTTGCCGACCTGCCGCGCCCTGCTGGTGCTAAGCTGACCGTTGGCCTGTTGATGCTGCGCTCTTATGTGCTGGCCTCTGACACAGCACATTACGATGCCGTGATTGCCGCCTTCGAGGCGCGGGGCATTGCCTGTATCCCCGCCTTTGCCGGTGGCTTGGATGGCCGCCCCGCGATCAACGCTTATTTCAAGGCCGCCAAGGGCATAGATGCCATGGTCTCGCTGACCGGCTTTTCGCTGGTCGGTGGCCCTGCCTATAACGACAGCCCCGCCGCCGTCGCGGCCTTGGCCGATCTGGACGTGCCCTATATCGCCGCCCATCCGCTGGAATTTCAAACCTTGGGCCAGTGGGCCAACGCGGGCACCGGTCTTGGCCCCATCGAAACCACCATGCTGATCGCCCTGCCCGAGATTGACGGTGCCACCAACCCCACGGTCTTTGCCGGCCGTCACGGGCTAGACGGCTGCACGGGCTGCAGCGTGATGTGCAAAGGCTCACCCGACAGCCGAGCCATGTCGCCCTGCCACGAGCGGATCGCTTCGCTGGTCGAAAAAACCCAGCGGCTGGCCAAGCTGCGCCAGTTGGGCAATGCCGACAAAAAGGTTGGAATCGTTCTGTTCGGCTTTCCGCCAAACGCAGGCGCTGCGGGAACGGCGGCTTATCTGTCGGTGTTTGAAAGCCTGCACAACACCCTCAAGGCGATGAAAGCTGAAGGCTACACGCTGGAGGTTCCCCAAACCGTGCAAGACCTGCGCGAGGCGGTCTTGGGCGGCAATGCCAAAACCTACGGCCAACCGGCCAATGTCGCGGCCTTTGTCGATGCCGATACGATTGTGCGCAACACCGCGTCTTTGACGGAAATCGAATCCGTCTGGGGCCCCGCGCCGGGCAAAGTGCAAAGCGACGGGCGCAATGTTTTTGTGCTGGGCCGCCAGTTGGGCAATGTCTTTATCGGCCTTCAGCCCACCTTCGGCTACGAAGGCGACCCGATGCGCCTGCTGTTTGAACGTGGCTTTGCCCCCACCCATGCCTTCGTGCAGTTCTACCTGTGGCTGCGCAACACCTACGGCGCGGATGTCTTCCTACATTTCGGCATGCACGGTGCCCTTGAATTCATGCCCGGCAAGCAAGCGGGCCTTGGTGCGCGCGACTGGCCTGATCGTTTGATTGGCGAAGTGCCCAATATCTACCTGTACGCCGCCAACAACCCGTCCGAGGCCAGCTTGGCCAAGCGCCGCTCGAACGCCATCACCATCACCCATTTGACCCCGCCTTTGGCGCAAGCGGGCCTGTACAAAGGCTTGATTGACCTCAAAGACAGCCTGACGCGCTGGCGGTCTATGCCCGCCGACGCCTCTGAGCGCACCGATCTGGAAGCGCTGATCGCAGAGCAAGCCGCCGTGGTGGATATGGTCGGCCACAACCCCGCCGCCCTTTGGCTGAAACTGCTCGAAGCCGAAGATGCCCTGATCCCCGATGGCTTGCATATCGTGGGCCAACCCATGTCTGCGCAAGCCCGCGCTGATTATCTTGACCTGCTGCCGCCGATGGATGCCACCGAGCGCGCCAAGATCGACAGCCAGTTGCAAGAAAACAGCGAGATCACCGGCATTTTGCGCGCCCTATCGGCCCGCTTTATCAAACCCGTGCCCGGTGGCGATCTGATCCGCTCGCCGCAAATTCTGCCCACGGGCCGTAATATCCACGCCTTTGACCCCTTCAGCATGCCCACCGAATTCGCCCTGCGCGATGGCGCGGTGCAGGCCAACAAACTGCTGGCCGCCCACCCCACGCTGCCGCGCTCTATCGCGCTGGTGCTGTGGGGGTCGGACAATATCAAGTCAGACGGCGGCCCGATTGCGCAAGCCTTGGCACTGATGGGGGCCAAACCGCGCTTTGATGCTTACGGGCGGCTGTGCGGGGCCGATCTGGTGGCTTTGGCCGATCTGGGCCGGCCGAGGATTGACGTGTTGATGACCCTGTCGGGCATCTTCCGCGATCTGCTTCCCTTGCAAACCAAGATGCTGGCCGAGGCGGCTTATAAATGCGCCATGGCTGACGAACCCTTGGCGCAAAACTTCATCCGCGCCCATGCGCTGGCCTATGCCGAGCAGATGGGCTGCGATATGGAAACCGCATCTTTGCGGGTGTTTTCCAATGCCGAAGGGGCTTACGGGTCGAACGTCAACCAATTGGTCGACAGCTCGGCCTTTGGCGATGAAAACGAGTTGGCCGATGCCTATGAGGCGCGCAAATCGTTTGCCTATGGGCTGAACGGCAAGCCTGTCAAGCAGGCGGCTTTGATGCAAAAGGCGCTCAAGAACGTCGAAATGGCCTATCAGAACCTTGAATCGGTCGAACTGGGTGTCACCTCGGTGGATCATTACTTTGACACGCTGGGCGGCATCGCGCGGGCGGTCAAGCGCCAGCGGGGCACGGAAACGCCGGTCTATATCTCGGACCAAACGCGCGGGACGGGCAAGATCCGCACGCTGCGCGATCAAATCGCCCTTGAAAGCCGCTCGCGCACGCTGAACCCCAAGTTCTACGAGGGGCTTTTGAAACATGGCGCCGAAGGCGTGCGCCAGATCGAATCGCATGTGACCAACACCATGGGCTGGTCGGCCACGGCTGAAGCGGTGGACCCTTGGGTCTATCAGCGCCTGTCGGAAACCTTTGTGCTGGACGAAGCAATGCGCAAGCGCCTTGCGGCCTTGAACCCGCAAGCCAGTGCCCGCATGGCCAACCGCCTGATCGAAGCGTCGGAACGCTCATATTGGTCGCCCGACCCCGCCACGCTGGCCGCCTTGCAACAGGCCGCTGACGAACTGGAAGACCGTTTGGAAGGGATTGCAGCCGAATGACCCTATCCTGCCCACATGGCGCTAACTCCACGGCCGGAGCCTCCGGCGGGGATATTTTTACAAGTATGAAAGGGGCAAAAGCATGAGCCTGGATTCGGTTCCAATTTTGCGCGGTCTGGACGGGGAAGGTTCCGTTCAGGTGCATCAGGATGCGGAAACCAAGATCGAAGGGGCCAAGGTCTTTTCGGTCTATGGCAAGGGGGGGATTGGCAAATCGACCACCTCGTCCAACCTGTCGGCGGCCTTTTCGATGATGGGCAAACGCGTGTTGCAGATCGGCTGCGACCCCAAGCATGACAGCACCTTTACCCTGACGGGGCGGTTGCAGGCGACGGTGATCGACATTCTGAAAGATGTCGATTTTCACGCCGAAGAACTGCGGCCTGAGGATTACGTGGCCGAAGGCTTTAACGGCGTGAAATGTGTTGAAGCTGGCGGCCCGCCTGCGGGTACGGGCTGTGGTGGTTATGTGGTGGGGCAGACGGTGAAACTGCTCAAGCAGCACCATCTGCTGGATGACACCGATGTGGTGATTTTCGACGTCTTGGGCGATGTGGTCTGCGGCGGGTTTGCCGCGCCCTTGCAGCACGCCGATCGGGCCGTGATCGTGACGGCGAACGATTTTGACTCGATCTACGCGATGAACCGCATCATCGCGGCGGTTCAGGCCAAGTCGGGCAATTACAAGGTGCGGCTGGCGGGCTGTGTGGCCAACCGCTCGCGCGAAACCAACGAGATCGACCGGTATTGCGAACGGGTGGGGTTCAACCGCTTGGCCCATATGCCCGATATCGACGCGATCCGCCGCTCGCGCCTGAAAAAGAAAACCCTGTTCGAGATGGCCGACGAGCAAGACATCGTCATGGCGCGGGCCGAATATATGCGGCTGGCCGATACGCTGTGGCGGTCGGTGGCGGGCGAAGGGTCTTCGCCTGCGCCCTTGCCCGACCGCGAGATTTTTGAACTGCTGGGGTTTGATTGATGGCTGACTACGCATCCACTCTGTCGCGGGTCGAAGACTACTTCGACCGATCCGCCACCAAAGTGTGGGAGCGGTTGACCTCTGACGCGCCGGTCAGTGGCATTCGCCAGACCGTGCGCGAGGGGCGCGACCGGATGCGCGCTGTGATGCTGGGCCGCCTGCCCGCCGATCTGCGCGGCGCGCGGGTGCTGGATGCAGGCTGCGGGGCCGGGCAGATGACGGCCGAACTGGCCGCACGCGGGGCGCAGGTTGTGGCGGTTGATATATCGCCGGCCTTGGTCGAGATCGCCCGCAATCGCCTGCCCGCCGAACATGCCCACCAAGTGACCTTTGCCAGCGGCGATATGACGGCGGATTACGGGCGGTTCGATTTTGTTTTGGCGATGGACAGCCTGATTTACTACGGAACCGAGGATATCACGCAAGCCCTGCACCGCTTGGGCCGCAACACCGCGCAGGCGGTGGTGTTCACGGTGGCCCCGCGCACGGCGTTCCTGATGGCCTTCTGGACCTTGGGCAAGGCTTTCCCGCGCTCGGATCGCAGCCCGATCATGGTGCCGCATGCCATTGGCACGCTGAACAAGGCGACCGGGCAACGCTTGACCAAGGTCGAACGCGTCTCGCGTGGGTTTTATATTTCGGAATGTTTGGAGTATCGGGCGTGATCGTCTTTAAGTCCAAACACATCCAGCAGTTGGGCACCAAATGGATGCCTTTTGCCGATGCCGCCTCAGAAGGCTTGACCATGGCGCAGTTGCTGCGCTTGGGGCTGTTTCAGGTGGCGGTTGGCATGGCCTCGGTGCTGCTGTTGGGCACGCTGAACCGCGTGATGATTGTGGAACTGGCCGTGCCGGCCAGCGTGGTGGCGGTGATGATTGCCCTGCCGGTGATCTCTGCCCCGTTTCGCGCGATGCTGGGGCATAAGTCTGATACGCACAAAAGCTGGATCGGCTGGAAGCGCATTCCTTACCTGTGGTTTGGCAGCCTGTGGCAGATGGGCGGGCTGGCGATCATGCCCTTTGCGCTGATCGTGCTGTCAGGTGATCAGGTGCACGGGCCGGAATGGGCGGGGAAGGCCTTGGCGGCGGTGGCGTTTTTGATGACGGGCATTGGCATGCATATGACCCAGACGGCGGGTCTGGCGCTGGCATCTGACCGCGCGACAGAAGAAACCCGCCCGCGGGTTGTAGCGCTTTTGTATGTGATGAACCTGCTTGGCATGGCCGTTTCGGCTGTGATCTTGGGCCTGCTGTTGCGCGATTTTGACCAGATCAAACTGGTGCGCGTGGTGCAGGGCTGCGGCGTGGCAACGATTGTCTTGAACCTGATCGCCCTGTGGAAGCAGGAAAAAGTCCGCCCCATGTCGAAAGAAGAGATGGAGGCGGCGCGCCCCGTCTTTCACGAAGGCTGGCGCGATCTGATGGCGGGTGGAACGGCAGGGCGTTTGCTGTTGGTGGTGATGCTGGGAACCATGGGCTTTCAGATGCAAGATGTGCTCTTGGAACCCTACGGGGCGGAAATCTTGGGCCTATCGGTTGGCTCGACCACTTGGCTGACCGCCTGCAACGCGATGGGTGCCTTGATGGGCTTTGTTCTGGCAGGGCGCTGGATGGCGCAGGGCCAAGACATGCACCGCATGGCGGCGCGCGGGTTGCTGGTCGGGGTTGTGGCGTTTTTGATGGTGATCTTTGCAGCCCCCATCCACTCCACCGGGCTGTTTTATGCGGGCGCTTGGGGAATCGGGCTGGGGGCGGGGCTTTTTGCTGTCTCAACCCTGACCGCCGCTATGGCCATGCCCGAACAGGGCAAGGCCGGGCGCGGGCTGGTGCTGGGGGCTTGGGGGGCGGCGCAGGCCACGGCGGCGGGTGTCTCGATCGCACTCGGCGGTGGCATCCGCGACTGGGTCAGCTCTTTCGCCCTTAAGGGGGAGTTCGGCGCGCTGTTTGCCACCAAGGCAATTGGCTACGCTGCTGTCTATCAAATTGAAATCGTGGTGCTCTTTGCCACGCTGATCGCCTTGGCCCCCCTGGTGCGGGTCACCTTGTTTAACGCACAAACCAAAGCCAACACGGCCCGGATGGGTCTTGTTGACTTTCCAAACTGAAAGGACATCCCAATGATCGGTACTCATTTCTTCGGCCACTTCGACCTTGCGTCGCTGGCGATCTGGCTTTTCTGGGGCTTTTTCGCGGTCTTGGTCTATTATCTGCAAACCGAGAACATGCGCGAAGGTTACCCGCTGGAAACCGAAGACGGCGCTCCGGCGGCCAATCAGGGCCCCTTCCCGCTGCCCAGCCCCAAGACCTTTCTGCTGCCCCATGGTCGCGGTGAGGTGACTGTGCCCAACGGTGCCCGCGAGGCCCGCGAAGTAGCACTCGGGCGTACGGCTGTGTCTGACGGCTTCCCCCATGCGCCCTTGGGCGATCCGATGGCAGACGGCGTTGGCGCCGCCGCTTGGGCCCCGCGCCGCGATGTGCCTGAACTGGATGGTCATGGCCATGTCAAGATCCAGCCCATGGCGGTGGCCACGGCCTTTGGCGTCTCGGCCGGGCGCGATCCGCGCGGCTTGCCCGTGCAGGCCAATGACAACGAGGTCGTCGGCACCATCTCGGATATGTGGGTCGATGCGCCCGAACAACTGGTGCGTTATCTGGAAATCAACCTGAACGAGGGCGGCAAGCGCTTGGTGCCGATGCCCATGGTGAAAATCTGGAAAGATCGGGTGCGGATCAATTCGCTGTCATCTGACCTGTTCGCAGGCGTGCCCAGCACCACATCTGCCACCGAAGTGACGCTGCTCGAAGAAGACAAAATCAGCGCCTATTACGCCGGCGGCACGCTGTACGGGCAGGCCAAGCGCAAGGGCGGTTCGGAAAGCTGGAAGCCATGATCCCCCACGACGATTTTGCCTCGGAACCGGTGCCGGGCCTACCGGCCCGACCGCCTGCCGGCGAAGAGATCTTATGGCAAGGCCGCCCCGCCAGCTTCGCGCTGGCGCGGGATGCCTATAAGATCACGTGGTTTGCGGGTTACTTTGTGGTGCTGGCCGTCTCGCGGGCCAGCATCATCGGGAACACGTTGGGCGAGGGGGTCTTGATCATGCTGCCCTATCTGGTGATCGGATTGGCCTTTTGCGCCATGGTCTATCTGGTGGCGCTGATCCAAGCGCGCTCGACGCTTTACACCCTCACCAGCGCGCGGGTGGCGATGCGGATCGGGGCGGCTTTGACGGTCACCTTGAACATTCCGTTCAAGCAACTGGCCAATGCCACCTTGGCGCTGCGCCAAAACGGAACGGGGTCGATCGCGCTGGAAACCATGGGCGATACGACGATTTCTTACCTGGTCTGCTGGCCCCATGTGCGCCCGTGGCGCTTGACCAAGACAGAACCGATGCTGCGCTGCATCCCCGATGCGCGGCGCGTGGCCGCGCTTTTGGCCGAAGCCGCGCAGACCCGCTTAAGCCAACCTGAAGTGACCCGCACCCACCCTAGCCTACACCTGACCGCGGCGGAGTAAGCAAATGTCGCAAACCTATACCCGCCCCTCTGAGGACCCCGACAAGATTCCCGCGCCCTTGCTGCGAGCCATTCTTGTTCTGGTGCTGGCCAGTCTGGCCATCGTGTCTTATGCCGTCTATTCTGGTCGTGCCCATGTCGGCGTGCCCAAATCGGCCGAAGTGGTCCAAGAGCGCTCGATCATCCTACAAGGCGGCGGCGCGCAGGCGGTGACGGTTCTGGCCACCGACGGAACCGTGCTGATGAACCTTCCCCATGGCGGCTTTATCACCGTCATTCAAAACGCCATGGAACGCGCCCGCTTCACGGCAGGTGTTGATAAACTGCTTCCGGTGCGTATTGTGAAATATGCCAACGGCCGCCTGTCGGCCGTGGACGACTACTCTGGATGGAGTGCCGAATTGGGCGCCTTCGGATCAGACAATAGGGCCGCGTTCGAACGGCTCATGTCGCAAAACTGACAACAATAATGGGAACCAAACGATGGGAATTTTCAGTCGATATGCCGAGGAAGTGCCCTGCACCGTCGAAGTCAGTCACCGCTTCGAAAGCCTGCATGCGCATGTAAGATTTAACAACGGCGCGGTTGTCCATCCGGGGGACGAGGTTTTGGTCCACGGCAAACCGATCCTTGCCGCCTACGGCGAACTGATCGTCGAAGACCGCCAAGCCACCATCACCCGCGCTTCTGCCCTGGAACGGCTATGGACAAGGCTCACGGGCGACTTCGGCTTTATGGAATTGTGCGAGTTTTCGTTCTCGGATGAGGTGACACTATGAACGCGACCCCCAAGGCGCTGGATGCCGAATATGCCGAACTGGCCATTCAAACCCAGCAAGAAACCCAAGCGCTGGCCACCGAAACCACCCTGCTGAACCCGCGCTTTTACACCACCGACTTTGACGAGATGGACCGCATCGACGTCACCCCCGTGCGCGCCGAATGGGACAAGCTGCTCGACCAGATGCGCTCTGACCCCAACAAGGGCCATTTCAAGAAGAACGACGAGTGGGACGCCAATTGGGACGCAATGGAACCCAAGCTCAAGCGCGAGTTTATCGACTTTCTGGTGTCATCCTGCACCGCCGAATTCTCGGGCTGCGTGCTGTACAAAGAAATGAAGCGGCGCGGCAACAACCCCGACATCTGCGAGCTGTTCAACTTCATGGCGCGTGACGAGGCCCGCCATGCCGGCTTTATCAACGATGCCCTGCGCGAGGCGGGTGTGGCGGTGAACTTGGGCTTTCTGACCAAAGCCAAGAAATACACCTATTTCCGCCCCAAATTCATCTACTATGCGACCTATCTGTCCGAAAAGATCGGCTACGCACGCTACATCACCATCTTTCGCCATCTGGAAGCCAACCCTGACCAGCGCTTCCACCCGATTTTCAAATGGTTCCGCGAATGGTGCAACGATGAGTTCAGCCATGGCGAGGCCTTTGCCCTCTTGATGCGCACCGACCCCAAGCTGACGCAATCTTTCGCCAACAAACTGTGGATCCGCTTCTTTTTGACGGCGGTCTATTCGACCATGTATGTGCGCGACCATGCGCGGCCGGAATTCCACAAGGCCTTGGGTGTGGATATCGAATGGTATGACCAAGAGGTGTTCCGCAAAACATCGGCCATCGCGCGGCAGGTGTTTCCGGTGGAACTGGATATCGACCACAAACGCTGGATGCCCAACCTGCGCCGGATGCGCGATGCCTTTGGCCTGATGGATGCGGGCAAAAAGCAAGGCGGTTTGGCGGGGTGGATCAAAGCCAAGCGCGGCGCGGTCAGCGCGGCGCTGGCCTTTGTGTCGTTGTATACGATCCCCGTGATCCGCCGCGAGCCGCCCAAGAATGTGCGTCTGGAACCGGTCTATTGAGCCTGAGCGCACATAAACCTGTCTGGCGGGGCGCTTGCGTCCCGTCTTGGGCTGGCCTAGGGGGAGCGTCATGACGGATAACCCTTGGGTCGCAGCCCTGATCACCTTGTTTTTGTGGTGGTTTTCCACCGGTGTTATCCTGTGGCGCGTGCGTGTGGCCGATAATGGCACAGCGCATGATCATCAGATGTCGGTGATCATGGGCCTGCCGCTTTTGGCGATTGGCGTGTCGGCGGCGCGGTCGTCTTTTATGGATCTGTCGGCGGGGGGGATTTATTTGGCCTTTCTGGCAGCCCTTGCCCTGTGGGGATGGATCGAACTGGCCTTCCTGTCGGGTGTGATCACAGGCCCCAACACCGACCCGTGCCCGCCCTTTGTGCGGCAAGCAGATCGCTTCTGGCGCGCCGTTGGCACGATTGCGTGGCACGAGGCGCTGTTGGTGGCAACCTTGCTCGCCCTAGGGCTGGCCACGCTGCACGCCGCCAATCCCTTTGCCTTTGGCACCTTTGCGTTGCTGTTTGTCGCCCGCATTTCGGCCAAGCTGAACCTCTTCCTCGGTGTGCCGCGCATCAACGTGCAGTTTCTGCCCAAGCCCTTGGCCCATTTGTCCAGCCACTTCCGCATTGGCCGCATCACCGCGCTTTTTCCTGTTTCTGTTTCTTGCCTGACCGTATTTTCCGCCCTGTTGTTGGAACGGGCGATCAATGTAGACCATCCGGGCATGTCTGTGGGCTATGCGCTTCTGACCTGCCTTTGCCTGCTGGCCTTGTTGGAGCACTGGTTTATGGTGCTGCCGTTGCCGGATGAAAAGCTGTGGCGCTGGATGATGCCCGCCGCAAAACCCCAAAAAGAGCTTGAGGACGCCAATGGACTTTGATCAGATCTTCCGCAGCCAGCTTGACGCGTTGAAAGCCGAAGGCAACTACCGCACCTTTGCCGAGCTTGACCGCAAGCGTGGGTCATTTCCAAAGGCCGATAACCACAAAGACGGCAAAGTGGCCGAGGTGACGGTGTGGTGTTCGAACGATTACCTTGGCATGGGTCAGCATCCCGATGTCGTCAAGGCTATGGTCGAGGCTGTGCAGAATGGCGGCATCAGCGCGGGTGGCACGCGCAACATCTCGGGCAACAACCACAAGCACCTGCTGTTGGAAGCGGAATTGGCCGATCTGCACGGCAAGGATTCTGCGCTGCTGTTCACCTCGGGATATGTGTCGAACTGGGCGGCCTTGTCGACCTTGGGCAGCCGGATCAAGGATGCGGTGATCCTGTCAGATGCGGGCAACCATGCCAGCATGATCGAAGGCGTGCGCCATTCGCGCGCCGACAAGGTGATCTGGAACCATAACGACTGGCGCGATCTTGACCGGAAGCTGGCGGCTGTGGGCGACAGGCCCAAGATCGTCGCCTTTGAAAGTGTGTATTCGATGGACGGCGACATTGCCCCCATCAAGGAAATCGTGCAGGTCGCCAAGGCGCATGGGGCGCTGACCTATATCGACGAGGTGCATGCCGTGGGCATGTACGGAAACCGCGGCGGCGGGGTCAGCGAGCGGGAAGGTCTGGCCGATCAGATTGATCTGATCGAAGGCACTTTGGGCAAAGCTTACGGCGTGGTGGGTGGCTATATCACCGGATCGGCCAATCTGTGCGATTTCATCCGCAGCTTTGCTTCGGGCTTTATCTTCACCACGGCCCTTCCCCCCGCGATTGCAGCGGCGGCAACGGCGTCGATCAAACACCTTAAAACCTCGCAGGTGGAACGCGAGGGCCAGCGAGCCCAAGTGGCCAAGCTGCGGGCAAAGCTGGATCAATTGGGCATTCCGCATTTGGCCAATGACAGCCATATCGTGCCTGTGGTGATCGGCGATCCGGTGAAGTGCCGCATGATCTCTGACATTTTGATGCGCGACTGGGGCATCTATGTGCAGCCGATCAACTACCCCACGGTGCCCAAAGGCACCGAACGGTTGCGCATCACGCCGTCACCCTTCCATAGCGATGCCGATATCGATCACCTCGGTCAGGCCTTGCATTCCTTGTGGAAACATTGTGCTTTGGCGCGTGCCGTGGCGTAAGGTGACAAAACTGTGATCCACCCCCGCGACGGGTGCGTATATACTACTCAGGGAGCACTAGGGAGACCCCAATGAAATTCACACTAGCCATTCTTGCGGTCTTGGCCACCGCCGCAGCCCCCGCTTTTGCCGCGGGTGACCCCACCAAGGGCGAAGCTGTTTTCAAAACGTGCCAAACCTGCCACGCGGTCGTTGGCCCCGATGGCAAGCTTTTGGCTGGCAAGGGCAAGGTTGGCCCGAACCTGTACGGCGTGTTTGGCCGTCAGGCTGGCAGCTATGAAGGCTTCAAATATGGCGAGTCCATCGTCAAGGCTGGCGCTGCCGGCTTGGTATGGGATGAGGCGCATTTTGTGGAATATGTGCAAGGTCCGGCAGCTTTCTTGAAAAAGCAGTTGGGGGGCCCGGCTGTGGCGAAGATGCAGTACAAGGTTAAAGATGCGGCAACGGCAGAAGACGTTTACGCCTATCTTGCGCAGTTTAGCCCCGCGAAGTGATCTAAACCTAAACATAAAAAAGCCCCCGGATGTTTCATCCGGGGGCTTCTTTACATACCGACCTCAGGCGCGCAGCGCTTGCACCCTGTGTGGCAAGACCCGCTCCACCGCGCGGGTGATATCTGCCACGCTCAGCCCTGCATCGGCATACATCGCTGTGGGGCTGGCCTGTTCGATGAAGCGGTCGGGCAGAGTCAAAGTGCGCAAGCGCACCCCGTGATCAAGCCCGCCAGAGTTCGCCATATAGTCCAGCACCTGCGCGCCAAAGCCGCCGCTTGCGCCTTGTTCCACCGTGATTACCGCCTGATGATGGCGGGCAAGTTGGGTGATCAGGTCGGTGTCCAAAGGCTTGGCAAAGCGGGCGTCGGCGACGGTGACCGAAATGCCCTGCGCCGCCAGCCCCTCGGCTGCCAACAAGCATTCCGGCAGATGCGCGCCAAAGCACAGCAGGGCCACATCGGTTCCTTGGCGCAGTACCCGACCCTTGCCGATTTGCAAGACCTGCCCTTGATCGGGCATCTGCACGCCGCTGCCCTCACCGCGCGGATAGCGGAAAGAGATGGGCCCTGCGTCATAGGCGGCGGCGGTGGCGACCATATGGGCCAGCTCGGCCTCGTCCCCAGCGGCCATGACGACAAAGCCGGGCAGGTTGGCCAGAAAGCCCACATCAAAAGCCCCCGCATGGGTGGCCCCGTCAGCCCCCACAAGCCCTGCACGGTCGATGGCAAAGCGCACGGGCAGGCCTTGCAAAGCCACATCATGCACGATCTGGTCATAGCCGCGCTGCAAGAAGGTCGAATAGATCGCGACAAAGGGTCTTAACCCTGAGGCTGCCATCCCCGCCGCAAAGGTCACAGCGTGTTGTTCGGCAATGCCGACATCAAACACCCGTGCGGGAAAACGCTCGGCCATGATGTCTAGCCCCGTGCCGGACGGCATGGCCGCTGTCACGGCGACAATCTTGCCATCGCGGGCGGCGGCGTCGGTCAGGGCACGGCCAAAGACCGAAGTATAGGCAGGCGCATTCGACTTGGCCTTGGCCTGCGTGCCAGAGATGACGTCAAACTTGGCTACGCCGTGGTATTTATCGGCGGCGTTTTCCGCTGGGGCATAGCCCTTGCCCTTGACCGTCACCGCATGGATCAGCACCGGCCCCGTGGCGCGGGACTTTGCGGCGCGTAACGTGGCCAGAAGGTCGGGGATCGAATGGCCATCGACCGGCCCGATATAGGTAAAGCCCAGTTGTTCAAACAGCGTGGCCCCTGACGGCGTGCCCGTGACGATCTGCCGCGCGCGGCGTGCGCCTTCGCGCAGCGGGCCGGGCAGGGCGGCTTCAAAGCCTTCGGCCATGTCACGAAGCAGGTCAAAGGGTTTGTGCCGCGACAGGCCATTCAGGTAGCGATTCAACGCGCCCACGGGGGGCGCAATGCTCATGTCATTGTCGTTGAGGATAACAAACATCCGCTTGCCTAAGTGGCCTGCGGCATTCATCGCCTCATAGGCCATGCCGGCGGTGATGGCGCCGTCGCCGATCACGGCGATGGCATCGCCCGTGGGCTGGCCCATATCACGCCCGATGGTAAAGCCCAGTGCCGCCGAAATGCTGGTGGACGAATGCGCTGCGCCAAAGGGGTCGTAGATACTTTCCGAGCGTTTGGTAAAGCCCGAAACCCCGCCCTCTTGGCGCAGGCTATGCATCCGGTCGCGCCGACCTGTCAGGATCTTGTGGGGGTAGCACTGGTGGCCCACGTCCCAGATCAGCTTGTCCACCGGCGTGTCAAAGACGGCATGGATCGCCACCGTCAATTCCACCACCCCCAAAGACGACCCCAAATGCCCGCCCGTCTTGGAAACGACCGAGATCACCTCGGCCCGTACCTCATCGGCCAATCGCCCCAATTCGGCATCGCTCATCCCCTTCAGATCAGCGGGAGAAGAGACTTTATCCAGCAGTGACATGGGGTTGGCCTTTCAAATAAAAAAGGTGCCGGGTGGCTGACACACGGCACCAGGTCCCTGTTGCCAACAGGAAGGGAACCGGGCTGTGGTAGGTGCCCAGGTTTGGGCCGGCATAAGGCCCGAACGTCGTGGCGGACCGAGGGCACAGGCTCTCGGTCCGCGCGGTCATCACACGATGTCGTGCGTTTGGACAATTTGCAGCGCACCGTAGGGCGAAGGCGCGGTTTTGCTTCTTTCGTCCAGAAGTTGGCTTACCCCCCAGATTGCCAGCAGCACAAGGCCAAGGGCGACAAGACCGATACTCGCCACAAAGCCGCCCCAGATCATCTGCCCCAAGGCCCATACGCGCAGGCGCACCACAGGGCTTTGCTCATCAAAGTAGTTTCCACCAGACATGTCAGCTCCTATTGCAACGGCGCGTAGCCGTGGTCTTGCGCCCAGACGTACCAGTTATCGACAACAGTTCCGGTGAGAAGGATTCCAATCCCGCCGGTGATCGGCACCAGAATGGCAAACCACCACGCCCAGCGGTGAATGCCTTCCATCGTGGCGTTAAAACCCATCGTCCAGCGCCAGAACAAAGCCGCGCGTTCAGAGGCGGTGCCACGGTCGACGATCTGTTCCAGCTCGCGGTCGCCACCCAGACGGGTGACCGACAAGATGGTTGCCCCGTGCATAGCAAACAGCAAGGCTGACCCGTAAAGGAACACGATACTCAGCGCATGGAAGGGGTTATAGAACAGGTTGCCGTAAGTCAGGCTGAAGAGATTGGTCCAATCCAGGTGCGGGAAGATGCCGTAAGGCACAGCCTCTGACCAACTTCCCATCAGCACGGGGCGGATCAAGCCCAGCACCATCACCAGCCAAAGGGCTGCAGCAAAGGCCCAGGCGATGTGCTTGCCCATGCCCAAAGCTTCGGCCCGAAGATAGGTGCGGATCCACCATGACCACAGCGAGACCATAAAGAAAAAGCCCGCCACCAAGAACAACCCGCCCTGATCCATCGGCGGAATTCGCAATCCCCATTCGGGGGCTGGCGGTTCCAGCGACATCCAGAACAGATCGCGCAGGAACACCATTGGATTGTAGCCGGCCTGATGCCAGAACCACAGACCGATGATTTCAAACCAGATCAGACCGGCGGCGATGCTGACCACGCCAAAGGTGCCCAGATAGATCGGCCCCAACTGGGCGTTGCCGATCCATCCCAACAGGGTCGAAAAGCTGGCCCCTTTGGTGCGCGCGCCAAGATCTACCCCTTCCACCATCCCCATTTCGGGGGCGGCGCTGACCTGAACTTGGGTGAAAACGTTCTGATACTCAGCCATTGATACCCCCATGAACATTCGCGAAAATCGGCAGGTTCAGCCACCAGTTCCACCAATCAACCCACTGGTCGAACCAAATTGTGCCCGATACCAAAATGCAAAGGGCGCTGAAGAGGCCAGCATTTATCGCCAGCAACATCCCCACACGGTGGATGCCCAAGGTGCCGACCGAATAGCCGATCAGATCGCGAAAGAACGTGTCTTCGTGATCGGGGCTTTTCATCAGTTGCCCTTTGGGTGGATTGGCCGCAGACAACACCAAGCCGCCGTGCAATGCCAAGGCCAAAGCATTGGTAAAGAAAAAGGTCACGGCAATCATATGCAGCGGATTGTAGTGAAAGTTGCCATAGGCATAGCCGGTGTTAGACACCCAGTTAAGATGGCTGAAAATCCCGTAAGGGAAGGCATAGCCCCAAGCACCCATCAACATAGGCCGGATCACCGTCAAGGTGACATAGGCAAAGATCGCCACGCCAAAAGCAAAGGGGACTTGCAGCCCGATGCCCAGCTTGCGGCAAATTTCCACCTCACGCAGCGCCCAGCTTACAAAGGCCCCAACGGCGCAAAAGGTGATGATCTGCCAAAGCCCGCCGTGCAGCATCGGGGCAAGCCCCAAGCCTAAGGCGATATCCGGCGGGTCGATCGAAATCAACCAAGGGTTCCAGGTCGGCCCCATGGCCGCCCCGTAAAAGATCAAAATGGTGCCCAACACGGCAAAAAAGAATGTTGTGACCCCAAAAAAGCCAACGTAGAACGGCCCGACCCAGAAGTCGAACAGGTTCCCGCCGACAAGCGTGCCACCCGGCACGCGGTATTTTCGCTCGAAGCTGAGCAGTGCCATGCTTCCCTCTCCGTATTGGACCCAAAATTCCCTTGGCCGCTTATCTGGGCCCGGAACCGTCAGATATAAGTCAATTGTTTAAGGTTGGTGCGGGCGGCTGATGTCGCCCGCACCAAATGCAAGCCACTTACGGGGCGGGTGCTGCGGGCACTGCCGGCGCGTAGTTGTACTTTGCTGTTGCAATGTCGAACCAGTTGTAAGCCGGGTTCGACAACAGCACGAGGTGGATCATCGCGGCCAAGAGGAACAGGAACACGCCCTGTGCCACAAAAACGCGACGGGGATCGAAGATCAGCCAGATTTTGTAAAACTTGCTCATGTCTTTTTCCCCCTCAGAACCACGGACGCCAAATGTACACGGCCAAATGGGCGATGACAGCGATGGTTACGAACAACCAAAGCCCGCTCATAT
>Ga0114958_10000176_pt1 | contig 54084 bp, 49 predicted proteins | sample C_130208_EF_Meta_FD_89577 | JGI IMG/M metagenome (GOLD analysis project Ga0114958, IMG submission 89577) | Freshwater microbial communities from Lake Croche, Canada to study carbon cycling - C_130208_EF_MetaG | ecosystem: Environmental > Aquatic > Freshwater > Lake | place: Lake Croche, Canada... | reverse complement strand
GATGATTTTTAATTCTAATTTTTAACATATCTAATTATGCTTTTATGTGGCATTGATGTTGGCACCTCATCTATAAAATTAAGTGTCGTAAATGCATCTACAAAAAAAATAATTCATACTTGCTCTTTTCCTGAAAATGAGAATGAAATTATTTCTGTTTCTCCTGGTTTTGCAGAGCAGAATCCTGAACATTGGTGGTATTGTGTTAAGCAAGTAATCAAAATGGCTAATGCTACACAAAAATATAATCCATTAGACATTTTAGCTATTGGTATTTCTTATCAAATGCATGGCCTAGTTATTTTAGATAAAGATAAACAAGTTTTACGACCATCAATAATATGGTGTGATTCTAGAGCATCTAGTATAGGCGATCATGCATTTGAAATTTTAGGAAAAGAAAAAACATTAAATAATCTATTAAATTCTCCTGGGAACTTCACCGCTTCAAAGTTAGCTTGGGTAAAAGAACATGAGCCTCATATTTATGAACAAATAAATCATGTCATGTTACCAGGTGATTACATTTCTTATAAATTCACACAAGAATTAACGACTACAATTTCAGCTTTATCAGAAGGGATATTTTGGGATTTTCAAAACAATGAAATTTCTAAAGATTTGTTGGCTTATTACAAATTTGACATTTCTTTATTTCCTGAAATTAGGCAAGTTTTCGAAAATCATGGTCAAATAAGTGAAGAAATAGCTGCCGAATTAGGCTTATCTCCTAAAGTCTACATAAGCTACAAAGCTGGAGACCAACCTAATAATGCATTATCACTTGGAGTAGTAGAACCTGGCGAAATAGCTACAACGGCTGGCACCTCGGGTGTTATTTATGGAATTAGTTCAGAGTTAAAATATGATCCTAATTGCAGGGTAAATTCATTTGCACATGTAAATTACTCAAAGGAATTACGTAGAATAGGTGTATTGATGTGTATCAATGGAACAGGTATTTTGAATCGATGGTTAAAAGATAATTTTTTTCCAAACCATAGTTATTCTGACTTAAATAATTTTGCTTCAAATTCCAATATAGGATCCAATGGTTTACTTTGCTTTCCTTATGGAAATGGTGCCGAAAGGATTTTCAATAATAAAATGATTGGCGGAAGTTTTAGGAATTTAGATTTTAATAGACACCAGAGAAATGAGATTTCTAGATCGGTTCAGGAAGGAATAGCCTTTTCAATGGTTTATGGCTTAGAGTTATTAAGCTCCTCGGGTATCATTCCCCAAAAGATAAAAGCTGGATTTTCAAACATGTATTTAAGTTCTATTTTTTCATCTACGATTGTTAATGCTTCTAATGTACCTATTCAGCTTTTAGATTCTGATGGAGCATATGGAGCTGCTCTTGGAGCAGGGATTGGTGCCAAATATTATAATTCAGTTCAAGAAGGTATAAATTCAATTAAAGTCCTATCAGAAATTTTGCCTGATCAAAACAAAAATAAAACGGTTGAATATTATGAGAAATGGAAATTAGAACTTTCAAAAATGTTATAAAAGGCAAAGCCTCTCAATTACTTGAGAGGCTGTACCCAGAGCCGGAGTCGAACCGGCACGGGCTTGCACCCACGGGTGTTTGAGACCAGCGCGTCTACCAATTCCGCCATCTGGGCAAATAGAATAAAATTTGCAATATAAAAGTAGCGTTTCAAATCCGCTTTTACAAAAAATAAGGCAAGATAAACTTATCTATTCATATCGTAAAGCTTCCACAGGGTCCATCTCGGAAGCTTTGTAAGCAGGATAAATTCCTGAAAATAAGCCAACTAGTATACAAATAATAATACCAACGGTCATCCAAAGCCAAGGGATAATAAAACTAGCTTTTCCAGAACTAATGCCTTGGGCAATCAAATTACCGATAGGAATCGCCATCATGATACCTCCAATTCCACCTATAAGACAAATAACAATGGCCTCTATCAAAAACTGCTGCAGAATACGAGCAGGAGTCGCACCTAAAGATTTTCTTATGCCAATTTCCCTTGTACGTTCACTCACAGAAACCATCATGATATTCATTAAAGCTATAGCAGCCCCTAAAAGGGTAATAAAACCAATAACAAATCCTCCCACACGTAATGTGGAAGTGATACTTTCAAAACTTTTTGCAATCGAGTCCGAACGATCAATGGAAAAAGAATCATTTTGTCCAATAGGATCCATACGCACCTTTCGCATAATTCCTCTAGCTTCTTCCATAAAATCATCAAAATTGACAATACGCAATGTCGATGTAGTTATATCAAAATTTAATTGACGACCCACTGTCATTTTTCTTCCAGTTTCTAAGGGAACCATAATTACCCGATCATCTCCCCCACCCATCATATTACCTTTTTTTGATAATATGCCAATCACCTTCATTTTCATGCCACTCACGATGATTTCTTTATTGATAGGGCTTTCTTTTTCAAATAGTTGATCAATGACATCCACTCCTAAAATACACACATTGATTGCATTATTATATTCGTTAGTCGAAAATGATCTGCCTATACTAATTTTATATCCTTTTAGATCTAAAAAATTGTCATCAATAGCCATTAACCTAGAGTTAGGATTGGTTTTTTTAGACTGATATTTTGCTATCGCATTAAATGAAACATTCGTTTTTAAGGAAACATTACCTTTTTCGTTGAATAAAACTTTATATCGATAAGCTTGTCGATAATCTATATTTTTGAATTTTTTTTCTTTTTGGCCTTCTCTTCTGATTTGCATAGCGGCCCTATTTCTAATATCAAAAGAATTAGCCCCTAATCCAGAAAAAGAATTGTCCACTGAGCTTTGAATTCCATCAATAGCCGTTAAAATGCCAACTAATGAAGTTATTCCGAGTGAAATAATCAGAGATGTCAAAATCGTTCTTAATAAATTACTTTTTATAGACCTCAGACCCTCAAATACATTTTCTTTTAAATTCATTTTGGTTACCTAAATTATAATTTTAGATTGCAATTTATTACATATTTGACTTGTACAAAAACCAATGAAGTACCTAATTTATCCATTAATCATATTTATGTTGAATTTAGATGTATTAAATGCTAAAAGTATTTTAATACCCATGGATAATACACAAAAAAATCACTTGAAATCATATGGAATCATATACAATCATTTAAAAAATGGTCAGAACGAAATAAAGTGGTGCTTAAATTATTTGGGAGGCTCCTTTTTAATTAATTATGATGACAATTTGTATGAGAAAATAGTAAGTCAAGGTATCACCTGTAAAATTCTAAATGAACGTGAATCCACATTGTTAGTTAATGAACTTGCATCTTTTAACAATAATTTTGAAGTTGTCATTTTAAATAAATTTGCAAGAATAGCTTTATACTCCCCAGCATCAGCATCCCCATGGGATGACGCTGTTTCATTGGCTTTAAAATATGCTGAAATACCATTTGAAATAATATACGATCAAGATATATTAAATGGACGTCTTGTAGAATTTGATTGGATTCATTTGCATCATGAAGATTTTACAGGACAAATGGGTAAAATGTTTACTCAAAAAGATCAATTTTGGTATCAAAATCAATTAATGGAAGATCGAAATATGGCTAAATCAAATGGCTTTAAAAAAGTATCATTATTAAAGAACAAAATCACAGTAATGCTAAAATCATTTATTATTGGCGGAGGTTATATGTTTGCAATGTGTACGGCGACAGACACATTTGATATTTCTTTAGCCAGTTCTGAATTAGATATAATTGAAAATAGTTTAGACGGTGATCCTACATCCGAAAACATAAATAATAACTTGAAATTTCAAGAAACATTAGCATTTACTAACTTTAATATATACACTAATCCGAGAGTAAATGAATTCTCAGATATAGATGCCTCACCTAATTATTCGCCTCGAAAAATTACAGAAGAGATGGATTTTTTTGAATTAAATGATTTCTCCTCAAAAAATGATTTAATACCAAGTATGTTAAATCAAAATCATGAGAAAATTATTCACGGATTTATGGGACAAACTACATCGTTCTCAACATCTAAAATAAAACCTAATATCATCATACTAGCAGAAAATCAAAAATTAGAAGAAGTAAAATATTTACATGGAACTTTAGGAAAAGGTTTTTTTTGTTTTTTAGGAGGACATGATCCAGAAGACTATCAACATTTTGTTAATGAAGAACATACTGATTTAAATTTGCATAAAAATTCTCCGGGCTATCGATTGATTTTAAACAATATATTGTTTCCTTCTGCTCAAAAGAAAAAACAAAAAACTTAAAATAATTTTCTTAAATAATAATCTTCTCCTGGAACCATTATACCTTTTGTCATTCCCAGATGAGTTCCTAATCTGATATCTGTTTTAAAAGGTTTAATCACACTTGCCGCGAAAAATAAATATTGAGCTTCCTTAGGAATATTTTTTAATCCCTCGCCAAATGGGTTTATTGGAATTAATTTTCTTTTAAAATCTTTTCCCCACAATGGATATTCATAATCGTCATTAATAGTCCCTAAAGCTACTATAGCATTAACAGGAACTAACTTTTCAAAATTTATATATGCCGTAGTAATATCAGGCCTAGAGACAGTAAGAGCCTCTATCCGATTTAATCTTAAAATAGATTTCTTACCATAAGCATCGAAAGGCAAAGCTCTCAAATTTAAAACAAGAGTCGATAAGGCAGAAATAGAAATGATTAGAACAGTAAAAACAAAGAAAAATTTATTTAATCGGTTGGGTGAATGATAAAAATAATAATCAGCTATATAAACAAAAAAAGGAACAATATAAATCAATGAGCTAATCATATACCTACCTTTCCAAGGATCATAAGGAGCTGAATAAGCTAGAATGAAAAAATGAACCACAAAAGCTAATAAGAATATTCCATTGTTTAATTTGGGCCTTTTGAAAAAAATAAAAATAGATGGCAATATTAATAAGATAAACAAAGAACCATATATAGGACTCCCATTAAAATTTTCGAATCTACGATTAAATCGAAATGGAATAATGGTAAAATCAGTCGTTTTCTCTAAACCTATATTAAAAAATTGATCTAATTTCGCCAAATTTGATTTTAACAATATTTGTTTTTCTTCAATATAAGGCCAATTTCTCAAGCCATCTAAATTTAATATGTCAAAAGAATACCTAAGTACATTTCTAGAACCTTGAATGATCAAATTATTTAAACTACCAGCACGTTCAACTGATTGATGCTTAGTGGCAACTTCTGGACCAATTGGATGATTGTAATACTTAAAGTTTGCAATATAACCAGTAGGTGCCACAATGAAAATTAAACCTAACATATGCGCATAAAATAGGTGTTTAAGTTTATTGCATAAATTATGATAAGCCCTATAAAAAAATGTATGAGCGTAAATTATTAATAATGGTAAAAACGAAAAAACAAAAGTGATTTTGTGACTTAATGCTAATCCAAAGGCCAGTCCTAAAAAATAGATATAAATGATTTTTTGGGTATTTTTAAAGGCCAATAAAAGATAAATTATACTTACTAAATATGCACCTAAAACTATGTCGGTATCAGTCAATATAGATTGCATAATTATGTTAGGTGACAAAAAAACGATCAGACTTCCCAATAACCTAGATTTATAAGAAGCACCCAATTGTTTTAATATCCCATAAGTACCAAAACAAATCAACCAAAATGAACCATAATTAGGTAGTTTAAAGAAATGCTCGTTGTAACCACTCATCAAAAAGGGATATACCTGAATTGAACAAAAACTTTTGGGATACGTGTCAATATTAAAGTTGGTGCCGATAAAATGCTCCGTAGTTCCATTGTTCAAGAAATATAAAATTCGATTTAAATGCCCTGTCATACTATCCCATTCATTGGGTGGAGTATAAAATATTAAATACACTTGAATTATAGTAAGAATACTAATCGTCCAAAAAAGAATCGAGAAAATGATTCTTTCAAATAAGTACATTTTGGAAAATTCTAAATGGATGGATTGAATTGTACTTCCTGTTATTTTAAATGCTGATCTATTAGTAATATCCGAATGGAATATTTCCTTATTAAATAACACATATAAAAAATAAGAGAAGAAAAAAGGAATTATAGACCACAAAATTCTAGAATTCCAAAAATTAAATTCTGACAATAAATATCCTGAAAGAATAATACTAGATGAATAAAATAAAAACCCCAAAATCATAATCTCTTCAAATGATTTATTCGAAACTTTTGAAGAAATTTTATAATTAAGTAAAATAAAAGAAATAAAAATCAATAAATACATCAAGATTCAATTATAGTGAACTCATTATGATGGATGAAATTTTAATTATGTCATTTTCCGATATATTCGCTGACAATGGTAAACATAATATGCGTCTAGAGATATCCTCTGAATTAGTACATCTAATTCCAGATAAAGTGGGTAAATTATTTAAGGATGGATAAAAATAACGTCTAGGATAAATTTGATTATTATGGAGTTTTTCTGTGACTTGCAATAAGATCTTTTCCGACGTAAAAATGACTGGATAATAACTAAAATTTCTTTCTAGATCTGGATTGTACAAGTATTTAATAACCGGCTCATGCAATAAAGAATCATAGAGTAAACTTGATACTTCTCTGTGTTGTTTAATGGTTGAAAAATGATTAAAATTAACTAATCCCATAGCTGCATGAAATTCTGAATTTTTACCATTGATACCAATGTCAAAATAATCATCGTTTTTATGCCCAAAACTTCTTATTCCTCGAATTTTATCAGCTAGTTTATGGTCATTTGTCATAACAGCTCCTCCCTCAATGGTATGAAATACTTTAGTCGCATGAAAACTACAAGTACTTACTGTACCGTAATTAAAAATAGACCGACCTTTATATTTAACGCCAAAAGCATGAGCGCCATCATATATGAGGGGAATTCCTAATTCGTTGGAAATATTTTCTTGTTTTTCTAGATCACCACAATTGCCATAGACATGCGTAGTAAGAATCCCATTTATTGAATTTAAATCTGTTGTAGTTGAAATTTGTGCCGAATTAACTGTGAGTGAATTAGGATCTATGTCCACAAATATGGGCTGACAACCTTCCCAAATTAGAACATTCGTTGTGGCACAGTAAGAATATGGTGTGGTTAATATATTTCCTGTTAACCCTAAAGCTTTTATAGCCAATTGCAATGCAATAGTACCATTTGAAACAAAAATAAAATTCTCTACTTCAAGATACTCACCTAATTTATATTCTAATTCCTTGACAAAGGGGCCATCATTAGTTAAGTGATGAGAATCCCAAATTTTCTCCAAATACTTTACATATTCTTTTAAATCTGGCAAAAAAGACTTAGTTACATGTAACATTATAATTTTAGAGAAACTTGTTGGATTGAAAAATCGAATTGGGGACGAACATAGCCTGGCCATTTGCCATACCAATTTGTATCTTCCCGATAATCAGCTATTTCAAAGTTAAATACTTCTTCAAAATTATATAGAACTATTGATTTATCTTTAACTACCATAAAAGAAACAAGATAGTTACCGTCATTTAAAAAATATCCGGGTATAGCTAAGCTAGCTTGAATCACACCTTTATTCAATAAATCGGATGACGATCCTACATTAAAAATACATTCACCTGTGCTAGCAAAAACGTGTAAACTTATGTTTAAATTTTGATTGTCTACTAAATTCCAAAATTCTAAATCTATTTTTAATGAACTTCTAACATCAGCTATTAATTGTTTTCCAAATAAGGTGGGTGTTAGTTTCGCATATTTGAGCCTTACTAAATCATTACCTGGAGCAAAATTAATATGGTCAAAGCTTTGCTCAAATAAATTATTCTGCAAAGCAGATAAATAATTATTCAAAACTTCACCTGTTTCACCAAATTGATTTACGTATCCTCTTTCTAAATGCAATGTTTTATTACACAAATTAGCCACTGCAGTTAAATTATGACTCACAAATAATATAGTTTTATCATTAGAGGCAACTTCTTTCATTTTACCCAAAGATTTCTTTTGAAAATCTGCATCTCCAACGGCAAGGACTTCATCTACAATTAATATATCGGGATCTAAGTGAGCTGCAATGGCAAAACCCAACCTAACATACATACCAGAAGAATAGCGCTTTACAGGAGTATCTAAAAATTTAATAATTTGATCTCCGGCAAATTCTACAATCTCATCGAATTGCTGGTTAATCTGACTTTTAGTCATCCCTAAAATGGCCCCATTCAAATAAATATTTTCTCTTCCCGAAAGCTCTGGGTGGAAACCTGTGCCAACTTCTAATAAACTAGCCACTTTACCTTTAATATCAACCTTTCCAGTGGTCGGTTTTGTGATTTTACTTAATATTTTTAATAAGGTCGATTTTCCGGCTCCATTATTGCCTATTATTCCCAATTTATCCCCCTTGTTCAAGGAAAATGAAACATCATTAACAGCCCAATATTCATCAATTACCTTTTTTTTGAAAATTTTATTAAAAAAAGTTTGAGTAACCTCCTTTTTTTTTGAGGAGAGTTTATATTTTTTAGAAATCGAAGAAACTGAAACTATACTATTCATTATAGGTGATCAACAAATGTGTCTTTTTTGAAATGGAAAACTGATAAACCAAAGATAAAAATTGAAAACGATGAAAAAACAGAAATTAATATTTCAGTTAATGACAGTACTTGATATCCGCTGATTAATGTAAACCTGAAAAATTCTACCAAACCTACCAAAGGATTAATAAACGTATATATTTTAAACCAAGGTTTTAAATAAAATTCTAAAGATGTATAAACAATAGGGGTAACAAAAAATCCATATTGAACAATAATAGGAATTACTTGTAAAAGATCTCTCTTACGAACTGAAAAAGATGCTATGAGAGCTCCTAATCCGATACTAATAAATAAAGTAACCAATATAACAATTGGTAATAGAAATATATAGGCAGATATATTGATTTTAAAATAAATGGCAAGTACAAAATAAACAAGAAGTCCAAAAAGAAAATCAATTAATGAAACAGCAATTGCTGAAAACAAAATTATCATTCTAGGAAAATATACTTTTGATATTAAATTGCTACTAATCAATATAGAGTTGCTGACTGATTGGAAACTAGTAGCAAATAAATTCCAAAACAATATACCCGAGTAAATAACAATTTGAATGGGATAACCTGAAATATTAGAAATATTAGTAACATTTTTATAAGCGAACAGAAAAACAAACATCGTTGAAATAGGCCTAATAATTGCCCAAATCATTCCTAATGAAGTTTGTTTAAATCTAACACTTAAATCTCGTTTAGAAAATATCAAAAAAAGTTCTATACTTTTTGAAAATTGAAAACTTGAAATATTAAAAAATGTCATTATTTAAGAATTAAATTCTTTATAAAGTTTTATTAAATATACAATAATACACGAAAAGAAAAATCCTAACAAAGTACCTAAAAACGTAATGGTTCCTTTAGATTTAGGCGTGGGGGAAAGTGGAAGCTCCGTATCAGAAATTATATTTAATAAAGGTGATTCTTTTATTAAAGAAAATTTTAGGTTATCTAAGTTTCTAACTGATTCCAAATACATGCCTTGTAGTTGAGTAGAATTCATTTGCAAACGTTCTGAGATTACTTTGGCTTTTTGAAATATAATTTGTTGATTTTGATCTTGAAAATTTGCCAATTTACCTTGAGTGAAATATAGGGCTGATCTTAATGAATCCACCCTACTTGACATGATTACTAATAATTCTTTTGACTTTTTTGTTTTAGTATCAATATAAAAATCCGTCACAGTTTTTAAATACAACTTAGACCAAACATATGATAGCGTATCGTTTCTAGTTTCAACACTTAGTTTCAAAAAACTTGATTTTTGATTTTCAGATACTAAAAATGTTTTCTCTTTCAAATGCAAATAAATCATGTCTAATACGTTTCTATCTTGAACGTCTAAATCCTTTAACTCAGATGATTTAAAACGATGAATATAAAAGTCTTGGGGTAAATTACTCCATTCAAATTCTTCTATTCTAGACTTTTTTAAAAATAAATTAGCAAAAATCTCTTGCTTACCATTCCAAATAACTTTTTTAAGTAAAGCACGTCTAAAAATTGCTTTTGTTTTAAGCAATTCCTTAAAGTTTTCACCACTAAATAAAGCATTATTGCCTCCAAAGTTAGCTGACAAACCAAAAGATGAAGCTAAATCACTGAGTGCACCACTAGATGCACCAACTTCACTGTCCATAATAAAAACAATATCACTTTTATAAAAAATATTATTATTTTTATATAACTCAAGATATAAGCCTGAAATTAATCCTACTAAACTACCAACAAGTATAATTATATAATTCTTGCGAATAAATGGAATAATTGAAAAAAGCGAAAAAAACACCTTTTTAAATGAAAATTGATCTTCGTTTAGCATAAATTATTTCGTGGTTGAATTAATTAGTAATACTATTCCAATTAAACTAGTTATAGTTGTGGAAACAAACCCTACAATATTTGCGATATTTTGACTTGCTGTAATATTATTTATCGATTTTGGAATGATAATTTCCGAACCATTTTGAATTTTAGGGTAAATTTTAATAAATCCAAATGATTTAACTCGATTAACTGAACCATTCAAATAAATAACGTAAGACAAGTTCCTAGCTGCAGATTTTTTAAATCCTCCCGCACTATTAATATAATCCTTAAATCTACTCCTAATAGAATATTTAACGCTATTTGGGTAAAATACATCACCTGTAACTTTTACTGTTTGGGGTTCTTTGGGAATGTCTATAATATCATCTGCTTTTAAAAATAAATCATCCGAAGCACCTGGATTTTTCATAGCTGAAACTAGGTCAATACCAATTTTCTCGATTAAAATATTTTCATTATTTTTATCTGTAAAATTTGGATTAACATTTGGATATAAATTTTGCTTTTCATTTAAATTTTCTATTTGCAAGCGTTTTCCCATTTCAGTTAAATGATTCTTTCTAATTAATTTAGCTCCTTCGGGAAAGGCTAGATTATTTAAACCTCCTGCTCTATTCACAATGTCACTGATACGTTCATCTTTACGCTCTAAACCAAAAACCCCAGGAAAAACTACTTGACCTTGAACAGTTACAAATTGTTGTAATTCATAATTTGGAGAGGTTCTCACAAAAACCTCATCAAATGGCGCTAATTCAAATTTTGATGCTGTGTTATCTAATTGCAAATTATTACTAATACCAAATTTAATAATTTCCGCTATTTGAGAATTGATTAAATTAGGATTATCCAAACCAATATTTTTTTTCCGCCTTACAATTTCTACGTAACCTGTGGCAGCAGATTCACGAAGCCCGCCTGCTTTTAAAATCAAGTCTTCTACTGTCATATGATCAGAATAAGGAAGAGTCAATTTGACCTGCCGATTAATCAATGAATTACTTGTTTCGGCGGTTTTAAACTCATCAGAAATTTCATTAGAAATAACATTATTACCGTCTTCATCAATTAAATTGGATATATCTCCGTCTATACTTTCATCAGAATTAGCCAAACGACTAGTTCTATTTTGTTTATTTCCCATGTTATCCGATGCAACATCAGAAACACCCAACTTGGATGAATTATTATTAATTTGATTAATTGCCTTTGAGGCTTTTTTTAAAGTTTTCAAATTTATTTCACCGTGTATGGTTACCGTATATTTCTCTTTTAAATCTGAAATTGAGAATATAGTAACCTGGTCCTCACGCTTTAAAATTAAATCTAGGGATTTTTTGTTGATAATATCTCTCAAATTAAATGACAGGTTATCAGCTGATAAATCTGAATTGATTCTTTGTATGACTCCTCTTTCTAAAAAAGAGTTTTCTCTTAATCCTCCAGCTCTCTCTATTAATTTTAATAGGGTTGGGCTAGAATCTAAAGAAAAATCTCCGGGCCTAAAAACTTCTCCATTAATGGATACTTTATTTTCAAAATGATTTTCATCTATTGATTCAGCTTGAAAAACATCACCAGAATTAGGGTGAAAAGAATTAAAAAAATCGGCATTCAAGTCTATTAGCTTTAAATCACGGTTAGTAAACCGTTTAACTTTTATTAAATCTTTAAAAGCATTTTCAGTAAACCCACCTCCAAATTCATTTAGGACATAATCAAAATTCTCATGTGCCAAAACCTCAAATAAACCTTGTCTTTTTATATTACCTTTTAACTCTATTCTATTTTTATAAACGCCTACCTTAATGATATCTTGGTCTTGAATATTAATGTCATTTTTTTGTATTCCAGAAGTCAACAAATCATATAGGTCAACGGTGGCAAAAAGTTTTTTATTTCGAATAACTTGAATCTCCCTGAAGGTACCTTTCTCGTTAGGTCCACCTGCTAAATAAAGGACATTCATAACTCTGGCTAAACTTGGTACTGAATAAGTCCCAGGAAACATAACTTCACCCTGAACCGTTACACTTACAGTTCTAATATTACCTAAAGAAATAGTTGCCGACAATGTCATTGGGCCTGAATTAGTACTATTTGACCTTAGACCCACATATATTTGAGATAATTTTTTTATAATTCTATTTTTTGCATCTTCTATGGTAAGACCAGAGACATAAATATTACCAATTCTGTTTATTTTAACAAAACCATCCGGACTAACATTCAATGTATAATGTTCTTCTGAATACCCATTTATATCTACAATTAATTCATCATCAGGCCCAATAACATAAGATTTAGGGGTAGCAATTTTCAAATTAGGCTCAAAAACACCTATTTTATTATTAAAAATAGCAAAACCGAAAATCTTCTTCCTTAAATTAACTACGGCAGTGTCCATGTCATCCACATTTTGGTAGGATTTTGACATTCTAACATTAACTATACTGTCATTATATAATTTTAAGTTATTAGATGGCAAATAAGTTCTTTTTTGGGATGTTGATTTTTGAGGTAGTATACTATTAGCATTTCCAGATCTTAATAAGGTGGGAGTTTGAAGGCCAAGTGGAAAAACCTGAGAAAAAAGTAAACTAGAATTAATTAATAGTAAAATACCAAAGAAAAAAAATCGTAATTTCATACATCTAAAATTAAATTATTTCAAGAGAACAAAATTATAAAAAAAGCTCATAATTCTTTAATTTTATACTAAATTATATGAATACGAAAACAAAATAAAGTAATTTTTACGAAGTGAAAGAAATAGAAGAAAGCCCAAAAGTAATTTATAACGATGATAGTATAAGGTCATTGGACTGGAAAGAACATATACGTTTAAGACCTGGAATGTATATTGGAAAATTAGGAGATGGTTCATCCGTTGATGATGGAATTTATGTATTGGTCAAAGAAATTATGGACAATTCAATTGATGAGCACATGATGGGCAACGGTAAATCAATTGATGTTAAAATTTCAGATCATAAAGTCGAGGTGCGTGATTTTGGAAGGGGAATCCCTTTAGGTAAAGTAATAGATTGTGTTTCAAAAATAAATACGGGTGGAAAGTATGATTCAGGAGCTTTTCAAAAATCAGTAGGTTTAAATGGAGTTGGTACAAAAGCTACTAATGCCTTATCACAATATTTTAAAGTTCAATCTTTTCGGGATGGATCCACTAAATGGGCCGAATTCTCAAAGGGGGAACTAACATGCGAATCAAATGGGATAGAATCATCCAATTCTAAAAGTGGTACGCATGTAATTTTCGAGCCTGATAATAGTATATTTAAAAATTATCATTTCATTCCTCAATATCTTGATTCCCTATTCTGGAATTATGCCTATTTAAATGCAGGATTAACAATTAATTTTAATGGGGAAAAATATTTTTCTCAAAATGGTTTACTTGATTTACTTAATAAGAAAACAAATTCAGAGGAGAACCGCTACCCAATCATACATTTAAAAGGAAATGATATTGAATTAGCCATTACTCATAATAACCAATATGGAGAGGAATACTATTCTTTTGTCAATGGGCAAAATACAACTCAAGGCGGCACCCACTTATCATCATTTAGGGAAGCACTTGTAAAAACATGTAGAGAGTTTTATAAAAAGGAGTTTGACCCATCTGATGTTCGTGCAAGTATTGTAGGAGCAATAGCAATTCGAGTACAAGAACCTGTTTTTGAATCACAAACAAAAACTAAACTAGGATCCACAACCATATCACCAGATTCAAATTCCACATCTATTAGATCATTTATTGGTGATTTTATCAAGAATGAATTAGACAATTTTTTACATAAAAATCCTGTTACCGCAGATGCCATACTTAAAAGAATATTGCAATCGGAAAGAGAACGAAAAGATATTGCAGGAATTAAAAAATTGGCCAATGAACGAGCAAAAAAAGCAAATTTGCATAATAAAAAACTTAGGGATTGTAGAGTTCATCTTTCTGATGAAAAGTCAGAATCAAAACATGATACCATTTTATTTATAACAGAAGGCGATTCCGCTAGTGGAAGTATTACCAAGTCTCGTGATGTACAACTACAAGCTGTTTTTAGCCTACGTGGCAAACCATTAAATAGTTTTGGTTTAACAAAAAAAATAGTTTATGAAAATGAAGAATTTAATTTATTGCAACATGCCCTAGATATTGAAGATTCACTGGATAATTTAAGATATAACAAAATCGTTATTGCTACCGATGCCGATGTTGATGGAATGCACATCAGGTTGTTAATTCTTACCTTCTTTTTGCAATTTTTTCCAGATTTAGTGCGTAACGGTCATATTTACATATTAGAGACACCACTCTTTCGAGTTCGGAATAAAAAAGAAACTAAATATTGCTATAATGAGGAAGAACGTAGAAATGCAATTGAAAAATTAGGACCCAAGCCTGAAATAACAAGATTTAAGGGTCTTGGGGAGATATCACCAGACGAGTTCGGGAATTTTATAGGGGAAAATATAAAATTAGAGCCTGTCATTTTAGCAAAAGATTTTACAATCCAACAATTGCTAAATTATTACATGGGAAAAAATACACCCGAAAGACAAAAATTTATTATTGAGAATCTAATCATTGAAAAAGATTTAGAAGAAATCATGTATTCTTAGTCAATATACAATTCGAATAATTGTTCTAATTCATTTTTGACTTTTTCTTTATTATTAATTTTTGCTATTTCAATACCTTTCACAATAATCAATTTTGCCATTTCGAAATTTCCAACTTCAATTAAATTTAATGCATATATGTAATACAACGGTAAATAATTTGGTGAAGATTCGTAAATATGGTTGAATAATGATAAAGCTTCTGTTCTATTGTTATCTTTAAGATATTCTAAAGCAAGTAAATATTGATTAAATGGATCTTTCGGATTATTGATTAACTCGGAAATTATAAATTCTTTTCGATTCATTTTGTATAAATTAAAAAAATATAGTATGCTTGCATAACAAATTAAAATTATGAAAATATTAGTATGTATTTCTATTGTACCCGATACAACTTCTAAAATTACAAAAGAAGCTTCAGAAAATTTTCTTAACAAAAATGATTTGACATATATTGTAGGTCCCTATGATGATTACGCTTTATCTAGAGCGATAGAAATTAAGGAATCATTAACCAATGTTGAAGTTGCCGTTTTTCATGTAGGTCTAGAAGCATCAGAACCTTTAATTCGAAAATGTTTAGCATTAGGTGCAGATTATGCAATAAGAATAAATGGAAACCCTAAAAGTTCCATTCAAATAGCAAAAGAGATCGTTGACTACGTGAAGGACAATAATTTCGATTTAGTTTTAATGGGAAAAGAAGCTATCGATTATAATAGCGGAATGATTCATGGCTTAGTAGCCTCAGGTTTAAATTACAATCATTTTTCACCTGTTATGAAACTTGATATAATCAATGAAGGTATTGAATTACAAATAGAAACCGATTCAGGTAAATCAACCATTAAATGTCAATTCCCAGCTGTTTTGGGTTGCCAAGAGCCCATAGCGGAGTGGAAAATTCCATCCATGCGAGGAATTATGACGGCTAGAACTAAGGAATTAAAGGTGTTCGAAATGAAATATATAGAGCCAAATTTTACTATAAATCAAGAAATTGTAAATGAAACAAATAGAAAGCAAATAATTATTCCAAAGGAAAATTTAAATCTTCTAATTCAAGCCTTAAAGAAAGATATTCAATTCAATTAAATTAATATGATAAAACTTGCCGTTATTTTAGATTTTAAGCAGAATGTGTTAACTAATAATTCAAAATTGTTGTTAACATATGCTAATAGTTTAGTTGAAAAAGATTCAAAATTTCAAATTTATTTATATACGTTCCAAAATATAAATAATTGTATCATCCCTTCAACAATAAAAACAGAGTCAATTATTTGTTTTACACATGACAATAACGTTCATTTTTCAACAAATGAAAGTTTGGAAAAAATAGAATTAGAAATAAATAATAATCTTATCACGCATGTGTTTTGTACTAAATCAACGACTAATGATTTAATATGTGCTAAGCTTGCCATGAAATTAAACTTTGATTTAGTTACTAATATAAAATCTCTAAAAGTTGAAGATGGAGTATTATATTTTTCTAAATCCATATTTTCTGGTAAGGCCACAGCAAAATTAAATGGTACTGCAGAACCATGTATAGCAATTTTCCCTAAAGGTTTTTCAGGAGATCTAGTGTTAGATGATCCATCATTAACTTATAAAGAAATTCAAATTGAAAAAATAAAAGCAACATACATTTCCACTAGTCAAATTATAGGAGAATCTACGATACAAAATGAAATACAATTAACAGAGGCCGAAATTGTTGTTGGAGGCGGAAGAGGTTTAAAAGGTCCAGAAAATTGGGACATAATCGAAAAATTGGCCGGAAAACTTAAGGCAGCAACTGCGTGTTCAAAACCCGTATCAGATTTAAATTGGAGACCACATCATGAACATGTAGGGCAAACTGGGATAAAAATTAATCCAAAACTTTACATAGCTTGTGGCATATCTGGAGCAATTCAACATTTAGCAGGTGTTAATGGATCAGGAACTATTGTTGTTATAAACAATGACCCCGAAGCACCCTTCACAAAACATGCAGATTATGTCATAATAGGAGATTTGTTTGAAATAGTCCCTGAATTAACAAAACTTTTTGATGAAGTTTAAATCTAGGCCATTTTTCGTACATTTAAGTTTTATTTAACATTTGGAAAATATTCATCATTTAATAATCGCGAACTTACTACCAAGCAGTGTTGGTTCGAGCTCTTTTATACTTCTACTTGAGTCAAAAGTTAATACAAATCTTAAATTTCCAATTGTCATTGGTTTTAATGAGGCCCAAGCTATCACTATTGAAATGGAAGGTATTAAACCAAGTAGGCCATTGACTCATGATCTTTTCGTCAATATGTTAAATGATTTATCCATGAAGATAGATTCCATAACAATTACAAAATTTGTAGATGGTATATTCTATTCAATAATTACTGTTAACAACAACCATATTAATATTGATATTGATTCTAGGCCATCCGATGCAGTAGCAATTTCATTAAGATCTAAGGTTCCCATTAAAATTGATGCCAATTTACTAGAGTCGTTATCTATCCATGAGGCACAAATAAATTTAGAACATAATGATCCACATGAAATAATAAATCCATCATCAGTATTATTGAATTTTGACGACTTAAATAAACGTATGGCTGAAGCCTTAGAAAAAGAAAATTATGAGTTGGCTGCCAAACTAAGAGATGATATTTCTCGTCTAAAAAACACAAATGAGATCAAATAAACAAAAATCTATAAAGAAAAACTTTACGCTTATAATCTCAATGGTAAGTTTAGCATTTATTATAAGTTTATTTTTTCAGATAATTCTTGGTGCCGCAAAATGGAAAAATGAAATTACTTCTCAAATGAAAATGTATGTATATTTAGATGATTCCTTACGTGTTAGTCAAATCAATGAACTTATATCAAAATTCAAAAAAATGCCCTTTTTAAACCATATTAATGGCAAGTCTGATATTGTATTTAAAAGTAAAAATAAAACAGCACTCGAATTTAATTTAAAAAATAATGAGGAATATGAGGATTTACTTGGTGATAACAATCCATTTAAAAATTTATTGATTGTTGGGATAAACGAGAACCATAAAAATGAACTTGAATTTAAAAAATTAACACAAAGCTTTTCTCAATTCGATGGAGTTTACGAAGTAACATTCCCTAACAGATATGTCTCAACATTGATAAAAAAAATTAATCAAGTATCATATTTTTTATTTTTTATATTGCTAAGCGTTTGCGTTTTTGTTTATTTACAAATATCCAATTTTGTCAAAATCAATATGCATGCTAACCGAATTTTAATCAAATCCATGCAATTGTTGGGATCGACAAATAATTACATCAGAAAACCTTATTTAAAAGAGTCATTAATACAAGGGTTATTAGGAGGCACATTAGGCTCTTTAATAACTTATGTTTTATTTTTATATTTTTCAAATTCAATTTCTGAGCTGAAAGGATTATTAGAAGATAATAACATTCAATTTCTGTCAGTTATCATTTGTACTTTATTTTGTAGTGTATTTAGTTTAATCGCCACCATATTTTCGCTTAATTCAAAATTGAAAACGAGTATTTCAAATCTAATTTAGTCATGGAAAAATCAAGAAAATTCCCTTTAGATTCAAAACGTATTTATATATTAATAACCGGTATTATTATTATGGTCATTGGTTTATTCATTATGACTTTAGATAAAGAACCCTTTGGATTTGGTTTATTAGGTATCACGTTAGGCCCAATAATTGTACTCATTGGCGTGTTTATACCTATTTATTCATTATTTAATTTCAAAAAATAATGTTAGAAACAATTCAGACTATCATTTTAGGCATGATAGAAGGGGTGACCGAATTTTTACCAATTTCATCAACAGCGCATTTAATAATTGGCAGGTATTTATTGGGTATAAATTCAAGTGAATTTTTAAATTTTTTTATCATATTTATTCAATTAGGTGCTATTAGTGCGGTTCCAATTCTTTATTATAAAAGATTAATTTCTGGAATAAAAATATATTTATATTTAATTACATCGTTCATTCCGGCAATCATTTTTGGTTTACTGTTAGATGACTTGATGGAATCTATTTTTGATGGATATTGGTTTATTGCACTATCATGGATTTTAGGAGGAGTAGTTTTAATTAAATTTGATGATTGGGTAAAAGAAAGTGAAAGTGACCATGAAATCACTAATATCAGTTATTTGCAGTCACTTAAAATTGGTTTATTTCAATGCTTAGCTATGATTCCAGGAGTATCAAGATCTGGTGCCACAATTATAGGAGGTCGCTTAAGCGGCCTAACATCAAAATCTGCCATAGAATATTCATTTTTACTAGGTATACCAACAATTTTAGGAGCAAATGCCAAGAAAATGTTAGATTACAAAGATCATATTAATGAATATTTATTTGGTGAATATTCATATCAATTATACCTAGGCTATATCATTAGTTTTATTGTCGCATTATTTACTATTAATTGGATGGTCGGCATTGTTCACAGATACGGATTTAAATACTTTGGATATTATAGGGTAATCATTGGAATCACTTTAATTGTATATTTATCTTGGAAATAACACCAGTGGAAGATAAATTTTATCTGATTAATAAACCTAAATTTTGGACGTCATTTGATGTAGTTAAAAAATTAAAAAATCTAGGTCAATTTAAGAAAATTGGACATGCTGGAACTTTAGATCCTTTAGCTACTGGATTATTAATTTTATGTGTGGGTAAATACACAAAAAAAATAGATCATTTTCAAGAATTACCAAAAACATACGAAGGTTCCTTTATTTTAGGAAAATCGACACCTTCCATCGATTTAGAAACTGAGATCGATCATGAATATCCTATTGATCATATAAGTAATGATGATATCTTAGATTGTGCCAATTCATTCATTGGATATTCTAAGCAGCAACCTCCCATTTATTCGGCCATCAAATTAAATGGAAAACGACTTTATAAACATGCAAGGGCAGGTATAAAAGAGGCTGAATTAGAAATAAAGTGGAGAGAAATCCATATTTATACCTTTGAAATAATTAAAATATCGATGCCTGAGGTTAAATTTAAGATAGTGTGCACAAAGGGAACTTATATACGAAGTATTGTTAGAGATTTTGGACAGAAGCTAAATTCAGGTGCCTATTTAAATTCACTCATTAGAACTAAAATAGGTGAATACTCCATTGAAAATTCGATGACAATGGAAAACTTCCAATTTGATAATCATGAAATTATATAGAAGTTTAAAAAATCTAAATACTATCAAGAATTCTGTAGTATCTATAGGCATGTTTGATGGAGTACATGTTGGGCATTGTTCAGTTATTAATCGAGTAATAGCGATTGCGAAAGAAAAAAATATAAAATCAATTATAATCACTTTTTCAAACTCACCTACCTCCTATTTTTCAAAAGTTAACAAAGAACTACAAATCACTAGCAGTAAAGAAAAGATAGCCCTATTTAGAAAAACTAAATTAGACTATTTATTTGTGATAGAATTTAATGAATATATAGCCAATTTAATACCATCTACTTTTATTAACGATATTCTAATTTCTTTATTTAAAGTAAATTATATAGTATTTGGATACGATAACCATTTTGGCAAAAATAGAGAAGGCACCTATGAGTATGTAAATGAATACTACAAAGAGATAAAGGCAGAATTAATTATTGCTTCCCAAGAAAATCAAATAACTATTAGTTCTTCAAGAATAAAAGAAGAAATTCTCAACGGTAACATAATTAATGTAAACAAATTACTAGGTCATAAATTCATCATGAGCGGCAAAGTAATCAAAGGCATGCAATTAGGAAGAAAATTAGGTTTTCCAACAGCCAATTTAGCCTATGATTACTTAGAGAAAATTATCCCCAAAAATGGGGTATATTATACCTTGACAAAAATCAAAGACAAAGAATATGTCAGTATTACCAATATAGGAAATAAACCTAGTGTTCAAAAATCAAATACTATTTCCATAGAAACGCACATATTAGACTTTAAGAAGTCGATTTATCGACAAAATATATCTATCATATTCTTAGATAGAATTAGAGATGAAATCAAATTTAATCAAATCCAGGATCTAATAAATCAAATTACTTTAGACATCAATATTGTTCGTAAACTATATAGTTTGCAAATAACTTCCTAGAAATTTAATTTCATCCCTCCTCTTCAAAATAATTTCTTTAATTGGTTTCTCAAGTATATTACCTTCGATGTCTAGAAAGAACCAAAACTTAAAATCTTTCGTGTCCTTAAATGGCCTTGATTCAATTTTCAACAAATTAACACCATTGGATTCGAAATCTTGTAAAAGACCTAATAAAGCCCCTGGTTTGTCATCATTTTTCAATTTAACAGCTAGGGTAGTTTTATCCTTTTTTGACAATTTTAAATTGTCAACCTTAGAAAGAATATAAAATCGAGTTTGATTAGACTCATTATCTTGAATGTTATCAAATAGAATAGGTACATTGTAAATTTTTGCCGCAATATGAGAACATAAAGCTGCCGCGCCATTTTCTTCACTAGCCAATTTAGCAGCTTGAGAAGTGGATTCTAATTGAGTGAAAAAATCTACTTGCTTACTTCCAAAATAATCATTTAAAAAGCCTTTACATTGATTAAATGCTATGTCTTTAGAATATATTTTAGTGATATCACTAAAATGGTTGACTTTAGTTGCGAAACAAAAATTAACCGGAATAATGATCTCAGCAATGATAAAAAGATTCTTTTCATTTAATAAATCCATGGTTTCTTTTACCATACCCTCTTGATTGTTTTCAATGGGGACAACGCCATATTTAACTCTGCCTGTTTCAATAGATTCAAAAACAGATTTAATATTGGGTAATGAAACATATTCTGCAATAGCTCCAAATCTATTTTCGGCTGCCTGATGAGTAAAACTTCCTTCAGGTCCTAAATATGAAATTAATTCTGGTAATTCAAGATTACGAGAAACGCCAAATATTTCCAAATAAATTGCTTCGACGGCAGATTTAGTCAATTTCCCAAGATCTTGACTTATCAAGCGTTCAATGATCTCTTTTTCTCGATCAGGATGGTAAATTACGGTATTGTTATCTCGTTTCAATTGACCCACTAAGTCAACAATTTCCATCCGTTTTATCAATAATTCTAAAATAGAATCATCAATTCCATCAATTTTATTTCTTAATGCGACAAGTTCATTCATAAATAAATGGCTTAAATTCAATAAAATAATAACACATCAGAATTCAGTTAATTATTCTGATTATTTAGGTTTGTTTTTTTCTCTTCAGCTAATTCTAATCTCTTTAATTTATTTATTTTAGTATATTGAGAATTGACACCGTTTACTTGGGAAATATTTTTTGATAAAAAATATGCTATTAAACAGTAAAAAATAAAACATGAAAAATAAAGAAGAAAATTAATATTGTTAGAAAACTGGTAGGAAAATTCATTATATAAATAAATAGCTACTAGATTAAATATCAAAAGAAAAATCGTTGAATTCCAATGACTCAAACCTAAATCCAATAAAATATGATGAAGATGATTTCTATCGCCTTTAAATGGTGACTTACCAGAAAATAAACGAATTGAAAACATTCTTAAAGTATCAAATAAAGGCAATATTAAAATAACCATTACGATCAAAGGTGCATCATTTTCTAACCTTGAATCATAAACATATGAACTATTGAATGTTATATACTTTATAGCGAAAAAAGATACAAGAAAACCCAAAATTAATGAACCTGTATCTCCCATAAAGATTTTATTTTTTATAGAAAAATTATATCTTAAAAAACCAAGTAGTGAGCCGCAAAGTGAAACACATAATATAACATAAGAAAATAGACTGAGTCTATAAAATAGAATAGCGAAGCAAAAAGAGGATAAAAAGCCAAATGACCCAGCTAAGCCATCAATCCCATCAATCAAATTAACCGCATTAGTTAAAACTATAAATATAAAAGTTGTTATTATAACACCTGGTAAATAAGAAATTGAATTATATCCTAGAAGTCCATATAAATTAGTGATTCTCAAATCACCTAAAATGATTAATATCAAAGAAGCAGCTATTTGAATCAACAACTTTTTTTTGGGAGAAAGAATTAAAATATCATCTTTTATTCCTAAAAAAAATAAAATAATTAAGGAAGAAACAGCTAGATGAATTTCATTACCCTCCGAAGGAATTTTCCATAAAAAATAACTAATTAACGTAGCTGCAAAAATGGCCACACCTCCTAAAGTAGGTGTTAGTTCATCATGAGAACTTCGAATGTCAATTTCTGCCATTAAGTCCTTAAGCTTAGAAATATTAATAATGACGGGTATAGCTGTCATTGTAATTACTATTGAAACAATAAATGATATAATAATTTGAAACTCTACTTGACTTAATAAGGATATAAATTGTTTCATCTTATTCTACGATTTTTAATATGAACTGCGGGATTGCCACTATAAATTGAATATGGATTTAAATTATGTGATGCCATTGATTGAATAGACAAAATGGCATGTGAATGAATTGTAATTCCTCCCACCACAATAGATTTAGCACAAACCCATGCTCCATCTTCAATTATAATTGGTTTGGAGATTAATTCGAAAAACTCACTCGAATAATTATGGTTACCGGTAATTAGAAGAGCTCCTTGTGATATACAAACATTATTTCCAATATTAACCTCTGAAATATTATCAATCCATACAGATTCACCTAGCCAAACCGCATTACCTAAAATTAAATTCCAAGGAAACTTGACTTTAACCCATGGTTTAATAATAACTTTTTTTCCAATCTTGGCTCCAAAAAATTTAAGAATTAAAACTTTTAATGTATTAGGATAAGGGATATTTGTCAGAAAAAAAATATTAGAAAACAAGAGCCAAATGCCATATCGAATTTTTTGAAAAATCCCAGGCGATACTTTATCATTAAAATTGTCAAAATCAACTACTTTATTTTCCATCAATATTAGTTAAATCTTCTACAATATCATCTTTATTGAAATCACGTAAAAGTTCAAATTCGTATACTTTTACATCAACCAAATACCGATACCAAAATACTTGCAATACATTCCAAATAAAGCCAGGAATTCCATCTAATATTCCCAATTTCACAAAATAAGAATAAAAAAACAATAAGAATGACCTAAAAAAAATAGGCATTTTATTATAGAACGTTTTAAAAATGTGGACTAAAAAATCAATTGAATGATAATCACCTTTGAAAGTATTATTTGAAATTAAATATTTATAATTTAAAATCTCCATGGCTTCTCTATTGGAATAAGTGTTGTGCTTATTTGTCCACCAAGTCAAATTATTTAAATTGTAGTCGATGATAATATTTTTTAATCTTACCGTTTTTTGATCATTTACAATAATTTTTTCATCCATCAACTTATCATCACAAATCCCTTTACCTCTTTTCCATAAACGAAGTAACCAAACTGGATTAATGTTTCCAAAATTTAAAATTGTGTTTAAAAATTTAACTTTACGCTTAATATAAAAACCAGACCATTCCGAATTAATATCGATCAATTTAGAGGTTTTAAGCTCATTGATCAATTCAATCGACAATAACTCGTCACAGTCTACACGCAAAATATAATTTGTATTGAAAGGAAAACTATTTATTGCAAAATTAAGCTGCTGCGAATGATTTAAGAACCTATTTTGAATAAATTTAATATTATTATCATTTAAAATATCAAGAGTTTTATCCGTTGAAAAGGAATCAATGACATAAATATTAGCTGTGAGTAAAAGTAAATTATCCAAACAACGTTTCAAATGAATTTCTTCATTATGAACTAACAAAATAACACCTATATGATTATCTAGCATCATTTATAATAATTTCATTATAATATCTATTTGCAATCTCATCAATTTGAAAATTATTTAAGAAAAAACTACGACTATTTTTTTTCAACAAAATATTTAAATCTATATTGTATATTAAGTGAAACATCTTTTCTTCCAAAGATTTTATATTTAAATCACATATGAGAGCGGCTCCAAATGTCAAAGCCTCTTCGCTAAATCCTATATTCTCACTAAAAACACAAGCTTTTCCATACGCAATAGCTTCTAAAGCTGCTATCGAAAAACCTTCTGAATAAGAGGGTAGCAAAAAAGAATCAACTTTACTAAATAGATATTTTTTATCTTCAGAAATTACTGGAGGTAGAATTAAAATATTTATATGCATAAATCGATTCTTAAGCTCTTCAAACTCTATATGATAATTATCAACTGGCCCTGCAATAATCAATTTTATCTTCCTAAAACTAGATTTATTGGCTAAAGTAAAAAAAGCTTCAAAAATCAAATCAATCCCTTTCTTTTCGTTAATTCGTCCTAAATACAAAAATGTATATTCTGAATCAGATAAAAAAACATCAATTAATTTTTTAAAGTAATCATTGGGAATAATTAAAGAATTCTTTGAAATTGGATCATTAATTCCGTTAGGGATAAACTTAATTTTGTTTTTAAATTGTGGAAATTTATTTACTAATAAATTTTCTTCTTGGGAACTTATTGCATGTATGATCGTGGCCTTTTTAAAACTATATTTTTGAAAAAGAAACCAAGAAATACTTTTTTTAAATTTTGACTTTTTCATTACATAAGGATCTAAAAATCCATGAATAGTTAAGACAAGCCGCGAACGCTTACTTATAAATAATGCTAAAAAAGAACCAAAATTCCATAAACCATGAATAACTACAAGATCATATTGTTTAGCATATTTTAAAAACCAAATGATTGATTTTAATGAAAAATCAGGGATGATTTTAGATATGAAAGACTTTTTAAAAACAAAAATTCGTTGACCTGGATAAGTGGAATATAAAGAATGATCAGAATTTATAGTAGATGCAATATCCGAAACTACAATATTTTTAAAAGAATTTGAAAGATTAAAGATAACACTAGGTGGACCTCCAATTTCCCAGGAATAAGAGCAAAAATGAAGTATTTTTAATTTCCGATCTACCATTATTTAACCATTTTGAATGACGTATACAGTTCATTACTTAATCTGTTTGGCTCAAAAATAAGATTAGTTGGCTTGATATTAGAAATAAATTGACCTCTTGAATTTAGATAATAATTTAAAAAAACTGAAATATCACCACCCGGAAGGGATAAAGAAAAATCTGGTAAAACAATTCCATTAAAATCATTAATAACTAAATCATCAGCGCAACCACAAAACTTCGAACATATCACAGGTACATTATAAAAAAAAGCTTCATTTGCAACCATACCCCAAGGCTCAAAATTTGAAGGCAAGATTAAACCCAAAGAATTAGAATAATATTCGCCTAGATTATCCCATTTAACACTCCCTAAAAACTGAATATTATTCAGTTTAAGTCTATTTTTTATTTTAATAAATTGATCGAACTCAGGCCCATCCCCAATAATCTTGATTTCAATTTCCGAATTAATAATTTTCAAGTTAACAGCTAATTGAATTAAAAATTCTATGTTTTTCTCAGCAGAAATTCGACCAACGAAAAGAAAATATTTATTTACACTGTCGCTATTATTAATTGTAGATAATGCATTAAGCCTCTCAGAATCAAAGGAATTTAGAAATGAAAGAATTTTGAATTTATTTACTCTATGACGAAACAAAAAATCATTAGCTTGTATACCATAACTAAAAAAGTAATCAGTAAAATAAAAAAGTAAACTTTTATAAGATTTTTTTATCCCATTATTTAACCTGTAAATATTTGATTGTTGATAAAATATAGATTCATTAGTTATAATGGTTTTTATTTTTAAAAATTTACAAATCAAAAGAACAAATAATGTACCTGGTTCAGAATAACCAGTTAAATTAATAATATTTGGCTTAAACTTAAGTATGTAATAAATCCATTTTATTGTAGTAATAAATGAATTAGTTGATTCCAAATAATTTTTGTTTAATAAAACAAATTTGTAGTGATAATTGAAATTATTTAAATCGAAATCTATTAAATTCTTACGTGATTTTTCGCAAATACTCGTTTGCAGAACGAGTAATTCGTCCCCGTTTTGATTACAAAGATTATTGATTTTTTCAAATACGATAGATTTATACTGACTCCAAAGTTGATTATGTAGAACTAAGATTTTCAAAATCAGTTTGCTTTACTTTTAAAAATGGACAGATCATTTTCAAAAAACCGAATTAATACTAAATAAGATATCCAATAACTGAAATCAAGGCACCTACCAGTTGTAAATATGGCTATTAATATCTGAAAAGACATGAAACCTAAAAAAACTTGAAGAATATCATTTGAAAAAATAGCATGTATAGCATGCTTAAATATATAAATCTGAAAGACAAAATAGAAAAAAAAAGAAAACAGACCAAAGTTAATTACTGCTTCAAGGAATGGCATATCCATATATAAAAACCGATAACCACCTCCGGTAAATAAAAACTCAGGCCTTTCTGAAATTTTAGTAACCATAATTTTAATGCCACCTACTCGACCCATTGCAGATTCATCTTGTACATTAGTCCCCATGCTTAATCCTGTATCAATCGCATTGGAGAAGATTTCTATGGCATGCGTAAATGAATTACTAACAAAATCAAAAATACTATATTGACTATTAAAGTATAATAAAACACAAGTAAAAAAAGAATAAAACGAAATTAATGGATAATTTAAATTTGAAATTTTTTCCTTTTGTTTATCCCCTCTAACAAAAAAGAAAAGTGGAATTAAAATGAGTATAAAAGATAAAAAAATGGTTCTCGTTTGAGTTAACATTATAATAATTAAACTAAGCCAAAGGTTAAAATAACAAAAAAACTGAGTAAAAAAATTGGATGTAAATAAGTTAGAATTTGTTCGGAACTTAATTAACAAAAATGAAATTAAGAATCCCGCAAAACCATTCCTTGCATAAATATATGGATTACCCGTAAACTCATCGCTACCAAATTGAACAGTTGCTCTAGCTCCTATTATATACCGAGGGTTATTAATAATAGAATAAATAAGACATAAGTTAATCACTAATGTGAATACGAATATCCAAAAGGGAAGTACATTTTTAATTTCACTCTCAGTTTTAAGTAGATAAAAAAAATAGAGTGCTATTAAAAATAAGTTTAAAATATCGGCTGAAAAATTTTGAGGCTCATTATTATAACAAAATAAATAACATTGTGATATGACAAAAAATATTCCACCAAAAAGCAATAAATGAATATTAGGAATAAAACCGATTTTGGCATTTATTGAATTAACCATCAAAATAATGCCTAAAATATAAAAAGTTCCTGTAAACAAGGAGCCTGCATTCGGCATAACCAATGACTTAATAAAATAAATGAGAGGGGGTCCCATCCACAATAATAAAATGCCAATGCTATTAATCGATAAAAGAAACTTTTTCCAAGACACTATTTATAATTTTAAGTTTATCCTTTAACGAATAAAATAGCTGAAAAAAATTAAATGAAGTGATTCCGTTTGGATTCGAACCAAAGACCTACTGCTTAGAAGGCAGTTGCTCTATCCAACTGAGCTACGGAACCAATAAATAAAAAGTCAATTTATTTAAATGTGTTGAACACTCCTAAATAAATTGACTAAGTCGGGGTGGCAGGATTCGAACCTACGACCTCTTGGTCCCAAACCAAGCGCGATACCGGGCTACGCTACACCCCGAAAAATTGTGCGGAGAGAGAGGGATTCGAACCCTCGGTACCGTTGCCAGTACGACAGTTTAGCAAACTGTTCCTTTCGGCCTCTCAGGCATCTCTCCTAGCCTTTAAGAGAGCACAAAAATAAGAAAAATATTTATATTTCAATAATCAAATGTCAATTATTTTACCAAATCAAAAGTGGATACTGTTTTGCCTTCCAAAATTGTATGGCCCATTAAATAAGAATCTATATTTCGAGCTGCTTCTCTACCTTCTGATATTCCCCAAACAACTAAAGACTGTCCCCGCCGAGCATCCCCCGCTACAAAAATTTTTTCTTGACTGGTTTGGTATGTTGAATCAGCTACAATATTGCCACGCTCGTCAAGTGAAACTCCTAATGAAGTTAACTCATTAATTAAATGACCATGATCTGTATGTAAAAAACCTGCAGCAATCAAAGCAATTTCGCATGGGATTTCTCTGTGATTAATTACTTTGTTGATCATTTTTCCATCTTGAACTTCATACACAATATCACCTATTAGTAAAGATTTTAATTGACCATTCTCGTCTTTAATAAATTCTTCCAAAGAAATTGACCATAATCGTTCTACCCCTTCATCATGTGAGGTAGAAGTCCTTAACATATTAGGCCAATTGGGCCATGGAGTATTTTCAGGCCTTTCAGAAGAAGGCTTTGGCATAACCTCTATTTGAGTAATTGATTTTGCTTTATGTCTATTTGAAGTTCCAACACAATCTGAACCTGTATCTCCACCACCAATAACAACTACATTTTTTCCTGTTGCTACAATATCCGAATCTAGATATGATTCGCCTTTATGGTTTTTTAAAAGAGTGATATTGGCTACTCGTTTATTTTGTTGGGATAAAAATTCCATTGCAGGATAAATACCAATTGCATCATTCCCCTTGGATTGAATTAATCGCGGGGTAGTAGAACCAGTGGCAATCAAAATTGCATCAAAATCTGATTGTAGTTTAGACAATTTTATTTCAGCACCAATTTGAACATTTGTTTCAAATTTAATACCTTCTTTCATCATCAGATCAACTCGTCTCTTAACAATGTTTTTATCCAATTTAAAATCAGGTATTCCATAGCGCAACAAGCCACCGATTTGATCAGCACGTTCATAAACAGTAACGCTATGCCCTGCTTTATTAAGTTGGCTAGCTGCAGCCATTCCCGTAGGACCAGAGCCGATAATCGCAATTTTTTTTCCCGTACGCTTTGTTGGTATTTGTGGCTGGACCCAACCTTCTGAAAAAGCCTTTTCAATAATTGATTTTTCAATTAACTCAATAGCGACCGGTGGTTTATTGATTCCTAATACGCAAGATGACTCACATGGGGCAGGGCAAATCCGTCCCGTAAATTCTGGGAAATTATTGGTACTTGCCAATATTTCATAGGCATACCTCCAATTTTCTTCAAAAACAGCATCATTAAATTCAGGAATAATGTTTCCCAAAGGACAACCATTATGACAAAATGGTGTTCCACAATCCATGCATCTACTCGCTTGTTCTATCGTTGCTGAGGCCGTAGGAATTAATTCAATTTCCAAATAATCATTGACCCTTTCACTAATCGGTCTTTTGTCAGCAACTTTTCTATTGACTTCTAAAAATCCTGTTGGCTTGCCCATTTCCTCTATTTTTTTAATTCTATTTGAATATCTGTATAAACCTTATTTTTATCATTCATCACGTCAGTAATGCTTAAACTTCTTTCAGATAAAGCATTTCGGTAATCAGTCGGCATGACTTTTTTAAATTGATTCGAAATAGAATCAAAATTATCCAAAACTACCTTACCTTTAATTGAATGAGTGAACTCAATGTGTTTCTGTAAAAACATTTTTACAATGACTTTATCTTCTTGGCTCAAATCAGATATTTCAACCATTTCACGATTAACCTTAGACTCAAAATCATTTTTTTCATCCAGAACATAAGCCACTCCGCCTGACATTCCAGCACCAAAATTACGGCCTGTTTTTCCCAATATAATAACAATCCCTCCTGTCATATATTCACATCCATGATCTCCGATCCCTTCAACGACAATTTTCGCCCCTGAATTTCTAACACAAAACCGTTCACCTGCCATTCCGGCTAAATATGCTTCCCCGGAAGTTGCTCCATAAAATGAAACATTTCCCACAATAGAATTTTCCGAAGCAACAAACGTTGAATTTTTAAAAGGATAAGCAATAATCGTTGATCCACACATCCCTTTTCCAATGTAATCATTCGAATCACCTTCAATTTCTAATTTTAATCCTTTGACAGAAAATGCCCCAAATGATTGTCCCGCAGTTCCACTAAATTTAAAATGAATAAGATTCGATTCTAAACCTTTTTCACCGTATTTTTTAGTTATTTCATTTGATATAATGGTGCCAACCGTACGATTAACATTGATAATAGGTAGTTCCGCATAGGTTGGCTTTTGACTAATTAAAGATTCTTTTGCTAATTCCAACAGTTTCCAATCCAACTGATCTTGCATTCCATGATCTTGCTCTTCGGATTTATAAACAGCGACAGAAGCATCGTGATTAGCCAATGTCAAAATAGGAGAAAGGTCTAAATTTTTATATTTCCAATGTGTCGATACATCCCTCATCTCTAAATAATCTACACGACCCACCATTTCATTAATATTCCTAAAACCCAATTCAGCCATAATTTCCCGTAATTCCTCAGCTAAAAAGTAAAATAAATGGACAACGTGATCCGGGTTTCCGGTATACAATGCTCTTAAATCTGGATTTTGAGTGGCCACTCCAACAGGGCATGTATTTAGATGACATTTTCTCATCATAATACACCCCGCAGTTACTAAAGCAGCTGTTGCTACCCCAAATTCTTCTGCTCCTAATAATGCGGCAATGGCAATATCCCGACCAGTTTTAATTTGACCATCTGTTTGTATCGTTACTCGGCCACGTAATTTATTTTTAACTAAAGTCTGATGGGTCTCTGCTAACCCTAACTCCCAAGGTAATCCAGCATGGCGAATAGATGACAAAGGAGACGCACCCGTTCCTCCATCATACCCAGCAATTAATATATGATCAGCATGTGCTTTAGCTACACCTGCCGCAATAGTTCCAACTCCCGCCTCTGAAACTAATTTGACTGATACCCTAGCTTCTCTATTTGCATTTTTTAAATCAAATATCAATTGAGCTAAATCCTCAATAGAATAAATATCATGATGCGGAGGAGGAGATATTAAACCCACTCCGGGAGTGGAGTGTCTAGTTTTACCTATCCAATCATCCACTTTATGACCAGGTAGTTGGCCACCTTCACCAGGTTTTGCACCCTGAGCCATTTTGATTTGTAACTCAGTCGCATTCGTTAAATAATTCATAGTAACCCCAAATCTACCTGAAGCTACTTGTTTAATACTTGAATTCATCGAATCACCATTTGGTAATCTTTTAAACCTTATAGGATCCTCTCCCCCTTCACCTGTATTAGATTTACCTCCAATTCGATTCATAGCGATGGCTAGAGTAGTGTGTGCTTCATAAGAAATGGAACCAAAAGACATGGCACCTGTAGCAAAGCGTCTTAAAATACCTTCTACAGGTTCAACTTCATCAATAGAAATAGATTGTGAACTTTTAAATTTTAACAAACCTCTTAATGTAATCGCTTTATTTGCTTGATCATCAATTAGTTTTGAGTATTTTTTAAAAACGGAAAAATCATTTAGTTTTGTCGCCTGCTGTAATAGATGAATGGTTTGAGGATTAAACAAATGCTCTTCTCCCCTTTGCTTCCATTGATAAATGCCACCTACCTCTAATTTGGGATTGATTGATTTTAAAACTTCATAACCTGATTCGTGTTTAATTAATGCTTCTTTAGCCAGTGTATCTAAGTCTACTCCTTCAATACGCGAAATAGAGCCCGAAAAATACATGGAAACTACGGATTCATCTAAACCTAAAATCTCGAAAATTTGAGCTCCCTGATAAGACTGTAAAGTTGAAATACCCATTTTTGAAAAAATCTTAAGTAACTCGCCATTGACAGCTTTAATATAATTGTACTCCAATTTTTCATAGGTTAAATTAGCATCAACTAATTTATTCTCCTTCATCAACTTTATGGTCTCAAAAGCCATGTAAGGATTTACTGCAGATGCGCCATAACCTATCAAAGTGGCAAAGTGATGTGTTTCCCATACATCTCCGGCTTCAATTATAATGCCTACTTTTGCACGTTTCTTAACCCGAATTAAATGATTATGAACAGCTCCTAGAGCCAACAAAGAAGGAATAGGGGCATGAGACGAATCAATACCTCGATCAGTGAGCAATATAATTGAATAACCATCATCTACCGCATCCTCTGCATAATTACAGATCCTATCCAACGCTTTTTTAAGTACACCAGATTCTTCTGATGCACGAAATGTCATATGAATGGACTTGGTTTGAAATTTTTCATGATCAATCCAACGAATTTTCTCAACTTCTTTATTACGCAAAACAGGTTGTTGAATCTCAATCTGTTTACAATGACCTGGGCTTTCTTCTAACAAATTAGATAAACCTCCAATGTCCGTCAATAATGACATAACCATTCTTTCACGAATCGGATCTATGGGTGGATTAGTAACTTGGGCAAAAAGTTGTTTAAAATAACTAGAAATATGTTGTGCTTTGTCAGATAAGACCGCTAATGGAGTATCGATACCCATTGAACCTAAAGCTTCTTTACCCGTTTCAGCCATTTGAGTTAATACAATTCGAATGTCCTCCGTTGTAAAACCAAAAATTTGTTGTCTCGAAATAACTTCATTCGATTTTGGCTGCCTATATTCACTACCTGCTTCAGGTAAATCTTCAACACGAATTTTGTTTTCACGCAACCATTGGCCATAAGGCTGTTGTTGGCAAATAACCTCTTTAAGTTCTTCATCTGGAACAATACGACCCTGCTCCATGTCTACGACAAACATTTTGCCAGGTTGCAAACGCCCTTTGGATACAATGGTAGCTGGGTCTAAGTCCAAAACCCCTGCTTCGGATGCCATAATGACATGATCATCATTGGTAACCCAAAATCTTGAAGGCCTTAAACCATTCCTATCCAAGGTCGCCCCTATAAGCTTTCCATCTGTAAATGAAATACTTGCAGGACCATCCCAAGGTTCCATCATCGCTGCATGGTACTCATAAAAATCTTTCTTATAGGATTCCATGGATTCATTTCCATCCCAAGCTTCAGGAATAAGCATCATCATGACATGAGGCAAAGACCGACCACTCAGATATAACATCTCAATTGCATTATCTAAAATAGCCGAATCGGATTGGCCTAAATTACAAATAGGCAAAATCATATCTAATTCTTCCTGTGAAAAATATTGACTTGAAAACAAAGCTGACTGCGCTTGCATCCAAGAAGAATTTCCTTTAACCGTGTTAATTTCACCATTATGAGCAATAAAGCGAAAAGGTTGGGCCAACTTCCATTCTGGAAAAGTATTAGTAGAAAAACGAGAATGAACAATGGCTAAAGCCGATGTGAAATTATTTTGAAACAAATCAATAAAATATCCTGGGACTTGCATGGTTGTTAACATGCCTTTGTAAATGATGGTCCTGCATGACATAGAAGCAAAATAAAACTTATTATCTAAGCCTCGAATTGTTTCATTTAATAATTTCGTCACGTATTGTCTAAACACATATAGCTTACGTTCAAATTCAATTTCAGTCTTACATGTAACAGGTTTGTCAATAAATATTTGGTAAATGTTGGGTTCTGAATTACCGGAATCAGCTCCCAAAATTTCATTATTGTCAACGGGTACTAATCGATAACCCAAAATAGACAATCCCAATTTTTTAGCTTTACGATCAATAACTTCTTTGCATTCATTTATTAAATTTTCATTTTTAGGAAAAAAAGCCATCCCCACTCCATAATTTCCAAGTGACGGTAATGAAAATTTTAATTTGCGCGATTCTTCTAAGAAAAATTCATGAGGTATTTGAATGAGAACTCCCGCACCATCTCCTGAATTAGGATCACAGCCACAAGCTCCTCGATGATCCATTCGAATCAACATTTTTATGGCATCTTGAACAATTCGATGTGATTTTATTCCTTTTAAACTTGCTACAAAACCTATACCACAGGCATCATGCTCAAAATCTTTCCGATACAATCCTTGCCCAGCTTCCTTAATCTCCATAATAAAATATAATTATTCCCATAAGTGAAAAATATACCTAAAATTTAAAAATAGGTATTTGTGATATATTAAAATGTTAATTAGTAGTATTTCAAATTTAATCAAAAATTAATTTGGCCAATATCAATATTAACAAAATATTCTACGGCAAAACAATTATCAAAAATGAAGAATAAATAATCTTCTAAGAATCCTATTATTTAATAATCATCCGAATCATTGTCTGAAAAACCGCCTTCAAATTCCTGCTCTTCATCATCTGAATCTTGAAAATCATTTTCTAAATCATTTAAATAAATAGCATCTATAGCTTCTTTAACCGTATTTAATAAGGTGAAATTTTCAATTTTAGCTAGGTCCAACCGATCTTGAATTTCTTCATTTTTAGTTACCACAGCAAACAAGCCCAATTCATTGGTACATATTTTAGTCCCTTTTCGAATACAGCTAACTCCAAAACCATCTATTTCACTAACATTATTTAAATTTAAAATCATGTTAGAAAATTCTTTTTTAAATAAATTACGTATTAATAACTCGAGTTCTTCGACATTTGTTTGAGATAAGCTAATATCATTCCAAGTAATGATAGCATAACTTTCATTTTGTTCTAAACTGTAAAAAGGATGACTAGGCATGTTTTAAAAATAAATTTACATTATTGAAAATTCGATGGTAAATATCTTTTTGATCTTCTTTTTTAAATACTAATCCCGTAATTTCAGTATACAATAGTATATATCTCTCAGAAATTTCTTGAACAAATTCATTGGTTAATAGAGGTATTTCTTGGCCTTCTTTGCCTTGAAAATTGTTTTTAATTAACCATTCTCTGACAAACTCTTTGGATAACTGCTTTTGAGGCAAGCCCTTAGCAAATAAATCTTCATAAGGCTCTAAATAAAAATAACGTGACGAATCCGGCGTATGAATTTCATCCATCAACATAATCTTGTCATTATATAAACCAAATTCATATTTAGTATCAACTAAAATAAGGTTTTTATTTAAAGCCATCTCTTGGCCCCTTTTAAATAACAAATGGGTTTTTTCAATTAATTGATCAAGTAGATCTTTTGTTATAATTTTTTGATTAATAATCTCGACAAGAGAAATATCTTGATCATGACCTTCATGCGCTTTGGTTGTCGGAGTAATAATAGGAAAAGGCAAAACCTGATTTTCTCTTAATCCTTCAGGTAAAGCCACGCCACATATTATTCTTTTTCCTGATGCATATTCTCTCCATAGATGTCCCACCATATAATTTCGTATAACCATTTCTATGGGAATCGGCACACATTTAAATCCATATGATGCATTGGCATCTGGGGTAGAAATCAGCCAATTAGGAACAATGTCTCGGGTAGCCTGCAAGAAATAGCTCGCTATTTGGTTTAAAACTTGGCCCTTAAATGGAATTAATCTAGGCAATACCACATCGAAAGCAGAAATACGGTCAGAAGTAATCATTAATAAATGATCACCAAAACCATATACATCTCTAACCTTACCACGATAGAAAGATGTTTGATCAACAAATTTGTACTCTTCAGACATGCATTTTTTAATTAATAAGGTAAGAACTTTTCATTTTTTCGCAATAAATCCAATATCCATTTAGAATCATGGCTATTAAAATTATTATTTACAAGCGTATTTTTCTCATCTAAAACTTCTGATTTCTTTCTTTCATTTTTAGACACAAAAGAAAATAATTCATATAATTTAGTCAATGTATCTTTTTCTGGATACCATTTCAAACCTTCTCTAAGTATTAATTTGGAACTTTCTTGCTGATTATTTTGACTTAGAATTAAACTTTTAAATATATAATCATCCGATGATTTCAAATTGGAATTAACGAAGGAACTAGGTCGCCTAATCGATAAAAACACCTTTGTTCTGTACACACTTTCATTTTTAAATATATATTTTTTTTCAATTAAATCAAGCAAAGAAAACGCTCTATTATAATCTTTTGACAAAATAGATATATTGATATTATTAACTTCCTTATTAAAATTATAGCCTAAACCAGCATATAAATTTTGATAAAAAAGAATCGAAATATAGAAAAATGTTGAAAACAATAGAATTTATTTTAAAATTTGGAATTTAAAAGATGCATCAATGGTTAATAAAAACAATAACAAAATTAATAAATATATACTTAATTGATTAATTAAGAACCAATTTTCTCCATTGGAAATAAAACTATCTTTTTGTGTTTCCATGGCTATTAATTCATTATGACTTTTCAGAAAGATTGTTTCTTCTTTGATATTTATCAATGAAAGATTGCTTGGAATATATTTAAAGGAATAAATAGGGCGCCATTTTTTAAAATCTACATGACTGATAAAATCAAGAAAGACTTTATTATTTACCTGAGGAATTAATACACCTATTGAGTCTGAAAGAGGATCAAAAACAGATAATGAATAAATTAAATTAGACTGCCGTCTCCGCACCATATTCGTAATCAATTTAATTTGATTGTCATTAATTCCATTGAGTTTAAAATCCTTGGATATTACCACAATATGACTTGCACTTTTAGAAGGAGTGGAAATTGAAATGGCCCCCAAATTGAAAATAAAATATAGAAAAATGTTAAAAATAAACAGTCGTAATAAAAATTTAAAAAAAATTAGACCCGAAAATACAAATAGGTTGTAGGACAAAATATAATACCTAATTAATATAATTGCGAAAAAAGCTACAAACAAAAAATTGCCAAGAAATAAAAACTTTAAAAAATTCATTCAATTAGCCTTTAAACAAATTAAAACATAATTAGTACTTTTACTTGAGTTTATAAATTTAAGCATGGAAATTCATAAAAGTAAGCGTTTAGATAATCTAAAGTATGAAATTAGAGGACCTGTCTATGAAAAAGCTTTAATTCTTCAGAATCAAGGTTATAAAATCACCTCTTTAAATATAGGAAATCCTGCTTCTTTTGGCTTTGAAACTCCTGATGAGATTGTACATGATATCATTGTAAATATACGTAATGCACAAGGTTATGTAGATTCAAGAGGATTATTTGCAGCCCGAAAGGCGGTTATGCAATATTACCAAAATAGGGGTGTAAAAAATACATTCATAGAGGACATATATATTGGCAATGGAGTTAGTGAATTAATCTCATTGGTCATGATGGCTTTATTAAATACAGATGACGAAGTATTAATTCCATCACCTGATTATCCACTTTGGACAACAGTGGTTGGACTAGCAGGGGGAAATGCTGTTCATTATGAATGCACAGAAGAAGATGGTTGGAATCCAAATTTGGTAGATATTGAATTAAAAATATCTTCAAAAACAAGAGCACTCGTTTTAATCAATCCAAATAACCCAACAGGAGCAGTCTATTCAAAAGAAATTATTGATGGCATAGTTAAAATAGCGGAAAAATATAACCTTATCTTATTTTCAGATGAAATATATGATAAAATAATTTATGATGATTGTGTTCATCATTCTGCCTCTGGCTTAAGTGATGACATATTAATTGTGACTATGGGTGGTTTATCAAAAAATTACCGTGCAGCAGGTTTTAGAGGCGGTTGGATGATATTAACAGGAGCTAAACACAAGGCAAAATCATATATAGAGGGCTTAAATTTCCTTTTTAGTACTCGATTATGTGCCAATGTTATTACACAATATGGGATTCAAACTGCATTAGGGGGCTATCAATCAATTGATGATTTAGTTGAACAACCCAATGGCAGATTATACCGACAGATGAATTTAGCATATGAAAAACTAAATTCAATCCCCGGTGTTAGTTGTGTCAAACCCAAAGCCGCGCTCTATTTATTTCCAAAAATTGATTTAACTCAATTTACTTTTGAAGATGATAATCATTTTGTCATGTCATTATTAGAAGAACAAAAAATTCTAGTTGTTGGAGGAAGAGGATTTAATTTTACCCCAAATACCCATTTTAGAATAGTTTTTTTACCTCATGTTGAGCAACTTTCGATTGCACTAAATAAAATAGCTTTACATTTTGACAATTACCGAAAATGACATTTTTAGAATTTTCAAGAAAACAAAAATTATTTATATTTCTTTTTGGGATATTTCTAACCAATGCAATTATTGCTGAGATCATTGGTGTTAAAATTGTCAGTATTGAAAAAACATTTGGCTTTGCCCCCTTGCAAATGATGACATTTTGGGGTGATAAATGGGACTTAAATCAAACGGCAGGCGCCTTAAATTGGCCGCTAGTCTTTATAACTTCTGATATAATTAATGACTATTTTGGAAAATCGGGTGTTAAATTTATTTCATATACAACAGCCTTATTTATCGCTTTTTCATTTTTAGTGATTTATGCGGCTACGTTGTTGGTTCCGGCCGACTTTTGGATTGAAGTTAACAAAGGGATAAATATCAATGAAGCCTTTAGTCGAATTTTTAGACAAGGCTTAGGGATTATAACAGGTTCACTGACGGCCTTTTTAATAAGTCAAATCATCGATGCTACCGTTTTTGAGAAAATCAAAAAGTCGACTGGAAATAAGCACATTTGGTTAAGGGCTACTGGGTCTACCCTTGTTTCCCAGTTAATTGATAGTTTTTTAGTTATTGGTATAGCATTTTATGCTTTTGGTAATTGGACATTAAGTCAATGGATGAATGTTTCGCTAAATAATTATTTTTATAAATTTTTTGTAGCTATACTTTTTACCCCCTTACTCTATTTAGCTCATTATTTTATAGAACAATACCTAAAAAGGGAAGCACATTAATATTGCCTTCTTAAATTGTCGAGAATAATACCTGCTGAAATAGCCACATTTAAAGATTCAGCCATTCCCCAACTTGGAATTTTTACTTGATCTGTCAAATCGCATTTTACTTGGCTTCGAATTCCTTCAGATTCATTTCCAAAAATGATAAAGCCATTGGCTGGAAATTCATATTCATGTAAATTTTGGCCATCTAATGTTGCGCCTATCATTGGAATACCCTTAAATTGGTCGAAAAATGCAGAAATATCGACATACAAAAACTTTATCCGATGAAAAGATCCCATCGAGGCAGAAATAACTTTGGGATTAAAAAACTCTGTAGTATCCATAGAACAAACTACTTGGTCTATTCCATACCAGTCACAAATTCTAAGAATAGTACCTAAATTACCCGGATCTCGTATACCATCAAGCACAACCGTATATCCTATCGTAAAGTTAAAGTCTTTGAGCTCGAATTTTTGTGATTGTACGATTGCAAATCCATATTCATTAGTGGTTAGACTCGAATATTTAATTACCTTACTTTCATTTTCAAGGTAAAGAGGTGTTTCCCCGAGATTCAGATTTGAATAAATTTCTTTATTATTCAAAACAATAAATTCGATTTTGAATGATGAACCCAATAATTCACGAATTCCCTTCTCTCCTTCGACTAGAAAAAGATTATTATCTATTCTCCCTTTTTTTGAATGTAGGGAATTGATTAACTTTATTTGATTATTAGATAATGTCATTTGAAAATTGCTCAATACTTATGCTGTTCAATTGTGCTATTCCTTGGAATTTCTTGTTCCGGATATAAAAATTATCGTATACCCTATTCTACTATCAACGAAATTAATTTACAAGGAACGAAAAAAATCAAATTAGATGAAATAAAGTCAAATATAGCGGGTTTAAAAGAAAGCAACTTAAAATATTTTTCTGTCAAATACAGTTCTTTCTTAAGAGATAAAAGAAAAGTAAATGACTCAACTGTTTCGATTAAAAAATTCTTTAAATTTTTTAATCGAAAACCGATTGCCTACAATCCTTTAACCGTTGAAAATAATCGTTTAGCACTAGTAAAATTTTACCGAAATAAAGGTTTTTTAAAAACCAAAATTTCCTATTCGATTGATACCTTAGATGAAGAAAATAAATTAATCAACATAAATTACCAGGTGACTGAAGGTCCAGAAAGTGTTTTTGATAAGGAAGATTCTATTGTGGCCAATAATACAGTGATTGAAAAAGAATTAAGAACTTACATTACACATTATAGTTTAATCCACAAGTACTCGAATTTAGGCTTAGATTTATTGAAAAATGAAAAAGATAATCTATCCAATCATTTCAAAAATCTTGGATATTTTAATTTCTCATCTGATTTTATAGGAATTAAAATTAATGACCTTAAAGACACCACTTTGAAGAACATTAGTTTAATCTATCAAATTCCAAACACTAAAACTTTAGTTACTAATATGGCCTATGATCGTCTATTTCGATTTGGCCCTATTGATTTTAAGGAGTATAATGTTGATAGTGAGCAACCAGAATCGTCATTAAATAAAACACCGACGATTACACGACAATTAAAACGATTAATATCTATTCATGAAGGAGATTTATTTTCGATTGACAAGACCACACATAGTCTTCAAAATATATATGAGACTGATCAATATAAATCTGTCTCTATTCAGTATGACACCAATTCCACCCGACTTTTTCCCAAAATAGAATTAACAAGAAATGACAAATATAATATTTCGTCTGAGTTGGGAGGAAGTGCCTTTAGAGGAATTCCAGGCCCCTTCTTATATAATTCATTAAAAATAAGACGTGTTTTTACTGAATTAGATTATGTGGATTTTTCTGCCCGATTGGGATTTGAAGCACAAGCTGGGTTTATAAATACCGATCTAACAAGAAAGAATTTGGAAATCAATTTAGGAGCTACGGCCAATTTTCCAACTCTATTTTTACCTGACAATTTCACTAAAAAGTTAGGTTATTTTTATGGATCTAAAACTCAATTAGGATTTGGTTATGATTATATAGACCGACCAGAATATATCAGGACTAATTTTAAAATACTACAAAAATACCTTTGGAAAAAATCACCATTTGAATTTTTTCAATTATCACTATTTGATTTAAACGTAATTAATACCAATTACCCCAATACAGAAACCTCGAAATTATTTACAAATTATTTGGATGATTTGAGGATTAAAGGAAATAACTTATTTAGAAGCTTTAATCCTAGTTTTGTATCAAGTATAAACTTCCTTTATACCTACCGGACCTTCTATCCCTCAAATCAATTAATAGAGGGAAAATCATTTATCATTGGCTTGGAATCTGGAGGAACCACATTAAATCTTTTCAAAGAGAAGAAATTGAAATTTGTTGAGGACTTACTAGGGAATAAAGAAACTATGCAATTTTATCGATTTTTGAGAATAAATATAGATTACAGAAGATATATATTTTTAGGTCAAAAACGGACATCACAATTAGCCTATAAATTTATTGGGGGAATTGCCTACGCCTATGGAGAAGAAAATGATTATCAATTACCCTATGAAAAAAACTTCTTTATCGGAGGTCCAAGTTCACTTAGAGCGTGGAAACCTCGAAGACTAGGACCAGGTTCGCGTAACACTGATACTAATTTAATAGAACAACCAGGAAGTGTTTTAATTGAATCCTCTGTTGAATATAGATTTAAAATCTTAAAATTCTTAGGTGATATAAATGGTGCATTTTTTCTGGATGCTGGTAATATTTGGGGTATTAATTATCCAAATTCGCCATTATCTAATTTTAAATTAGACTCATTTATAGAACAAATTGCTGTAGGAACAGGATTTGGACTTCGCTGGGATTTCAACTATTTTATTTTAAGATTGGATATGGCCGCGAAAGTAGTCAATCCCGCCAAACCCAAAAATGAGAAATGGGTTTTAAATCAGGTTTCATTAAATGAATCTGAAAATCCACTTGAATTTAACATTGGAATTGGATATCCATTCTAAGGAAAATTACTTTCTTGAAATAGCTTTCAAGGCTTTTTCAACAATAGATTTGGCATTTAATCCATATTTATCCATTAAATCAGCTGGTTTTCCGGATTCTCCGAAAGAATCGTTTACTCCAACAAATTCTTGAGGCAATGGGAAAGAACTAGCTAAATATTGAGCGATAGAATCACCTAACCCTCCATTAATTTGATGCTCCTCTGCAGAAACCAAACATCCTGTTTTTTTAACCGAATCCAGAATTGCCTCTGTGTCTAAAGGTTTAATGGTATGAATATTGATCACTTCAGCATGGATACCTTTTTCCTTTAAAATATCAGCAGCAAGTATTGATTCCCAAACTAAATGACCGGTTGCAAAAATACTGACATCGGATCCTTCAATCAATTTAAGTGCCTTACCTATAATAAATTCTTGATTTTCAGGGGTAAAAACAGGAACTACAGGTCTACCAAATCTCAAATAAACAGGACCGTTATAACTAGCAACTGCAATAGTAGCTGCTTTAGTTTGATTATAATCACAAGGATTAATGACTACCATACCAGGTAACATTTTCATTAAACCAATATCTTCCAAAATTTGGTGAGTAGCCCCATCCTCGCCTAATGTTAATCCCGCATGAGAACATGCTATTTTTACATTTTTACCAGAATAAGCGACTGATTGACGAATTTGATCGTAAACTCTCCCTGTTCCAAAATTTGCAAAAGTAGTCGCAAAAGGAATATAACCACCGATTGACAAACCAGCCGCAATACCAATCATATTAGCTTCCGCAATTCCAGTTTGAAAAAAACGTTCAGGACAATTTTTAATAAAAGGCTCTAATTTAAGAGATCCAATCAGATCTGCGCATAAAGCCACAACGTTAGGATTGGAAAGACTCAAAAATTCCATCCCAGCACCAAAGCCGGAACGTGTATCTTTTTTTGTTTCGTAAGTATATATTGACATAATATTCTATTAATAATCACCTAAAGTTTCGGACAATTGGCTTAACGCATCTTCTAATTGTTGATCATTAGGTGCAACTCCATGCCATTTATGCGAACCCATCATAAAATCAACACCTGCACCCATTTCGGTCTTCATTAAAATCATAATTGGGATCTCATTTCCTAACATCTTTTTAGCATTTGAAAGACATACTTGTAATTCACCCATATCGTTTCCATCTACCTGCATTACCTTCCATCCAAAAGCCTCGTATTTCAGTTTCAAGTCACGATTATTCATGATTTTTTCTGTTGGACCGTCGATTTGCTGCCCATTAACATCAATAAAAGCAATTAAATTATCGACCTTATGATGCGGAGCATACATAGCAGCCTCCCAGACTTGGCCTTCATTCTGCTCTCCATCGCCCATAAGACAATAAACTACCGAAGAATCCTTATTAAGTTTCTTGGCCTGTGCCACCCCAATTGAGACGCTTAAACCTTGGCCCAATGAACCTGAAGCAATTCGAATGCCTTCCAAATGTTCATGAGGAGTTGGATGTCCTTGTAATCTTGAATTAATCTTACGAAAAGTAGAAAGCTCATTAATTGGAAAATAACCTCTTCTAGCTAAAACCGAATATAAAACAGGAGAAATATGACCATTAGAAAGAAAAAATACATCTTCTCCTAAACCTGACATATTAAAGACAACTTGATCATTTGATGAATTTAATTTAAGGTTCATGGCATCAAAATACAAAGCAACCAATAAGTCTGTACATCCCAGAGATCCTCCCGGGTGACCTGACTGACAACCGTGCACCATTCTTAAAATATCTCTTCTAACTTGAGATGCGATTGATATTAAATCTTGTTTTTGCATATTTAATTAGTGGATTTGTGTGGAATGATTTTTAGTATCCACTTTTTCAATGATATTAAAAATTATCCCATTTTCATCAATCAAAAATGTAGTTCTTGCGATACCCATATACGACTTACCATACATTGATTTCTCTACCCAAACTCCATAAGCATTAAGTATAATATGTTCAGGATCAGATAACAATGAAAAACTTAAATTATATTTCTGTTTAAATTTGATGTGAGCTTTATTTGAATCCGCACTAACACCAAGAACAATAAAACCATTAGCCTGCAAAGAGGAGAGGTTTTCATTCAAATTACAAGCCTGAGCTGTACAACCAGGCGTGTCATCTTTGGGATAAAAATAAAGCACTATTTTAGATCCTTTTAAAGTAGCCAAATCAATTAATTGGCCATCAGAATCTTCGACCTTAAATTCAGGAGCTAAATCTCCAATTTTTAATTTCATGCGATTAATAAATCAAAAAGTTTTGTATTTTCTAAATATCCATCTAATTTATCGCCCCTCTTAACTGGCCCAACTCCTGCAGGTGTTCCTGTAAAAATAAAATCACCTGTTTTTAACGTGAAATAAGTGGAAATATCTTCAATTAACTCAAGTACATTCCAAATCATTAGGGAAGATTTGCCCGTTTGGACTAATTGCTCATTAAGATTTAAATGAAAATCAATATCATTATCCAAAATAGTTGGTTCGAATGGAAGCATTTTACTTATAAAAGCGGATCCATTAAATGCTTTAGATTTTTCCCAAGGCAAACCTTTTTCCTTTAATTTAGATTGCAAATCTCTTGCGGTAAAATCAATTCCTAAACCGTAAGAATCTATATATTTATGTGCAAATTTAGCTTCTATATTTTTTCCAACCTTGCCAATTTTGAAGACTAACTCCAATTCATAATGAATATCATTTGAAAAAGACGGATAATAAAATTTTGAATCTTCCAACAAAGCTGTGTCAGGCTTAATAAAAATGACAGGATCAGTAGGTTTGTCATTTGACAACTCCTTAATATGATCTACATAATTTCTGCCTACACAAATAATTTTCATAGCCTATTTCAATATTTCGGAAACAAGTTTTGCTGCATCTTTAAGTAGAACGGCAGAAAAAACTTTGAGTCCAGAATTATTAATAATGGCAGCCCCTTCCTCTGCGTTTGTACCTTGCAAGCGAACAATAATAGGCACCTTGATTTCTCCTATATTTTTATAGGCCTCAACAACACCATTAGCTACACGATCGCAACGAACAATTCCACCAAAGATATTAATTAGGATTGCTTTCACATTCGGGTCTTGAAGTATGATACGAAAACCCGCTTCAACCGTTTTAGCATTAGCCCCACCCCCTACATCTAAAAAATTAGCGGGTTCACCTCCAGATAATTTGATTATATCCATAGTTGCCATAGCCAAACCAGCCCCATTAACCATGCAACCCACATTTCCATCCAATTTGACATAATTTAAATCATTTTCAGAAGCTTCCACTTCTAAAGGGTCTTCTTCTGAAACGTCACGTAAAATTGCCAAATCTTTATGACGGTAGAGTGCATTATCATCTAAATTAACCTTGGCATCTACAGCTAATATTTTATTATCTGATGTTTTCAAAACTGGATTAATTTCAAACATAGATGAATCAGTATCTACATAAGCATTGTATAAACAATGAATAAATTTAACCATTTCTTTAAAAGCCTGACCGCTAAGTCCTAATAAAAAGGCAACTTTCCTTGCTTGGAAATCTTGAAGTCCAACCCTAGGATCAATCCATTCTTTTATGATTTTTTCTGGCGAGTGCTCTGCCACTTCTTCAATATCCATTCCTCCTTCCGTACTAGCCATAATGACATTACATGCACGACCACGATCCAATAGAATAGATAAATAATATTCTTTTGTTTCAGATTCTCCTGGATAATACACATCTTCGCTGATCAAAACCTTATTAACTAATTTCCCTTCAGGACCGGTTTGATGTGTAATTAATTGCATTCCCAAAATTTGAGAAACACGTTCTTTTAATTCGTCTAAGTTTTTGGCCAATTTAACTCCGCCTCCTTTACCCCTTCCACCTGCATGAATTTGAGCTTTAACAACAAACCAACCTGTTCCTGTTTGAGCTTTTAGAGTTTCAGCGGCGGTAACCACGTCAGATAAATTATCTACAACAACACCTTCTTGAATCTTGACCCCGTAACCTTTTAATATTTCTTTTGCTTGGTATTCGTGAATATTCATTTAGTATAAAATTTTTATTTCGTGAAATTACTATTTATTTGCCAAACTTTTAAATTGTAGTACATTCTATTCAATATTCTAAAAATAAGACAAAAAAATGTTGGAATTAAAAAATATTTCAAAATCCTACGGAGACCAATTGATTCTAAATAACATTTCATTACAAGTAAATGAAAAAGAATTGGTTTCCATTTTAGGTCCATCTGGATCGGGAAAAAGCACTTTATTGCAAATTATTGGGTTATTGAATCCTGCTGATTCGGGTAACATTTTTTTAGATAACGTGGCATGTACCGATTTTAAAGAAAAAGAATTGATTGAATTTCGTAACAAAAAACTTGGATTTGTATTTCAATTCCACAATCTCTTGGGAGAATTTACTTGTGAAGAAAATATCAAAATGCCTCTATTTATTCGAGAAAAATCGCTGACTATTCCACAATTAGAATTGTTCGAAAAGATAATAAACAAACTTTCCATTAATGATTTAATCAAAAAATATCCAAATCAATTATCTGGAGGGGAGCAACAAAGAGTCGCTGTGGCAAGAGCCTTGATTAATCAACCAAGAATATTATTAGCTGATGAACCTACAGGCAATTTAGATAATAGAAATGCCGTTAACCTGTATGAATTGTTCTTAGAAATAAAAGAAGATTGGAACCAATGCATCATTATGGTAACTCATAATGAAAATCTAACGAAACAATCTGATCAAATAATTTATTTAAATTCTGAAAAGCGAATTTAGTTTTATCTGCCAAAATGTCATAAATTTGCATAAATATAGTCGTTAATTGATGCAAGAATTAAAAGTATTATCTGTCGAAGAAAAACTAAATTTAGATATTCCAAGAATTTCGAAGGAAGTTGTGGGAGCGGAATTTCAAAAAAAAGTTTATCTAGAAAGTTACGGATGTCAAATGAATTTTGCTGATTCGGAGGTTGTCACAGCTATTTTAATTGATCATGGATTTGGGACTACATCCAATATCAATGAGGCAGATGCCATTTTATTAAATACATGTGCCATCAGAGATAATGCCGAATTAAAAATCAGAAATAGGCTAAAAGGATTCTCTGAATTAAAACGAAAAAATCCTTCATTAAATATTGGAGTATTGGGTTGCATGGCCGAAAGATTAAAAATAAAGTTAATTGAAGAAGAGAAGTTAGTTGACTTAGTCGCTGGTCCTGATTCATACCGAGATATTCCAAATTTACTCTCTAAATTAGAATTTGAAGAAAAAGCGATTAATGTTTTCTTATCAAAAGAAGAAACTTATGGCGATATAGAACCGGTAAGATTGCATTCAAATGGAGTGACAGCATTTGTCAGCATCATGCGTGGATGCGATAATATGTGTTCTTTTTGTGTCGTCCCATTTACCCGAGGAAGAGAAAGATCAAGAGATACTGCGTCCATTTTACATGAGTGTCAATCACTTTTCAAACAAGGATATAGAGAAGTAACCTTATTGGGTCAAAATGTGGATTCGTACAAATACAAATCTACAGATAGCGACGAACTAGTCAATTTTGCAAGTCTTTTGGAGCGGGTCGCCTTAATAAATCCATTATTAAGAGTTAGATTTTCAACATCACATCCCAAAGATATTACAGACGAAGTTTTAATTGTTATGTCGAAATTCGTCAATATTTGCAAAAACATACATTTACCAGCTCAAAGTGGAAGCAATCGAATATTGAAATTAATGAATCGTACGTATACTAGAGAATGGTACCTAGGCCGAATTAATTCGATTCGTGCGATTTTGGGGCCAGATTGTGGAATATCTCATGATATGATTGCGGGGTTTTGTACAGAAAATGAAACAGATCATCAAGATACCTTGAGTCTAATGGATCAGGTTATATATGATTTTGGATACATGTTCACCTATTCAGAAAGACCCGGAACGCCAGCTGAAAAAAAATATCAAGATGACATTGAAGAATCCATTAAACAGCGAAGATTAGCTGAAATTATTAGCAAACAGCGATTGCATTCAGGAATTAAAAACAATTTAATGGTTGGCACAATCCAACACGTTTTAATAGAAGGTGATTCTAAAAAATCAAATTTGCATCATGTCGGAAAGTGCGATTCTGGAAAAGTAGTTGTTTTTAAAAAAGTCAGAGAACAAAAGGGAGAATATGTCAATGTGAGGATAACACATTGTACCACAGGAACTTTAATTGGTGAAATTGAATCTTTTTCAAATGGAAAATAGTCATTTAACAAGCATTAAAGCTCGATTTGGAATCATTGGAAATTCTCCATTGTTGATAAGGGCCATATCGATAGCTGAACAGGTGGCACCGACCGACATGACTGTATTAATTACTGGAGAAAGCGGCTCAGGTAAAGAGTCATTCTCTAAAATAATACATTCCTTGTCGAAAAGAAAGCATGGTCAATTTATTGCGGTCAATTGCGGTGCGATACCTGAAGGGACGATAGATTCAGAGTTATTTGGTCATGAAAAAGGATCATTTACAGGGGCTATAGAAGCCCGAAAAGGATATTTCGAAGTAACTGACGGCGGAACCATTTTTCTCGACGAGATTGCCGAGATGCCACTTGGCACCCAAGCCAGGTTATTACGTGTTTTAGAAAATGGAGAATTTCTTAGAGTGGGATCTTCAAAAGTTCAACGAACAAATACCCGTGTGGTAGCCGCTACAAACCTTAATCTACAAAATGCGATAGAGAAAGGAAAATTCAGGGAAGATTTATTTTATAGATTAAGCACAGTACCCATTTATGTACCTCCGTTAAGAGAGAGAGGTGGGGATATTGAATTGCTATTTAGAAAGTTTACAACTGACTTTTCGGAATCTCACCGCGTTAAACCGATTTCATTAACAAATGAAGCTAAAAATTTACTTCAAAAACAACGGTTTCCGGGCAACATACGTCAATTAAAAAATTTAGCTGAACAAATTTCTGTGTTGGAAATAGGGGATCGTATTATTGACGAAGAAAGATTACATTATTACTTAGATTTTAATGAACCCAAATTAAATTCAACCGTTGTCAAGGGGGAATATTTTCAAAATTCGGAAGGAATTAATGAGAGAGAAATATTATATAAAATTCTTTTTGACCTCAAAAAAGATGTGACTGAATTAAAAAAGATTTTACTTAAATTAATTGAAAGTGGAAGTACAAATGCCTATGATATCCTCTCTGAAAATATGTCCATATTTGAAGATATCAAAGATAATGTAGATGAAAATGCAAGAAATAAAGCATTACCAACACATCAAAGTGATCATACGAATCATATAAATATCAACTCTGACAGTTTAATATCGGAATCAGAAGATGCACAATTTGAAGAAATAGTTAGTGCATCGGATGTAACTCTTTCATTAGAAAAACAAGAAAAAGAAATCATTATAAGAGCCTTAAAAAAGAATAGAAATAAGCGGAAATATGCGGCTAAAGACTTAGGGATATCTGAACGAACCTTGTATCGAAAAATTAAACAATATGACCTTGAAGATAATGTATAATAAAATTTTCATTTGTTTACTCAGTTCTGTTTTTCTAAGTTCATGCTATAGCTTTAAAGGAGCTAGTTTATCCCAAGATTTAAAAACAATTCAAATTAATAATATTCGAATGGAGACTGCAGGAGGTCCCACGAACTTAGGTTTAACAATTAATGAAAAAGTAAAAGAATATTTCCAACGAAATACTACCTTAAAAATAATCAATCAAAATCCTGACTTAATGCTTGAAGGAACGATAACTGGGTATGAAATGACTCCACAAGCACCTACATCGGATGACAAAGCAGGATTAAATAGACTCACATTAAAAATACAATTTTCATTAGTGAACCGATTAGATGAAACGAATAACTTTGACCAGGAATTCAGTTTCTATCAAGATTTTCCTCAAAACCAAACATTAACTCAAGTAGAAAAAAATCTAATACCTAAATTAGTTGATCAAATTATTTTAGATCTTTTCAATAAAATAGCTGGTGATTGGTAATGAATTTAGAAAAGGCTCAAAAATTATGGTTTTTACTTAATCGATTTGATCGTTTCAATCGGGATATACTTGATGATTTCAAAGCTGATAAAGAAAAGTACCCATTTTTTTATTTGTTACATTGGAATGAAAAAAACCATGTAAAGCAGCAAAGAAAAATTGCACTTAAATCTAATTCTCGACTAAATTACTTTAGGTCTATTCATGACATTGAATCAGTTGAAATTGAAAAACCTGAGGAATTCAATAGTCTGTTAGACCAAAAGGATACCATTCAAGCTCAATTAATTGAGGATTTTTTATTAAAAATGCCTACCCTAACTAAGATCAAAAAGAGTTCAAGTGAAAGTGAAATTAATGAGGCATTAGACTTTTCCGAAGTTGCTTATCAAACGCCTACTACTGAATCATATGCGATCATATTGGAAAAACAAGGTAAATATGATTTAGCAATTAAAGTATATGAAAAATTAAGTTTGGCTAAACCTGAAAAAAGGCTTTACTTTGCATCTCGAATTTCAGAATTAGCTTTTAAAATAAATAATTAAAAATCATGTTTACTCTATTAATTTCACTAATCGTTATATTCTCTGCTTTATTAATCATTCTTATTTTGGTTCAAAATCCAAAAGGAGGAGGTATAAATGGGGAATTCAATCCAACAGGAGCTACTCAAATGTTTGGTGTTCAGAAAACAGGAGATTTGGTTGAACAATTAACGTGGGGTTTTTCAATTACCATTTTATTGCTTGTTTTATTGACAAATTTTACAATTTCCTCCAATTCACCGGATTCTGTACAATCAGTTAATGTTGAAAAGGCTGCGGGTAAAACTATACCAACGGCGCCCGCACCGAAGCCGATCAACAAATAAATACTGACATTTTTTCAGTTATTATTCCATGGCATACATGTTGATACATGAAGCCAAAATTCTTTTTTTTAAGAGTTTATTATATGTTTAAAAACCTAAATTCATAAAACATGTCAAAGTTAACTATTAAGCCCTTAGCAGACAGGGTCATTGTTGAACCGGCTGCAGCTGAAGAAAAAACTGCATTTGGAATTATTATTCCAGATACTGCAAAAGAAAAACCACAAAAAGGTATCGTAGTGGCAGTAGGAAATGGAAAAAAAGATGAGCCTATCACAGTTAAGGTGGGTGATGATGTATTGTATGGCAAATATTCTGGAACTGAAATCACAATTGAAGGGAAAGATTATTTAATTATGCGAGAATCAGACATTTTCGCCGTTTTGTAAATCATATTATTTAAAAATCACAAATAAAGAATTAATCACATGGCTAAGGAATTATTTTTTGACAGCGAAGCTCGCGAGAAAATGAAAAGAGGGGTTGATACCCTTGCTAATGCTGTTAAAGTTACATTAGGACCTAAAGGTCGTAACGTTATTATTGACAAAAAATTTGGTTCACCTCAAATCACCAAAGATGGTGTTACGGTAGCAAAAGAAATTGAATTGGAAGATGCCGTTGAGAACATGGGAGCTCAATTGGTTAAGGAAGTAGCCTCAAAAACTGCAGATCAAGCAGGAGATGGTACAACGACTGCAACCGTTTTAGCACAATCGATTTATACGATTGGATCAAAAAATGTGGCGGCAGGAGCTAATCCAATGGATCTTAAGAAAGGAATAGAGAAAGCGGTAGATGCTATTGTTAAAGATCTTAAGAAACAATCACGTCCAATAACAACATCAAATGAAATTGCTCAAGTAGCGACCATATCTGCAAACAATGATGCGGAGATTGGTAAAATGATTTCTTCGGCTATGGATAAAGTAGGTCGCGAAGGAGTAATAACAGTTGAAGAAGCAAGAGGTACTGAAACGGAAGTAAAGACTGTAGAAGGAATGCAATTTGACAGAGGTTATTTATCTGCCTATTTTGTAACCAACACGGACAAAATGGAAGTTGAGTTAGAGAAACCTTTTATCTTAATTTCAGAGAAAAAAGTTTCTTCTATGAAGGAATTATTACCTGTTTTAGAAGTAGTTGCTCAAACAGGCCGTCCACTTTTAATTATATCAGAAGATGTAGATGGTGAGGCATTGGCTACTTTGGTTGTAAATAAAATTCGTGGCGCTTTGAAAGTAGCAGCAGTGAAGGCTCCTGGTTTCGGAGATCGTAGAAAAGCTATGCTAGAAGACATCGCTATTTTAACTGGCGGAACGGTGATAGCTGAGGAAAGAGGATTTAAACTTGAAAATGCGACAGTTGAATACTTAGGACAAGCGGATAAAATAATTATTGACAAAGATAATACGACTATTGTTAATGGTTCAGGTTCAAAAGACGATATCAACAACCGTGTAAATCAGATTAAATCTCAGATTGAAAATACCACATCAGATTACGATCGTGAAAAATTACAAGAACGCTTAGCTAAGTTATCTGGCGGTGTGGCTATTTTGTATATTGGCGCTGCGACAGAGGTGGAAATGAAAGAGAAAAAAGACCGAGTTGACGATGCATTGCACGCAACTAGAGCGGCTGTAGAGGAAGGTATCATTGCTGGAGGTGGGGTTGCATTAATTCGTGCTATAGGTTCATTGGATAAACTAAAAGGTGAAAATGAAGATCAAATAACAGGAATTAACATCATTCGCCAAGCGGTAGAATCTCCATTACGTACAATTGTTGCAAACGCAGGCGGAGAAGCGTCAGTCGTTGTTAATGCAGTTCGTGCGGGTAAAGATGATTTTGGTTATAATGCTCGTGAAGACAAATATGAAAATATGATTGCAGCAGGTATTATTGATCCAACAAAAGTAACACGTTTGGCTTTAGAAAATGCAGCATCCATTGCTGGACTTTTATTGACCACAGAATGTGTCATTGCTGATAAACCAGCCAATGAACCAGCACATAACCACGCACCTGGTGGTGGTGGAATGGGCGGCATGATGTAAAATAATTTCATTATTAGTTTTAAACTCCCCATATTTGGGGAGTTTTTTTATGTCCTATATGAAGAGAATTGCAATAGATATGGATGATGTTTTGGCCGATACCACGGTCAAGATAATTCATACCATCAACAGCCTACTAGATAAAAATTATTCTTACGAAGAATTAATGTC
>Ga0114958_10000175_pt1 | contig 54336 bp, 62 predicted proteins | sample C_130208_EF_Meta_FD_89577 | JGI IMG/M metagenome (GOLD analysis project Ga0114958, IMG submission 89577) | Freshwater microbial communities from Lake Croche, Canada to study carbon cycling - C_130208_EF_MetaG | ecosystem: Environmental > Aquatic > Freshwater > Lake | place: Lake Croche, Canada... | reverse complement strand
AGTATTAGCCTCGGCGGCAGCGGCGGCCCTAGCCCTCTCCTCAGCGACCTCCGGCGGGACCATCATCTGCCCCATGCCCTCGCCAATCAGACGCTGCCGGCCCTCTCCCATCTGCCGGATCTTCTCCATCGCAGCAGCATCCTGATTGATCAGTGTCTGGCCGCCTCGAGGACTAACCTTATCCATCGTCTCGGCTTGAGCTGCAACCTTATAGGGAACCTCGTTGCCAAGGCTCTGAACCCATTTCTGGGCACCCTTAAGCGGCGCAGGCTTCTCTGGCGCAGGGGGGGTTGGAGCGGGAAGGTTGCCAGGCGCCTTGGGAGGGGCACCCCTAGCCTCCATCGCGGCTATCTTCCTTGCTGCGGCCGCCCTCGCCCTTTCCTCTCTCAGAATGCGATCCTCAACTGCAGTGGCCTGCTTGCGTACATAACCAGCGCCAAGACCCGCGGTTCCGCCGAGTGCTGCTGCGGTTAAGACGTCATCCTTACGCCCCTCCGCCTCCTCTTTCTGGATCTCTTCTGGACTTTTTGGGGTTTCTGCAGTTGGCTGCGCGACCGGAATCTCCGCCGCAGGGGGGACTTCTATCGGCTCCTCTGGTGGTGGGGCTTGTTCCGCAGGGGTTTGTTCTGAACTGGGAGCCTCTCCGCCAAAGCCACCGTAGGACTTGATGCGCTTGAGGTAGTCCTTGGTCTCCTGCGGGATGTCCCCCTCGCCGGTCTTGAAGAAGTCGTGATTAGGTCCCCAGTTGTACTTGGCGGCGGCGATCATAGGGTCATTTTCGCTCTTGTCAAGCATATCCTTTAGGACGGTTACCCCGGCGGTGATGTTCTTCTCAGGATCGTGCAAATCCTTTGGGTTGAATCCGTACTGCTTCGAGGTTGCAGGCATAACTTGCATGACCCCGACAGCTTTCTTGGGGCTCATGACGGTCTTGCCATTCGGATTGAAGTGGCGCAGCTCACTCTCTGCAAACGCCATAGAAAGCGCCAGATCCTTGTCAACGCCCAGTTCCTCGGCCTTAGCAGACACAAGGGCGGCGATCTTTTTCTGGTTGTCGTCGAGGTCTTGGATGAAGAAAGCCATATCGCCCTCGTTACTTAATAAGTGATTCTAAGCCGTTGCGAATGGCTGACATTGGCGTCTCTGACTTCGTCTCCGTCTTCGTCGCGGGCTTGCCTAGCTTAATCGTCTCGCCGATTTTCTCAAGCTGCTTACCGTAACTGCTCTCAATCTGGTTATAGGCATCGGTCCGGTTAAATTGCTCAACCGTGCCATCAGGGTGCTTGTCTTTCCAGGTCTGGAAGGTTTTGATGTAGCGATCCTTCATGTCGGCCTGAGCAAACGCAAGTTGAGCTTTATACAACAGGGCGTTAGCCGGATCCTTGTAGACAGAGCCGTTAATTTCCGCAACCAGCTCGCGCTCAGAGTTAGACACAGCGCCCTGACCCTTGAGGAAGCTTTTGGCGGTAGAAAGCTCGACTAACCGAAGCGTTGAGTTGGCGACGTTTAGCTTGTCAATCTGCTCTTGAGTAGCCTTGGACTGAACAAGCGCCTTCTGTAGATTGGTAATGGCAACCTTGTTACCGGCAACGTCAAGCGGGTTGCTAGCAATCTCAAGGAAGGCGGCTTTGACACCAGGCTTGGCTGTCGGACCCAGAATCTCTTGAATACCCTTATCGGAAAAGATTTTAATCAACCTCTCCGCGTTGCGTTTTTGAGATGAGGCGTCCTCTTTAGACTCAACAATACTTCTTTGTAACTTTTGCTCTTCTTTTAGCTGCTCAGTCTTCACCGATTCATTGATTTTCCGTTTGCTTTCTTCGTCTGCGATTCTTGCCGCCGCCTCCTCTACCGACTCCCTCTTCGTGGGGGGTTTAGGTGGCTTGCTTGCAGCAGAAAGCGGCCCAGTTGGGGTAGCTGGCGGGGTTGATGGAGGAGCCTCCGCTTGCCCTAAAATTTTAGCCTCAAGGTTTTGAACCTCGTCCCAATTTCCGCGATGCCGAGCCATCTCTAAATCGTTTATCTCCCTTGGATTTGCCAAGTATTCTTTGCCGTTAATAATCGTTTTGTTACCGCTGCCAAGATACAGAGGGGTTACCGTTCCAGTTGGACTGACTTGCATTAAATTGCCGCCTGTCGTCACCCTTACTGCATTTTGAGCAGAGTTGGCTTCGTTGACGAGAGCATTCCGCTCTGCAATCGCCATCTCATGAGCTTTTTTGTCATATTCTTGGGCTTTTGACATCGCCGTTGTGTAATCACCACTGTCCCTGAATGACATCAAGAACAGTTTTCTCGCATCTGGAGAAAGGTTGTATTTTGAAGCGGCAGCGTTGGCAGCAGCAAAAGAGGCGGCAGGAGTTTGCGCTGTAGAAGGAGATGCAGCGGAAAGTGGAGAAGGTGCGGCAGCAGGAGGAGCGGCGGTGATAGGCGCAGGCTGGGGCGGTGCCATATCAATAGGCGTTTGTTTGATCTGCGAAGGCGCTGCGGCCGCTTGCTGTAGTGGTGACGTTACGAAATCAGGCCTTGGCTCGGCGGCTTGAGTCTTTTGCGGTCGATTTGCTACGGGTTCAGCTTGGGGATTCTCAAAAAATCCAGGGGCTGCGGCCGCTAGGGGACTAGGTGGGGCCGGCTGCGGCGCGGCTTGCGGTAACCCACCAGGGGCAGATTCACCTCTTCCAATCTTAACCGCCTCGTCGTATAGATTCCTCTTCTGCGCCATCTCAATCCGCTGGCGCTCAATCTCAAACATCTTCTGAGCAATACCCTGCTCCTGGGCCTGCTCCGCCTCTTGAGCTTTACCGACTGCTCCAGCGACCCGACCAATAGCCTCAAATGCGCTACCCGTCTTTGAAGGCGTAGCAAAAGCCTGAGCGGCGGCCATCCATGTCGGGTCGAAGACTCTATTCTTGCGCTGGTCAAGCGAGTCAACAAGACGCTGATAGGCCTCGTCTAGCCGCTGCTGCTGCTCTTCATCGGTAATGATTGGGGTCTTGGTTGCCATAGAGATCCTTAACGGTCACCAAGGGCCTGTGGAGAAACAACCGTGTCTAATTCTGCCTCTGGATTGTCAGACCCGGTGCCATAACTTCCCCAGCCCGAAAGATTTGTCCAGTTATATTGAGGATTGCTGCCAATAAAGTTAGTAATATACCCTTTAACATTGTTGCCGGCGTTTTTAAGCCCCTCAAGGAACTTGCCTTTGTCAGTGCCACCAAGAACGGATGTGATGGTGCCAATCTTCTCAAAGTCACTCAAACCAAACTGACCCTGCTGTCCCGGCTTAACAGTCGTCTGAGTCTTGTCATTCGGCAGCGTATATCCTCTCAAGAGCCCTGCGACGTTAGATGCCGCGGTGAGTGGCGCCTCGAGCTTCTGCTGCTCATACTTCTGACGCTCTGCCCCGGCGGTGGTCAAGGCCTTAGCACCAGTCAATCCCAACGCCTGCTCTTGCGCCGCCAGATCGCCCTGCAACTTACCTGCGGCAACCTGATTCTGCTGTTCTTGGAGCAGACTCTTCATGGCGTCGCTATAGCCGCTCTCTAGCAGCTTGCCCTGCTGACCAGACAAGTTTGCCGCGGTATCCGTCATCGCCTGCCCAAGCGCGCCTGCATAACGCGAGGAGCCCAATGCACCCGAGCCAACAAACTGACCGGTGATCTGCGGGAGGATGTTTCTTTGTAGACTCAATCCGCTCTGACGCGCCAGCTCCTGCACGACGTTCTGCGTGTAGGGGTTCATAAGCTGCTGTAGGCGCTCAGGAGTAATCCCGGCTGCGGCAGCATTGGCCGTCTGAGTTGCGCTTGCCAGGCCCGGTTTATAGGCCCCTGCGGCACCTTCAATCTGACCATAACCCAGCGTTTGCATCGGGTCATAGGCGGCTGTTAATTGATCAGGAGTTTTCTTGAGATAATCCTGACCAACAGACGACAGCCCGGTCGCTACATTGGTATACCAATCCGGCAGCTTGTCGGTGGTGGTTTGGGTCTCCGTGACATTTGGGAGCGCGTTGCCCTGCAGAAATCCCATTATTTTCTCCGCTTCAGGTAATCAAGTGGCGACAGAGCTTTAGGTGGAAGGCTCTTCGGGTGGGCAGACCTGGCACGGTTACGAATTTCGTGCATCATCTTGTACAACTGATCGCTCCCAGCCTTAGTTGAGCCGTTACCCAAGGCAGCCACGACGTCAGCGGGAATAACAAACTCGCCATCCGCTAGCATCGCGGGAATGTCGTCAGATTGCCCATCACCAGGCCCTGAGACGGCATCGCCCTTGCGGAAGTCCTGGCGTATTTTACCCGACTTATAGAAGGTTTTTAGGGGAGACGTTAATCCGCCAGCAGCAAAAGCAGGCTCCTCTTCTGGAGCGACCTCTTCGTTGCTGCCAATAATGTCAGAAATCGGAGTTGACTCTCCATACTCATAATAAGCTTGCTTGGGCATGGAAGCCTCCGGTTGGTTGTCCGTTTCAACTTTCTTGAAAAACTGATCCAAAATTCCCTTGTATGCCGGTGCGCCGCCAATTATAGGCCTAACATAATCTGAGAACGTGGAATCCGTAACTGGCGCAATTGAAGGGGTGCTGAATTGAAATCCACTGCTTGCCGGTCGACTACTTGATAGAGGTACCGTGACCTTTGGCGAAGTTACAGCAGGCGATGACGTTACGGCGGGCGAAGATGTTACGGCGGGCGAAGATGTGACGGGTGGCGACGAGGTTGTCTCGGTCGAGGACTGCACCGCAGAAGAGGTGATAGCAGGGGAAGTCGTTACGGGAGCCGACGTCGTTTCGCTTGCAGACGTAGTGACAACAGAAGAAGTGGGCGGCGGCTGAACATCGGTGCTGGTTGAAGTGTCAACTGATGTGTTGATTGAGTTGCTGATTGACGTGCTGATTGACGTACTGATTGATTCGCTGATTGATGTACTGATTGATTCGCTGGTTGACGTACTGATTGATTCGCTGGTTGACGTGCTAAGAGAATTTTCAATGCTAGTGCTAAGGCTCTGAGATACGCTTTCGCTAATAGATTTGCTAACACTTGAAGAGCTGTCTACTGAGGTCCCGGTGCTAGTTCCCGTAGTCTGAGACGCGCTACTCGTTTGTGACGATGTCGGAGCAACAGATCCAGAACCGCTGCTTGTAACCTTGGGTTTTTTACTAACCGACTTGGATGTTGATATGGAAATAGACGTTGATTTTGATATAGAAGAAGAAATTGACTTGGAATTAGAAGCCGATATGGACTTAGACTGCGAAATTGATTTTGAGTTGGAGACCGAGATTGACGCAGAAACTGACTTTGAAATGGACTCTGAGTTTACTGGCTTTACAGAAGATGATTGCAAAGACTTGGATGACGACGCCGCAGAGGACGATGCGCTAGACGAGACCGGCTTTGAACTAGACGAAGATTTTGTTTGAGAGGCAGACGAAGCCTTCGAGGCCTTTACGCTTGAAACGCTGGTTGATTTTGAGATAGAAGTTGACGTTGACTCTGAAGCGTATTTGGAGGCAGATATGCTTTTTGAGTTCTTTACCCCTGAAACGCTAACAGAAACCGAGGTTGACATTAACAGCGATGCTGACTGATACCTTGAAATGGACTCGCTTTTTGAGTTCTTTACTTTGGAAACGCTAACAGAAACCGAGGTTGACATTAACAGCGATGCTGACTGAGACCTTGAAATTGACTCGCTTTTTGAGGCGTTGACGGTTAGCGATTTACCAGAGGTTGACGTTGTTGGCGAAACCTTGTTTGACTGATTGGCATTTGATTGGCTAACAGGTTTTGAAACGGACTGACTCTGGGAGGTCTGCGAAGAATTAGATGCCGAAATTGATTTGGATTGAGAGGTCGAGGCGTCTCTTGATGCTTTGGCGGCAGAAGCGTTTGTAGATGTTGATGTTGAGTATGAAATAGATTTTGAGATAGATTCGCTTCGAGAGACGCTTGTTGAGTTTTCAATAGAAGACGTTGATATGGACCTCGAAGCTGACAATGAAGATGATTTTGATACAGACGCGCTCTTGGAATTCTGTACGCTGGCAACCCGATTTGACTCATATATTGAGTTTGAAAGGGACTTTGAGGTTGAGATTGAGATAGATGCGTCTTTGGATATTTTGGCTGCCGACTCTTGGAGCGACTGATAGGCGGAATAAGATATTGACTTTGATTGGCAAGGGTTTACGCTTCCCGTTGTAGAGACGGTCGTTGCCGCTTGCGATTTGTAAGCAGAAATGCTAGACGACTTTGATATGGAATTCGATACTGATTGCGACTTTGATGCGGAATTTGAAGCCGCAACCGAGGACGCGCTAATTGATTTTGAGGTTAATTTAGATACTGATTCGGACGTTGATTTTGAAATTGAAGCGTCTTTTGAGGCTTTAACCGCAGATATGCTTGCCGACTTTGAAGCAGAAGTTTCCGCAAGTGCTGCGGCAGATTGAGATTTTGAAGCCTCTTTAGACGCGGATAGGCTAATTGATTTAGAAGCTGATTCAGACGCCGAAGCATCTGTGGTAGTGCTTGGCAATGAGGCGCTTGAGGACTGAGGCGTTGAGCTTGCCGGTGATGAAGTTTTAGAGGCGCTAGAACTCTTGGCAGAAGATTCTGAAATTGACTTTGATGTTGAGGCATCTACAGAGGCTTTAGATGAAGACACTCTAGAGGTGGATTCTGAAATTGACTTTGATGTTGAGGCATCTACAGAGGCTTTAGATGAAGACACTCTAGAGGTGGATTCTGAAATTGACTTTGATGTTGAGGCTTCAAGATTAGATTTGGACAGGGATGTGCTTGCAGCCGTGGACGCTGACAATGAAATAGATTTTGATGTCGAAGAGTCTGCAGATATTTTTGATGCGTAATCGCTAGCCGACTTGGAAGCAGAGGTGCTAGCAGATTTGGAAACGGAATCTGAAATTGACTTTGATGTTGAGGCGTCTACAGAGGCTTTAGATGAAGACACTCTAGAGGTGGATTCTGAGAGTGATTTTGAAGTGCTCTTTGACGCCGACTCATCTCGTGATGACTGGGCCTGAGACAAAAGTATAGATTTAGAGGCCGACTGAGACTCGGAGGTAGATATAGATTTTGACGTGGAGAGCGATTGGGACGCCAAAACGCTAGCAGACCGAGACGCCGAGGCAGAAATAGATTGCCGACTAGACTCAGCCTTAGATGCGTCCACCGAGGCCTTGTAAGACGAAGTGCTAATAGACCGCGACGCCGAATTGGAGGCCGATGTAGAGTTTGACCGCGACAAAGACTGATCCGTTGAAACAGACTTTGACTGCGACAAAGATATTGAAGTTGACGTTGAAATCGACTTAGAAACTGAAACAGAGTTAGATACAATTGAAACCGATTTGGATTTTGAAACAGCCTCAGACCCGGCTTTTGACGCGCTAATTGCCGCGTTGCTAGAGGAGGTTGAGATGGAAAGAGATGTGGATAACGATTTTGAACTTGAAGTAGATTGAGATAAGGAAGTGGACTTAGAGATAGAAGCGGCCTTTACTTCCGATATAGATTTTGACGAAGACGCGCTGGTTGACTCTGAGGCCTGAATAGATTTCGACCTTGATTGTTCAGCCAAAATAGATGCGCTCTGTGACCTGCTAGAGGACGCAGCCACGCTAGAGATCGAAGACGATTTTGAAGCTTCAATTGAAGATGATTTTGACGCATCAGATGAGATGGATGTACTTTGCGACTTACTTACAGATTCCGATTGCGCCGACTGCGAGGAAAGGGAAAGGCTTTTCTGAGTGGACTCTGATTTGTCCGCTACGGATTTAGATACGCTTGCCGAAGATGATTTGTAGGCAGACAGCGATGACGCGGACAAGGACGATGACATCAAAGACTTTGACGCGCCAGGCTTTAATGACTCCTGCTGGCTTGCATATAACGAAAAAGAAGTTGACGCAGACTGTCTTGATGTGATGTAACTGGACGCCGCACTTGGGTCCATTGATGCGGTTGCGATAGACGTATCTTTGCTCTCAAATATAGACGTAGACAATCTGTTGTAGTTGTCGTCAACGGCAGATTTAAGAGCAGACGGACTAAGCGTTGGTGCAGACTCCTTTATTGACTTTTCAATTGAGGCTCTGGCGTCTGCCTCAATCAATTTGTTGACTTCGTTTATATTTGCGTCAGGCTGGACGCTTAAAATTATCTTAGAAATCTGCTCTGGATCTTGTACGCCTATTTCATGGGCAGCAGTAATAATCTGATTCTCTGCAGCCTTAAGATTGTCGTAGGTGTATGAGGGCGTACCAGGCTTGATCTGCTGCGCCTTATCAATCGCCGTCAACATTGCGGGCGAGGTCAGCGTTGTAATATTCCTGTTTACATCATCAATGCTTCGTGCAGGAATAACGCCGGCAGCAATCGTTCCGCCTGTCAGTCCCCCAATAATCCCTGCATACGCCGCCTCGGTTAGACTCTTGCCGGGGTCAATTTCTGAAAGCCCAAAGTTTGCGCCTTTGTAAAGATCCCTAACGGAGCTTGGCACCAACTGCTCAATGAATTCGTCTTTAGCCTCTTCCGCGCCCGTCTTTTTTACTTGATTAACATATGCCTTAGAGAGGCCCGTTGTTGCGTCTAAAAAGTTCTGCTTGGAAGCCGATGGTTTGGCTCCAAACATGAGGTTAGACAGTTCATTTGGGTTTTTCCCGTTGACAACCAGCCCCGTTACCAAGCTTGCGCCGGCGACCTTATACGCGGCCTCAGCAGCCATTTGAGCGGCCTGAGCATCCGTCTTACCGTTTTTGATTGCGGTGTCGTATACGTCCTTATAGGTGTCCTCAAACGCGCCTTTAACCCCTGAAACGATCTCCGGAAACTCGGCCATCACAATGCCGGTTTTGGATGCAATCTTTGCCGCCAGCTCATCGGCAACGTAAGCACCTTTAGCCGCCTTTCCAGCTAACTTCGCCCCAACTCCTGCAAACCCTCCCGTAAGCAGTTCACTGACCACCTCAGACCCAGCCTGGAACCCCAGAGTGGCTACGGGGTTTTCCCAGATACTTTGAGCAATCGCACTAACGCTACCGCCGAGCCCTTTTGAGTCGTTCCACCTCTGCACGTTATCAGCAATAGCAGACCGAAGATCGTCGCTCATTGCCTTATCGCTAAGGTTTGTTAGGTTCTTGGCGAGTTTACCAAGCGCCGTGTTCTCTGTTTTGGTGCCAGTAAAGAGAGATGCAACGGCCCCAAAAATATTTGCTGCGTCGCCCGCGCCATTCAGAAGCATGGCCGTAGCATCCATAGCAACGTCAGGCGCAAATTCTTTTACCCTCCCAATCAAAGCCTCTGCAGCCTTAACGTAGCCAGGCTGACTCTTCTGCAAGGACGCCGGCAACTGATCAGTTGGAATGTTTTTAAGCGTTGCGACGTAAGCGAGCGGGTCGTTGGCCTTTAACCAGTCCGGATCCGTCGTGCCATATTTCTGATCTCGAACCCGATCGCTCTGCACCTGCACCCAGGCGTAGTTGCCATCTGGGAGCTTCATTAGGGTCGCTGTACGATCGTTGTAAACCTGCTGCGGTGTGGCGAGCTTGACGCCAGCAGGGATCTCATACTGATCTAAGGTGGGCTTGTTCCAAGAGCCATATACGGTTGGAACCGCGGCCGGCGTCTTTGAAACAATTGACGTCTGCTGCACGGCCTGTGGGACAGCAACCGTATACTGCTTGCCGTCCTCGCCCAGGTACTGAAAGGTCTTGTCACCGCGCTGCTTCGCCGCCTGCATCGCGTCTTGATAAGTTTTGGGCAGCAGGTTGTTTGCGATCGGAACCGTGTACTCTTTGCCATCCTCGCCGGTGTACTTGAACGTCTTGTCACCGTTGTTAATGGCGGTCTGCAGGGCATCCTGGTACGAGTGCGGAAGAAGCTCTTTGGGCGTGTTGAGCGTGTACTGGACACCGTCATCGCCAATAAACTTGAAGGTCTTGCTACCGGTCTGCGCTGCCTCGTAAGCGGCCTTGGCGTAGCCCTGCATATTGGCCTGGATAGCCTCCTGAGCCTTCTCCTGCTGGTCCTTCGCGCTCGCAGCAATTGCATACGCCAGGTGGGAGTCAACCAAGCCCTCCTTGACGTCCCCAGCATCCGCTAGCCCCTCAATAACACTCTTGGGAGCGGCGGCCGCCATAGTCTTGACTTCAGCCTCATTGATAGGGGCCGTCATCCCAGTCCCTATCCAGTTGCTGTAGGCCTCAGACGGGTTGATCTTGTGAAGCTTGGCGTATGCGTTTGCATCAAAATCAGGCGCAACCTTGCTAACAAACGAAGCCTCGGTGCCTTTCTTAAGGTCTTCGTTAAAGGAGTCCAGCGTCTTCCCAGCAGCCTGCAGGTTTTGCTTAAAGTCATTGAACGATTGAATGTCTCTCGGAATAGAAACCTTTAGCTTCCCTAGTTCGTCATTAAGACTTTTTGTTTCGCCCTCATATTTTGACCATTTGTTTTGCAGCGCATTGGACTCAGTGTTAAATTCTTCCGTGGCGGCGTTTAGCTTGTCAATCTGGTCATTGATTGCGCCAACGGAGTAGCCGCTGCCAATCATGTCGTAGTAGTTTGTTAGCTGCCTGTTTCTTTCTGCCTCTGCCTTTTGATAGGATTGAATCTGAGGATCAATATCTGATTTGATGGCAGCAAGGCGGCTCTCAATTGCGCTTTGACGTTTGTCCGCGGCGCTTATTGTTTCAAGAAGCTGGTCTACGTTTTCGGAGGACTGTTGCACTAAGACAGCCAGATCTTGGGGCGTCTTTATCTTGTCCTTGACGCTATCAGTCAATCCCGCGGTGATTTGTTTGGCGTAAGTCTTCCCCAGATCATTAAACGCCGTTTGCCCTGCCTGTACTAGAGTTTTTGCTAGCGCCTCGTCAATTGGCTTATTGGTAGCCAACGCCATCGCGGTGTTTGTTAGCCCAGAGACAATCAGCCTCTCTTGAGCCGGATTAAGATTCAGAGACTTGGCGGTGTCGGCAACGATCCCGGTAGCAGTTATTGCAGATTGAATTAAGCCGGCAGTGGGCACCTTGCCATTCAATTTTCCCGTAAGGGCAGTTGAAATAATTCCCTGCGCCCCGGTAGACAAATCCTTGTATCCGGGAACCTGACCAAGGATTGAAGGAATTGCTGCGGACGCTCCCCCCTTCTCAAATGCGTCTTGAATTTGTTTTAAGTTTTTCCCGTCAACCGCAGCCTGAATCGCGTTTCTTGTCCCGCCAACGGCAACATTCTTAATTACATCAGCCGCCGCGCCCTTTCCAATACTGTCATCAATTACAGAGCCCAACTCCTTGCCGACAATGTCTCCTAAATAGTTGCCAGCAAATCCCTTGGCGAAGGACTCAATAACATCGCCGACGTCCCCGATTTTTCCTGCAGCAGCCGATATTGCCGTTGTGATTGCAGCGGTTCCAAATGCACTAGCTGCCGCCCCCTCTAATCCAACTGCGGCACCAAGTACCCCGCCAACCCCGGTAAGCGCCAAACCCAAAAACAGGTATGGGGCTATCTGGTTAAAGGAATTTGAGTCATGCCATTCTTGCCCTGGAGCAAAAACAGTTGATCCGTTTGCCTGTTTAACCGGAATTAACTTATAGTTTGTGTAGCCCTTCCCCTCCCCGCTAGAGCCAATCTGCCCTATTGGGATTACTTTGCCGTTTGCCTTGTTTACCGCTTCCGTTGTTGACCAATGTGCTGGGACGGCGGGGACCGGTGGGATATAAACAGATGTCATGGTCGGAACCTGAACATCATACATATAACCGTTCGGCATCCTTGAATATGAATGATGATAGTCGCCGGTCCGCCGCATCTCATATCTGCCGTCAATTCTGGGCGTTGCGGGAACCCAGTAAGGCTCAATATCCTTTAGAGACTTTACGCCATATTGGTTATATAGGATGTTGGCTATATTATTGATATGGGACTCCGGCCCCATAGCGCGATTATCGTAACCATTATTAGACGCTTTGTTTAATAGATAAAGTTCCCCCTTTAATACGGTGAGGTCAGTAGCCATAGGTCACCAAATTCCCTTTCGAGCCTTTTCGTGGATGAACTTATTGGGGTAGTCAATACCAGAGAACTCTGCAAACTCCTGCAGCGTCCTAACATTACCAAGGCCGATCCTGCCAACGTCCTTGCCATACAAGAGCATCTCGGCAAGGCGAGTCTTGGATCTAACGTCCATATTCCCCCATTTTACCTTACGATCTTCGTTCTCTTTATCTTCCCAGTGCTTTTTGCGGTAGCTGTCCGTGTCGCTCGTTTCGTAAAGGTGATAGACCGGCATACCTGGGCAGTGGTAAATGTCCCACCCAAACGTAAACGCCCGCACCGCAAGGGAGTGCTCCTCACCGTTAAAGTAAAGGTAGGGGTCATAAGGGACCTCATAGATAAACCGCCCCGGAGCAAACATGGTCTGGGCGCCAATATAAAAGCCCTTTACCGGGACCTCGGAGTCAATTCCTTTTGGTGGGATGTTGAGCACCGGCCCATGATCAAAGTTCGTGTCCTCTGTGCAGGTATGGACGATGACCTTCCCGTCATCAGGCACCTTCTCAGACCTGCCATTCTTAAATATGAAGCCCCTTGGGTAGCCCGAGATAACGACCTTCGGGTTGGTCATCATCAGTATCTTGCTCATCTCCACAAAATACTCGTCCCATCCGTGATCAAAGACGGTGTGGGAGTCAACCTGGAAGACCCAGTCCTCATCGTCGAATAAGGACATCTGCAACGACCTCGCCCAGCAGGCACCTCGAGATACCTTGGGGTCAATCGCTATATGGGTGATGTTGGCGCCACAAAATGATTCAGGAACGATCCGCCGCTCTGGGACCTCCTGCTCAACAACACCGAACCTGATCTTTTCAGGGTACTTGGCGTTGTCTAAGGCGCTTTTGATGGTGTGGGCTAGGAGCGGGTCACGGTAGGATGAGATACCAACAAAAATTGTGTCAGACATTTCCATTCATCGCATTGATAAGTGCAGAGGCCCAATCCGACCAGTTTCCGTACTGATCAGGATCGGGAACGGCTTCGTTAGAAAAGACCCCGATAGACTTGAGGCCTTGACCCCACGCCTTCCAATCGGTCTTCTCATTCGGTATCTCAAGCTGATTGCTGGCGAATTGCTCCACCATTAGGTCGGCCCAAGACACGAAAGTATGATAGCGCGGGTCATATAAAACGGCCATCAGTACCCCCGAACGTCGCCAAAGTCTCCACTTAACAACACTTTACCGAGTTGATAGTTGCCGTCCACCACGTTACTAATGAAACGCAACCTCAACTCCCGCCTCTGCTCCTTCATGTCAATCTTGCCAGTCGTAGGACCAAAAACATACGGCGCTGACGTAGCATCATCAGACTGCGCGTAAGGCCTACCCGTAATGACTAGGCTCATGTTACCGGTCTGCACAAAATCGGGCTCCACACGCTCTAGACGCAGCCATTTGTTGTCTCCGGCTACTCCGCCCTGACCTGGAGGTGGAGCGGCTGCTGCAGGGCCTCCTGACACCCATCCAAGGTCGTTTGTCTCAAAGTAAGACTCAATCGCCGCCGCGTTCTGGCCGGTCACGTCATTAACGCCATACTCATGCTGATAGACGCGAATCCGGTTCAGTGGCGAGCTAAACGTCAGAGTCTGGGTGCCGGATCCAGTTGCGGCGTTTGACATCTGGATGCTCTGAACATAAACAGCACTAACCGGCACAGAGAATCCAGCCCCGCCAGGTATGGTTGCCGTTATAGTTGACCCCACGGTATACCCAGAGCCCCTGCTAACGATCGTCACCGAGGTAACCGAGCCGCCGCCCCCCACGACTATATTTGCCGTAGCACCAAAGCCACCGCCACCAGATAATGCAGTTGCATTGTATGTGCCTGGCGTATAGCTAGAGCCTCCGGTAATTGCCCCCAGCGTCTTTAGGCTACTAGAAACAACCGAAACGACCGTCGTATTGGCGGCAATATTATCCCCTGTAATCACCTGAAGCGGGTCTGCCAGCGCACTTGCGGAGTCTGCATTTAGCCAGACGCTACCGCTTATCGTCGTGAAGGTGTTTGTAAATACCTGCGTGCTAGGGATCGTGGTCGACTGCGCCATGATTGGGTAGGGGAAGACCATTGAGAAGTAGCCGGCGCTCCTGCCTGCCCCTAAAGCCTGCCCAGCGTCATACCATACCCCGGCTCGGACGTTATAGATAATCGCGTCGTTGCACTCGGTTGACGTACCGCGAGGATAGAACCACCAAATCTCTCCGTACCTCGGCACCTTGCAGGCCCAAACCTTCTGCCGCTGCGAGTAGTTAAGGTTGTCAAAGAAATAGTTCTGGTTAAAGTCGTTAGGGATCTCCTTCACCGTCCCGCCGTAGAGCATGAACCGGTCAACGCCGCACCAGAAATAGATCCCGTCGTACTCAATCACGGACTGGCTAGACATAATCGAAGTCTGCCCCGAGATCGTTTCATAGCGCCAATACTGAGCAGGAGTCCCCGTCCCGCCGATGTATGAGACCCGAATCAGGCTGTCAAGACTCCAGAACAGACCAGAAGGAGAGTTGCTACCGCCTCGAACCGCTAACCCAGCCACAATCTTACCGGTGGCGACGTTAACCTCGTTTGAGTCCAGCCCCACCCAATTCGCAGGGTTGCCGGCAGAGCAGTTCTTTAGGAATCCATTGTTACCAAAGACAAACAGGTAAGGGTGCAGGGAGACGACGCCACCAGATACATCCACGTTATTGTCAAAGGTGGCAGTGACGGTCCCCGATGGAATGACGTTGTTGAGGGTGATATTCGTGGTATTGACGCCAACAACTTTTGTATCAGCCGGGATTCCCGTCCCAGTTACCGTTTGACCGACGCCAATCAACGGGTTCGCCGCAGGAATTGTGGCAATTAGCGTGTTGTTCCCCGTAAGCGAGTTGGTAAACACCCCAACCTTAGACATCGTGGAGCCGTTGATGTCTCCAATAAGCACCGGCGTGTTAACCGAGTTATCAATCGCCGCAAGGTTTTTACCTGGATGAGCAACGATTGAGCCAACGCCGTTACCGCCGACGTCATAAAACCCGTCAAACTGCCAAAGATTGTTTGCGTTCGCCTCAAAGTTTGAGAGGGTAAAGTTCTGGATACCCTGACCGTTGCCGTTGTTGTCAATCACGAGCTCCTGCAGGCCGCCGCTGTAGCCCGAGAAAATCTGGTTGACGCCATTCGCAGCGTTAGTCCACATCCCTCGAGATGGACCCGTGAGCTGGTCAGAGAGCATCCGGTAGCCGCCGATCTTACGAGGCCTGCCACGCTGAAACCTTACCCAACGCCCGTCGTTATAGAAGTTCTTGTCAAACAGCGTACCGTCGCGTTGTACACCCGCCTGAGTATCTAGAGAAAAAACCTTCTTAGTCATCTCAGAATACCCCGCCAGATACCCCGCCCGTGAATGTGCCGGTTCCACTAATCGTCAGTCCGGTAGCGGTGAGGCCAAAACGCTTGACGCCGAGGATCGCCAGCCCAACCTCCCCGGTCCCGACGTAATACATTCCGGTCGAGGCCTCAGACAAGAAGGACAAAGAGGGAGACCCAACCGTTCCACTCACCAAGGACAAGGAAGACCCACCAACCGCGATCGTGGAGGCGTTAAACAGGTTCACCGAGTCACAGAGCAAGATCACCTGCTGACTACCCGGCACCGAGACAGTCGCAGCACCCGCAGCACCCGTCGTGAAGGTGATTGAACTGCTCGCCTGGTTAGTGATGTAGTAGACCTGAATCGTCTGCGGCACCACCACCGTCACAGGGCTCACAATCGTCCCGGTGTACTTCTGGATGACGTTGGCAGCCTCAGTAGCCGTCAGGGTATACGTCCCCGCAGATACGGCCTTCGTTAACTGAGTAAAGTTAAACTGGGTGCTTCTCCCCAGCCCAACGGTATAAAAAGCGGCCCCAGAGCAGCAAATCATGCACGAATCACTGGGAGCCAAAGAAATAGAAGCGGAGCCGTCAATCAACTGACCCGAGCTTGGTACGACGGCAAGATTTCCGCTGCCACCGTTACGCAACAAGATAAACCAGTCGTTGCCAAGCGTAACGGCAGAGGTAAGCGTCAGGGTATCCGAGCCGCCCGTCCAGACAAAGGTATCCGCCCTGTCCGCAGCAACCGCCGTATACGCATTAGAGAACGTGTTGACCTGGTGCGCGGTGTTGAGCGTCGTAGTAATCGCCCTTAATCCGTACCCAGCAAGCGTAGCCGCGTCAGCGTTAGAGGCACCCGCACCAAACGCAATCGAGCCCCACGTCCCGGCATCAGTAGCGTTTGTCGTGATGTAGATGTAACGAGCCTGACCAGCGGCGATCGTGGCAACCGCACCCCCAGCGTTGTCTAGGACGTTAAAGGAGTTGCTGCCGACGTTACGGATTAGGCTGTCTGAACCAACCGATGCCTGGGTAGCCGGTGGAAGCGTCAGATTAAGGCCCGCGGAAGACGCTGTAACGTCCATGATGCGAGCGACGACGTTGCCTGTAGCGTTACCATTAACAGGCCACGCAAGCGTCGTGTTGGCCGTTAGAGAGACGCTGCGATAGGAGACGTCGGTCGGCTGAATTACGTCGCCGGTGAAGGGGCTAATAAAGCTCATTATGAATCCCTCACTACTGTCTGACGGTCACCAATTCGCGCCACGTCCTCGGTCTTGAGTGTGGCAATAATCTTGTCGTACTGGGCCTGCCAAAGCGGGGTGCGCTCGTCGTTCTTAAGGAATGGCATGGCTTGCAAGAGGCTGCCGTACAACATCGCCTGCGGAGCGTACTGCGTGAACCAGTTCGTTTGGTTATTGATGTCAAGCGGCTGCGGTCTCTCGTAATACAGAACCTCGTAGTTATAGGCGAGGTCTGGTGTGGGAACCACAAACCAGTGCGTGTAGTCATAATCCGAGTAAAACACTGGGGTATCCGTCTGCAGCGGGTCAGGCCAGTAGTTGCGTAGATACTCGTACTTTCGCAGCAGGATCGGCTCCCGAACGCCGTTGCTGGTTAGGTTCATGGAGACGGTCTTGCGCCAGCGAGCGGGCTTTACGATCGTCGGCTCGTTGGGTGTCATCGTGCTGGTCGCCACCGTCAAGTTGCCCAAAAACTGCAACTCGGCCGCGATCACCTGCTCCGCCAGCATGATGATGGTCGGGATCTTCTCAATCGTGGCCGTGTCGGTGCGCTCTAGGTAGGTAGAGATGTCATCAACCAGGCTCGAGTAGGTCATTACCGCTGCCATGATCTTTCCTTACTTTGCGGCTACGCCCTTAGTCTTCTCAAACGACCTCATGCCACCAAACCCAAGCAACCCGGCCAGTAGCGTCATGAGCTGCTCAACCTCTAAGTTCGGTGGCGCGGCCAATCCCTTCGGTATCCAGTCTATTCCCTGCCCAAAGACCCAGCACCACTGCAGTAGCGGGTAGCCAATGAACTGATAAGCCAACCCCAGCACGCCAACCCAGCCAACAGCAGGACGCCATCCGCTTACAAATACGTTGGGGTTGTTCGCCTCAATCTTGTTAACTTCAACCTGAGCGAGGTCCGTCGCCTGCTCAATCCGCTTCTCTTCTAGGTCAAGCTCTCGGCCCTTTAGACCAATCTCAAGCCTTTCTTTGTCTGTCGTTACAAGGTCGCCCGCAACCTTGCCAACGCCCTCAATAATTGCGCCTATACCAAGCAAGTCCATTACTTTAGGCCCCTCAGCGTTCTGTTGATCCAGCCAAGCAAAAATTTAGACTGGGCCTTGTTCTTATTGCAGATGTCGGCGTAGCGGGCGATCTTGGCTAACGCATAGGCCTTCTTGAACGAGTCCGCCTCAACAGAATTAAACTTCTCAACCGTCTTCGGGCCAACAGCGCCATCAGGGGTCACGCCGACGATTAACTGCGCCAGCTTTACCGCGACGTTGATTCCGGTGTTGACGCCGAAGTTGAAGATTGACTCCGCAATAGGCTGGCTCGCAATCTCATCCCCTCGGATACGGTCCCAAAACTCAGCCTTATAAAACTTACGCACCATCTCAGTAAGGAGAGGGCCCTTTTCTTCGTGGTCAATAAGATTCCACCCCGGCCAGTGGGGGTATTTATTTCTAGCAATTCCAGCATAGGTCATCCCACCCGTGTCACCGGGAACAGCGTGGAGGACGTAGCCCCCCTCGTCAACGATCATCTTCTCAAATGCAGCGTCAAAGTCGGCCATGATCTAGCCTCCTCTTTACTTGTCCGCCTTGCTCTCAAGACGATCAAAAATTTGATGGCAGATGGACTTCAGTTCGTCAATATCTCGGCGGTAGTCCTCTTTAATGACATAGGTCTTGGGCATATTCCGAACGTCTTGATCTAACCGGTCAAGCGTCTTGGAGATATTGTTCAAGATCCAGCCACCAAAGAAGGCGACCAGGCCAACGAGAATGTTGAACCCCATCTGGATTTCATTCATGTCAGTCAAAGCCTCGGAGGGTTTTAGCTAGTCGTGCGCGCTGCCCAAGTTTACCAGAGGCGTGAGCGGCTTTATCTAGCTTCTTCATCGGGATCTTCTTACCCTCTTTGACACCGAGTTCCTCTCGCAGTGCGCCAGGCTTTTTAATAGCCTCCTGAATCCATTTCTTGCTCATGATGTGACTCCATTAGGGAATTGAGATAAGGTCATAACTAGTTGACGCTGCAGTTGAAGAAAGAGATAGCGCGGAGTCAATATAAGACGGCGAACCAAACGAAGGTGATGTAGTGGTGAACGTGTAGCTTACTGAGGAAAACGAGCCCGAATTAACAGCGTAAACAAGCGTGCCACCCCCCGCAGTATAGGTTCCGGTTAGAGTGCCGTCTTGAGGTACAGAAAACAAAATTGATATGGGAGATACGTTAAATGGTGTAGAGATTAGGACGCAAACAGAGTTATTCGTGTTGTTAACGGTAACCGCCGAGACTATGGTGAACAAAGAGGCGTCTATGGGGCTCATGACAAAATTTCTTTGCCAAGAGAGCGTTCCGCCGCTGCTTACTTTGAACAAAATTCCAGTTTTGGCGCTTGAGTTATATCCGCCAACGTAAATATTATTTGAACTATCAATGGCAAGGCAGGTTAATTGCGACGAACTCAAAGTGTTTGCCCATACAAATGCGCCAGTTGAAGCGTTTAGTTTGACGATAGAAGACGCGCCGACGGCATAAATAAATCCGTTTGACTCTACAACTTGGCTAACTTTGTTAAAGGTGCTATTTTTGAAGCTCCAAAGCACAGAAATATTTGAGTCGACCTTTGTAATGCTTGTGGCGATCCCGTTACTAAGGTCGCCTAGATACGCAGTGTCATTGCTGCCGCCGCCAATAAAAGTCAAAGACGTAGATGCGTTGCTGTAAAATTTCTTAGTTACTATTGAGTTTCCATAGTATTTGAACAACCCCGTGACGCCAGAAAGAACAATCCCGCCAAGATACAAACTTCCATTGTCGGATGTGACCATGCTGTTGAAAGCAAAATTTCCGGTGTTTGATACGTAACGGGAAGAAAAAATATTGCCGCTAGTATCTAACAAAGTGATTGAGGCTTTTAAGGTGACGGGTGCGCCCCCTCCCGAGTTGCCGGCAATTCCAATTAAATTTGAGTTTAAGAACTGCAGCCCGTTTACGTTTATAGAACTTCCAGATTGGTTAACTGATGTCTGCCAGGTCAGCGTGCCGGCCGGGGCGACTTTTAATATCAGGCCCACAGTGTTGCCGACATAAAGGTTGTTGGCGGCGTCGATTGTCATGAACCTTGTATACGCACCAATCTTCGCCATCCAGCCGCCGTTAGGTATGCTGGTTACTGTATAAAAGTCACCGAATCCTCGAGCAGAGGCGGCACCGAGCGTTGCAAGTGTTGGCATGATTAGGCGAACTTTGTTTGGGAAGCCAGCACCGTATACGAGGACAGACCGGTGCGGATGATGGTGTAGGTGTAGACGTCGACGCTGTTCGAATTGCCCGATGTGGGAGCAGTTCCACCCTGCCACCTCAGTGCAGCAGGAGCCACACCGTCAATCGTCACCGCTGACCCGCCAACCGTCAATGCGCTGTTATATGCAGTGGTTACCGCACCAATCTGGGCAAGAACAGCAACCGTTACCGACTGACCCTGACTCATGAAAGAACTCAGGGGGGTCCCGCTACTTGCACGGAAGTTAAGCGACCAAGGGCTGGTAGTCGCCGTGTTATAGAAGATCACCGACTGCGTGGAGACGTCAATGTTGAGTGCGCCAGATGCAGCGGAGCCGGTAACGGTGCAGGTCTCGAGGGCATTCTTCAACGCAAGAGAGGCCGAGCTACTTGACCCGGCAAATGTCTGAGTGGCCGTAAAAGTGCCTGCATTCGCAAACCTCGGGACGACTGTGGTGTCTATCGCCACGCTGCCGGTGTTTGTAATGTCAGTAAAGGACATCCCGGTTCCAGCAGAGACCGTCGTTACCGGATTGGCCCAAGCAAACGCGCTGCCGGTGTACTTGAGATAACTAGAGGCGGTTGGGGCGTCAATGAAGGTCGTCGTGCTAGCCGCGCTCTGGTAAGGGATCTTGTTGATTGCGCCGCCAGAGAGATTGGCAACAGAAGTAACCGCGCCCAAGGTTGTCCAGGCGGGAAGTTGCGCCGACGTTAATGCAAGCACTTGTCCAGAACTACCTGCAGAAAGGAATGCCGTGGTGCTTGAGGCTGATTGATACGGCAAGGAACCCGCAGCGCCACCCGTAATATTGGCAACGGATGATGGGAAATTTAACGTACCCCAGGCGGGGAGCTGGCTTGAGGTTAGCGTTAGAACCTGTCCGCTAGTCCCCGCCGCCAAGAAAGAGGTTGTGTTAACAGCAGACTGGTACGCAAGGGCCCCAGCCGTACCGCCAGCCAAGTTTGATGCTAGGGTTGACGTACCTGCAGGGGCCCATGTTGGAAGGCCGCCAGGAGACATCGTGAGGACGTTCCCGCTAGTCGACGAGGCCAAGAACGCAGTAGTGCCAGAGCCCGATTGATAGGGGATAGAGCCTGCCGCGCCGTTTGCCAAGTTGGTCGCGGTGCTGGCGGTCCCGGTAAGCGAGGCGGTGATGGTTCCGGCGGCAAAGTTACCCGACGCATCGCGCTTAACGATCGCCGAGGCCGTGTTTGAATTTGTCGGCGTAACCCAGGTCGGGGCCCCGGTACCGTTAGAACTCAATAGATCGCCCGCTGTGCCGGTTGCAGTAAAGGCGTAGGTCGTAGCCCCACCGTATGCAATACCGCCCTGTGTGAGCGTCTGGATGCCCGTCCCGCCCGTATTTACCGGGAGTGGGTTTGTCGCGGCTGCCTTTGTTGCGATCGTCTGCAGGTTGCCGGTGCTGTCCTTATAGAAAAGCTTCCCGTCTGCAGTGTTAATCGCAAGCTCACCCGCCGCCAGGTTTGAAGTTGATGGCGTGGCTCCGGTGTTGGCGCTGTAATAGAGCTGGATAGGGGTGAAGGTTGCCTGTGCCATGTTTACACCGCCGGCCAAATAATATTAAAGGGATCCGCCTGAGTTGTGATGTCTCGTAGAGCCTGGCGGTAGGTCGCCCACTTTGTTTTGTCAACCGGAGCGTCTGCTACCTGAGTCCAGTCGGCGTCCTTGAGCATCTGGTTGCGCTGGGTGTTCATTTTTTATTTCACTAACGACCAAGAAGTTGTTGCCTCGTCCCATTGATACCGCTGACCATCGTCAGGCATCGGCGTTGGTGCTTCCCACAGGCAATTTTCTTCGTTCAAAACCCACGATGGAAACGGCTGCGGAGGAATGAATGCATCACGTTGAGCGTCGTAGGTAAAACCAATAGCAGCGTAATGTTTACGGATTCTTCGGTTGTAACTGGTTTGTTTCCAGTGGGTGTACCCGCCAGACCAGTCTACAAGAAACTGAATCCCTTTTGCCTCAGATTCAACACCGTCTTGCAATAGCTCATTATTGTTAACGGCGAGAACTTCAAGCACAACATTGTTTTCATCAAGTTTTGCAAAGTAAGCCATTTAATTTCTCAGAATGTAATAGAGCCGGTGTCGGTAAACTTGTAGATTCGATACCCGCCGGTTACAGTAATAGTCGGGCTTCCGGTTGTTGCTGATGCTGCGCTGAAAGTGTCCGGGTAACGAATAATAACAACGCCTTTTCCTCCTGCCCCGCCAGAATATTTTGGGGTTGTCGCGCTTAGGTTCCCGCCGCCCCCGCCGCCCCCGCCAGTGTTTGCATCAGCGGATACAGCAGCAATATTTGGGGATCCCGAAGCGCCGCCTTTGCCAGCCGTTCCTGTAGCTCCTGTTCCACCATTTCCGGGAGTTGCTGTTGAATAACCGCCACCGCCACCGCCGTAAGCGTAATAAACAGAAGATCCGGTAATGCTACTCGTAGAACCGCTTCCCCCATTTCCAGATGCCGAAATTGTAGCCGCAGTTCCAATTCCTCCAGCGCCGCCACCTCCGCCAGAACCATTAGAAGTAGCTCCAGCCCCTCCGTCTGAACCTTGACCAGAAGTTCCAGTACCAGCGTTGCGAAAATTTACATCACTAGATTGCGCGCCGCCTGCTCCAGACCCACCGTTTTTATTGGTGTTAGCCCCAGTCCTCCAAGCAACTCCACCACCCCCACCAGTGGATTCAATTTTTGCACCACCACCAACAGCAGTTGTGTTCCATGATGAAACGCTACCAACAGAACCCTGTGCAGTGCTATCTGCTGATGCCGCACCACCAGCACCACCAGCGCCAACCGTAACCGTGTATGACGTTGCGGCTACAACAGAATAGGCCGAGCCTCCGACGTTGGTAAGCAATCCACCAGCGCCGCCGCCCCCCGCGCCACCGTTTGTATCAGATCCGCCGCCGCCACCACCGGCAACAACCAAATACTCAATTGAAGTTGGCCCAGCCGCAGAGGCTTGCAGTGTTAAAAAATTATTGAGGGCGGCAAACATTATGGCGTGTACCCTTGAGTAATGGAGCCATACCAGTTTGTACCATCAGCAATAAAAGACAGTATGTCCATTTTTCCTGCCGTTGCCGTAATTGTCGGAGCGCCAGCAGAACCCCATTTGACCCCAGTAAATGTTGCGCTACCGTTACCCGTAGATGCGGCTTGTTTAAGTAACAGAACGAATGACTTACCAGCGGTTGCAGTGGGCATTGTGAATGTACAAGCAGTTGAGGCTGTTAACGTAGCTGTTTGAACCGTGCCGCTAGTTAACGATATGGTGTTTGTAGTTGTTACCGTGCCGATAGCCACAACGCTTTCGGTGTAGTTCGTAACAGTCGGGTTTGTGAGCGTTGGCGTTGTTGAAAACACCAAATTGGTACTGGTCGTTCCAGTAGCGCCGGATGCCGTGTAGCCCGTAATGTTATTGAATGCGGTGATACCGGCAGCGCTTGCGTTAGTACCGCCGTTTGCAACAGGAAGAACCCCGGTAACGCCAGTCGTTAAAGGCAACCCGGTGGCGCTGGTTAGAGTGCCGCTAGAGGGGGTGCCAAGAGGGCCACCGCTATACAAAACCGTTCCAGAGGCATCAGGAAGGGTCAGTGTGCGACTGGCAGTAAGTGTTGTTGGGGTGAGTGTTACGCCATAGCTAGAGGTGCCGCCAGCTCGACCTTGCAGGATTACAGAGTCTTGCGTTGCCGCCGCTCTAGCCGTGGCAGTAGTAAACACCCCAGTCGTCGGAGTCGTATCGCCAACAGTACCGTTGATGTTGATTGATGCGGTGCCGGTGAGATTTGTAACGGTCCCGCTTGATGGAGTCCCAAGAGCCCCACCGTTAACAACTACCGATCCCGCTGTGCCTGTATTTGTACCCAGGGCAGCCGCAACCCCGGTTCCTAGGCCAGAAACACCCGTAGAGACAGGAAGTCCCGTCGCATTGGTTAACGTCCCAGAGCTTGGCGTTCCGAGCGCCCCACCATTAACAACGAACGCGCCAGCAGAACCAGTGTTCACACCAAGAGCGGTAACAACTCCAGTGCCAGTCGTAACCGTTGAAGGAGCCGCGCCAGCACCGCCACCAACAACCAGAGCATTAGATGCAAGCGCGCCAGAAGATGCCCAAGTGGTGCCCGACGAGAAATAAACTATGCCGCCGCTAGTCCCAGCAACAGTCAAATCAAACGAGCCAGTTGTTGTAACAGGAGAACCGGCAACAGAAACGATGCCCCCGGTAAATGTCTGACCAACGCTTGTAACGGTTCCAGTTCCGGTCGCCGTAACCCACGACAAATTATTTGAGGCATCCGTTGACAGAAGTTGACCGGCCGTTCCCCCAGCCGAGGGAAGGGTCCAGGTTACATTTGTCCCCACAACCGAAGGCGCCCTAAACGCCACCCAGTTGCTATTGTCAAGGTCGCCAAACCTAACCGATCCCTGTCCACCAACCTGAATGCTGCTGCCGTTCCAGGTCAAATTAGCAGAGCCGCCAAACGCACCGCTATTGTTAAATTGGATCTGAGTGTTTGACCCACCAGGAGACCCGCCCGTCGCATAGTTTGGAATGTTTAGCACGGTGCCGTTAAATGTAGCCGCGCCGCTCGTTCCGGTTGTAGTCAGTGAGAACGGAGACTGATAATCTGTATTCGCCGTCGCCGCACTAATTGATGTTCCGTTGCCCTTAAGAAGCCCTGTTATCGTAGTGGAAAGGGTAAGAGCAGGCGTTGTTGAGGCGGTCGCCACAGTGCCAGCAAACCCGTTCGCAGAGACGACAGAAACCGACGTCACAGTCCCAGCCGAACCCCAAGAGGCGCTCGTGCCGTTAGTGGTTAAAAACTTGCCGTTGTTTGAGGTTTGGGACGGCAGCAGGGCGTTGATAGCGTTGGCCGCGCTTGACTGACCGGTGCCACCCTGAGAAATCGCAACAGTCCCAGTAGTAACCTGGTTGCCGTTAATCGCAATCGCGGTGTTAATGGCCCCAGTAATCTGACCCTGAGCGTTTACGGCAATCTGAGGTACCTGAGTGGCAGAGCCGTAGGTCCCAGAGGTCACGCCTGTATTCGTAATGCTAAATTGATTTGTGCCGGATAGGCTTAGGCCGGTGCCGTTTGAGTAGACAGCAGACCCCGAGCCAAACTGAACAAAGACAAGGCTGGTAGTGCCAATCGTAATTGGCTGTAGAGCTGTCTGAACCCACGAAGTATTTGCATTCGTAGCGCCAGTCAGGATAAGGGTGAAGTCGCCAGAATCAACATTAAGGTAGGTCGTGCCAGGCGTGTTGTAGTCCGTCGCTCGAGTCAAAACGAACGGATTTAATACGTCGCCAGCCTGGGTAACCGTATAGATGCCGTTTTGCGCCTGATTAGACTGGTTCTTGACTAGCACGCGGTTGCCAGCAGCGACGTTAACCGAGTCAACTAAAAGCGCACCATTTGAGATAGCGGTCAGGGTTGCGCCGACTCCAGAAGATCCGTTGTTATATGTGCAATCCGGCAAAAAGTCGGCGGTCGCAAGGTTACAATTTTGGTGAAAAGACAGCCCGGATGAGACCGCATCAGCATAGGCCTTGTTAACAATATCGTTGTTGCTGGTCGGGGTTGCAACAATGGTTCCGGTGGGGGCGCTTATTGTTGAAAACCTACCCGCCGCAGGTGTCGTGGAGCCAATAGAGGTGTTGTCAATCGTGCCGCCAGAAAACGCCCCGCCAGTAATGGTTTTCCCTGTGAAGGTGAGGGAGTTTGGCAACGAAAGAACCGGAGTGATGCCGCCGGTCGAATTGATCTCGTTTGCGGTTCCAGTTACGCTGACAACCCCACCGCCACTCCCAGCAGCAGACCACTCAACATCCGTAGCGGTAGGGTTTACCCGCAGCACATACGATTCATTTCCTGCGTAACTTGGCAGCAGGTTTACTCGAGCGGTAGCCGCAGTAGTCCCGCCGGTGCCGCCACTCCCAACCGCAAGTGTCCCACCTAGTGTGATAGTCCCAGAGGTAGTAATCGGCCCGCCAGTCGTCGTCAAACCCGTAGTGCCACCAGAGACGTTGACAGATGTAACAGACCCGCTACCGCCACCGCCGCCACCGATAGCACCAGTAGTCGTGCGAACCGTCTGCCCGTTCTGGACGACAGGGACCAGCTCCGTGCCGGTTAGGGGTTGGGCCGCTGGAAGCTGGGTAATAGTTACATTTGCCATCTATATCTCGATACTATCCAGGTTGCCGTTATTCTCTGGCGTCTGAGTATTTTGCTCTGGCGACAATACAAAATTATTATCTCCGCCAGTCGTGAGGTTGTTATCCTCAACTGCAACACTCTCGTCAGGGCGCGGAAAGCGTATTGTAATCTTTTCTGTCTTGCGTGCAGCGAGTCGATACGGATCAAAGTTATCCGCGCAACCCTGATCGCAGACCTGCAGACCTGGAAAGTTTGGATCAGTTCGCATTGCCGCGTGCGGCCTCTTCATGCGGCACCGGTCACAGATTGCAATTGCTAAATCTGAGAGCCCCGTCGTATCAAGGAAAACAGGCATACATCACCTGTTATAGGGCGCAATATTCGGAGCAAAGTAAATTGGACCTCGACCACGCTCCTCCTGCTCTGCAAGGTTAAACGTAGACTGCGCCTGAGCCTCAAGATACTGAATACGAGCAGGCTCAACACCCGGCAACTCCATCGCCATCTGATGCGCCAGCATATTCACAATCGCCATATACCAGCGCTGGGGTATCTCTAGCTCATCCGTAAGCGCACCCACGTCCATAACCTGACGCGAGTACCAGACAACCATCTGCACAAACGCATCACTCGGTACCGGCCACAGGTTAATCTGCGAATACGGGATCGTGCGGTTTAGCCAATACTGAAACGGCTGGTTTGCAGTAAAGTTTTTGTTCGGCAGGTTCGTGTAGTCATCACGATTAAGGCTAGCCATCGTGATTTCTGTCGAGTTGTTGCCAAAATACAACTCCCTAACGGCTATCGTGCTTCCGTTAATGGCTCGCATCCGGTAATACTGGACGTTTTGACCCGTCTCAATGTCGTACCAGAGCCATTCTTTGTCAGCCCACGTCGTTTGCCCCGGGGAGTAGAGCGCATTCCATGTAATTCCGTCGGTGGAATACTCAAATACAACCGTGATGTTTCCAGAAACTCCCGGTAATACTCCGATTGACCCGACATAGACCGGGGAATTGTAATAAATTGATATGTTTCCATTCGGAGAAGTCTGTGTGCAAACAGTGTCGATGTTGCCGTCAAAGGCGTTTATTGCGATCCCAGAGCTTGAGGAGTAGGCTCCAGAGGGGCGGTTCATGCGCCGATACAAGACGTTTAGGGTATCGTTGAACCCCGCAGGCATATCATAGACCTGCTTGTCTGGAAGAAGGCCAAACACCTTCTTTTCAATCGCCCAGTAGTCAACTCCGGTGTTGATCAGGTGCGATAAGACGAAATACAGAGACTCACGGGCAGAGTTTACCTGCTCAACGGTTAACTCTTCCGCAAGTTTTCCTGCACGACGAGCGGCATGATCAATAACCTTCTGGACATTGATAACCGTCTGACCGACCGTTCCGCTGTACGCCATTTACCATTCCCAAAATTGTGGTAACCTACGGCTTTTAGTGCACCAAAACGGAAGCGTCATGTTGCCAAGCCAGTCTGAACTACGATCAATGCTTGAGTATGATCCCATTGCGGGTATTGTAACTTGGAAAGAAGGTCGATCAAACGTGCTCAAAGGGAGAATAGCAGGGTGTCTACATCCGTCTGGGTACAAAGTGATGAGCTTTAACTCTCAAACGCATAAGTTACACAGAATTATCTGGGTTTATATGTTTGGGCACATTCCAGAAGGCTTTTATCTTGACCACATCAACGGAAATAGAATTGACAATCGGCTTGAAAACCTGCGCCTTGTGACAGCAAACCAAAATCAACAAAACAGACCGGCCCCTAAAAACAGCTCTTCAGGCTACCGAGGGGTCACTTGGCACAAACAAGTAAACAAGTGGATGTCAAGAATTTGCCACAACAGGGAAAGAACAACAATCGGATTCTTTGATTCTGCCGAAGAGGCTTATGCAGCTTACAAAAAAGAAGCAAACAAATTATTTACACACCACGACCGACTACCATGACGGACAGCCCCAACGCTTCATCGAGGCCCTAGCACGACTACCCTTCTCACTCTTCTCAGCAACCGGACCCATGCGGGCGCAAAACGAATCACGCCTTGCCCCTCCGCCCGGCTGGGGAGGCTTCAGATCGCTTCCCGTCTCGCGGTTGTACTTAGCCCTACCCTTGGCCGTTAAACCCGCTCCTTGGCTTGCTGGGAGCTTTTCTCCGCGCCCTATAGCCAGGCTAGGTCCACCTTCCTTCATCTTCGCAGTCTTCGCAGATTCCTTGAACGCCTGCGCTTTTGGTGCACCTGGAGAGCCAGGTTTACGCATCTTCTCGCCGCTACCGTGAGCAATACGCTCCTGCTTTGCGTGAATATTCGCGTAGAGACCGCCCTCTTTAGCCGTAAACTCCTTGCCAACCTTCGTCGGGATGCCAACCTTCTTTGCAAACTTAGGGTTGTGCGCGACCGCCTGCATTAACCGCTCTTGGGCAGGAGACTTGGTGGGCATAATTAGTCCGCATTCTTAATGAGAATTAACTGGAAGAACCCGGCTGCTTCATTATTTGCCGCACCGCCAATTGCTTCGCCTTGAATGCGAGTCTTTTCAGCAATTGAAATGGGATAGGGAAATGGTTGGGTAGAGATGTTGTTATTGGTAACAATCAATGGGCCGGTGATGGCAATTCCATTTGTTCCAACAAAACGGGTTCTTGCAGTAATTAAACTGGTTCCAGTATCTTGAGCCAAGCCAATTCGAGCAATTACCAAGTATCCAGTATAGCCAGCAGGGATTGTGTATTGGCTCGAAGTTGCATTGTTATAACCAGAAGAAATCAAATTATAAATGGTTGCTGGAACGCCAGAAGTTACAGTGCCTGAGCCAATGTAAATAATTCCTGCGTTTGCAAGGCCCGTGCCCGCGGTTGTCACCAACATAGCGTTGACGCGCAAGAATGAGTTTGTGGTTGTGACAGCGGTTTGACCATTCATCGTCACCGTCTCACTGATAACCGCGTAGTTGGCATCCAACCCGGTAATCAATACAGTTCGTGCGCCAGTGCCTGCCGATGTGTCGCTGGCACTAGATGAACTCACAGTCATCTGCAAAGCGGAGGCTGGATATGATAAATCTCCAATAGGAGTAATCATTTCCCATGCAGTATCAACATCAGAGTTGTAGCCAGAAACAGTTACAACAGAATGCGCCTGTATTTGACCACGAGCAACCTGCAGCTCAAACGGCTCATACGCGCCCTGCCGGGTAGCAGAAGAATAAACGCCCATACCAATCTCCGTTAACGCTTAACGCGACCGCCTCGACGATAATCCGAATTTTCCACGCGAGGCACAGGAACAGGCAGAGGTCTCGCCCCCAAATCCTCAGAAGGAATAGGAATAGGTTGCGGGCGAGGCGGCCTTGTAGGAGCAGGAGTCTGGCTTACACGAATGTTAGGGTTTCTACCGCCATAAGAACCATCTTCATTAATGGTTCCCTGCCCCGTCGGCCCTGTCCATTGAATCTCTGCTCGTTGAGGGGGAACAGAGGCTGCCTTTTTAGGGGGGGCAGAAGACACTACAAAGGGCCCCAAATCTTTAGCCGCGGAGCTTCTTTTGGCGGCAGCTATAGATTCCCGAAGAACCTCGGTAGACCAAGATGCGCTCAGTTCGGCGCGGGCATTTTTTGACGCCACCCGGTTTGCTTCTTGCTGAGACCGCATTTGAGAGTGTTTTTGACTCGCCGCCAAAGAGGCCGAAAGCGCCGCCCTAGCGTGTCCCTCCGCGGTAGGTTGAACGGGAGGTTTAACGGCCGAACCACCAGTAGCCATCATCACCGCGCCACCCTTCTTATAGGTGCCAGCGAGGCTGTTGATAGAAACGGGACCGGCAGGCTTCTTCTTGCCCTGCTTCATCTGCTCCGGACCGCCGTCGTGCTGTACGCGGCCGCCCTCAGCAAACTTTTTTATGGCACCGCCTTTGCGGAAACCGCCCTGACCCTCAACAACGCCGCCAGTCTTAAAACCACCCGCGCCCTTCACAACGCCGCCAGTCTTGTAACCGCCAGCATTCTTCTCCTTGATCATGCCGGTGGGACCCTTCACGCGATCCGGTTTGGCCTCGTGCATTTTCGTTTTCTTAAACTGGCCCTCGTTGCCCTCAATCGTGGTCTTGGTCTCAAACCGCTCCATCTTTCCGGCCATGCCGCCAGACTTCAGCTTGAGTTTGGTACCCTTGCCGCCCTTGTGCTCTTGCGTATCGTGCTGCATAAAGGCCTTCTTGAGCATGGCCTTGTCCTGCGCCATGTCAGCCTTGCCGCCCTTCTTCATGCCCATCATCGCCGCAGCAGGCCCAATAGGAGCCGCCGGAGCAGCACCCATAGCCTTCATCGCACGACGACGAGCTGCAAGAGCAGGCATCTTCGGAGCCGCGCCAGCCATCACGCCACCCTTAGGAGCGCCGACCATTGCACCCATCGGAGCACCACCGCGGGCCATCTTCTTGACCGCGCCACCCTTCTTGAGCTTCAACTCTACGGTTGGCTCGGTGGTCTCCATCTTGATCATTGGCTTAAACTGACCCATGATTCTTTACTCCTTATGCCTGGGTGACGCCCAGAGCGCCGACACGGGTTGCATTGGGGCCGACCGCAATAGCCGGCAGCAGGATGCCCATCACGGTACGAACAATGCCGTCCGATGCTGTTGCGGGGGTGTAGGTGCCGCGAACGTCGCCAGTGGTTGCGGTGGCCGTAGCCGTATCCGCCGCGACGAACGTACCAGCATCCTGAGCCAGAGTGCTGTTGCTCTTAACGCTCGCCACATAAGCCACGTTAACCACGCGCACCGGGATACCAAGCACGTCGCTAGTGCCGATCACGACTGAGGTAGCGGAGCCAGCGATCGTTGCGCCAGAGACCTGATAGAAGGCCTTCTTGCCAGTCACCGCGGTACCTGCAACAGAAACCGTAATCGTCTCCGTCATCGGCTGGCCGTAGTAGTCATAACCGCTAACCGTAAACGCACGAGCCGTCGTCGAGCAGTTCACCTTCACCGCACGAGGCAGATCCAACTGAATGACCGTCGTGCCATCGTTGCGAACCACCGACTTTGCCGAGGTGCCCGCAGTCAACGTCACAGCACCAGAGCCGGCAGCCGTTTGAGACGCGGCGATGTTGTTGGTTACCGCAGCCTGTGGAATGACATCCCAGACATAGATACGGCCAAGAGGACCAACGCCCAGATCCATTTGGCTAGGATCATCAAACGGAATATTACCGTGCAGCGTTAATGCCGTCGTGTTGGCAATGTTGATCGCCTGGTTAAGGGTATAGGTGCCAGCGCCGCCGGTACCCGTGCCAAACGCTGTGATGTAGGTGCCGTCGGTCACGCTCGTGCCGTCAACGTACATCCCAAGCACAATAGGAGCACCAAAACCGATCGATGTGATGGTCAAGGTGGAGGAAGAGGAGCCACCCGTGCCGCCAATCGCGGTGGTGGTATATGGACGGTTACCGGTGCCCATAAAGGTTTGGGCCGGACCGAGAAACAAATCTTCGCTGAACTGCGGCATGGTCTTCTCCTTGAAAAGCTTGACCAGTAAATTCAAAGAGGGGGGTGATTAGCCCCCCGTGTCGTCAAACACCTGGAGTTCCGTACATCGCCCTTGGGTCCGTGAATCCGAGGTCGTAACGCTCAGTTGCCTTGTAGCGCATTGAGTCGGTTTCAAAGTCGCCTTCCATCGTCTTCTCAAGCTTGCGGCGCATCAGGAGCTTCATGCCCTCTGGAGCGTCGGTCTGAACCCACCATGCAGTGGCGGAGGTCAAACGCGAGAGAACAGCCGCGCCTTCGTCCAACAGCCCAATCGACTTGACCGGGTTGATGTCGTTGTTGGCGCTGCCCGAACGCAGAACAGACTTCAACAGAACCTCGGCCTGGAAGACGTTGCCGGGAGCCACAACCAACTGGCGTGGGACCAGACGAATCTTCTTACCGTTGTTGTCCACAGCCTGACGGATCTGGATCAACATCTGCTCAAGCGAGGTCTGCGACAGGTTTGCCGCGGTCGTCAACAGGTTGCTGAAGGTGCCGCTAACGAGCGGGTGCGAGTTGGAGTTAAGCGCAACACCGTCACCGCCAGGATAGCTGGAGTTAAACGCACGGTTAAGCACGTTTGCAGCCAGAGTCTCCTTCGTCTCAATCAAAGACTGAGCAAGGTGACGCGAGTAAACCTGGCCGATACGGATATGGTCGCCGTCCTCAACAAGCACCTTGGTCAGTGCAAACGCCAAGCCATAGACGTTGTACACATAGCGCTTGAGGAAGAGCACACCACCCTGCTGATACGAAACCGGGGTCCCGTCAGGCAGTTGTGGAGCCGCGCCGAAACCGTAAAGGACCGGTTCCTCGTGGTAGTTGCGGGGGATACCGGTCTGCTCACGGAAAACCCGCGACCATTCATCGGTACGTTGGTCATAGACTCCATCGAAGCACTCATTGAGAATTGGCTCAACGATGCTCCGAAAGTCAGTACTACGCATTGGAGCTGCCATGATTCAGTCCTCCTATTACAGCGCAGCCGGGTAGGCCGCAGTGGACGCCGCATTCGACGACACGTTAATCGAAGCGTACTGGTGCTTGGCGATCTGAACCCGCACAACCACATACGCATCACCCCATGCGTTGTCGGTGTAGGGAGCCAAATCAACAACACGCATCACGCCAGTTCCGGCAGCGCCAGCAGCGGTAGAAACGCCCAAGCCAGCCGTGGACAGTCCAGTGGTCGTGGAACCGCTAGAGACCGTAAAGCCCGTGCTAGCCGAGAAGTCGTACTCGTCGCCGATAGAGGCCTGAGTGATCGTTGCATCGGTCTGGATTTCGTAAACGATGTTGGGATCGCTATAGAAATAGGCGACACAGGATCCGGTTTGGTAGGCAGTGTTCGCCGGCCAGTAGTTGGAGACACGACGGCGGCCCGTTGTATCAGTCCACTCCACGCCAGAGAATGCGCCGAGAATTGCATCCGATGCAGCAGCCAGAACGATGTTACCGCTCGTGTTCTGCTTAACCGGAGCACCCTTGAGAATATCGGTGTTATAAGCCGAGGCAATACCGCCAGCAAGCGCTTGGGCACGATCCAGACCGGAAGGGTGGAACGCCGGACGCAGGCCGAACGGAGCACTATTTGCTGACATAGCATTACTCCTAAAAGTTATCCCGCAAATACGGGGGTTCTTACATTTCGGTCGAATTCGCCAAACCCTTCGCCCTCTACCCGACCCAGACTCTTGCCGGAACTGTCACGAGCACCCTGAAGATTTTCAACTTGGACGCGAATCTTATCCGCCTCGTCGTTTGGCATCTCATGGTGCATTTGCAACATAATGTCTTGATACAAGTCCATAGGGATTTTGTATAAAACCATTTCGTTGCAGGCAACGTGTCCGATTTGCTCGCCAGCCTTTACGCGGTAATTCTCAAACCCAGGTAACTCATCTGCCCTAACAGGAACGTACCCAAGACGAATCCGCTTATCAATACTGTCGTAAGAGTTAGTTGTCGATAGCCAGCAAAGATGCCATCCCGGAAGCTCAGGCACTTTTGGCAGCGCACTTTGTGTCCACTCATCGCTCCACATCTTCCGACGTTCTTGCGTTGAGACGAACTTCTCCTCTACAGGAGCCCTTGATGCGTCCTCGCTAGCACGAGTTTCGCGTCCGCCAAGAGATAACGGTTTCTTAATTCTAGCATCCATTTTTAGTCATTTTCCCGATTGTTTCGATTCCACTCTGCAAATCGCTTGATCATCTTTGACCGCATCTTGGGGTCGTCCCAAAATCCAGCCTCCTTCATAGCCCTAACGCGCTCAGGGCTAATGTAGAAAGAGTTACCGTCCTTCTCGGATGCGGTCTCCCTCTCTGAGCCCGTTACGACGCTCCTAGGCCTGCTCTGGCGACGCGGAATGCGCTCCTTCACGCGAGCATCCAATTCTTCCCAATACTCGGCAGAGGCAGGATCATAGTTTTCCTTTACCAATTGGGCGTCAATTACGCGGGCAATCTCACTATCCGAATCATTGCCGTTAGGGTCATACCACTTATTCTTTGACATCCATTGGTTTGCGTAATTGATAACCTTTGGATCTGCCTTCGGAGGTGCCTCAGCCTGCTCAATGGTGTTTTGCTTCTTCCAGCGCCAATACTCAAGCTTCTTCTCGGCGTCGGCCTGAACCTGCTGGGCGCTAACGAAGGTCTCCCCGTCAAGCTCACCCATCGCCTTCTTCATCTGATCCTGGGCCCACTTGTAGCGCTCCTCCTCGTCCTGGATCTTCTTCTCCATCGAAGAGACCTCGGACTGGACACCACGGCGCTCTACAGCGGTTAGGCGCTCGAGCAGCTCACGGTTCTGGCGCTGCAAAAGCTCAAGCTGCGTATCCTTCTCCTCGTTGATACGCTTATACCGCTCCTTCTTCTCCTTGCGGCGGTTGCGGTTCTGCTCCGCTAGTTCCGAAGACGGCTCTTCTTGAGGCTCACTCTCGTGGGGAATCTCAGCGACAACGGAGCCGTCGGTTTCCTCCACCACGTCAACAATGTCTTGAATTTCGTCCGTCATACAAACGCCTTCATATCAAGAGGGTTGCCGGTAACGATCGCAATAACCTCGTGATCGTTGAAAATGGCAAAAAGGGCCGGGTCTTCGCCGTCCTCGCCAGGCACAGGAATCTCCCATCGATCCCCGCCCCACTTAGGCACTCGGACAAAATCGCCCACGTTGCACCATGCGCCTTCCGGCCAAGGTTTCTGCGTGTCGCGGTGGCAGAAGGCTAGGGGGCCCAACGCGATGACCTTAGCCACCATGTTGTTCCACTTCTCCGTCTCCTTCGTCTCCTCTACGAGAATGATTCCCGCACCCGCCGTCTTACGCTTCGTCCGCCGCAGTTGGACCAGAATCCGTCCGCCAGCAGGTCGCGCCCCCGGTTCTACCGATGGGAAAGCCCATTCCAGATCGTTAGTTTGCATCTCCATCCTCAAGCAAGTTGTTAATAAAATCGAGCGCCATCTGCAGGCCAATGTTTTGCCCAACTAGACGCTGATACGCCTCCCAAGAATTCGCGCCCGCCAACATAGACTCGGACACGAATGTTTGCTGCTCATCAATCAAATCAATCAGATCAGAAACGAACTTCATTTCTTTTCCTTTGCCTGTTGCAGCCCACCCTTTGCCGGCTCTTTCTCGCCGCCCTTCATACTCTTGCCGTCAAGCTTCTCGCCCATCGCCATCCGCTTGTGCTGGGGCACGTTAACCCCACGCTGCTCCTGATCACTCGTTGCCATAGCCGTCTCCTTGTTGAACTAAACCACCCTTAGCCATCTCAATCGCAACCTTGTCCTGGTCAATCTTCAATGCCGCGGCATCCCGCTCCAATTTGGCCCCCTCAATCTGCTCCTTGAGGTCGTTATCAAGCTGCTTAGAGCCGTAGCGCAACTTCAACTCCTGCTGAGTCAGGTCATAGTCGGCCTGCATCTTCTGGGTCTTCATTGACGCCTCGGCCTGCATCTCTTGGGCCTTCAACTGCATCTCTTGCTGGTCTCTTTGTGCTCTGCGCTGCGTCTCCGCCATGCTCGTTTGCATCAACACCTGTGCATCAGGCGGCATTTCCGGTTTCTGCTTGTATTGCTCGGCCATCTGCATGAGTTTTTGTATCTCAGGCATGATCCCAGCGAGCGTTTCTTGCGTATCAAGCATGACGTGCTGAGAAACAGCCCCAAAAATCTTGTCCATCGGCCTAGGATTGTCCATGTTTTCGTAAATTTCCGGACTTTCTCCAGTTGTTTTCTCAACATAGCCGCTCATGCGATGTAAATACCACAAGACAATGTGCTCGCGCAAATGATCTATGACCTTTGGCAGGTAAATAGGCGCAATTAAGGGGTTTGAACCGTAAACAGGGTTCTTTGCAAAGTCCAAATGCACCTGAATATGCCCCAAATGGTCCTGCTCAGGGAACGCCTTAGCCATCTGATTGCTTGCCATCGCCACATTCTCATTGGCGGCATCCGTTAGCGTCGGCTCAGGGTTCTTAATCATCAACTCATTGATGCTAGGAACCTTGATCTGCTTCAAAAACCGCTCAATAACAGCCTGGCGATTGAACAAATCAGGCGCCTTCTCCATGATCGCCATCACAGCCTGCGTCTGGGCCATGCGCTGCGTCTCAGAGAAGATGTGCGGGTCACTCACCGGGACCACATCACTGACCTTTAGGAAGTCGTCACGGCTAATCTCAAGCCCCTCCACGACCTCATCACGCTGCATATCCTCCAGATACCAGCGATTGATACGCCCAAGCACCTTCAACAGCCGTTTCTGGCTAGCATGAAGACGAGCGTGAATAGATGAGAAGACCGCGGCACCCTGCTCAATCAAGGCCTGCGTCGTGCCAACCGGAGCCTGAGCGTTAACGTCGGCTATCTTCTCCTCGGCCGTCGTCACCACACCCTTAGCGGCGTTCGTTAACCATCCCAGCAACTCCATCAGCACCGGCGAGGGAGGGTTAAACGGCATCGGCATCGCAAGCTTCTTGATGTCGTCAATGCCAGGGGCCGCCTCAATCTCGGCAACCTGCGTCACCTCAACCTGCACAGACTGACCCGATAGCTTCGCGCCCTTAAGCTTTAGGAGCGTCGCAGCGTTGTTGATGTGGGCAGAGTCCAGCAGAGCCCTTAGAGAGCCTGTAAGGGCCGCGGAGAGGCCGCCAATGAGGTGTGGCAGACCGATCGCATACGCGCCACGCCAAGGAATGAACTTGTACTCGATGATCCAGTCAAGCTTGGTCATCGCCTCGTCGCCCTCCTCCCAGTTGCGGTACAGACCAATGACCTCGGTGTTGTACTCGTCAATCATGAGGATGTAGGGCGCAGACTCACCCTTTGTGTACTTGTCGTTCTTTAGCTCGAGCCAGGTATATATGTGGAATATACGGCGCATCCCGTCTTCATTCTCACCCTTGGATCGGCCCTCAATCTTGTCGGTAGCCTTCTGCGCCTTGGTCTCTTCCAGCTCGTGCGCGGAGGATAGCCAGCCGATGTCCTTGTACAACCCAGACGCAACCCGCCGCTCGAACTCATACTGCGTGATGTCCTGCACCTCGGTCACGCGCTGGGCGGTATAGAAGTTCACCGCGGCAAACGGCAGCAGCACATTGTCAATCGGGAGGAACTCGGCACAGGGACGCTTCTTGCGCTCGTCGTACCAGAGCTTCATGTACTGCGAGCCACCCAGAGGAAGCTGCGTCATCATCTGCTCTTGCTCGTCGCGGAACTCCTCAATCTGGTCAGTAAGCTGCCAGTTCATGAAGTCACGCTTGCGATCGGCGGCCGCAGTCTTGTCGTCGTCAACCTCGCCGATGATGTTGGTGCGAACCGGACCGTCAGGCGGGAATAGCTCCTTAACGGCTCGAGCGGCAAAGTCAATGCAGGCCTCGGCCATGATCGGGTGGACTACCTTGCTGGCCCCGCTGAAGTTAGCGCCACCAGGAGCATCGTTACCCAGACCAGTACGGCGGATCCCCTCCTCATACTGCTCGTCACGCTTTTGCCGCGCCCGCTTGTCCTTCTCAACAAGCTCGACATACCTTAGCGCTAGCCCGCCGAGGTCATCATCCATCTCAACGTCGAAGTCGTCGGCGAGGTTGGAATAGAAGTCCTCGTTCTCCATCGGGCCCTCAGTCGTCTGCTTGACGATAGCGCCGCCGTCAGGAAGCTCCTCAATGTCGGTATCGTCATCAGAGAAGAGGTCATCAGCGAGCGGCTCAGGCTCCTCCTGCTGCTGGCCCTCAATGAAGCGGTTGAACTCCGGATCGACGGGGAACTGGGTTGCCATATTGCTTCTCACTCAGTAATTAGGGATAGAGCGCCTTCGGATTCTTTCTTGACCAAACCACCGCGCTTCTTTCCAGTGAATCGCTTCATCATTTCATAGTATTGACCCAGTTCATCCTGTAACTGTCGGTCGACGACTTGATGAGGGAATACCTTTTGAATGGTGCCGGTAAAGTCTGCTGGTCTCTGAGTTGATGCTATGTGCTGGGCCGAGTCAGGATGAGACAAGACAAATGGAGTCAGATATCTTTGCCTACCAACCTCGCCGCCCGAAGGAATTTCATGAGAGTATGTTTGATGAAGCCCCATTGAAGTCAGCGGGGCTCCGGGCTTTAATCGGCCCATTGTGTGCCCTGTGATATTGATTTCCATGTTCCTCAGGTCTGGTTCTGTGATGGCCCATTGAATATCCTGCCCCTTCGGCATATTAAGCAAATCAGTTATTTTTGGAACCTTGGCTCTGCTGTTAAACCACTTTCGCATTTCTGGGTTTTGACGCATTGCCTCATATGCCGCCTCTGGGTTTGCAATACCAGGCCATTCGGGAAAAGCAAAAACCTCTGCCTTACCTGTCTTTTTGTTTTTCTTGATAAACCCGTCAGATATGATTTTGTCAAACTCATTGATCTGATCAACGGTCATTTTAGAAAGGTCAATAGACTTTAAGTTTGCGTCTGCAAAGTGCATTGCAAAGTCATTTGATGTCGGCCCCATCGCTAGGTGGCTGCCCCATATGTTCTCCGGATCAAATAGTGTGGCTATCCTTCCAACTTTATTTTGTACGTTAGTAGCCGGAATTGCCCCTGAAGACCAAAATGGCCTAACCTCCTCAGGCAGTTGCAGATGCCCTAAAGCAAACCTTGACCCGCCTTCTTGGTTTGAGTCAATGTTTTTGATGTCTCCTACCGATCTCAATATTGCATTGGAAACGGTTTGATCGCCTGGGAATCCAACGATAACATCCCCAAGCTTTGGTTCAATGACTTTTGGCTCTGGTATTGACGGGTCACGATCAAGCGTATATGGCAGAGCCTCAAGACGTTTGCTTTCTTTTTTGGATCGTCCGGCTAGGTTGGTTGTTGAGTTGGGCGGGGTAACGTGAACGCCAAGCTGCTGATCAGAAACCCGCCTAGCAAGCTCTTCAATCTGAGCCTTGGTCTTTGGTTTGGCCCTGGGCAACATTAACGGCAATGCCTTATCTGGAACTGATCTGGCCGCCATCCCTAATGCGCCAGCGGGGATTTCCCCAAACGCCATCCCGCCGCCGGAAATAGTTGCGGCCATGTTCGCCACATCCTCGGGTGAATACTCTCCACCCTGCGCCGCGTAGCCAGGCAGGGAGAACGCCTTGGCCGCGTCATATACGAACTGAGGCGCGACCCAATCTGACCAGTCAACCTTGCTACCCTTCGTCAGGGCCCCACGCGGATAGGGCAGCAAACCCAAGCGCTCCACTTCAGGATCAAACCCAAACCGATTGGCTACGGCTACATCAAGGCCAGAGAGGTCCTTGCGATCACCACCCTTCTTTCGGTTGCGAACCTGTTGCAGCTCCTCATCAAGCATCTTCTGGTCAATCGACGGGCCACTCCTTGCCTGACCGCCATCAGCCATATGGGGCTCCGCGGCCTTTTCTTTAGCCTTATCTTTCTTAGGCTTCTTTTCTGTCTTTTCTTTTGCCATCAAATCAGGAGCCGCTACGCCGAACGCTGCTGCAGTTGCCGCGTCTCTACGCCAAGGATCAAAGGCCGCCTCACGAGACCGTATTAACTCGGGATCCCATATAATTGCGCCGTCATTTAGGAATACGCCCCCAACTCCCTTATCCCTAGCGTGTTCAACAACCGCCTCTGCAATCTCTGGGGCGTCCCACATCCCGCCAGAGTTCACAATGTCAGTTGGATTGGCTTCTCTTGCCAAGTTAGCCGCCGTTGTTTGATATGGTTCGTTAAGCCCTCTTCTTTTAATTAAACGAACAATGTCTTTTTGAATGTCTTTAACCGGGACTTCGGCTCTTCCTAACCATTGGCCTTTGCCAAATGTACGCAATCTATCCAATGCCTCGTCTGGATCCCCATTGTGTTCCGCAAACATTGCGTAATTAACATCATTAAATGGTTCACTTGGATTTCTACTTCTTCTAGCGTAATCAAACCCCATTGCTTGGGCGCGTTCGATTGGCGTGTTATCTGCCGGAAGCCCTAACCCACCCTGCGACGGTGGTAACGCTGCACGGAACTGGGCAAGCCTCAGAGCCTCATCCTGTGGGGCCGCCTTGATTGCCTTGGCAAGACCGGGAGCAACCTTCATGGCCCCTACAGCACCCGGTAACACGCCAAGGACCGCAGAGCCATAGTTGCGGAGGGCGTCACCATACCGGCCAGACTCCAGATCATAGGCGGCCTGGTTAACGTCGCGAGCACCCTCCTCAACCCCCTTAGCAGAGCCTAGGAACGGCACGAAGTCGACTGCGCCCATACCTCCAGGGATACCACTCTGGGGGCCGCCAAAGGCCGTCATAGAGAGCCTGCGTGCCCGCTCTGGGGTGGTGATCTGGCGTAGCTGCTCCTCAAGGAAAGCCTGCGCCTTCTCCGCGGTGGTAAGGTTCCTCTTCTCCGCCTTTTCCTCTGGCGGTCTCATCAGGTTGGCGATCGTCCTGTCCGCGTAACCAAACCTGTCCATGCTGCGATCGCTCATAGGTCACCTAAATCGCGTAGGGGTTAACGCGCTTCTTGCCTGCGCTGGAATCGGCGTAGTCGTCGTCGTCGTAAGGATCTCGAGGTGGCGGATCAATATCAATCCAGCCAGAGTCACGCAGGAACCTAAGCCCTTGCGATGTACAGTCAACGAAATCGTCGTGGGTCGTGTCAGGGAACGAGCAGAGCTGGCTAACCATACCCTCTGCCCAGTCCCTCACGAATCCCGGCCTGGTGCTGCTCTCCGGTATCCATACCCTGCCGCGGGCGATGATGTTGGATACGATGTTCAGGCGCTGCATCTTATCCGCTCCGCCGGGGTTGTACGAACGCACGGGGAGATGGGCCCTTTGTAGGTCTTGGATGAGGCTAATCCCGGCTGACTTATCTTCAACCAGGATGAGATCAACACGTTTGCGATCCTTGCCTTCACCGTAAACATTCTCGAACTCCTCAACTACCTTAGGGCGCAGGTCTGGGTATTGTAATCGGTCTTGCCAGCAATCAATTACCATTACCGCCATCGGACTATCGAGCGGCTTGAATACGCCAAAGGTAATGCAGGCAGTCGGATCGTTATGCGTCTTCTCTGTGTAGGCGCAATCATAACTCTGAATAATGTACTCAAACCGCGGGAATGGCTTATCAACAGGCCACAGCTTAAACATATCCCGCTTAACAATCCCAGACTCCTCGGGATCAATAATCTCGGCGTAAATCTCCTGCCTTCCTAACTTCGTGCCCTCGTATTGCAGGATCTGCTTCTGGAAGTTCTGGCTCAGGTTGGATAGGTTGGTGTAGGTGGAGGCGGTCGTAACCACCACATCCTCACCATCCCTGCCGATGAGGTCGATGATCAGATCCTTAGGCCTCGGCGTGGTGGTGCAGATCATGATCGTGCGCTTACCCAGACGCAACCCGAACTGGATCTGGTCCCACGCCTCTTGCAGGTAGTCCCAAGCCGCTAACTCATCGGCCCAGGCAAAATGGAACTGAGGGCCTCGGAAGCGCTCCGGCTCGCTTGCTGGGATACCCTTGATGAGGCTGCCATTCTTTAGGCGCAGCTCGTGCAGGCTCTTGTTGTAGTCCTCAATCAGCGCAGGCGGTATTACATTGAGCAGCCCGCTATCACCCTCAAAGCAGGTACCGCGAACGTCAGAGGAGGTTGGGGCGGCTACTAACGCTCGAGTCCCTGGGTTGGACCATGTAAGCCACCCTATCTGCTCCGCGGCTAATCTCGTCTTGCCCGCTCCCCGGCCCGCGCAGAGTAACCAGGTACTCCACCATTCACCGGGCGGCATTATCTGATGCTTGTGTGCCTGCGTTAGCCACTTAGCACGCCACTCAAACGCAGCCCTATCAACCTCAGGAAGGGCGGCGAACTGCTTCGCTAAATCCGGATCCTTAAGTGCCGCAATAAGGGCAGCATCACTCATTTGTCTCTATCTGGCGCTTCGCTTCAAGGTTGGTGATGATGGCATTAAAGATCGAGGTGTCTACCTTAACAGGGCCACCATTCTCCCCGGTAACCTCAACGTGGTTCTTCTCACGCCAGCCACCCTGAGTCTTTAGCCAGAAGATCATCGCAGCAGTATTACCATTCTTAGCCTGCTGATACAAAGTCTCTCCAATAGCAGCGTTAGCGTCAATCCTACCGTCATCTAACTCCTGCCTATATCTACGCGTAAGGGTGTCACTAGATATGCCAAGCTTCGCGGCAATATCCTCAAACCTAACACCTGCAGCAGCAAGCTTCCTTACCTTTTCCTTACTCTCATCCGTAATTTTGTGCATATTTTATGCCTCCGCAAAGTGCTGGGTGCTCTTTGTTTTTGATCAAAAAAAACACGCTATATATCTATCTATCAATCTATTCTATTCTTATCTTAGGCAATGCAAGTCCTTACCGTATCAATATAGAGACACGGGACCGCTTTGCACTGCTTCTTAGGCAACGCTTTTCCCAGACTTATTTCAACCACCCGGCTCTAGGATTCGCCCACCGCCCCCGCTCTGGCTCGCTCGTGTAACGGGGTTTGCAAGCTCCCACCACCGACGTACCGCATGGGAGCGAGATCAGATTATGACACAAAAAAAAGAGCCGGGTCTCCCCAGCTCCTTCCCCTCACGCTGCAGGCCACAGCATCTCGTAGTCTACCGTGGCGCCCCTTCGTAACAGCTCCCACTCGGTGATCAGGCGGTTACCTGGGAAGCTGTAGTACCCCTTGAAGTTGCTCGGGTAGAAGATTGCCCTTCCGAGCTTGTAGACCTGCGTGCGTACTCTGATTGCGTTCACCATTCCTCCGTTATTGCGTTGATTGCTGCGACTACCTCTCTTGCCTGCTGAGGCGAGAGCCTAATCCGTGCGCTGCCGCCGAAGATGTGGATCGACAAGCGAACCTTATCATCCTCCTTGCTGACGAACACACAATCAAAGTCTTCGTTTGCGATGCGAATCTGGTCTTCCATTTCTCTGTCCTCTGGTTTGCGATCGGTAGTGACCGCAGACAGATACTCCCACAAAGGACGGCGCTTGTGTGAACTTTTTTGAACTTTTTTTACTAGGGGAAACCCTTAGTCCCAACATACGCCAGGTAGAGCTTCTCGTAGTCCTCGTGGGGCAGCTCTACCGTCTTGCTGATCAGGTTGCACCCTTCGCACTTGATACGGCGGGCTGCCCAGTTAAAGCTCAGTGTCGGCTCGTAATACTGCCTGGTGTCGATCGTGCGCGTCTTGAGGTTGCAACTAGGGCAGTTCATCTCGGCTCCATCCCGATCGGGAAGTTTGTGATGCTGGCGCTACTTCCAGGTGCGGAAATGTTCTGATCGGGAAACCTCACTTCATCTCCTCGATCAGCCGGTTGACGTACCAGGCACACTTACGCAGATCCTCCACCGCATCCCCCTTCAGGCCGGCCCTAGAGAGATATTTAAGGGCGTTGAGGCGAAGGTATCCCCTGAACTCCTCTGGGCTCGCCTTGGCCCGCATATAGTCGATAGTCTCGATCCCTCCCGCGGTGTAGTGGGGAGGGTTGTTAATGAGGTCGGCCATGTTGTGAAAGCAGACTAAGCTGCACCGGTTGGTTGTTGATTCGATCTTGAAACTTCACTGCGTTTCTCCAGTCGTTGCCGTTGCGCCCTTCCATCCTTGCCGCGAAGGACCAAGCCATTGAGTCTGCCGAATAAAGGTTGTCTCGTACGTCGGCCCACGCAAGAGCTGTCGTTTTGACGCCAAATCCATGTAGGCGCAAGTCTGGTCTAACCCCCTTGATCGCGTGCAGCACCTCAACAATCGCGCTTGGGCTGGCGTTTCGTTTGCACACACTTCCAACCCCAACATACGCGCCCTCGCTAAGACGATCGCCATACATCTTCAAATGCTCTATGTAGTCTTGCGGTGCGTATCCCTGCAGCACCGGCATGATGTAGACGCCCGTGTCTTCCGCGATCAACTGGTCGTACCGCTCAATCGTCAGGGTCTGGTGTATCTCAACTGAGAGGCCCGTCTTGGCGATCATCCAAGCCTCGCACATATAGTCTTGAGCCACTGCCGCAACCAAGTTTCCGTTCGTCTTCCAGCGCTTAATCTGCTTGGCGTACTCGCTAACGGGCTCCGGATAACCGCCGTACTTGTTGATCGTCGTAAACGCGCCGCTATCCATAATCCACTCTTTGACCGGGAACCCAGACTTTCGTTTCTTTAAGACATTTACCGAAATAAACGCCCGATCAACCTTGTCGGCGGTGTGCGGGTGAAATATTCCGGTGTAAAACTTCATCGCACTGAAAATTTACCTTACCCATTGTCCTGGTCACGCAATCTTCTCCCTGATCCCGCTTGGTACCCTGCGCTTATAGCAGGCCTCGCACTTCCACCTGAACCCGTTGCCCTTAAGCGTGGGGACCTTGTATAGCGCCGGGTGGACCCTGCACTGCTGACAGTTCTTGTTTATCAAAATGGTGCCGGCTCAAAATTAGTGAAGTCGAACTTCGGTTTACGTTTAGGTCTGCTCACGATGTGCGGGTAGGGCGGCTTGACCCAGACCCACCGGACAACCTTGCCTTCATCGTCAAGAATGCCGTATCTAATCACTGCCCGTCACCCAGTAAAAAATAAACCATGTCAGCAGAGCTGCTCGCCATGCAATGCAGCAGTACGGTAAAAAATTCATCGTTGGGAAATCCGGCGTATTCATTGAACATTACCGTTCTTCTCCTTGAGCTTGGCTTCAACCGCAGAACACAAGCCTTCCCAACTGTGTTGCTCTGCCGCCAATTCTTGTCTGTCCTCATCCGTCAGCCCGACCCACTGGCGCTGTGGACAGCAATGACCGCACCGGGGGCAGTCAATTACATAGGGGGTGACTTCGGGGGTGACTTCGGGGGTCTTTGGTTGTGCCAGTCTATAGAACAAAGCGTCTATGGTTTGTTGATAAATTTCAGCGTGGCTTTTAGGCGTTAGATGCCTGTTATCTCTGACTCCATCTCTGGGATATACGTTATTGCACAGAACACTTAGCGCCTGTTGCATTAGTTCGCGGTCAGTCATTTCTTCCCCCTTCTTCTGATGGCGTTGGCGAGCGCGTAGCCTTGGTCATCCCATGCGCCGCAATAGTTTTCTACTACCTTGGCGCAGGCCTCGCGCTCCCGCTCCGCAACTTGCCACTCTAATTCTTGCAGCAGGTCTTCAACGGTGTCGCCATGCCCTGTCGCATAGCCGCGTTCCATCATCCATCGGGCAACCTCCTCCCGCTCATGCGCGGCAACAAGGGCGGCGAATTGCTCTAACGAAGCAATGGTTTTTGTTGATTCTTCAAGCCTTTCCAACCATGATTGCCATAAATTTGCCTCCCGCGCCATGCGGATGATGTCTTCTCTACCCACTGTTCTTCTCCTTGACCCTTGCTTCGATGGCCCGGAAGTGGTCGTCGCTGATCGCGTGGAGCCCGTTTCGACGTAACTCAGCCATATCCTCATCCGTTAGGCCAATCCAGCCGACGTCCTCGAGGTAGTTGTCACGCTTCCACCCCATCGCATCCGCGTACCCGGCCTTGTACGCCTGCTTGAGGACCTCTGGCGTATCGACGTAGCACTCAGGCTGCTCTGAAAAAATTTCTGAGTATGTAGGCATATTCCGGCTCCCCTTTGTACGGACTCGCACCCTTGTAAACCTTCTCACGGTTTGGCAGGCTATACATCCAGCACTTCTTGCGAAACCCCTCGTGCCACTCCTGCCGCCGATTGATCTTGCCGGCCTGCGCCATCACAGACAGACGCGAGTTAAGCGTCGAGCGCAACATATCCGGTATCCGCATCTCGGTTACGAACATCTCGCCCTTGTCGTCAAGGTAGTCCGTAATAATCTGCTCATATTGCATGGGCGTCCTCAATCAGCCTAGCAAAGTCCACCACCTCCTCGACCTCACCGCAGACGTAGTGGCCGCCAATCTCGCTACGCTCCACTAGCCCGGCGTCCATCGCAAGCTTGATGATTCCACGCTGCCCGAGACGCAGGTTTGGCTTGGTGTCCTCATAACAATGCACGGCGGAGTCCCATGCGGCGCACCAGGCCTTGTATAGAGCCTCCTCAAGGGGGTGATAACTGCCGTCGTTTTTCATGATCTGATCCCGCCACTTCTTCCATTCAATGTCACGCATCATGTCACGATTATCCTTTCACCGATTCCGTTTTTCCGGGCCCCAGACTCCCACCCAATCGTCCAGTCCCAAGAGTCGTCAGGCATACGACGCCCCTCAATAAACTGGATCCGGCATGGAAACTTGTGGGATTGATTGACAAAGCCATAGTTGCTATAGACCTTGATTCGCTTGTTCTTGGACGACATAAACTGCATCGCCTCAACAAGCTCCTCCTCGCCTACCGACCTAGCTGAGGAGTTGCCCCGTTTGCCAAAATGGTTTCTCAAATCTAGTAACTTCATTGCTCTCAACGTAAATACGCGAACAATGAAATAATAATTGGGAAACCAGGTCTTCGACAACCTCACGATCTGGCTCAGAGAAAGCACAGACCTCCTGTAACTTCCTGGCAAGTAATCCAACCTCTACAATGCTCTCTGCGACGTTAATCATCTCGTCACCCAAAATAAGAAATGAAAAAGGGCCCCACTTGCGAACAGGGCCCCCGCTAGAAAAATCACCGGCTGGTGACCTTGATCGAGAACACCGCGGTCGTCTTCGTAAACTCAGCGATCTTGCTCTCGCTGATGCCGCAGGACTTGACCAGAGCCTTCCAGTCAACGGTAGACCGGTTTGCTTCAGAGTGGGTCGCCTTAAACAGCGCACCCTCAAACACCTTCGAGCCGCCAGGCATCGTTGCCGAGTCCTTAAGCTGATCCTTGATGGCGTCAGCCTGGGCGGTGAGGGTTGCGATCTGAGCGAGGAGGCTGCCGAGGGTGTCTACTGCGTTGATTTCGGTGGTGTTCATGGTGGTTCTCCGGTTGCGATGTGAGAATCCTACCGAAGAACTTCCCTCTTGTGTGAACTTTTTTCAACTTTCTTCACTAGGGGAAACCCTAGTAGGATCTTCCTGTCGAAGATGATCCAGCAGCGGCAGCAGCACCGACTCCTGCTCCGGCCTCAGATCCATGTAGTCCTGTATCTCGAGCAGCATGATCGCCACCCCAGCATCAAACCCCTTCGTCCATTCGTTCTTCACCACGCTTACGCTCCTTGATTTTGACCTTGAGCATTCCGCCCAGGTGCTCTGCCCAATAAATCCTTAGATCCTGAATCTGCGAGTCGTCCCGGTACACTCCGGCCGTCGCAAGAGCATCTAACGTCGCCTTGCAGAGATTGTCAAGATCCCTTTTGCGACGGTCAGGGCGCCATGCCTCGATCTCCACCACAAGAGGGCACTCCAGGCTCGTGTTAGGGGCCTGCATCGATACCTGCAGCGCTACAGCCTCCCGGTAGAGCCTCCCGCCTTCGGAGATCACCATCCGGTTGCGCCATTTTTTCCAGTAATTGTTGACCGAGGGCGGCCAAGGTAGTGTGAGTTCAATCATATTTAATGAGGGTCATCTCTGCGTTGTCACAAAACGACTGGCTGTCGCGGTGATACCACAACTGATACCACTCCTCGCAGTCTCCGTTGCGCTGCTTCTCGCACATCAGCATCAGGTCGTACTCATACGGGGTGTAGCTGCCGCCCGCCTTTACCGCCATCTCCTTCTTTTTGTTACGCCAAATTAGAAAGACGTTATCAACCTGATCGGTGATCGCCCCCGAGCCCTTGAGGTCAAACTTGTTGGGCTGCATCTCCTCACTCGCGAGCTTGCGGATGTGATGCACGAGGTGGACGTGGACGTTGTGGTCTCGAGCCAGCGCCGTCAGCTCGTTAATAAAACCCTTCTGCGCGTTGTAGTCGTCCTCGCCGTGCACACACTTCATCAAGCTGTCGATGAAAACGTGGCGAATTCCCAACTCCATCGCACAGTAGCGGGCCATCGCAATCACCGTTCTGGCGTCGGTGGTGCCCTGCTGGTCGTAGAGCCACAGTTTGCTAGCCGAGAACGTGTCAAAGGCCATCACGGTGCTCGTAAGGCGCTCCTGAGGGTACATTAGCCCCTCCGTATTCTCCCCGCTGAACTGTCGCAGCATCCGGGATAGGGTACGGGTCGGCTTCATCTCGAATGACGCTATGCAGACCTTCTCGCCCTGCTGCACGAGGCTAAGAGCAACCTGACCCGTTAGCAGGGACTTGCCGCCACCGTTAGACCCGGCGTATACGGTTACCTCACCCAGCCGATACTCAAAGTCACCGTGCGTCTTTTGCCACGGCATCTGCAGCGGTTTGGGTGGCGCTGGCTGGTTGCGGCTGTCGAGTATGTCAAGGAGATAGGCGCTGGCCTCCCTGACCTTGAGTTTAATTTCGCTTAACTTTTCGTATCTGTCGACATCAATCTCCTCCTTCCTTAATCGTCTGTTTTCGTCAAGGGCCCGTGCTCGAGCCTCAATACCGTCAAGCGAATTTGAGAGCTTCATCAATCCTCTCGTAGGCAAGCCAGGCGCGGTTTAGGTCGTCCTGGGAGATAGATTTTCCATTCGCGACATCAGAGGCCAGCATCATGACAACGCACGCCTCGAAGTGAATGATCTTCAGTAGGTCCTTGGAGAAGAACTTAGGTTTCGGCTTACCCGTCTCCACGCGCTCCGGAAAGAGTTCAGAAATCTCCAGGCCGATCGCAGAACATATTTCATAGGCAGAGCACCCCGCAAAACAGTGGAGGAGAACAACCCCGTCACGCTCCGCGATGGCAAGCGATGGGGATTTGTCTTGGTGAGCCGGGCACTTCGCGGTCCAGGAGCCGTTCCTGCCGCTTACCCGGTCTAGGCGAGAGAGCACATTATCAATCATTTTCCACGCCTCACTGGTGTTACGTTGGCGTCCGCCTCCCACCGCGCTTGGTTGAGGTAGGTCGTTGGTGCCGGGATGTAGCCCTCGAGCCACGACTGCGACGCCTTCTGCCGCTCGACGTGGGCGATGATTGTATCGGCGTACGGGTCAAGCTTGTAACGAGCCCATGCCCTTAGAGCGCCGGTCTTGTCGTACTTGCGCTTTCCTGGCGGCCACGCATTCCAAAATTCCATAAAACGATCAGCGTTAGCGGCCATATTGTTTTTTTCTTCTCTGTTCTTATCTTCTCTTCTCTCTTCTGCATTACGTTCGCTATGCGTCCGCATCCAGCGTTGCTCGGCGGCGGTTCTTGCCTTCTGCGCCTTGTCCTCGAAGTTGGCGATGTCCTCTTCGGCCTGAGGGTAGACCCAGCCCTCGTCGGTGCGTTTGAAGAACTCTTGTAGGACGTCGCTCACCACGTCGTACCGCTCAAACTGAATCCTCTTGGCGGTCCAGGTTGGGTCTAGTGGTAATGGGTGCCTGAGGGTGTAGTAAAGGTCAATGATGCGACGCAGCGCTAGGTCCTCGCCGTCAGATAGATGCCGGGTCATCGCTGCATACTCGGTCATCCGCCACTTGTACCAGTTCATCGGTTTTCCTCCTTGGTGCGGCAGGTTGTCGTTTTTCTAGCACGGCGTCAAGGGGGGTGTTGACATTTTTTTTTAGCAGTGTAGAGTCCGCCTTGCCCGATCCGCGGCACATTTAATCAAGGAAAATCATGATCCTAAGCAAGCAATCCGAGAGCACTTACAAGCCAGTACCGAGCGGAACCTACCTCGCGCGATGCTACCGATTCGTCGACATGGGAACGCAAACCAACACCTACGACGGCGAGGTTAGCAAGCGCCACATCGTCCTGATCCAGTGGGAGGTCCATGGCGATGACGCAGACGGCAACCCCCTGACGATCGGCAAGGGCGAGCCGATGAGCATTAGCCAGACCTACACCGCCTCCATGAACGAAAACGCCACGCTGCGTAAGACCCTGCGTGCATGGCGCGGCCGTGACTTTACGCCGGAGGAGGAGAAGGGATTCAAGATGCAGAACATTCTCGGGCAGTGGTGTATGTTGACCGTGGAGGAGAAGATCGGCGCAACGGGGCGCTCCTACTCTAAGGTGAGCAGCGTTAGCCCGGTCCACGCCACGCTTAAGAAGAATCTCCCGACGCCGTACAACGAGGTTGACTACTGGAGCCTTGACGATCGGAACATGACCGTCTTTGAGAAGCTTAACGACCGCCTCAAGGAGAAGATCATGGCCTGCCCCGAGTGGAACCAGAAGAAGGTTCCGGTGAACTTCTCGGCGGCGGTGGTTGAAGACGACGACATCCCGTTCTGATCATGGCAAGCGCAATTTTATTCGGAATGGGCCTGGCCTGCGCGTTGGCTGGCGAGACGATCGTCGCCGTCGTGCTGCTGGGGTGTTGTGGACTGGTAGCGGTTATATCCAACCGCATGGAGGATCGCAATGGAATTCACTGACGAGCTGCGGGCGGCGATGATGGAGATTGAGTCCGCCAAGTACGACGAGCCTAAACCCTCAAACAACCTATTTTTTGAGAAGGTGATCAAGGACGTGGGCCTGACCGGGATGGCGAAACAGGTGATGCTGCAGAGCACGCCGTGGGCAATCGACATCACGATTAGGCGTCCTCCGATCTCTGCATTCGCCGATCACAAGGTGCTGAACTCAATTGAGCGCAAGCTCTCTGAGGCGTGGGGCGTTGAGGTGTTCTTGATCTCGAGGGCAAAATGAGTCACAAAATTGCGATGATTGAGGCTCGAGAGGGCAAGTTCTTTTATCCGGCTCAGGATACCTACATCGGCAAGTGTCTTGAGCAGTACGGCGAGTGGGAGCAGAAGCTAGTTGACTTCTCCCGCTCTGCCGTGCCGGAGGGCGGCGTCATTGTGGAGGTCGGCTCGAATATCGGCAGCCACACCGTGCCGCTTGCTCACCACATCGGTCCTGAAGGTGTTCTGTATGCGTTTGAGCCGCAGCGTTTGATCTTTCAGATGCTGTGCGCCAACTTGATCTGCAACGAGGTCTATAACGTAAACGCTGTCCACGCCGCGGTGGGTGACCAGGTTTCGACGATCGTAGTGCCTGAGATTGAGATCGGAAGCGAATACAACTTTGGCGGGGTGACGGTTGGCGGCCTTGAGGGAGAGAGGGTTCCGGTCGTAAAGATCGACGACCTAAACCTTGAGAGGTGCGATTACATTAAGGTGGACGCGGAGGGGTTTGAACCGCAGACGATGCTCGGTGCTTATGAAACAATTAAGCGTCACAAGCCGGTCATCTATATGGAGTACAACCCTCATGTTCAGAAGACGATTAACTTTTATATTCGGCAGTTTATGTCGGACTACAAGGTCTGGTCGTTTAATGAACCGATTTTCAAGAAGACTAATTTCTTTGAAAATCAAGAAGACCTGTTTGATAATATTTACTCTATGGGTATCGTCGCCTCGGTTAACGATATTCCTGGCGTAACCGACGAACTTGAATCAATAACCGTTTAGGAGTTTTCTATGTCAGCACTGAAAGAAGAGTGGTCCTTCCGCATCATCGCAGCCGGAGAGGAGATCCAGCCCGAAGAGCAGCCCGAGCAGGGTTATGCGGACGGCGAAGAGGATGACGTGGCCTGTGCAACCTGCGCCTACTGGTATCAGGATGAAGAGGCAAGCGGGGAGTGCCGCCGTTACCCGCCAACGATCATGAACGTCGTCTCCGAGGAAGATGGATCGATACTGCCAACGTCATTGTTCCCGCGTACAGAAAACACCTCGTACTGCGGCGAGTTTGAAATGGCGGAGTAGCAATGCAAAAGCACTCCGACCAACAGATTGAGGCTGCAATCCGGAGTGCTGGCTCAGTAGCCGCAGCGTCTCGGGTACTGGGCGTCAATGAAAGATCATTACGTCGTCGTATAAACACGGCAAAGATCCCTCCTCCATTACGAGCGCCCCACATCGTCAAGGCGGAGCACCGGCTAGGGATCACCACCGGAACCGTCATCGTATTCTCTGATGCCCACTTCTGGCCTGGCATCCGCTCCACCGCATTTAAGGGGCTGCTGTGGGCGATCAAGGAACTCAAACCCTACGCCGTCATCAACAACGGGGACGCCTTTGACGGGGCCTCAATCAGCCGCTATCCGCGTATCGGGTGGACGCATAGGCCTTCGCTTAAGGAAGAGCTAAACGCTTGCCAGGCCTCGTTAGAGGAGATTGAGACGGCAGCGAAAGAGGCCCGCCACAATGTGCAGTTGGTCTGGCCGTTGGGTAACCACGACGCCAGGTTTGAGAATCGTCTGGCTCAGGCAGCTCACGAGTTTGAGAACATCGCCGGGTTCTCGTTGAAGGATCACTTTCCCGCCTGGCACCCCTGCTGGAGTTGCTGGCCGACGAATGATGTGATCGTGAAGCATCGGTATAAGGGCGGCATCCACGCCACTCACGCCAACACGGTAGCCGCTGGAGTCTCGATCGTCACCGGGCACCTGCACTCGCTCAAGGTCACGCCGTATGCGGATCTGCGTGGTAACAGGTACGGCGTGGACACCGGCACGCTTGCTGAGGTGGACGGCCCTCAGTTTATTGACTACCTGGAGATGAACCCGACCAACTGGCGATCGGGTTTTGCCGTTTTGACGTTTGAGGATTCTGAGCTACTGTGGCCGGAGATTGTTCACCGCTGGGACGACGATCACGTTGAGTTTCGGGGCCAATTGATTAACGTGGGGGATCTATGAACTCGTTTATGGCACGGCAGATTGAGATTGCCGAGCGGCTGTTTGAGATGATGAAGCGGGACCACGATGAGCGTACCCGCAAGGGCGACCTCTGGATGGAGATTAACTACAGCCTGATTCAGAAGCTAAGTGACCGCGAGCAGGAGATTGCGCGATTGAAGAAAGAACAGAATGCGTAAATTCCCGCTGTGTTTTGAGAGCCGTGAGCAGTACGCTGAGTGGCTAGAGATGGCCCGAGTCTCTCACCCAGCGGCGGGGCACGGTTTCTGCAACGACTGCAAGGCCGAGTTCAAAGAGAAGATGCTGGCCGAGCGGCGCTGTGAATTCCCCGAGGTGAGGTTCAAGGTGACCTCAGAGGGGGCGGTTGAAGGTTTCCGATCGCCGAAGGAGCTGGCCGCCCTGCGTGACGAAGGGTTTGGTAAATACTACAGGACACTCAATGATTATTTCTAAGTTTGAGCAGAGCGGCGGGCACTGGTATACCCGCGATGGTGATCCTGCTTATACCCAAACAGGTCTAAACGGGAGGGATCGCCCGACCACGATGAGGGACGCCAGAAAGAAGGACCTCGTACCCTCCGTCACCACCGTCACCGGCGTCACCGCAAAGCCCGGACTCAATATCTGGATGCAGCGTCAGGTATTGTTGTCTGCGCTTACGGTGACCCGCAATGAGGGTGAGGACGACGACAGCTACATCTCCCGCATCATTAAGGACAGCCAGGAGTCGTCGCGCTCTGCCTCGGCGGAGGGGACCCGTATCCATAACGCGATCGAGCACTTCTACGAACAGACCAGTTACCCGGACGCTTACGCCGAGCACGTTACCGGGGCCACTGACGTCATCAAGATGGCATACGGCGAGCGCACCTGGATCCCTGAGCGGTCCTTCGCGCATGAGATGGGGTTTGGTGGCCGCGTTGACCTGCACACAGATGGCATCGTGCTGGACGTCAAGACTAAGGACTTTGAATCCGAGTCCGAGATCGTTAACTACGACGAGAACATGATGCAGTTGGCCGCCTATCGTGTCGGGCTGGGTATGCCTAAGGCGGTCTGCGCTAACGTGTTTGTATCCCGTTCTAGGCCGGGTCTAGCCTGCATCCAAGAGTGGACCGAGGATGACATGGAGAAGGGGTGGCGTATGTTCTGCCACCTCCTCTCCTTCTGGCAATTGAAGAACGACCATCAGTAGAAGATACGGTCGACGCCCTTACCCATCTCCTCTGCCCACTCGTCGATGTCAAGGTCGCCACATTCAAAGCGTGCGGTGACCAGCTCGTCGTAAACCCAGTCGTAGCTGTCTGAGTACATAAAGCCGTTTGGGTCCTCAACGAGCACGGAGAAGTCTGGGAAGACCCAGTACTTGTGGCCGGCCTTCTTGCCGATGTTGAGCTCAAGGTACTCCTCGGCACGGTGGTCTGCGATGGCCTTGGCGATCTTGCCGTGATCGAAGTCGTATGCGTTGCTGAGTCGTTT
>Ga0114958_10000173_pt1 | contig 54866 bp, 47 predicted proteins | sample C_130208_EF_Meta_FD_89577 | JGI IMG/M metagenome (GOLD analysis project Ga0114958, IMG submission 89577) | Freshwater microbial communities from Lake Croche, Canada to study carbon cycling - C_130208_EF_MetaG | ecosystem: Environmental > Aquatic > Freshwater > Lake | place: Lake Croche, Canada... | reverse complement strand
CATCTCCACTTTTTAGTGGTATTTTTTATGGCATAGGTTTAGTCCTAATGATGAATCGTAGTTCTTTACGACAAGCTTATAAAATTAATCCACATATAGGGGCAGTAGGAATTACTTTTTATATTTTTACTTTATTTTATTTCTTTATTTTCAATAGTGATCCTCCAACTTTTACACAAGAATTACTGAATCTAAGTATTTCAACGGCCTATTTGCTTTTATTATTGCGAGTAAGTAATGAAAATCAGTTGTATTTAGTTTTTATCATTTTTTTTGCAACATTTTTAATCAATTTACTACTGATTTATTCCATTAGCACTAACCCTTATTTTTCTATGGGCGTTAGAGCTACGGTTCAATTTAATGGCAAAGGAAAATCAGAATATAGTGGCAATCCCTATGTTTACAGTAAAAATGGTCTTTTAGGTTTTGTGATATCTTTATTAATGATTCAATTTAAGCCTATTCTAGTTAAAACTTATTCATTTATATTTAGAATTTTACTTCACATTAATCTATGGTTAAGTTTAATTGTTATCATTTTGACACAAACTCGCGCTACATTTCTTGCTCTAGCTATTATCTTAGTACTTTACTTTGTTTTTGTATTAAAATCGGTTAGTGAATTTTTTAAACCGACAAAATCTGCTTGGACTTTTTACGGATTAATTTTTCTTGGGTTTAATTATATTAATAACAAATTTCATTTATTAGATATTATTTCAGGTTATTATAGTGCCTATGCAACTCAAATTGAACGGGCCTTATTAACGGGTAGTAGTTTAGGAAAGGTTTCTGACAAAGATGCCTCTGCGATGAGCCGCGTCCAAAATATTCAATATTTTTTCTCAGAATGGAATCTTAACTCATATAACTTTATTTTTGGTTACGGTTACAGGTTTAAATATATGGATGTGCCAGTTCTTGAAGCTTTTTTAAGTTTTGGAATAGTAGGCTTAATTATATTTTTATTGTTACAAGTTTCCATCCTATTCCATGCTATAAAAGCTTTAAAATCTGGGTCTATCTTTCAAATTTTTTTAGGTCTTATATATTTTCATACATTTATCTCCATATTTACGGCAGGCAGACCCACTGATTTCCCCTATTGGATAAGTTATTTTATCTTTATTAGGTTTTTAGGAATTACAAATGAAAAATCATTACCTAATTTTTAATATTTGAATTTTATAATGGAATCTAATTCAATAGGAATTTTAATAATTTCATTTAATGAAGATATTCATTTAGAAAGATGTATTGAGAATGCTAAAAAATTAAGTTTAAATATTTTCGTTGTCGATTCTTTTTCCACGGACAAAACAATCCAAATTCTACAGGAAAAACATGTCAAATTCATGCAACACCCTTTCTCTACCCATGCTAAACAAATAAATTTTGGAATTCATCATTTTCCATATCCTGTAGAGTGGTTAGTGCGATTGGATTGTGATGAATTTTTGTCTGACGAATTAATTCGAGAGATCAAAAGCTCGATACAAAGTGAAATCTCCACATATAATGGTTTTTTTGTTCAAAGAAAAGTCAATTTCTTAGAAGGAATTTTACATTATGGCATGATTAATCCAATCTGGTTATTACGCGTTTGGAAGAAATCAGATGGGAAATGCAATGATTTGTGGATGGATGAAAAAATTGAACTTAATAGTCCCCATACTACTCATTTAAAAGGAATTTTGTACGATCATAATTTACAAGATATTACCTGGTGGACTCAAAAACATAACCAATACGCCGTTCGAGAAGCCTATGAGATTCTACGTCAAAAATATGGTTTGAATAATCCTGAAGAAACAAATACGATGGATAGGAAAATCGTTAAAATCAAAAAACTTTACAACCATTTGCCAATTTTTGTAAGACCATTTTTACTTTTTATTTACGCTTATTTTATAAAATTAGGTTTTTTAGATGGTAGGCGAGGTTTGATATGGAATTTTTTACAAGTATTTTGGTATCGGTTTTTAGTAGATGTTAAAGTTTTAGAAATAGAAATTCAGCATCAATTTGATTCAGATAAAATTATGAACACCTTAAATAATCGTTTTGAAAACTGATTTTTCAACATTTAAACATGAAGTTTTTTCCGGTATTGATCGGAAAATAAGTTATTTGTTGTGGCTTTTTGTTTCAAATGCATTCTTTTTGACAAATATCCCCTATCCTAATACTTGGAAGGTACTTTTGCTTCGTTTATTTGGGGCTAAAATTGGCCAAAAGGCGGTAATTAAACCTTGGGTGAAAATCAAATTTCCTTGGAATTTAAAATTAGGTGATCATGTTTGGCTAGGCGAAGAAGTTTGGATTGATAATATTTCAATGGTCATGATTGATTCTCATGTATGTATTTCACAGGGCGCCTTGTTGATAACTGGAAATCATGAATACACGAAATCCCATTTTCCTTTAATTTCAAAACCCATTATCATTGAAGATGGTGTTTGGGTATGTGCAAAAGCTATCGTAACAGGTGGTGTAACATTAAAAAGTCATTCTGTGCTTTCTTTAGCATGTATTGCAACAAAGGATTTAGATTCCTATTATATTTACGGTAACTTCCCTTTAGAAAAATTAAAACCAAGAATCATTTCTTAATATGAATGAAATATCTCAATTGTTTGCCATTAAGGAATTTCAAATTTTGGTTTCATTTTTCACTTCGATATTTGTGGCGATAACAGCTATCCCCGTTATCATTAATATATCCAAATTAAAGGATTTAATGGCCGAAATAGAAGTTCGAAGTTCGCATGAAGAATTAACGCCAACCTTGGGCGGTGTGGCTATTTTTGCAGCTACGTTAATTGCTTATTTTATATGGGATAATCCGAACGAAGGACATGAAATTCATTTAACTGTTGCAGCCTTAATTATTTTATTTTTTCTTGGCATCAAAGATGATATATTAATATTAGCCCCTAACAAAAAATTATATATTCAAATTGCAGCATCTTTATTATTAATTTCCTGTGGTGATTTACGCATAGCAAATTTATATGGCTTATTGGGAATTCACGACATTAATTATATATCGAGTATTATTTTTACTACGTTTATATTCATTTCCTTGACAAATGCTATTAATTTAATTGATGGTATAGATGGTTTAGCTGGTTCAGTGGGTCTTTTGTCGAGTTTAATTTTCAGTTTTTTGTTTTTTAATTTGGGCCTTTTTGCGATGGCTACCTTGTCTATTTCATTAGCTGGTGCACTTTTAGGATTTTTGAAATTCAATTATTCAGAGAAAAATAAAATATTCATGGGTGATACAGGTTCCCTAATTGTTGGATTTTTATTATCTTTTTTTTCTGTAAAATTTATAGCCTTTAACAGTGATTTTATTTATAATCCAAATCTGGGTAATGACTCACCGATTCTAGTAATTTTAATTTTAATTATACCTCTATTTGATACATTACGTGTTTTTATTTTACGGCTTATTGAGGGGAATTCACCATTCAAGGGAGACCGAAAACATATGCACCATATATTAATTGATCTTCAATTAAGTCATGGTAAAGCGACCTTTTCTCTAATTTTTTCCAATATTTTTTTAGTTTCTGTTTTTTTTCTATTCCGTTATCAATTTTCAATTAACTTTTTATTATTAATTCTATTTTTATGTTTTCTAGTATATTGCTTTATTGCCTATTTTTTATCCCAAAAGATAGATTATCAAAAAATAGATCGAATTCAATATACTAAAATTGATAAATTAAAAAGATTACTTTTAGTAGATGAAAAGAAGGAGAGTACTAGGATAAAGGATTCTGAAGTAGAATAGCTAATTTTTGAAACTCGATCGTATAATCGTATTTTAGTTTATCTATGGCATTATAAGACGATAAATTATTCATTACCTCCTTAAGGCCAATTGATATAGCTTCCGGATTTAATTCCTTGACTATTTTCCCATCTTTTTCATGGACCAAAAGGGTAGAACCACCCGAATCAGTGGCTACGACAGGCATTCCCAAGGCCTGTGCTTCCATGATGACTAAGCCCATGGACTCTTCTCGGGAAGTTGAAAGAAAGATATCTCCTTGTTTCAAATAGGTCAAATATTCTTCCAAGTTTTTCGTCTCTATAAATGAAACTGATTTAATTTTTTCATTTTTAAATCGAATTATTTCACTAAAAGCATTGTTATTCTTTTTACCTAACCAAATAAATTCAACAAATGGGGAACGTAAAATATCTGCAACTTCAATAAATAAATCAGTTCCTTTGCGATAACAGACAGTTCCAGATCCAATAATTTTAATTATTTTATTAGATTTAGTTGTCTTATTTTTCCTGTGCGATTTCCATTCAGAATATTTTATGCTAGAATTAATGACAGTAATAGGTTTTTGGAAGAAGGGAGCAAATATATCCTTAACTAAGCTCGAACACGCGACCAAATGATCACATTTTTGAAGCATTGTATTAAAATCATTTATTTGTACTGATTCAAAATTGTACAATAATTCATGAACATGAACGATCGTTTGAACATGAAATTGATCTCTGTAGCTCAGTAAATGTATTTGACTTATTGTATTGAAATACCATAGATTGGCATTAAAACTGTCTTGAATCTTTTTTATCTGTTTTCCTATGACATCTGTACCAGTATGAAATAAAAGTTTATCTAAAACTGAAAATCGTTGATTCAAATAAAAGACAGGTATATTTTTATCGATTAAATCCACTAATTCCCCTTTACCTTCACAGATAACTATTCCAATTTCAATTTTCCCTTGCCGATGTAAATCTTGAATAAATTCATAGATAAGGGTTTCTGAGCCAGTTCGACTAAATGAATTTACAAAAAAGAGAACTTTCGTGAGTATCAATGAGATGAAATTAGACCGGCCAATAGATAAATAAGGTAAAGAAATTTAAAATTACTAATTTTGAGCTAGTAAAGAAAACTTCGTACACATGGATTTGAATTCCCTTCGCGGCAAAATAGACACAATTGATGATGCAATTTTAGCATTATTAATTGAACGTATGAATATAGTAGATGAAATTGGAGCCCTGAAAAGGAATCAAAATACGGTTATATATCATCCAGATCGAGAAAAAGAGATTATTGATCGACTTGCCTCTGCCCATACTGGTAAATTAACAAGGAATGCCATAGAAGCTATTTACTTAGAGATATTCGGCGTTTCCAGAAATTTAGAATTGCCTGAATTAATTTCTTATTTAGGCCCTGAAGGAAGTTTTACACATCAAGCTGCAGAAAGTCGTTTCGGGGCCATTGCCGAATACATATCCTTACCTAATATAAAATCAGTATTTGAATCTGTGGAAACAGGAAGGGCAAAATATGGAGTAGTACCCATTGAGAATAACCAAGAAGGTATGGTTAAAGAAACGATGGACTATTTAAATTCCACAAATCTGTATATCATTTCAGAAATTATCATTCCGGTCAATTTTTGCATAGCAACCAAAGAAAATAACCTGAGTCAAGTTAAAAGAATCTATTCCAAAGATATTGCCTTTAACCAATGCAAGGGTTTTCTAACTGATTATTTTGGCCAAAAAGAAGCTGATTTTTTCGTTGAAATTGATTCTACGTCCAAAGCTGCCAAATTAGCGAGTCAAGAAACTAATGCTGCGGCTTTATGTTCGCATATCGCCGCTAAAATATATAATTTACCTATTTTATTCGATAATATTCAGGACAATGATTCCAATCAAACTCGGTTCTACATCCTATCTAAGAATAAGAATCTCAAATTAACGGCGAAAGATAAAACAACCATCGCCGTTAAATTACGTAATGACGATAAGCCAGGTGCACTCGTTTTGTTACTTAAGAAATTCGAGCAACATAATATTAATTTATTGAAAATTGAATCAAGGCCTCAGAAAGATACCAATGAGTTTAAATTTTGGTTTTTTATTGATATCGAGGGTAATATATTAGATGAATCGATTGCGAGTATTTTAGAAGCACAAGAAGAAGAAATAAAATTCTTAGGAAGCTACATGAACCTTTGCTAAATCGATTTTAATTTGATCTTTCAATTGATCAATGGACTCGAATTTAACCTCATTTCTGATTTTTCGACCTGGATATATCGTGATTTGAGCCCCATAGATATCGCGATCAAAAGCTAATATGTGGGTCTCAATTTTAATCAAATTACTGTCTTCAATCGTAGGTCGAAATCCAATATTTGTTATCGCATTAAATGTTTCGTCTCCCATTGTAATAATGGATTCATAAACGCCGGATGTAGGTAGCAATTTAGATGAATGGCTCAATTGTAAATTGGCCGTTGGAAATCCTATTGTTCTTCCCAGTTTATTTCCCTCTATAACAGTACCCGAAATTTCATAGGGATACCCTAAATATTGATTGGCTAATGGGATATCATCATTTAGAATTGTTTTTTTTATGAACGAGGAACTAACCGTTTCTTCGTGTAGTATGGCTGCACTTACCTCAAAAGTTGCTAATTGATTAGCATACTTTTCCTCAATAAAATGGATTGTACCTTGTCTGTTTTTACCAAAATGATTATCATATCCTAAAACAATGGCTTGACAATGCAATTGACCTATTAAGATATCGTTGACAAATTTGTCGGCTGACATGTTCGCCATTAATTCATCAAATGGCAATAAAAATAGGTAATTCACGCCTAATTGATTCATTAAATATTCTTTTTCACTCGATATTGTGAGTAGCTTTTCTGAATGATTAGGAAGAAAAAAATCATTAGGGTGGTTGCTAAAGGAAATAATAACCGATGGGATATTATTTTGTTTCGCTAGGTCAATAGTTTGGCGAATAACTAATTTGTGGCCTATATGTACACCATCAAACATGCCAATAGATACGACACAAGTTTTATTTGAATCCCATTGACTAAATGTATTATAAAGTTTCATATAGATTTGGATCAAATGAGGCAATGGATTGAGCATTTTCTAATGAATATTCACCTATAGCCGTACGAATTAATTTCTTCAAATAGGCTCCTGATTGAAGTCTGGTGCCAAAATCACGCACAATACTTCGAATATAAGTACCTTTTGAACAAGTTATTTTAAAATCAATTTCAGGAAAATTATCTGGATTTACTTCAAACGAATAAATAGAAACTTCACGCAATTTAATTGCTAAATCTCCTGCTTGCACGCCATTTCTAGCATGCGTATATAATCGTTTACCATCTAATTTAATTGCAGAATAAATAGGAGGGGCCTGCTCGGAAATACCTAAAAATGAATTTGCGATCGGTATAATTTGATTTACATCAATTTTATCAACTGCATATTCATGATCAAATTCAGTTTCTAAATCGATTGACGGAGTTGTTTTTCCTAATACAAAAGTACCAGTATAGGTTTTTGGAAGACTTTGGAAATAATCAATTTTTTTAGTGTATTTACCGACACAGATAATCAATAAACCTGTAGCCAGTGGATCTAACGTGCCCGCATGACCGATTTTTTTGAATTTACCCACATATTTCATTTTTTTCACTACGTCAAACGATGTCCATGTAGAAGGCTTGTCCATTAAGTAAAACTGATCGATAATAGGTTCTATTTCCACACTAATAAAAGACATAAGAGTAAACCCGCCACGATTCGATAATAACCAAAATAGGTAAATCCGAATTTATTGACTAGACCGACCATCCATTTGATACTAAGCATCGCTACTAAAAAACTAACCACAAATCCCAAATATAGAATTCCCGATTTGCTGCCCACCATAAAGTCAAATATGTGTTCTTTGTAATCTAACATTTTTTTAGCACTAGCCCCAAGAATCGTAGGAATACCTAATAAAAACGAATATTCTACAGCCGATGTACGACTTAAACCAACCAAACGACCTCCGATAATGGTGGCGCCGGATCTTGAGACACCTGGGATCATCGCAAGGCATTGGTAAAGCCCAATTTTAAAGGCTTGTGGGTAATTGATGTTATCAAGAGATACATCCTTTTTGCGTGTCGGTAACCAAGAGTCTATTTTAACTAAAATCAGCCCTCCTAAAATCCAAGAACATGCAATGAACCAATAACCGTGAAATAATGCTTCAAGAAAATCATCTAATAAAATCCCAAATACAACAGCTGGAATAAAAGAGCAAAATAAATAATAGTATAAATTCAGTCCAGTTAAAAGCCTTTTATAATATAATATAGCGACTGCCGATATGGCTCCTAATTGAATGAAAACAGTAAAGAAATTCAAAAAATCATTATCCGCCGGCAGGCCTAATAACATTTCAGAAATAATTAAATGAGCCGTTGATGAGACAGGAAGAAATTCAGTTAATCCTTCCACAATGCCCAATAAGATGGCATGTAAAATTTCAATCATTATTTTTTGAAATTAAATAGGGCGAAAATAGGAGTAATAACGCCAATCAAAACCATGATAGGCCCTAAGGTAATTCCAAGAAATCCAAAACCAAAAGGCTCTTTATCCAAAGTCATTACAAAAAATCCGAGAACCATAATACCGATTCCCACAAGTAAAATAGTGATTCGTTTTGAATCTAAAGGCATTGGAGACATATTAAAAAAGATTAGAATGACGTATTTTCAAATACTTATTCAAGGATAAAAAAGTAGAAAACAAACTAAATAACATACAGAAGATAACACAGGCTAAAAATGATAAAATCTGAATGGGTGGATTTAAAAACAAAATAGACAATTCGGATACCGCATTAGAAAAATAATAAAAAAGTGACATAGACAGGATAAAACCCATTGAACCTCCATACAGGCCATGCAATAGGGCATTAAATAAATACGGTTTGCTTATAAATCCGTTCGTAGAACCTAAAAGCTGCATGGATTTTATTAATAAACGATTGCTATGAATATTTAATTTTATATAATTGGACATCTGTATATAAATCAACAAAGCTAAAATTAATATTAATACAATTAGAATTAGGCTAATTTGTTTGATTTTAACAATTAATAAGGAAACATACTGAGAAGGGTAGCTTACTTCAAATACACCTGGTACTACTTTAATTTGTTTAGCAATTCGACTAAATCCTTCTGGGTTTTTAAAATTTTCCTTGACTCCCAAAACAAGTAGATTTTTAAACGGATTATTTTCTCCGAGCAATTCTTCATAATTTTCATTTGACTTTTTCTGAAAATCTGCTGCGATTTTATTTTTACTAACAAATTGTATATCTATTTTATTATCTGATGTACGGCCTACAAAAGGTGATTTTTTAAAGGAAATAATATGTTGTTGGATTTGTTGGTAAGAAACAGAATCCTCTAAATACACGTACATTTTCATTTGGGATTTAACTTCTTGTCCCCAAGTAGATATACCAAAAAAAATTTCAAAAAACAGACATGAAATAAAGGCCATGCACGCGATTGAAATGACCAATAACTGGTTAATCGAATTTGGTTTTACTTTATTTGTCTTCATTATGAATTCTTCTGGTTATTAAGTCTCTTAATTTAGCTGCAGTTTCATAATCTTCATCGAGGAGTGCTTTTTCTAATTTTCCTTGTAAATTTTGAATATCGGTATCGACGGGTTCATCTTCTATTTCTTCTACTAATAACTCATCTGTTTCATCTGAAGAAATAGATAATGTATTCAATAATTTAGATGAAATATACATCGGGATATTAGCTCTTAAAGCGATGGCTATTGAATCTGATGGTCTTGCATCTAATAAAAAGGTTGATGAATGTTGACTACAAGATATTTTTGCATAAAAAATCCCATCTTGGAAATCAGTAATTTCGATGGATTGAATAGTCAAATCGGCTTGTTGTACCAATTGAATAAACAAATCATGTGTCAATGGCCTACTGGGCTTAATCCCTTCTAAGTGAAGAGAGATAGCCTGAGCTTCCTGTTGGCCTATGACAATGGGAAATTTAAGGTTAGGATTCTGTTCTGAGGCCAATAATAATATAAATGAATTTGCACCTAAAGAACTAGGGGACAAATTTAAAATCTTAATTTGATGCTTGTTTTCCAATGAAATTTAAAAAAACAAAGGTACCAAAATCTTGACTGATTTTACATTTCTTTAATGATTTTAGTTAATCTAGGAACCACATCAAACAAGTCGCCAACAATCCCATAATCTGCATGTTTGAAAAAGGGTGCTTCAGGGTCTTGATTTATAACGACGATTTTACCAGAACCATTCACACCGGCTAAATGTTGGATCGCCCCAGAAATCCCACAGGCGATATATAATTTAGGTGCAATTTTAATCCCCGTCTGGCCTACGTGTTCGTGGTGAGGGCGCCAATTGATATCCGAAACGGGTTTCGAACAAGCGGTAGCTGCATGTAAGGATTGAGCTAAGTCCTCTATAATCCCCCAGTTTGATGCCTCTTTCATCCCACGTCCGGCACCCACGACAATCGACGCTTCTGGTAAGGGAATGGAACCTTCATGATTTTCAATATCCCCTACCTGATAATCGGCTTTTGAACCTAATGGGATTGAATCGAAACTTATTTCCATCGAATTCGTCTCAGATTTAACTTCTGAACTAAAGCCTTTAGGAAAAATGGCTATAAACTTGGATGCATTTAATTTTAAATGCGCGATCGCTTTTCCTGAAAATATGGATTTCTGAATCGAATAGGTAGTACCCGTCAATTCCATTTTTTTGATATTCGGAACAACTTGGAATTCCATTTTAGCGGAAATCAAAGACGCGATGGTGTCTGATTTATTGGATTTACTACACCATACTTCATCAATTTGGGCATTTTTAAGGATTGAAATTAGATTATCAAGCTCCTTAGATTGTCCAAACAATGTTTGGTCGGTACTTTCAAACTTATACCCTTTTATTTCAGCATTTAAATTTGGAATGGATGCATTAGAGGGCGCATCAAAAGAAAATAAATGATAAGTAATGTCTTTATGCAAAATTGAATGGGCGAAATCCAATAGGGCAGAAGAATAAGAGCTTACCTCATTTTCTTTGAAATCGATAAAAATGGCTATATTTTTCATAATCAAAATTGAATATCTTGTTTTAAATAATCGATTAAACGATTTAACTCATCGGGTGCAATCATGATTTGTTTCCGATTTGTCTCATTGATTTCTTCAGAAATTAATTCTTGAGAAGATGCGCAAGAAAGGGGAAGAACCTTTATCTCTTTCGTCCGAGCGGTCATAATGCCCCGCATGGATGGTATTTTCCATTCGGCGATAGGTTCTTGACATCCCAATACGACAGGTAATTCACAAATAACATTTGCCTTACCACCATCGATTTCAATCTCTATTTGAACTTTATCACCATTTATGTCTACCTGCATAACAGGTGAAAAATGACTTATCCCAAGCATGCCAGCCACTAGGCCATGTGTTTGACCACTGTTATAATCAATGGCTTCTTTCCCCATCAAAATCATATCAAATGGATTCGATTTAATATATTTTGTTATTTCGGAGGCTAATTGATACGAATCTGAAGCTATACCATCAATCCGAACCGCAGAATCTGCACCAAGCGCTAAACATTTACGAATTAATGGCTCAGCATCGATTTTACCTACATGGAATACAATAACCTCAGCCCCCAAGGATTCCTTTAATTCAATAGCCCGGGATAAAGCATAATCATCATAAGGTCCAACAATATATGTTAATCCTTGAGATTCTATAAAACCATTTGACGAATCTATGCTAATTTTGGAAGTTGTGTCTGGAACGACCGAAATGCAAACTAATATTTTCATACAGATAAATTTGTTATGCAAGCATACTATATTTTTTTAACTCTACCAACATGAACCGTAAAGAATTTTTAAAAAGAGAGCTTAAGGATAATCCCAATGAGCCTTTAAACTATTACATGCTTGCTTTAGAATATAAAAAAGATAATGAGGTTCTAACGAGCAAATCATACTTTACAAATTTGCTTTTAAATTTTGAGTCCTATATACCTACTTATTATACTTATGCTTCGTATTTGGTCGAGTTAGGGGAGGAATTAGTTGCCGAAAAAATTCTGAAGAAAGGTTTAGAAGTGGCTAAGGCGGCAAATCATCAAAAAGCTACTTTAGAAATCCAAGGCCTTATAGATCTATATTTCTAAGTTAGGCATAAAGTACTTCCTCTAGGTCTTTTTCGATAATCAGGTTATCTATAATAAATTTTTGGCGCTCTGGTGTATTTTTACCCATGTAATAACTAAGGAGTTGCTGAATCGTAAAATCCTTAGCCAAGATTACAGGTTCCAATTTGATATTTTCACCAATAAATGTTCCAAATTCATCGGGTGAAATTTCCCCTAATCCTTTAAATCGGGTTATTTCTGGCTTAGGACTTAATTTTTCGATCGCTTTCTTTCGTTCTTCCTCGGAATAGCAGTAAATCGTTTCCTTTTTATTTCGAACACGGAATAAAGGTGTTTCCAAAATATAAATATGTCCGTTTCGAACTAAATCAGGGAAAAACTGTAAAAAGAAGGTTAAAATTAGGAGTCGGATGTGCATTCCGTCCACGTCGGCATCTGTGGCGATGACGATTTTATTATAACGTAAGTTATCTAGTGAATCTTCGATGTCGAGGGCATGTTGCAATAAATTAAACTCTTCATTTTCATAAACAATCTTCTTGGTGAGGCCAAAACAATTCAAAGGTTTACCCCGTAAACTAAAAACTGCTTGCGTTTGCACGTCTCTCGATTTGGTAATACTACCACTTGCAGAATCACCTTCCGTAATAAATAAAATAGTATCATGCTTGGAATCCGATTTCTCATCAGAAAAGTGCAAACGACAATCCCGAAGCTTTTTATTGTGAAGATTGGCTTTTTTAGCGCGCTCGTTAGCTAATTTTTTAATTCCTGCAATGTCTTTCCTTTCGCGTTCAGATTGCAGAATACGCTTTAAAATGGCGTCAGCAGTACTTGGATTTTTATGTAGAAAATTATCCAACTCGGTTTTGACAAAATCTCCAATAAAGGAGCGAATGGATGTGGAGTTCGAATCGGGAGAAATAGTCGTCGAACCTAATTTCGTTTTTGTTTGCGACTCAAAAACAGGCTCTTGTACTCGTATAGCGATAGCCCCCACAATACTGGCTCGCACATCTGAAGGGTCGAATTCCTTTTTGTAAAATTCACGGACGGTTCTTACTAAAGCTTCACGAAAAGCGGCAAGGTGAGTTCCTCCTTGGGTTGTATTTTGACCATTTACAAAGGAATAATATTCCTCTCCATATTGATTATTGTGCGTAATGGCCATTTCTATATCATTCCCTTTTAAATGAATGATGGGATAGCGATTTTCTTCGGTATTGGTTTTTTTATTTAATAGATCGAGGAGACCATTTTGAGAAAAATATTTTTCACCGTTAAAATTTATGGTCAATCCGGCATTAAGAAATGCATAATTCCAAAAGAGTGAATCTAAATATTGGGGAATAAAATGGTAATTTTTGAAAATTGTATTATCTGGTTCAAAAATAACGTGGGTACCACTTTTTGAGTTTGAACTTTCTGTACCCTTGGATTCTGCCAACAATTCACCTTTGCAAAACTCTGCCCATTTCGTTTGTCCATCGCGAAAAGATTGGACTTTAAAATAATTAGAAAGGGCATTGGTAGCCTTGGTCCCTACGCCATTTAAGCCAACAGACTTTTGAAAAGCTCCTGAATCATATTTTCCACCGGTATTAATCTTAGAAACGCAATCGATAACCTTACCTAAAGGAATCCCACGGCCATAATCCCGTACTTCAACTTTATGATCAGAAATCTTCACATCAATGGACTTACCATTGCCCATCATATGCTCATCGATCGAATTATCCATGATTTCTTTAACGAGGACATAGATTCCATCATCTACAGAAGAACCATCACCCAATTTTCCAATGTACATACCCGGACGCAGACGTATATGTTCTTTCCAGTCCAGTGAGCGAATGCTATCATCGTTATAAATAGGAGGGGTATTTTGAATCTCTTCCAAGGCTAATCGTTGAAATTAAATGATTATGATTATTTTAAACTTTGCCTAAAGTTAAAGATTATTGAGGTTTTTTTTTAATTTTGGCCTCTTGAAATATTATAATTTTTATAATGATGGTGAATAAGCTTTTAGGTGTATTCCTATTTTGTAGTTTGATTTTTCACTTTGGGCAGGCACAAGTTATGCCTATTGGAATTCAAATCCCGAGTCAATTGAGGCCCTCAGGAAATGTGGGTAATCAACCTATAGGTTCTAACCTAGTAAAACCAAGGGTTATTAACACGACAAGAAATGAAAAAAGATCTGCTGATAGTTTAATTGCAAATCGGGTGAGTCCTGATAATATCATACCTGAAAAGGTAGATACGGCCTTAATTAGTTTACGAAAAAAGATTTTTGGATATGCTATTTTTAATAATAAGGTTGGCGCATTTGAACCAAATTTAAAAATAGCTACGCCAAAAAGTTATGTAATTGGCCCGGATGATGAATTAATTGTGGATATCAACGGCTATTCTGAGGAGCATTATAATTTGACCGTTAGTCCAGATGGCTATGTTAAAATTAATCGGGTAGGAAACGTATACGTAGCGGGTTTAACGATTGAGGAAGCAAAAAGCCGAATTATATACAAATTATCACAAATTTTTGTGGGTCTTCGCAAGGATGGAAGCGGACCGAGTGCCACGAATTTATACGCCAGCATATCTTTAGGTAACATTCGTACGATCAATGTAAGCATTCAGGGCGAAGTTATGTATCCAGGTACTTATTCGGTTTCCTCGTTATCAAGGGTCATGAATGTGCTTTATTTAGCTGGAGGGCCTAATGAACGTGGTACTTTTAGGAATATTCAAATAATTAGAAATAAGAAAATAGTTGCAACAGTAGACCTCTATGATTTTTTGACGTCAGGGATTCAAAAAAATGATATTAATGTACAGGATCAGGATATAATAAAGGTTGGGGTTTATCAAAATAGAATAGAGTTAAAAGGTAAATTTAAACGAACTGGGCTATTTGAATTTAATTCAAATGAAAACCTCGCCCATGTGATTCAAGAATTAGGCGGAGGTTTTGAGAACGGGGCATTTAAAGATTTAGTAAAAATTACTCGGTATACGAATAGGGATAGAAAATTAATCGATTTGAGTATGGATCTCGCGAATTCATTTATCCCACAAACTGGGGATGAAATTGTAGCAGAATCCATAACGGAAGGAAGATTTGAGAACAAAGTGAGTATAAATGGGGAGGTATTTCGCCCAGGAAATTTTAGTTTGGAGAGTAATCCGAGTTTGATGAAATTGATTCAAAGGGCAGGAGGTTTAAAAGAAAATGCCTTTCTAGATCGTCTTACTATTGAAAGAATCAATGAGGATTTAAGCCCTGTTAATTTATCAGTCAATTTACGAGATGTCATAGCGGGTCGCGCTAAGGATGTTAATTTAAAACGGGAAGATAAAATTACAGTCTTTAGTATTTTTGATTTACGCGAAAATTATACGGTGACGATTCGAGGTGAAATTAATTTAATGAAGGAGAGGACTTCTTTAGAAGCTTCAAAAAGTACTACCAAGTTAGAAGCACAGCAAGAAACACAAAATTCAATCCTTGCTAATCTTGAGGAGGATGCAGCAGGGAATGGGCCTCAAAATGCTGCTGAAAATTCAAACTTAAAATTAGTCTTACCCTATGTTGAAAAAATGACCGTTGAGGATATTATTTTAAAATCCGGCGGTTTAAAAGAATCAGCTGCTACAGGATTTGTAGAGATTGTACGAAGGAAGAAAAATATAGGATTAGACAATCCTGATTTGGTTAATTCTCAAATTGCGGAAATAATACGTTTTTCTATTTCCAAAAACCTGTCTTTAGACAAAACGGCCTCTACCTTTGAGTTGTTACCATTTGATGAGGTATTTGTTCGTTCCTCGCCTAATTATGAAATTCAACAATTTATCTCCATAAGGGGTCAAGTATTATTTCCTGGGGTGTATGGGATTGAGAAAAAGGATCAACGATTAAGTGAAATGATTATAAGGGCAGGTGGTTTAAATAAACAAGCCTATCCAGAAGGAGCGCGTTTAGTCCGTAAAATAATCATAACGGATGCGGAGAAGAAGCGCAAAAAAGAACAATTGGATGAAATTTCAGACAACTACGATAATACAACGATTAATAAGGAACCTACATTAAATAGAGAAACCGAGACGATTGGCATTAATTTGGTGGAAGCGATAAATTTTCCTTTGGGTGAAAATGATTTAATAGTGAATGACGGAGATTTAATTGAAATTCCAAAAGAACCTCAAACTGTTAAGATTACCGGTGAAATTCTCTATCCCAATAGTGTGAAATATTTAAATTCAAAAAGTTTTGGAGATTATATCTCTGAGGCAGGAGGATATACGTCTAATTCGGTACGAAAGCGTACGTATGTTTTATACTCTAATGGATCAGTAAAACGAGTTAAAAGTTTTTTATTTATTCGCATTAATCCTAAAATTGAAAAAGGTGCGGAAATAATTGTTCCGGCGAAAAATAAAAGTGTTAATTACAGTCAACAAATTATTTCATTAGTCTCTGTATTAACTGGAACTGTGACAAGTATCATTGGAATTATTACCTTAATTAAAGCTACTGCAAAATAATATGTCAAGCATAAAGCCAGATCAATTTTCTGTAGAAGCCTTTTTATTAAAGGGATTGAAATTAATTCCTTTCGTACGAAAGAATATCAAAACTATATTAATAGGAATATTAGTTGGTGGATTATTGGGTTTCGGTGTAGAAATATATCGAAGTAAGAACATATTGCACACATCAGAAATCGTATTTATATTAGAAAATGAAAGTTCATCAGGAGGGGGCTTAGCAGATATCGCGAGTACCTTAGGATTTGGCAATATTTCTGGAAATTCTTCTATGTTTTCAGGTGAAAACTTTAAAGAGTTACTTAAAACGAAATCACTTTATCGGAAAGCATTATTAACTGAAGTGGAAATAGGTGGTAGAAAAGATAAATTTGCTAATTTTTTCCTACAAAAATGCGATTTAGCCGAACATGAATGGGATGAAAAATCTCCTGATTTTTTGTCATATCGTTTTAAAATTAATGACATAAGCGAATCCGATATTCAGGACCGTAATATTTTAAATGCGATATATGAATATTTAAATAGCAAAACGGTTATTGAAATTGAAAATCCGAAATCTAGTTTTCAAACTTTAACAGTGGAAACTCGAAATGATACTTTATCCTATGTTTGGTCTAAATTGTATCTAAAAACCGTTACGGATTATTATATAGCGAATAAAACTAAAAAGTCGAAAGAACTATTGGTAATTATGGATAAGCGCGTAGATTCATTACGTTCTGCCTTATACTATACCCAGGGTAAATTAGCGAATTATAATGATCAGAATCAGCAAATTATTTATCAAAGGGCTCGTGTGATAGCTGATCGTTTGCAAATGAATTCATCTCAGTTACAAACGATGTATTTTGAGGCAGTTCGGAATTATGACAACTTAAAGTTTTCCCTAATCAAGGAGTCACCACTATTTTCTATTATTACAGACACCGAATTGCCTTTACATTTCGAACCTTATAGATGGGGTAGAGTAACTATTTTAGGATTATTGATTGGTTTATTCTTAAGTTGTTTTTGTTTATATTTAAAACAAATCTACCTAAATAGTAAGGGACAAAATGGGGATATTTAAACGATTTAATTCACAATTCAAAGATATTATTCATGACTCTGAATTGTTGTTTATTCTCGCCAAACGGGATATTTCCGTTCGCTACAAACAAACCTATTTAGGGGTGGGTTGGGCAATTGTTCGACCCGTAATGACTATGTTGGTCTTTCTATTCGCTTTTAAAAATGTAGCTAAAATTCAAGATTTATCTGGTTATCCAATCCAGCTTGTCATATTTTCTGGTATTCTTTTTTGGAACCTATTCGCCACCACATTTCAATCTGTGAGTAATTCAATAATTAGCAACGGAAATTTAATTAGTAAAGTGTATTTTCCTCGATTAATTATTTGTTTATCTTCAATGGCCGTTTCATTGATTGATTTTTTGGTTGGCCTAGTAGTCTACCTCATTTTAATGTTAGCACTGGGTCAATCCATCTCAATTCACATTATTCTTTTACCTTTAGCTCTCATTTTAACACTTTTATCAAGTTTAGGTTTTGGAATATTATTTGCATCATTTTCAGTTAAATATCGTGACCTCTTGCAAATCATCCCTTTGGTGGTTCAATACGGTTTCTTTGTAACACCGATTGTTTATACTTCCCAAAGCTTAATCGGTTCAAAATGGTTTATATATTATTCAATAATAAATCCTTTAGCGGGATTAGTAGAGTTTTTTCGATACAGTTTACTTGTCAAATACCATTTATTCAATCCACAAATTCTCTGGATTTCTGTAGCGAGTACGCTATTCATTTTTTCATTAAGTTTATTTGTCTTTCATAAACGAGAGGATTCCTTTGTCGATCATTTATAATATGCAAGTAATAGATGTTTCTTCTGTTTCTAAAAAATACAAGGTTTATAAAAATCCTGGTCCCATATCTTTAAAAAATGGGTTAAAAGAAGTTTTTTCTAGAAAATCAAATCAAGAATTTTGGGCCATCAATGATGTATCATTCTCCTTGAGTGCGGGTGATAAATTAGGAATTGTAGGAAATAATGGAGCCGGCAAATCTACTTTGTTAAAAATATTAAGTCGAATCACAAAACCAACCACAGGATCTATTTCAGTCCATGGGAAGGTGGCTAGTTTATTAGAAGTAGGGACAGGATTTCATCCAGAATTAACCGGCCGTGAAAATATCTTTTTAAATGGAGCTATTTTGGGGATGAAAAAAACTGAAATTACGGCCCAATTTGATGAAATAGTTGATTTTGCAGGGGAACAAATTATTCGGTTTTTAGACACACCCGTGAAAAGGTATTCCTCCGGAATGTATGTTCGTTTAGGTTTTGCCATTGCCGCACATTTAAATCCTGAAATATTAATTATAGACGAAGTTTTGGCCGTAGGGGACGCCGATTTTCAAAAAAAGTCATTAGGCAAAATGAAGGAAGTCGCTTCTCGAGAAAAGACTATTTTGTTCGTTAGCCATAATTTAACAGCTGTTGCAAATTTATGTAACAAGACGTTGCATCTAGAAAAAGGTAGCGTAAAGGCTTTTGGCGACACGGGTCAAATTTTAACTTCTTATATGGCTGCCCTCCAAAATAATGTATTTGAGCATCATTATGAGCGCCCTGAACTTGCACCAGGAAATGATATTATTCGATTAAAATATGCCAAACTGCATCCAAGATTAAAGGAAGATCAATCCTATTGGGATATTCGACATGCATTTAACATTGAATTGGAATTTTGGAATTTAGGTGGCACTTCTAATTTAAATATCAGCTTGCATGTATATGCAAGCACGGGTGAATGTATTTTCAATGTAGGTACAGGATCTATTCCTTGTCGGTATGGGTTAATTAGAGCCAACTTGGAGGTGCCAGGTCACTATTTAAATGATGGGAATTACGTTGTCTCGTTTATGGTTGTTAAAGACAAGTCTATTATTTTGCATAATTTTGAGGAAATATTCAACTTTGAAATTGCTGATTTTAGAGAAGATACCACTTGGTATGGAAAATGGCCAGGCTATGTGCGTCCATCTTTTTCATTTCCAATCGAACAAATATCAGAGACCATATAAATGCTTTTTGTAACCAAATCCTTCCTGCCTGATTTAAAAGAGTACGTTTCCTATTTAGAAAGGATTTGGCAAAGTAATCATCTTACGAATGACGGGCCCTTATTAGTCGAACTTGAAAAAAAATTAGCTGAATATTTAGAAGTAGAGCATTTTATATTTGTGACCAATGGGACCATTGCGCTACAATTAGCCATAAAAGCACTGGGATTATCAGGTGAAGTTTTGACAACACCCTTTTCCTATGTCGCCACGACAAATTCATTAATTTGGGAAGGTTGTACGCCCATATTCGCTGATATTGATCCACAAACTCTGACTGTCACAAGTAAGCAAATTCAAGATAAAATAAGCTCAGATACAAAGGGAATTTTAACAACGCACGTGTATGGTAATGCGGGCGATTTGGATCAACAAGAAATCATCGCCAAAGCGCACCAAATTCCTTTAATTTATGACGGGGCCCATGCATTTGGTGTTCGATATAAGAATAAATCTATCTTTTCATACGGTACCGTTAGTACCTGTAGTTTTCATGCGACCAAAATATTTCATACGGTCGAAGGGGGCGCCGTCATGACGAATGATCAAGCATTGGCAAGCAAAATAAAAGGGCTACGAAGTTTTGGTCATAAGGAAGATGATTATTTTGACATAGGTATTAATGGAAAAAATTCTGAATTCCATGCTGCCATGGGTTTGGTAAACCTAACACATTTCCCTGCCATTAAAGCACACAGAAAATGGGCGATAGGCTTATATGACCAATTACTTGATAATCCAATCATTAAACTACAATTCGGCTCCGACATCGAACGAAATTATAGCTATTATCCAATAATTTTACCGAGTGAAGAAGATTTACTCAACATTAGTAGGCGTTTGATGGAAGTCCAGGTAAAACCAAGAAGGTATTTTTACCCTTCTTTGAACACATTGCCTATCATTCAAGCAGATTCCTGTCCTAATTCAGAAGATATCGCCAAACGTGTATTGTGTTTACCGCTTTCATCTGAAATTAAAGAAGATGAAATAAGTAAAATTGCCACCATCCTTATGGAATATTTCAAATAATCCACGCGCTATGTATTGGTTAATATTTATTTCATTTATTTTATTGAACTATAAGGTAGCTTCTAAGTTATCGAACAAGCATTTTGAGGAAATTTTAATTCTTGGCTTTCTGATTTATTCTTCCAGCATTATCATTAGTGGATATTTCTTGTCCTTTGTGAATCTTTGGAATTCAAAAATCCTCTGGTCCATTATTCCATTTTTCACGACCTATTGCATTTATCTATTTTTCAAAAGGCCAATTTTGATAGAAGAAAATTCTGGAATATCTGCCTTTAAGGTTACCGGTAAAACGATTCAATCGATTCATGAAGAATTTTTAGCCTTAAAAACAATGGAAAAATGGATTTTCCGATTGATGTTTTATGCGGTATTTATCATCACCATATTACAATATACTTTGCTTTTTAATAGTCCACCGAATGAATGGGATAGTATGACCGGGCATTTAAACCGCATTTTATATTTTCTTCAAGAGGGTTCACTATCACACTTTATTGGCACGAATTGGAATATTGATACCTATCCTAAAAGTTTTTGTTCTATTCAAGTATATCCCTTTATCATGAGTGGATATAATGAACACATGTTCAAATTACCAAATTTTGGTGCTTATTGGTTGATTTGTTTTAGCATGTATGGGATTTTGAAACAAATTGGCGTTTCCTATAAACCTCGCTTATTTGTTTCCATTTTAATTTTACTTGTTCCTATAATTATTTCTCAATCCATCTTGACCGATACGGATATTGTTTTAGGCGCCTATCTTTCTTCGTTAATTTATGCCCTATTGCGATACGAAAAGTCCAAAAGTATTATTTATATCTATTGGGCAGCCTTAGGCTTTTCCTTAGCCTTAAGTCATAAAATCACTTTTATTTTTTCCATTCCCCCGCTTGCACTTTTCTATTTGTATATTATTTTTCAGGAGCAAATCAAAACGCGATTACGGTTAATTAAGCATGTTTTTATTTCTCATGGAATAGCAGTGGTATTTTTAACTTTATCAACAGGCTATTTATCGAACATCTATTATTATGGCCATCCCATAGGGCCTAAAACAGCTACCTATCATCAATCCATCGAACGTGCTGGATCAGTTAAAAATCTAATGGTACAAGGCAGTCGAAATGTAGTTCGTTATTGCTTTGATTTGTTAAATTTTGATGGTTTACGAAATATCATTTGGGTTGAAAATCAACAAAAAAAGGTAAAATCAACTTTTAAAAAAGTGGATACTTACTTGAAATTAGGCTTAGAGAAAGAAAGCGATTTTACGATTATACCATTTACGTTCAATCGTCGATTTGAATTTTATAATGGTACGCCTATTTATGGAGGGATAGTCATTTTATTCGTAGTGCCCGCACTTTTTTTATTTATTAAAAAGCCCAAGCCGATATTTGCCCTTTTTTTAGTGGCATTTGTTTTACACTTTTTAGCCTTGGCTTATACGGCAGCGTATGATCCATGGAAAGGTCGATATATGATCAGTTCGGCTATTTTTTTGTTCCCCATATTGGCCTATATAGGGGATTGGATTGTGAAAAACGACCTTACATTTTTTAGTAAATTGTATTTTTTAATAAGCACATGTATTATTTGTGTATCGGGTATATTGACCATTGCGCTAAATATTCGTGCTTTACCTTTCGATGCCTATGGGCAAAAATCTATTTTTAAGTCAAGCCGCATGGAGTTACTAACGATTTCTAGGCCTGATATTACAAAAGCATATCAAAATTTCGATCTTATCGTATCCAAAAATGCGGTGGTAGCATTGGCCACGATTAACGATGATTATGAATATCCATTATGGGGGAAAAAATTCACCAGACATCTCATTCCGATCAATCCATTTGATCAAGGTTTACAAAAGATTCCTCAACATGCTGATTATTTATTTTTTGCAAAAACTTTAATCAAACCTCAAAATGGGGATATTAGATTGGGGACGGACTTGTCTAAAAATGATTTATTAGTTAAAGGAGAGGATTATTACCTACGGAAATTGCATTAAGTTTTTTGCTTTTTCTTTTTAGCGGAGGGGAATAACACATTATTAAGAATGAGCCTGTAACCCGGGGAATTTTTATGAAGCATTAAATCGGTGTGTTCTTCGTTAACAAAATGTTGGTAATCTTCTGGATCGTGTCCGCCTAAAAAACTAAAGAATCCTTTACCCAAATTCCCATACAGATATTTAGCTTCGTTTAAAGACTCATTTTCGGCCAATATGGTGATGGAAGGTTTTATTTTACTTTTATCAAAGCCTGTCGTTTGACCCATATACCCATGAATGACTGATTCGTGGTTTTGGGTTAACATGCTTGAAATTAAATCTATTTTGGCGGAAAACTCAGTTAGTTCAAAAAAATCATTTTCTTCAGAAATGCTTCTAGGTTGGTAATTGGGGGAAGAATCGATGGTTGAAAATTCATTAATCCGTGGATTTGTAAACAACGTAAAATTTGTAAAAGCCAACGTTTTCCTAAAATCGATTAATTGGTTTACTTCCTTTTGAACAGGATCTTTATCGTAAAATGCGTCAACAATATCAATATTTTGAGCAGCTAAGGCGATATCAAACGTATCTGTCGCATTACACATCGCAAATAAATAACCGCCAGCCTCAATATACGTTTTAATGGTTTGGGCAATTTGAGATTTCATTAAACTGATTTTCTCGAAACCATGTTTTTGGGCCATCATTTCATCTTCGATGATCTGTTTTTTATACCACACTTGTTCTCGTTGGGTATACATTTTACCCATTTGGCCCGTAAAATCTTCATGATGTAAATGAACCCAATCGTATTTAGTAAGCTGTCCATCTAAAATTTCTTCATCGTAAATCGTGGCAAAAGGAATTTCCGCATACGTTAGTGCTAAGGAAACCGCATCGTCCCAGGGAGAAGCTGATTTTGGAGAATAGAGGGCTATTTTGGCAACTTTATTTAGTTCTGCCCATTCCATGTTTGAATTTGGAGACTCGATTTGCTTTTTTAGTAAGGCTACCTCTGAGTCCGAAATGATGACCGATTGTATGCCTTTGGCCACTAATTGTTCAAGGTGCAATTTAGTATGCGTCACCATAAAAGATCCACCCCGATAATTAATTAACCATTGGGCCCCGCCTTCTTCATGTTCTAATAAGCGGTATATAAATCCATAGGCTTTTAAATGATCGGTTTGCTCTGCATCCATCGGGATTAGGATACTTGTCGCAGATACGGAAAAGGAAAAGGCTAAAAATATGATTAATGGATAAATTAGCTGCTTCATTGGTTTCACAAGCTGTGAATAAAGTAATAAATTGCAATGTAAAATTATTTCAGCGAGAAGCCATATGAATGTTAAGGAAAACGTATTAGAAGGGCTAAGATCCATTAAAGGAAATTTACTTCGTACCATATTAACCGCGTTAATTATTTCGCTCGGTATCACTTCGTTGGTTGGTATTTTAACTGCTATTGATGGTATTCAAAGTTCCGTTGATAATTCATTCTCTGGCTTAGGGGCTAATTCATTTGACATTCGTAATCGCGCCGCGATGCAAATTAGGAGGGAAGGACAGCGTGAAAAACGTTTTAAAAATATCACCTACCGCCAGGCGCTTCTTTATAAAGTGAATTTCGCTAATAAGGGGAAAGTATCTCTAAAAACGAATGTTTCGTTTAATGCAATCGCCAAATTCGCATCCAAAAAAACAAATCCCAATACTCGATTAATGGGAATTGATGAAAATTTCATGGAATTAAAAGGGTATAAAGTAGGGGGTGGGAGAAATTTCTCCACGAACGAATTTAACAATGCTATCAATGTTTGTTTATTAGGTGTAGATGTTATAGACCAATTGTTTGAAAAAGACAGCCCATTAAACAAAGAAATCGTGGTAAGTGGTTTAAAATTAAAGGTGATTGGGATTTTAGTAAAAAAAGGGAGTATGATGGGCGGGGGAGATGATCGTGTGATTATGGTCCCTTTGGAAACGGGAAGAAAAATAGCCGTGGGTCGGCAATTGAATTTTGACATTACTACTTCATCAACTAAAATCTCTAATCTCGACGATTTCATGGAAGAGGCACGTGGAGTTATGCGTCGAGTTCGAATGGACCCAATTAGTGCCAATGACAGTTTTACCATCGATCGTTCTGATTCCATTGCAAAAAGTTTTGAAAACATTACATCTTCACTTCGAATAGGTGGATTTGTAATCGGTTTTATCACGCTTTTAGGGGCTGCAATCGCCTTAATGAATATTATGATGGTTTCGGTGAGTGAAAGAACGAGAGAAATTGGAATACGGAAATCACTGGGTGCTACACCTGCTCGAATTTTACAACAATTTCTCATTGAAGCCATTGTGATTTGTCTAATTGGTGGAATAGGTGGAATTATATTCGCGATACCGATTGGTAATTTAATAGCTCAGGGAATAAGTTCAGGAGCTGCAAGTTTTATTATTCCATGGTTATGGATGAGTGCAGGTATTATTATCTGTATTTTAGTTGGTTTATTTTCAGGAATTTACCCTGCATACAAGGCATCTAAAATGGATCCAGTAGATGCATTGCGTTACGAATAGTGGAATTATATTTAAGGCCAACTTGGTAAATAAGAGAATAAAGCCTACTTTTGTGTATTGAATTGCCCAGATGGCGGAATTGGTAGACGCGCTGGTCTCAAACACCCGTGGGTGCAAGCCCGTGCCGGTTCGACTCCGGCTCTGGGTACAGCCTCTCAAGAAATTGAGAGGCTTTACGTTTTTTATATTGATTTTAATAAATTTTCTTTCCAACTCCCGTAGGCCATTTGCGTTTCTTCACGCTTAGAATTGGGAGCAATCGTATCGATATTCTTTAATTTGGCTACGGCTTCTTTCGTGGAATTATAATACCCTAAACCTACACCACCCCCTAAAGCAGCTCCGAATGCGCCATCGGTTTCAACTAATTCAACTGACACATTCGACGCATTCACAATCGTTTCAGTAAATACAGGACTTAGATACATATTCGCCTTTCCCGCTTTGAGCAAATTAGGCTTGATTCCGACTAATGACAACAATTCTATTCCATAAACCATTGAAAAGGCAATACCTTCTTGAGCAGAGCGGACTATTTCAGCACGTTGGTGTCTATTAAAGTCAACATGTTGAAAACTAGCTCCTATTTGCTTATTATTGAATATACGTTCTGCACCATTTCCAAAAGGATTACAAAGCAAACCATTAGATCCGATACTAGCTTGAGAAGCTAACTCATTCATCTCTTGATAGGAATGTCCCGAAAAGAAATTTTGCTTTAACCAACGGTTCAATATGCCGGTTCCATTAATACACATTAAAACGCCAATGCGAATCTTTTCCGCATCATAATTGACATGGGCAAAAGAATTCACGCGATTTTTGGGATCAAATTTCAATTCAGAACTTACACCATATACCACCCCAGAGGTTCCCGCTGTTGTGGCAATTTCACCAGGCTCTAAAACGCCTAAAGAAAAAGCATTATTAGGCTGATCACCTGCTTTGTAAGTAATTAATACATCCGAAGAAAATCCTAATTCAGATGCAATAGGAGCTTTTATTTGACCATGATTTGAAAAAACCGGTTGGGTGTTAGGGAAAAAATTTCTGTCAAAACCGAAATAAGAAATTAATTCATTTGAAATGTCTCCTTTTTGGAAATCCCAAAAAATTCCTTCAGATAGAGCTGAAGCGGTGCTTGTTAATTGATTAGTTAATCGGCACGAAATGAAGTCGCCTGGCAGCATCACATGGGCTATTTGGTCATATATGTCCGGTTGATTATTTTTAACCCAAGCTAATTTAGACGCAGTGAAATTACCGGGCGAATTCAACAAATGTGATTGACAAAAATCAATACCTAAGGCCTGATAGGCCTCTTCTCCAAATGTTGAAGCTCTCGAATCACACCAAATAATCGATGGACGTAAAACTTTTAAATTTTTGTCTAAGACAACCAAACCATGCATTTGATAAGATATACCAATGGACTTGATTTCCTTAGGATCATAAATCCCGCTCGAATTACCTTTCAGAATAGCTTGTTTGACACAAAACCACCAATGTTCTGGTTCCTGCTCAGCAAAACCAGGGGATGGAGAGGATATTTCATTTTCGAGTTCGGGAAACGAACAAGAATAAATTAATTGTTGGTTGTCAGCGTCAACAACACTAAATTTGATTGAGGATGTACCTACATCGATCCCACACAAAAGCATATTAAACTTGTTTACATGTTAAACGTCGAAATAACGAAATACCAAGTTAATGGTCATTTTACATTATCCAATATAAAATTTAAAGTTTTAAATGGAGAAATATTGGCATTAATAGGTAAAAGTGGATCTGGGAAAAGTACGCTTGCAGGTTTTCTGGTTGGCCTTAATTCAGCGGAAAACGTTTCGGTACAATTGCATGGAAACGAATTACACGATGGAAACGAAAGATTAATTCCTCAATTCAAACAGGCCGGATACTTACCTCAGAATCTTCATTTAAAACCATTTCACCGGGTCTCTGATTACCTGAATATGCTATTTGAACACCATCCGACTCAGAAAAAAAATAGCTTGATTAAGCATTATACGAAAGTTTTTCGGTTGGAGAAATTAATAGATTCAAAAATTCAGCACCTTTCTGGCGGTGAAAAACAAAAGATTGCGATGTTAGAAGCAATAAGTAAATCCATTCAATTTCTAGTTTTGGATGAACCATTTAGTCAATTAGATACGGAACAAAAGCTGGAATTAATCGAAATTATTCGCTTTGTGGTCAAAGAAAGTAACATTCCTTGTATTCTCATTTGCCATGATTTAGGCGATGTGCTTAAATTATCTCAAAAGGTTTTATTGCTTCAAAAAGGAAAAATGATTTTCAAAGGGGATTGGAACAAATTCAGTTTGTCTAAAAATTCACATGTGGAAAAATTACGTTTCGCCCTAGTTCAGTGGAAAAATCAAACGTCCACGCTCATTGAAAATTTGAATATTCTTTAAGTTTTAGCGCATTAGATGTGGTTTGACTTAGTATTGCCTCAATAGTGATCTCATATAAATCTGCTAATTTTTGCGCGATCAATGGAATATAACGAGGAGAATTAGGTTTACCTCGATGAGGAACCGGCGTTAAATAAGGAGCATCTGTTTCTAAAACAATAAATTCCAATGGAATTTGCCGAATATCCTCAAACAAGTTTGTGTTCTTGTACGTAATAACCCCACCGATTCCCAATAAAAATCCTAAATCAACTAAGGTTTGTGCTTCTGTGGCATCACCCGAAAAACAATGAATAATTCCTCTGACTTCTTTAAATTCAGGTTTCTTTAAAATTTTGATTAGATCTGCATAGGCTTTTCGACAATGTACATCGATCCAAATGTGCTTATCTAGGGCCCAATGGCATTGGCGTTCAAAGGCTATTTTTTGTTGATCTACAAAACTTAAGTCCCAATAATAATCTAAACCAATTTCACCTATGGCCAAAACCGATTTATGATTTAAAATAGTCTTTAATTTTACTAGTTGAACTTCGAAATCCTCTTTTACATAGGTTGGATGCAAACCTAGCATCGGTTTGCAAATAGCTGGATATTGTTCAGATAATAGATTTAGGTCAGTCCATGTTTCTACATCACAATTAGGTAGCCAAACCTCTTTAACCCCAGCCGTCTGAATTTCATTGATAACTGTAGAAATTTCAGACATAAAAATTTTATCGTATAGATGGGCATGGGTATCGATCATAAGGAAATCGGTTTAAGACCTTGTTGGTTACAATAGTCAAGTAATTCAGGAAGGACAATTTTCAAGAGAGGATAGGCCTTCAAACTATCATGAAAAACAAGTATGGATCCTGGCTTTAAGGCCTTTTTACAGGAAGAAATAATTGGTATTGGATCTAAATTTACATGGTAATCCCCAGTTAAAATAGACCACATGAAAATCTTAAATGTTTTGTTTTTTTGATAAAATGAAAGCTTTAATCGTCCATAAGGAGGGCGGAAACCTATTGAATGTATGCCAAAACGTTGAATGACCTCTTCGCATTTTTGTATTTGATCTAGGTAAGTCTTTTCATCTAATTTCCATGCATTTCCGTGGTGCATCGTGTGGTTTCCGATACTATGGCCAGATTGAATGATTTGTTGGGTAAGCTCTGGGAAATCAAGCATGTTTTTTCCAATGCAAAAAAAAGTAGCTTTCGCTTGATATTTATTCAGCTCATCCAAAACAAAATTGGTAATTTCAGGACATGGACCATCATCAAATGTAAAATAAACATTTGGTTCCTCGGGATGATGTGGCCCTTCCCAAATTAATTTTGGAAATACCAAAGGAATAAAAGAAGGGATTTGATGAATAAACATGTGCACGAATTATGTCGCAAATTACGAGTTCAAATGCAGAAAAAATAATATTAGGAATTGATCCTGGAACTCGATTTTTGGGATATGGCCTAATTCATATACAACGTGATAAAGTTACCGTCCTCCAATACGGCGTTTTAAACTTAACTAAATACACGACCCAAGGCGCTAAATTTCTAAAAATTCATGAACGTGTCTTAGGCATTATCGAAGAATTTTTACCCGATGAAATTGCGATTGAATGTCCATTTTTCGGAAAAAATGTACAATCCATGCTAAAATTAGGTCGTGTACAAGGGATGGTTATGTCATTAGCTTTTTCAAAAAATATCCCAATCGCTGAATATGAACCCAAAAAAATCAAACAATCCGTGACTGGAAATGGAAATGCTTCGAAAGAACAAGTCGCTAAAATGGTAGAGGTAATTGGGAACATTAAATTAGATTCGAAATTATTTGATGCTACGGATGCCTTGGGCATTGCCATTTGTCATCATTTTCATCAAAATAACCTGACAAGTACCATGAAAGGAACCCAAAAAGGCTGGGGCGCTTTTGTGAGCGAAAATCCAAGTCGGATTAAATAAGGGTTTCTAACTGTAATTTTAATTCCTCCATACTTTTTACGGGTTGTAAACAATGATCATGAAAACAGATCATGAAATCTGTAGAAGCCGATGGAATGAATTGAATCATCGAACTTGCCACAGGCCAATCTAATTTGATAAGATCTACTTTAGCATACACGGTTTTATCGAATTTGATTAATGCCTTTGGAAACTCAAACCACTCTGCATAGATTCGGAGCCAATTGGCATAATAAATCGGATTCGTCTGCGCTTGGTCTATGATTTTCTCCAACATATCCTTTCCTATACCGGTCCATTCTACCTGATCAGACAAATAACCTAGCCACAAGAAATTTTCACAAAGTATACTATTCGACGAAGGACATACCGAATCAATAAGTTCATATTTATCAGCGATTAATTGTTCTCCAAGAGAACCTACATACTTAAAAAACAAATCACCTTGATGTTCCCTAATCATTAGATTAGCCATATCATGAGCCATGTCTAAATAAATAGGAGTACCCGATTGCAGATATACATCCAAATAGGCTTTTTGTAAACAAGCCAAATCATCTAAAAATGCTGAGATCGGATCATTAGAAAAGGCAGACTGATGCAACCAAAATGAATCTGAATAAAAAATTTGATGAATCGTATTTAAAAGATCTTCGGCGTGTACTGCATATTTAACATCTTCCAAGGCATAAGCAATTTCAACATAAGCAGACACCATCATCGCGTTCCATGACAAAATTTGTTTCGTATCTGTTTGAGGAGGAATGCGATTCGCACGTATACTCCTTAACATATTATTTTCAAAATCAAATCTGGAATTAAGAATGTTCTTTGATTTAAATAAGATATTTTGATTCTGTTCCCAATTGCCCTTTGGTAAAATTTGATAGGCCTCATAGAAATCCCTATGATCTTGCAAAGGCAATATTTGTGTTAGTTCATCGAAGGTCCAGGTATAATAAGCGCCCTCAGTACCTTCGCTATCGGCATCCAGCGCAGAATAAAATATTCCATTAGGTCCTTTTAATTCATTCTCTAAAAAAGACAAAGTTTGGAGAATCACTTCCTTATAAATGGGCAAAGGATTTCTTCGATACGCTAGCGCGTAGGCCAAAAGTAATTGGGCATTATCATATAACATCTTTTCAAAGTGAGGACAAAACCATTCTGAATCCACGGAATACCTAGAAAAACCGCCACCTAATTGATCAAAAATGCCACCTTGTGCCATATGTAATAATTGATTATCAGAACAAGTATGGAAATGAATCTTCATCGCTTCATAAGGTGGCATGGCCTCAATGAATCGAATTAATGATGGTAATGGAAATTTAGGTGCTTTTTGCACTCCACCGAAAACAGGATCTAAGGCACTTTTAACTCGTTCCATCAAACGTGGAATAATTTGTGGGATTTCATTCAAGGAAATAGCATGAAAGACACTCATATCATGTTGCATCCCTTGAGCAAAGCCTTCCGCGGAAGCTTCTAATTCTTTTCTGTTGTTTTGAAAGGCCTCATGAATCGATTGCAAAATAGATAACCAATTTTTTTGAGGGAAATAAGTGCCTCCATAAAATGGTTTTTGATTAGGTAATAAAAATACATGAAGTGGCCAGCCGCCGTGTAAACCCATTTGTTGAATCGCCTCCATATAGATCATATCAATATCTGGTCTTTCTTCTCGGTCAATTTTAATATTAAGAAAATAGGCATTCATCACATCCGCTACATGCTTTTTTTCAAAAGATTCATGTTCCATTACATGGCACCAATGACAGGCTGAATACCCAATACTTAACAAAATGGGTTTATCCTGATCGATGGCTATTTGAAGTGTTTCTTGACTCCAAGCTTGCCAATGTACTGGATTATCCTTGTGTTGCTGTAAATAGGGGCTAACTTCGTTTGCAAGATTATTCATGAGGTATTCAAATGAATTTGTAAATTCGTGTAAAAATAGGGTATGGTTGAATTTAAAGATTTTATAGTTAGTCCTGAAATAGCCTATTCCAAAGAATTACTAGATCAGTTTATAAAATCTGAGGTTTCTACAAATGTATGGAATAGTACGCAATATCGACTCGAGAAGAAGTCCATTGATGCACGAAGTCGGCAAATAAAGGCCAATATCCGCATCGGTTTTTATCCAAAGGATCACAATTTTAGCCAACATTTTCTTGCGTCATTTCCGAAAATTAGTGCGCAGGCGAAACGCGTACTCATTATCGGTACAGGACCCGCTGGATTATTTGCAGCCATCGAATTATTGAAATTAGGAATTAAGCCTATACTGATTGAACGCGGAAAGGATGTCAGGGAACGAAGAAGAGATTTGGCGGCGATTAATCGCTTTGATATTGTCAATGCAGACAGTAATTATTGTTTTGGCGAGGGAGGGGCAGGGACCTATTCAGATGGAAAATTATATACGAGAAGTACAAAAAGGGGCGACATCAAACAAGTTTTAGAATGTTTTGTCACCTTTGGCGCCAATCCAGATATTTTATTTGAAGCACATCCTCATATTGGGACGAATAAATTACCGGGTATCATCGCGGCGATGCGAAATGCGATTTTAGAGGCGGGAGGAGAAGTACATTTTAATGCACGAGTGACGGATTTCATACTTCAAAATAAAGTTCTTCGAGGTGTTATCGTTCATGAGGAAAAAGAATTTCTTGGAGAATCTGTTTTATTGGCCACAGGGCATTCGGCGCGGGATATATTCCAATTGTTACAAAGTAAAGACATTGCTATCGAGTCAAAAGACTTTGCCATGGGCGTGAGAATCGAACATAGTCAAAGCATGATTGATCAGATTCAATATAAAATCGCCAAAAGGCCAGATTATCTTCCTCCCGCCTCTTTTTCTTTAGTCACTCAAACCAAATACAAAGGAACCCAACGGGGCGTTTTTTCTTTTTGTATGTGCCCTGGCGGTTTTATTGTACCTTCCGCGACCAATCAAAATCAAGTAGTAGTCAATGGTATGTCACCTTCCCGACGCGATTCTAAATATGCGAATTCAGGAATTGTCGTCAGTGTTTTGGCCGAAGATTTAAAACCTTATCAATCTTATGGCGCCTTGGCGGGTATGTATTTGCAAGAGGAACTCGAACAAAAGGCAAATCAATTAGTCGGGGGCTCTCAAAAAGCTATCTCACAATACACCGGAGATTTTATTCGTAAAAACACAAGTCAAACATCCCACGAAACTTCTTATGTCCCGGGTCTTGTCCCAGGAGATATGAGATCTTTTTTACCTGAATTTATAGCCGAACCTTTAGCCTTGGGATTGGAAGCCTTTACTCGTAAAATACCTCATTTTTCGAGTAATATCGGCCAAATCATTGGTTTAGAAAGTAGAACATCGTCACCTGTAAAAATTCCGAGAGACCCGATGAGTCTTGAGCATCCGGACATTCAAGGTTTATTTCCATGTGGGGAAGGTGGAGGATATGCGGGAGGAATTATGTCTGCGGCGCTGGATGGGATTCGTTGTGCCCAAGCTATAAGTCTCAAAATCCAAAATCCTACCCATGGAATTTAAGCAAATATGGGAAATGCATCAAGAAATGCATGCGGATCTAAGTCGTTTTGAATTGGCAAAAAAAGCGGCGGTCGTCGGTTTAATTCAAAATCTACCGGATCAAGAGCCCCACGTGATCCTGATTAAACGAAATGAATATGATGGTCCACATAGTGGACAAATGGCTTTTCCGGGGGGTAAAAAGGATGAAACCGATTTAGATTTAGTTGAAACCGCCACCCGCGAGGTATTTGAGGAAATAGGAATAACGCTTAGGCAGGAAGAATTATATCCTTTAAAAGCGCATTGGGTAATGGTCTCCAATTATTGGGTTCAGCCTTATTATGCGATTGTAAATAAAAAGCTAGAATTTACTTTAAATAAAAGAGAAATAAATCGTATTTTTGAAATACCTGTTTCCTTTTTCAAGGATCCGAATCAATTAGATAAACATCAAATAAAGATTCATGATCAATTGGTTTGGGCTCCGCGATTTATTTATGAAAATCACGTGATATGGGGAGCGACAGCACTATTTTTATATCAAATGTTTCATTTAGAGGAAACAAAAATTAAGATCGATTAACAATATGGGAGATTCGTTGGATGGAGCTTTGCAGGAACAAATTGCAGTAGCTGGGATGTATGAGAACTGGTTCCTTGAATATGCTTCGTATGTTATTTTAGAGCGAGCTGTTCCTGCGGTGGAAGATGGTTTGAAACCGGTCCAACGGCGTATTTTGCATGCCCTAAAAGAAATGGACGATGGTCGTTTTAATAAAGTCGCCAATGTAATCGGTCAAACGATGCAATATCACCCTCACGGGGACGCTTCCATTAATGATGCGATTGTTAATTTAGGTCAAAAAGAACTATTATTTGATTGCCAAGGAAACTGGGGTGATGTACGCACGGGCGATGGCGCGGCAGCAGCACGGTATATCGAGGTGCGACTTTCAAAATTTGCTAACGAGGTTGTTTTTAATAACCAAACTACCCATTGGCAATTATCTTATGATGGCAGAAAACGTGAACCGATCACGTTACCGATCAAATTTCCCTTATTATTAGCGCAAGGTGTAGAAGGAATTGCGGTGGGATTGGCTACAAAAATCATGCCGCATAATTTTTGTGAATTGATACAAGGATCGATTGATTTATTAAATAATAAGAAGGTAGAATTATACCCAGACTTTTTAACGGGAGGAATGATGGATGCCTCAACCTATAATGATGGACTTCGAGGGGGTAGAATTCGGATTCGGGCTAAAATTGAGGAATTTGATAAGAGAACTTTATTAATTAAGGAGATCCCGTTTACGACAACAACCACCTCTTTAATTGATTCCATTATTAAGGCCAACGATTCGGGTAAAATTAAGATCAAAAAGGTGATAGATAACACGGCAAAGGACGTGGAAATACAAGTGCAATTAGCGCCTGGAATCAGCCCTGATGTGACGATTGATGCTTTGTATGCGTTCACCGATTGTGAAATATCTATTTCACCGAATGCCTGTGTCATCATTGAAGACAAACCTCATTTTGTGGGAGTGGCTGAAATTTTGCGTGTTAGTACAAATCAGACTGTCGATTTATTAAAAGAAGAATTAGAAATCCGAAAGGGGGAATTAATGGAGCGATTGCTCTTTAGTTCGCTAGAAAAAATATTTATTGAAAATCGAATTTATCGAAATATTGAAGAATGCGAGACTTTTGAATTAGTCATAGAGACCGTTGATATAGGCTTAGAACCTTATAAAAAGCAATTTTATAGAGAAATCACGGAGGAGGATATATTGAAATTATTGGAGATACGAATTAAACGTATTTCTAAGTTTGATAGTTTTAAGGCAGATGAGTCGATGCGGAAATTAGAAGAAGAATTGGCAGAGGTTGAAAACCATTTGGCTAATTTAATTCGATATGCCATTGATTATTTCAAAAATTTACTTCAAAAATACGGAAAAGGGAAGGAGCGTAAAACTGAAATCAAGAATTTCAATACGATTACAGCGACAGTTGTAGCTGCGGCTAATCAGAAATTATACGTTAATCGGACGGACGGCTTCATCGGGTATAGCTTAAAAAAGGACGAATTCGTGATGGATTGTAGCGATATCGATGATATCATTATATTCCGATTAGATGGTACCTGCATTGTAACGAAAGTGCAAGAGAAGGTATTCGTTGGGAAAGACATCATTTATTGCTCTGTATTCAAAAAGAATGATGATCGAAAAGTATTTAATTTAGTGTATTTAGATGCGAAATCAGGTGTGTCCTATGTAAAACGATTTAAGGTAACTTCGGTTACGCGAGATCGAGAATATAGGTTAGTTGGGAGTCATGCCAAATCGAAAATAACCTATTTTTCCGCCAATGATAATGGGGAGGCCGAGGTGATTCAGTTGAACCTTACAGCAAATTGCACGGCTAAAATCAAGCAGTTTGATTATGATTTTGCCAAATTAGCGATTAAGGGAAGGGAATCTTTGGGGAATATGTTGACCAAATATCCAGTCCGTAAAATCACTCAAAAATCGGCTGGGGTATCTACCTTAGGAGGGGTTAATATTTGGTACGATCCGACCATCGGACGATTAAATCGCGACCAACATGGAGATCATATCGGCAATTTTGAACCTTCAGATTACATTTTAGCCATTTACAGAAGTGGTAATTATGAATTAACGAATTTCGAATTAACCAATCGCTATCCAGCCGAGGATATTTTATATTTAAAGAAATTCAATCCAAAAGCTATCGTTTCAGGAATCTATTTTGATGGAGCTAATAAGACGCATTTTATCAAACGCTTTAAATTAGAAACCTCAACCATCGATAAAAAATTCTTATTTATATCCGATCATAAGGCATCTAAATTGTTATCCGTAACTGATAATTATTCACCTAATGTTCAAATTAAGCATAAACCAGATGGGAAAACCAATGAGGTAATAATATTGCCAATTTCTGAAATCGTGGAGGTACGTGGATGGAAAGCGATCGGAAGTAAATTAAATTATCCGAAATTAGTTGATGCGCTTTTTATTGAGACCGAAGTAAAAGCGGAGGAGGAAGCTGAGACTAATTTGTCAGATGAAGATCATGAGGCAGCGGACGTTAAAAACCTTTCAGGTAGTATCATGCCAGATTCTGAAAATGGAAATATTGCGAATGAAATAGAAACGGAAGAAGAAATGAACGGATCTGAAAATACTGCAGCGGAAAACACATCAGAGGATGAGAATTTAAGCGAGGCAAAAGCAGCTTTGGAGAAGGTTCAAGATGAAATTCCGTTGATTATAAATAGTCCTGTAAATTCCGAAATTGATGATATTCCTTTTGAGATTAAAAATACAGATCCAGAGCATTTGCCGAAGGATTCCAATAATGGGGATCAATTAGGATTATTTTAATGGAAAAAAAACTAAATAACCCCAAAGTATTAAATGCCTGGGCCTTTTATGACTGGGCGAATTCGGTACATTCATTAACGATTACCTCAGCTATTTTCCCCATCTATTTTCCCATTGCAGCCATTATGCAAGGAAGTCAACATCCAAACATGTTGGACATTCTAGGATATTCAGTGCGAAATACGGTCGTGTATTCCTATTCGATTTCCATTGCTTTTTTAGTATTGGCCGCCGTCGTTCCCTTTTTATCAGGAATAGCTGATTATACGGGCAATAAAAAGAGTTTCATGCGCTTTTTTTGTAATGTAGGTTCCATTAGTTGCATGACACTATATTTTTTTACCCCGGGTCGCTATTTGATTGGAACTTTAGCATTCTTATTTTCGATTATTGGTTGGGGTGGTAGCATTGTATTTTATAATTCCTTTTTGCCAGAAATAGCCACGAAAGACCGCTTTGATCAATTAAGCGCCAAAGGATTTTCATTAGGCTATATAGGAAGTGTTATTCTATTAGTTCAAAATCTCACGATGTTATTGAAACCTGAATGGTATGGAAACATCGATACAGGGATGGCATCTCGAATTTCATTTTTATCGGTAGGTATTTGGTGGTTTATATTTGCTCAAATACCTTTTTACTATTTACCAAGCTCGGAGAAAAAAGAAAAAAAACATGAAACTTGGTGGTTAGGGGGTATTCGGGAATTGAAACATATCGCATTAGAAATATCAAAAAAACCTACCACCAAACGTTTTTTATACGCATTTTTCTTATTTAACATGGGGGCTCAAACGGTCATGTATTTAGGGGCATTATTTGGAGGCCAAGAATTGCATTTACCTTCAGATGCACTTATTATAACGATATTGTTGATACAAATTATTGCGATTCCAGGTGCTTATACCTGTGCTCAATTAAGTAAAAAACTAGGTAATATCAAGGCATTAATGAGTATTATAGGCGTATGGATCGTCGTATGTTGTTATGCCTATACCGTAAGGGATAAAATAAACTTTTATATGTTGGCCGCAGCGATTGGATTTGTCATGGGTGGGATTCAATCCAATAGTCGAGCCACCTATGCTAAATTATGCCCAACGCATGAAAAAGACACCGCATCTTACTTTAGTTTTTATGATGTATGCGATCGATTAAGCACAGTTTTGGGCACATTTTTATTTGGGTTACTTATTCAATTAACTGGCAATATGCGCCTAGGTATTTTGATTTTAGTTTTCGTTTTTGCTGGAAGTCTGTGGTTTTTATACCAAATAAAGCAAAATAAAGAATTAGCAACCGCGTAAATTTTTATTCCTTGATTTTTCGAACTAAGGCATTTAAGTGAAAACGGAAAGTGAAGATTTCCTTGAAGCTTTGCCAACACACTTGCAGAAGTTTAAAATGTCGAATCGAAACTTCTCCAGTTTCACGTTCCTTGTGCGTTACGGGTAAATTGAAGATATTCTCACCTGATTTTTTGGCTAAGACCGAGAGAAAAATATTAGGAGCAAAGGGAGTCGGGCTAGGTAAGGAAGCCAGCAACTTCACTAAAAAACTTGTTTTAAATAAACGAAATGGGATATTCGCGTCATCAATATAGGTTCCGTAAATGAATAACAATGAATATTTCAGAATACGGGTGATGATTAATCGAAATGGGTCATCGTGGCGAACTAGACGGTGTCCTAAAATAAATTGACTTTCTTGACGTTTGTCCCAAAATTTTTGGAAATCCTCAGGCATAAATTGGTCATCTGAATCAGTTTGAAAGACAAATTCCGGATGCATTTCCACCGCGAGGCGATACCCATTCACCACGGCATTTCCATGGCCTCCATTTAATTGATGTTTAGCAATAAGATTAGGATAATCCCCAGAAATATGATCTAAAATTTTGCCAGTTTGGTCCTTAGAACCATCATTTATGACTAAAATTTTAAAGGAATCTTTAGGAATAAATTGGCTAATCCCGTTAATCCAATGCTCCACAACCGGTTGGATGCATGCTTCTTCATTATAGGCAGGAATGACAATGACTAATTCAAGATTATTGGACATCTAAATATTATTTTTAAAAGCATTGATTGGCTTTTCAATAAAAAACCAAGAGAAACTAGCCAGCAGAACCAAAAAAAGGCAATTGATTATAAAAATAGGTATTGCAAAACTAAAGAATTCTAACTGAAATAATTTATAATGTTTGGTCAAATAACCCCAAAGCGTATTTTTTTCGGTATGGTAATAATTATAAATTAAATTATGGTATAAATAAAGCCCATAGGAGATTTTACCTAAATAGGAAATCCATGGATGCAGCAAAAAGGAAGTCCATGGAGAAGTTTTTTCAGCTACGGCATTTGCTATTAAAAAGAAGGCGAATAAAGCATAAATAAATCTTTCCAATACTGTATACCAAATATTATCATAGGAAAATTTAGCATCTAGCGATAAAAACAAAACTAAAATGAGTAGGATACCTGAAAATAAAATAGCTAATCTAAACCTTATTATTTTCGTGAATTGATCCTGATTATAATGGTAGAAATAGGCTAAAATCCCTCCAAATCCAAAACAATCTAAAGCATGAATTGGGTTTACATTTGAAACCATATATTTCATTTGAAGATATTCATGATCATGGTTGATAAAAAAGGAAAACCTAGAAAGGATTCCGAGGAATAACATGGAAATAAAGATCCATTTGTAGTAGTCACTTTTTAAAAATAAAATGAAGTATGGAAATACTAGATAATATTGTTCTTCCACAGCCAGCGACCATAGATGATCCCAAATACCTAACCAAGTACCTTTCCACATCATATAGATGTTAGGCGTATAAGTAATCAGCCAAGGCCATATTTCACGAAAATTAGAGAGATTAAACAAAAAACCAATTCCCAATACCACGAAGTAGATTGGGAAAATACGAAGGGAACGTCTATAGACAAAACGACCTAATTTGAACCATGGAGAAGATTTTTTCGCGCGTACCTCATCCGCACTCTCAAATAGAATCCGGGTAATTAAAAATCCACTCAAAACGAAAAATATAACAACTCCTAAATGGCCTGTGGGGAATGGCATAATAGGAATCAGCCAATGATCCACCAATACCAGAAATACCGCTACAAAGCGTATCCCATTTAATTGCTTAAAATAGATTTCCTCTGTTCCTTTCATTCATTGGCATATAAAGTAAACTCGACCCTACGGTTAAATTTACGACGCTCCTCAACCATATTACTCATGATCGGTTTGGTGCCACCCCAACCTTTTACTTTAATTCGATCCTTGCGAATACCTTTAAGTACTAAATAGTCTCTCACACTTTCCACTCGACTCAAGGATAATTTTAAATTTTCATTCCAATCACCTTGGTTATCTGTATGTCCTTCTAATAAAATTCCAAAACCAGGATTTTCACGTAAAATAGAAATAATATTATCTATTTCATCAAAAGATTCTGGAGACAATTCCGATTTACTCTGTGCAAAAGTAATGGTAGGTAAATTAAACTGCTTGTTTAATTGTAGAGCTGATAAGGCATATTGTCGGGTTACCGTTTTAAAACTGCTTTCTTTGCTAAAATCAAATCGCTCTACTTTAGAAATGAAACCTTTGGATTTTACCTCTACTAAAAAAGGTTTTTTCGCTGGCCACATAAAACTGAAATCACCATTATAGGGATCAAAATCTACAGACATCGAATCAGCTAGTGCTTGTCCACGAATGAGGACTTTGGCTAAAATAGGCTCTTTACTATCCTCGTTAATAACCGTACCATTCATTTGAATTAAAGTTAATGGCTTAACTTTAGGGGGTATTTTGATCCGAAAAATGTCTTCAGCTCCTAATGAATTCTCCACTGAACTGAAATAGGCATAGTCCCCTTGAGCCGAAACAGAAAAATAGCCATCCCATTGCGCCGTATTCACGATAGGACCTACATTTTCAGGAATGGACCAATTTAAAAAGCTATCGTCCAAACGCCTTGTTAAAAAAATATCATTATTTCCATAGCCCACATGACCACTCGAGGAGAAATACATCGTTACTCCATCAGGCGCAATAAAAGGAGTGCTCTCCGATTCTCCCGTATTCACCACAGACCCTATATTTTTAGGTTCAGTCCACGTTTCATCAGTTTTTAAAAATGAGACATAGATATCCTTTCCCCCAAAGGAATCTTTGGTTTCAGTGGTCATCAACAATACCTTGCCATTCGGCGCTAAGGTGTATTCTGAAAATTCGGATCGATTTTTAAAATTGATAATTTTAAGCGCTTTTGGGAAACTATAATCGCCTGTTCTTAATAAAAATGACATGGAAACACCCTTTTCCATGGATCCATCTTTACCATACACATTATTTAATAGAATCGTTTTCCCATTTAAGGATATGCCGCAAATAGCATTATTCTCTTCATTATTAATGGGTGAGGGGAATAGTTGGGCTTTGGACCATGTTTTATCCTCTTTCAACGTAGAAAACCAAATATCTTGGTTTTTATCCTTTCCCAAATTTTCAGGATGCTTCCATCGGGTAAAAAATATTTTCTTCCCATCCGGACTTACGACAGGACAAATTTCATTGTACGCTGAATTAATATTAATCCCCAAATTTTCCTTAAAATAATTCACATTTGATTCTGGTAACAATCGAATACTCTCTTCGATACTTTTGTCTGCATCAGAAATAGCAACGGCATCAATTTGTGAAAAACCTTTAATACGTTCTGAATTCATTGAAATTTTGATACCACGAACATGATAATTGGTTTGATTCGGCAATTGAACATAGGTAACCTGCCCATTTGCTTTCGCATAACCCGCTGGAAATTCTTTCAAAACGTATAATTTATTGTTATCGTCTAACGCATCAATTCGACTAATAGAACCAGCACCAAAATTTTCGAAAATGGCGACTTGTTTTACAAATTGGGTCGTGTCAAAGCCCACAATAATATATTCACCCGCCGGATTGTCAGGTGTTAAGGATTGCCAAGCACTCGGCGAATTTTGAAATTTCGGATATTTACTAGGCCTTCCTAAAATATGAATGGCCTTATACTCTTTTGACAACAGCGGATCTGTATATTCACTTGAGAAAGAAATGATTTTAGACGCCCACTGAATATTTTGCGCACAAAGATTGCTGGAAAAAAAAGCTAACACAACGACCAAAAGAACGTTTTGCAATAACTTCATGAATACATTATTTGGCCAAATCAACTAATTGCGCGATGGTTTCATTCGGATCCTTTGAATTAAAGACAAAACTACCTGCCACTAAGGCATTGGCTCCGGCCTCAATTAAAGCAGGGGCATTCATCATAGAAACACCCCCATCGATTTCAATCCAAATATTCTCATTTCCTAATGAATTTGCCATTTTAGCCAATTCCTTCGTCTTGGAAATGGTATTGGCAATGAATTTTTGACCCCCAAAACCTGGATTAACGGACATGATCAATGCTAAATCGATATCCGCAATAACATCTTGAAGACCATGTACGGGCGTACCCGGATTAATGGCAACGCCAGCTTGACATCCTAAACTTTTAATTTGCTGAACCGTACGATGAATATGAGGACATGCCTCTAAATGTACTGTAATCATATTCGCACCTGCTTTGGCGAATTGTTCAAGGTATTTTTCGGGCTGAACAATCATTAAATGTACATCCAAAAACTTATCCGTATGCTTTTTTATCGCTTCTAAAACGGGAAAACCAAATGAAATATTGGGTACAAAAACACCATCCATGATATCGATGTGAATCCATTGAGCCATGGATGCATGTAACATCTGAACCTCAGATCCGAGATGGGCAAAATCTGCCGCCAGTACAGAAGGTGCAATGATCAAATTTTTCATCTCGCAAAGGTATGAAAATTATTTGCTAAGGTTTATTTCTACATAGAATCCGTTTAACTTTATAGAATAATTTTTTTGTATGGATGTAAGACAACAGATGGATGACCTGATTAAAAAGCTAAATGCATACAATGAGGCTTATTACCAACAAAACACCAGCCTTATTTCTGATCAAGCTTTCGATCTATTACTAAAAGAGCTTCAAAAACTTGAAGCTGAAAATCCTTTGTTTGTTAATCCTAATAGTCCTACGCAACGCGTAGGAGGGAGCATCACAAAAAGCTTTGCATCTGTCACCCATCAATTCCCCATGCTTTCGCTTGGAAATACGTACAATGCTCAGGATTTGTATGATTTTGATGAACGAATTCGTAAAACCTTAGGCGAGGAAGCCTATGAATACATTTGCGAATTAAAATTTGACGGGGTGGCGTTATCCTTTTGGTATCAAAATGGTCAATTAATAAAAGGGGTTACGCGAGGTGATGGGACCCGGGGGGATGATATCACCAATAACGTTAAAACCATCAAATCACTCCCCATTCGTCTTCAATCAAATACCTTTCCTGAATCTTTCGAGATTCGTGGTGAAGGATATATGCCTTTACCTTCCTTTGAACAAATCAATGAAGAAAAATTAGCCAAAGGGGAAGCTCCCTTGGCAAATCCACGCAATGCGGCCTCCGGTACTTTTAAGATGCAGGATTCAGGGGAGGTGGCCAAACGAAATATGGAATGTTTTGTTTATGCCTATTTGGGTACTGAAAATCCATTTCAAACTCATGAGGATAGTTTAAACTATTTAGCCAGTCAAAAATTTCCGGTATCACCTACTTGGCGAAAATGTGCAACGATCACCGAGGTCTTACAATACATTGAAGATTGGGCTGAAAAAAGACATGAGCTGCCATTACATACCGATGGCATCGTTATTAAGGTAAATGAATTTGGCCAACAAGAACGATTGGGATATACGGCCAAATCTCCTCGTTGGGCTATATCCTTTAAATACCCTTCTGAAATTGCTAAAACTACGATTGAGCACATATCCTATCAAGTAGGAAGGACTGGAAATATCACGCCAGTCGCTAATTTAAAACCTGTGTATTTAGCGGGAACTGTCATAAAAAGAGCCTCAATTCACAATGCAAATGAGATGGAAAGGCTTGATTTGCGAATTGGAGATCATGTATTTATCGAAAAGGGCGGGGAGATTATTCCCAAAATTACGGGTGTGGATGAATCCTCCAGGAAACCGGGTGCTCTTTTGTTTTCGTTTCCTACGCATTGTCCGGATTGTGGAAGTCAATTGGTTCGAATGGAAGGAGAAGCCAACCATTATTGTTTAAATGATGTCAATTGTCCCCCACAAATCAAAGGAAGAATTGAGCATTTTATACAAAGGAAGGCTCTAAACATTGAAAATTTAGGCGTAGAAACAATCGATTTATTATTTGAAAAAGGCATCGTGTGTCAAATCGCGGATCTATATGATTTAAATTCCGATAGTTTTTTAGGTCTTGAAGGCTTTCAGACGAAATCGATTCAAAACATATTAAGTGCCATTGAAAAATCAAAATCAATTCCATTTAGGCAGGTATTATTCGGATTAGGCATCCGGCATGTGGGTGCGACGATTGCGGAAAAATTGGTCCTTCAATTTCATTCGATAGAAAATTTACAAGCAGCAAGTTTTGAAGAATTAATTGCCGTTCCTGAAATAGGTGAGCGCATTGCGCTAAGCGTGCAGGAATATTTCTCAAAAGAAACGAATCTTACCACATTAAGTCGATTGAAAGCAGCAGGTATTCAATTATCTGAAGAAATTACCGAAATAGTTCTGGAAGGAACCCATTTAGTAGGCAAAAGTTTTGTAATTTCGGGGGTTTTCAAGAATTTCGAACGGGATGAATTGAAAACGAAAATAATGGCCCATGGAGGAAAGGTGGTATCAAGCATTTCCACAAAATTGGACTATTTAGTTGCCGGCGACCAAATGGGGCCCGCGAAACTAGAAAAAGCAAATCAGTTATTCATTAAAATAATCAGTGAGGAAGAATTTATCCAAATGCTGAATTAAACTATGCAAAATAATCGATTACCCAAATTTCATGGTGTTGCCCCTGCATTAGTTACTCCCATGTTAGCTGATTATTCTATCGATTATGATGGATTAACTCGTTTGGTTCAACATGTTTCCAAAGGCGGAGTCGATTATTTAGTTGTTCAAGGAACTACCGGGGAATCGGTCACTACCACAGCAGAAGAAAAAAAGCGCATCGTAGCGACCATCCAACAAGCGAATTCAAATAAGCTACCCATCGTTTATGGAGTAGGTGGAAATAATACAGAGCACCTAATTAAACAAATTAAAGAAACTGATTTTAGTGGCATCGATGCGATCCTATCGGTATGTCCCTATTATAATAAGCCTAGTGCAAGGGGGGTCATTGCCCATTATCAAGCAGTAGCCAATGCTTCACCTGTCCCTGTTATTTTATATAATATTCCGGGTAGAACGGGCATCAACTTATCACCAAGTACCATTTTGCAATTAGCCGAACATGAAAATATCATCGGTGTTAAAGAAGCTTCTTGCGTGATTGAACAATGTATCGAAATCGCTTATCATAAACCTGATGATTTCCTATTAATATCTGGAGATGATGTTCAAGCAGTACCGATTATTTCAATTGGGGGTGTAGGAGTTATGTCTGTGATAGCAAATGCATTTCCTTCCCAATTTACAGCGATGATACATGCCGCTTTAGCCGGTAATTTTAAAGTGGCGCAAAAGGCTTTAGGATCTTTTTTAACAATCGATCCATCCCTATATGAGGAAGGTAATCCAGTAGGAGTAAAGAGAATATTAGAAAATATTGGTCTTATTCAATCCCAGGTACGAATGCCATTAGCATCCGCATCGAACGAATTAGGCCAAAAGTTAGCGGCTATATGCCAAAAAGAAAATCTAAACAAATAAAAAACTATGTTTGTACACGTTGTAAATTTTTGGTTAAAGAAAGGCTTGAATGAAGCCGATATTAAATTATTTGAAGCAGGGGTTAGTTCTCTTGGGAATATTGAAACGGTCGTTCAATTTAACGTTGGAAAACCTGCAGGTACTGACCGTCCTGTGATTGACCGTTCTTATGATTATTGCTTGTTAACTACGTTTAATGACGAAGCGGGGCATGATTATTACCAAATAGCGCCTATTCATTTAGAATTTATCAAAAATTGTGCCCATTTGTGGGATAAAGTATTAATCTATGATTCAGAATCCATCTAGGATTATCGGTCTTTTGACCTTATTAAGTGTCTTTTCTTGTGGCAAAAGTCTCCAGCCTTCTACCTACTACAATCCAAATTTCAAGGATGGTGGGTATGAGCGTAAAGATGGCTTAGGTTTTGAGGTACCGACAAAATACCAAATCGATGTTTTGTATTTTACAGATCATCCAAAACAATCATTTGAACTAATCGAAACCATCACCATGTCGGGTGAAACTCCATTAGAGGAAAATCAATTAGTGAATGGCAAGATGTTGTATCGTGGTAATCACCAACTGAAGAAACAAGAAATTGTCAACCAAATGGTTGAAAAAGCCATTGAATTAGGAGCCAGTGCGCTTATCGATGTGAAATACCAAGTTTACAGTACGCAAACGGCCAATGGCTTTACTTTTACTGGTAAAGCGGTTCGTTACGTGTTGAAATAAGGTTAATTAATTCCAAATTTGAAATCAATACTTGCCCTCGAGATTCGTCGAAAGTGATTTTCAATGACTTAACTTTTCGCTGCTTAAATGGAATGATTCGTTTATTTCCGATGGTTTGCAGTTTTAGACTTTCTAATTGACCGGTTTCATTTACGATATCGATATGAAACTTTTTAATTCGTTGGCCTAAGGCGATCGGCTCTTGCAATAAAACAGCATTCATTAGTAATGGTTTTTCTAGATTTAGGCTCAAAACCGCTTCGTTATCCTCTTTTTTTGCTGCCCAAAATGAGCCTTTTATGGGGTGATTAATTCGTTGAGCCTCATGACCTACTTCAAAACTAGAGGCTTCGATGCGAACAGATTTAGCCAACAAATTTTGCAAACCAAGTTTACGTATCGCCGCAAATCCCATCATTGAGGCTGAATCGTTCTCATGAACTAAACCACGACGATCCACAGGAATATTCAAAAGTAAATTGGAATTTCGGCCGACTGATGCCACATAAATTTTCATTAATGAATCCGGTGATTTGACTTTTAAATCTTGATCTGCATGGTAATACCAGCCTGGACGAATCGAAACATCTACTTCAGGGGCAACCCAATGACTTCCATTTTCTTGCCCATTTTTATATACATCAAACTTGGGATATCCGGGATAAATTTCATCCCGATTAATCGGACTCCATGTTTTGTCATATGCATAACCGCGTTCATTCCCGACCCAACGAATATCAGGTCCTGAATCTGAAAATTGGACTGCTTGAGGTTGGTATTTCTCGACCATCGAATGAAATAAAGGCCAGTCATACACTTGCTTTTTCCCATTGGGTCCCTCACCATTCGCACCATCATACCAAAATTCGAAAATAGGTCCATATTGGGTCAATAATTCCTTTTGCATATTCGCATACACTTGATTGTACGCATCCGTACCATAATCTGGATGATACCGATCCCAAGGAGACAAATAAATCCCAAGCTTTAAACCATATTTTTTACAGGCATTGGAAAGATCTCGAACTACATCGCCTTTCCCATTTTTCCATGAGGAATTGGCTACGCTATGTTTGGTAAATTTACTTGGATACAAGGCAAAGCCATCATGATGCTTTGCCGTCAGAATTAAACCCTTCATGCCAGCTTTTTTGGCAATTCGGGCCCATTGCTCACAATCCAAAGCCGTCGGATTAAATGAATTTGGGTTTTCCTTTCCTTCACCCCATTCTGCATTCGTAAACGTATTCATATTAAAATGAACAAAACCATAATACTCCAAGGATTGCCAAGCCAATTGTTTCGCTGAAGGGATAGGCAAAATAGGTTTGATATCTTGTCCAAATAAGGAAACCGAAATCAATAAGGAGAGCAGAAGATATTTCATCGTTTAATAGTTTGCATATAAGAGAACATGATCCAAAATAGAACTTGCTTCCGAAGGGATAGCTCTAAATAATGGATTAAATCCGAACCAAACAAATTTTCCTTTCCCTTTTTCTTTTACAGCAAAAAAGCTCGACGAGGGCAACAGTTTGCTCATATTTTTACCTAAAAATCCTATATATTTAGGTTTAACATCTGTTTTCAATAAGGTATTCCAAGATTTATCAACACGATATATGGAAGATGCTAGGTTTAAAAAATATAATTCAGTTGGTAATCCAAACATGAAAGGATGCGTGTTTTCAACCTGTGCTTGAACCAAATTCCCACTTAACGTATTTGAAATTTCAGCTCGTTCCCGATCCACATATTTAATTTCTTGTTCGACCGTGTCTTTCTTCATTTTAAATACTTCATCCAAAGTCTTCGTATCCAATAAATCCTTTGCATCCTCCATAAAGATCGATATTCCCCCTTTTTGCGCAAAATCATTCAATAGAACTTGGGAGGTATTGCCTAAGGACGAATAGGAACCCGATGGGAAAATAAGATGTGTGTAATTGGCTAATTCAGATTTAAATACTTGATTTAAAGGAACTACAGAAGGTGTAAGGCCTAATTTTTTAGTCAGGTAATACATGATTTCCCCGATGGAATTTACGCCGCTCATCGCATCCGTAATCACGGCTACTTTTAGTTCCTTCAGGTATTTAAAATGCTCTGATCCTAAATCCGCACCCTGAAAACGATAGGTAGAAAAATGGGTTAATTTCACAGATTTAGATTCATGTTTACTTAACCAAGATTTAAAAGCATTTTCATTCTTGCCATTTTTCAAAAAGAATAGAGTACCGGCTGCGATTGTTTTTTCCTCGACGACAATGGCTTTGTCATTAAAAACAATGGGGATTCCTAGCGCATGTGCCTCTTGAACTATTGAGAATTGGAATGGACCAGCACCCGGAGTTAAATAGACCCCTTGGGATTGATTATTTGTGACCACAGATGAGCTACTGCTGAAATTGCTTTCCTCCCTAAATTCAACTTTTTCTTTAAATCCCAACGCATCAATCCCATGTAGCTTAAATAAGTTCCAAGCCGTGATGTCATAGGTGATGGAATCCTCCAATACGATTTGGGGATCCAAAAGTGTTTGAATCATGGGACTTGCCGACTGATAAGCAGAAATGACCAAGTCATTACGTTCAATTTTCTGATTGGTCAATACTCGATCTTCTTTATAGGAATACGCAGAGCTTACCAAAGATTTAGTCGCGAGACCTAAGGTCACTCGATTTTGTTGTAGTAAAGCGATTAATTCCTTGGCTTTGTCGATTTGTCTCGCAGGAATCACATACGTTTTAAACTCATTTTTGGGATTTAAACGCGCCTGTTCGTGATTACTATAGAAGGCTGATTTTAGTCCTTCTTGATTTAGCAATGACCATGTAATGATATCTCTGGCAATAAAAAAATGATGTTTTGCGCGTTCTTTTAAAGTTATGGTATCACCGTTTGATTTCTTCGCTTGCAATCCTCCGCGAATACCGCCTTGTTCTAAGGTCATAGCCAGCGCTCCATTTAGGATTGGATAGGTGTCGCCATAGCCTGGATATAATAAATCATACACTTCAGAAGTGAAATAGGGCCATTTTTCCTGGTCAAAGACCCGGGCAAAGGATTTTCCTATTTGTTCTTGCAAAGCCTTGGTTTCAGTGGACAAATATTTCAAATAGGGTTTGGCAGCAGGGGGAAAATAATAGGAATGTTGATAACTCTGTTCATGAAAATCAGCATGAAACATGGGTAACCAAGATTGGAAAAAACGGAGACGTTGTTGCGTCTCTTTTTGCGTTTGCCAAACCCAATCTCTATTTAAATCAAAGAAAAAATGATTGTATCGACCGCTAATCGATCCTTCAAAATGTTCTTGATCATAGGGATCTGCATTTCCCATGGGCATATAATTTCGCCGACGAAATTGTGTCACATATGCCTCCCGTCCATCAGGATTAATACAAGGATCAATTAAAATAATGTAGCGCTTATTTTTAGCTTGTTGCTGAAAGTAAGAACTTTGTCCCAATAAAAAATACAGGGTCTCAAGAGCTGCTTCCGTACCGGCTGCCTCATTTCCATGCACATTAAAAGATAAATTAATGATGATTGGTAGTTTAGCTTGGAGATTTTGGTAGGATAGTCGTCCTTGCAGGACATCTTGATGTACTTTTTTATAAAAGTCCAAAGAATCTTTTAAGTCAGAAGATGAAATGATCATTTGACCTAGTTCCCGATCTTCATTGGTTTTACCGTAGGAAATCCATTGGGCGACATCTTTACGTTGGTTAGCTAAATAGTGACAATAAGCAATCACTTGATGGTGATAGGTCAGTTGTGAACCGGTCGGATATCCTAAAAATTGTTCTGGGCTTTTAATTTGAGCTAAAGAAACGAAGCTTGCGAACAAAAAAATAGAACTTAAAAAGTTTTTCATAAAATAAGGCAGGAGTTTTTTTTAAAATTAACAAAAAAAGGAGGTAAATTGAAAGAGTTTTATCCTCTACCTATAAATTTCTACAATGGCATTACCACAACAAGATCACAATGATTTGTCGGTCGATAGCACAAGCAAAACCAATTATCTCATTCCATTTATTTTAGTTACCAGTTTGTTTTTTCTTTGGGGTTTAGCCAATAGCTTAAATGGGACCCTTGTCAAACAATTTCAAACTGCATTGGATTTACAACGCTGGCAGGCTAATATCGTTGAAACAGCCTTTTATTTTGGATATTTTGTCATGGCATTGCCTGCCGGTTATGTGATGAAAAAATTCGGTTATAAAATGGGGATTTTATTAGGACTGATTTTGTATGCAGCCGGTGCTTTTCTATTTTATCCTGCGGCAGAAGTCCGTATGTATTCTTTTTTTTTAGCGGCACTATTTTTAATAGCTAGTGGGATTGCCTTTTTGGAAACAGCGGCTAATCTATATGTGACCGTGCTTGGAGATCCTGCCAAAGGAGACTTTCGTTTGAATTTAGCCCAATCATTTAATGGGATTAGTATTATTTTGGGTCCAGTGATTGGTGGATTTTTTATCTTTTCGGATAAAGAATATACGAGGGAAATGTTGAATGCGCTACCAGCGGCAGAAGCCGAAGCCATTCGAATCTCGCAAGCTGGCTCAGTTCAAATGCCTTATATTGTCATAGGAGCCGTTGTCGCATTTGTGGCTGTCTTGTTTGCCATCACAAAAATGCCTGAAGTGACCGTGAAAACGAAGAAAATAGTTGATTCTACCAAAGTTAGTATTGCTGGTTTATTAAAAAACAAACACTTAACGCTGGGGATCCTTGCTCAATTTTGTAATGTAGGTGCGCAAGTTTCTCTGTGGGGGAATTTCGTAGATTTAAAGATTGATCTGGCTAAAGAATCGAATTTGTGGATAGTCCAACAAATTTATCAAACCACTTCCGACATGTCGGCCACCCAAATCGCTAGTTTTCATGCTTCTTTTGCCTTTGTTCTTTTCATGTTTGGACGATTCATAGGAACCTATTTTATGGGAAAACATGCATCTAACAAGGTTTTAGGTATTTATTCTGTGGGTGCTGTCGCTTCGCTAGTACTGGCCATATTTGGCAGTGGAGAATTAGCATTAGTTGCCTTAATGATGGTCTATTTTTTCCAATCCATTATGTTCCCAACTATTTTTGCATTAGCCTGTAAAGATTTAGGCGAAGGCAGTAAATTAGCTTCATCTTTAATTATCATGTCCATCGTCGGTGGCGCATTAATTCCGCCAATTGCCGCCGCATTGTTTAAAGTGAGTACATCGGCTGCCCTATGTATTCCTCTACTTTGTTTTGTGTTTATTGTATATTATTCCTTTAAAGGATATGAAATTTCAACAAAAAGAGTAAATTGATGGGTCAAAAGCGCTTTATATTATTTTGTGATTTACAAGAGAATGAAGAAATGATTCAGGAATATGAAAAGTTTCATGAACAAATTCCGGCAGCTATCGAATCCAGTATTCGAGACGCCGGTATTTTAAGCATGGAGATTTTCAGAGCTGGGAATCGGATGGTAATGGAAATTATTGCCAAAGAAGATTTTAGCTTTGACTTAAAGGAACAAATGGATCTAGCTAATCCTGCTGTTATTCAATGGGAAGCATTCATGTCTAGATTTCAAAAAACAATTCCAAGTGCCAAGGAAAATGAAAAATGGGTTTTAGGCACACAAATTTTCAAATTATAATACATGAGTACCTCCAGAAAAACATTTTTACAAATTAACCAAACCGATAACTTATTAGTCGCTCTACAGGATTTAAAGGCAGGTACCGTCATCGAACATGAAGGGAATACAATAACCTTACAAGATGATATAGCTGCCAAACATAAATTTACGACCGAAGCTATCCCAAAAGATGGGAAAGCATTTATGTATGGCGTTTTAGTTGGCATAGCCACCCAAGACATTGCCAAAGGCGGCCTCATTCATACCTTTAATTTACATCATGCCTCTCAAAACTTTGAGGGGAAAATGAAGGATTATCCCTGGACTGCGCCTAATGTAAGTAAATGGAATGAAAAATCCTTCTTGGGTTATCACCGACCAGACGGTCAGGTAGGCACACAAAACTACTGGTTAGTGATTCCTTTGGTTTTTTGTGAAAACCGCAATATTGAATTGTTAAAAAATGCTTTTATCAAGGGGCTTGGTTTCCAAAAAAATGATCCATTTACTGAGCAAGTAATCAAACTGAAATCTCAATTTGAGGCAGGTCAAAAACCTAGTATAGAGCCATTTTTAAAAGAACATAATACGATTTTAGTCAATAAGAGCACATTGTTCCCCAATGTGGATGGTATCAAATTTTTAACACATGAAAGTGGTTGTGGTGAAAATAAAGATGATTCCTTGAATTTGGTTGCTTTATTAACGGGCTATTGCGTGAACCCGAACGTGGGTGGAATTACGGTATTAAGTTTAGGATGCCAACATTCCCAAATCGATGTATTTAAACAATACTTAAAAGAAAAAGATCCCAATTTTTCAAAACCATTATACATTTTTGAACAACAAGACGATGAAGGCAGTGGGGTAGAAAAAATGTTAGGTGATGTGATTCTAAAGACATTTGAAGGTATTGTTGAAATCAATAAAATCGAACGTAAACCTGCTCCCTTATCAAAACTACGATTAGGGGTGAAATGCGGCGGATCAGATGGATTTTCCGGTATTTCAGCCAATCCAGCCATTGGCCATACCGCTGATTTAGTGGTGGCACTTGGTGGAACCGTGATGATTGCCGAATTTCCGGAATTATGTGGGGTAGAACAAGAACTGCAAAATAGATCTGTAAGTAATGAAGTAGCCGATAATTTCGGGAAATTAATGAGAGAATATGCGCGCCGGGCAGAAGCCGTAGGTGCCGGCTTTGATATGAATCCGTCACCCGGAAATATTAAAGATGGATTAATTACAGATGCCATTAAATCCGCAGGAGCAGCTAAAAAAGCAGGATCATCACCGATCGTCGATGCCGTAGGTTATGGCCAATATGTGACCAAAGAAGGATTAAATCTAGTTTGCACACCAGGAAATGATGTCTTAGCTACCACCGGAATGGCTGGATCGGGTGCAACCATCCAGTTATTTACGACCGGACTTGGAACGCCCACCGGTAATCCAATTTGCCCCATGGTAAAACTTTCCACAAACACACGTTTGGCTGAAAAATTACCGGAAATCATTGATATCAATTGCGGTCCCATTATTTCAGGTGAAAAAACAGTAGAAGAAATGGGTGAAGAGATCTTAGATTATGTTGTTGAATTAGCATCTGGACACATATCCACCAAAGCTATGGATTTAGGTCAGGATGATTTTATGTTTTGGAGAAGGGGAGTCTCATTATAAGTATAAGAAATAGATATGATTTTTTCATTAAAAGGAAGAAGAGTCGTAATTACGGGTGGCGGCTCTGGAATAGGAAGAGCGATTAGTCACTTATTTGCCGAACAGGGAGCAGAGGTACACATTTTTGATCTAGATAATCCAGGTAGTCTAGAAACAATTGCCTCAGTTCAAGCTATTTCGCCACAGTCTACCTTGCATTTCGTAGACATTACGCAATCTAATAGCATTGAAATGGCCATACAATCGATTGGTCCCATAGATATCCTAATCAATAATGCCGGTATCGCACAAATAGGTACGCTAGAAACTACGTCGGAAGAAGATTTTCAACGCATTTTTGATGTCAACGTAAAAGGCGCTTTTCATTGCATGAAGGCCATCATTCCAGGAATGGTCGCACAAAAACATGGAGTAATCCTGAATATGGCCTCCGTAGCCTCTCTCGTAGGAATTCCTGATCGATTCGGATATTCCATGTCCAAAGGAGCCATTCGTACCATGACTCAATCGATTGCGAAAGATTATTTAACCAAGGGGATACGATGCAATTGTATTTCACCTGCTCGGGTACATACGCCATTTGTGGATGGATTTATCGCCAAAAATTATCCAGACAATCAAGCTGAAATGTTTGAAAAACTTTCTGCTACCCAACCGATAGGCCGTATGGCTAAACCCATAGAAATTGCCCATTTAGCCCTTTATTTATGTTCGGATGAAGCTTCCTTTGTCACTGGTTGCGATTATCCGATCGATGGAGGATTTGTATATTTAAACAACTAAACCGATGAAAAACTACCTATTTACCTCATTGCTAATTTTATCTAGTACCTTTTTAAGCTTTAAAGCAGATAATCCAAAACGAATCGTATTTTTTGGTGATTCGATTACCCAAGCCGGTATTGGTAAATCGGGTTATATAACCAAAATGACCGAAATGCTCGCCGCTAAAGGGCTTTCTACTCAATATGAACTAATCGGTGCTGGTATCGGGGGCAATAAAATATATGATTTGTACCTACGTCATGAAGAAGATGTAATCGCGAAGAAACCCAATATCGTTACTATTTATATCGGAATAAACGATGTGTGGCATAAAACTTCTTCTCGCACGGGAACCGATGCCGACAAATTCGAGAGATTCTACATTGCTTTAATTAAACGTATTCAAAAAGCTGGTAGTCAGGTGGTTATAT
>Ga0114958_10000172_pt1 | contig 54963 bp, 57 predicted proteins | sample C_130208_EF_Meta_FD_89577 | JGI IMG/M metagenome (GOLD analysis project Ga0114958, IMG submission 89577) | Freshwater microbial communities from Lake Croche, Canada to study carbon cycling - C_130208_EF_MetaG | ecosystem: Environmental > Aquatic > Freshwater > Lake | place: Lake Croche, Canada... | reverse complement strand
GAACAATACATTTCACAATTATTATATCGTTATCAGTGCGTAACCGTTCCAGGATTTGGTGCTTTTTTGACTGAATTTCAGTCAGCGCAATTGGATGAAAATTCGTATTCGTTTTATCCTCCAAAAAAAATGATCTCTTTTAATCCTTTCATTAAAAACAATGATGGGTTATTGGCCAATCATTTGGCCCAGGAAGAAAAAATTGGTTACGAAATTGCGGTAAATACTATTGAAATTGAAGTGTCACATTGGACAACTAAAATTCAAGAATTAGGTAATTTTTCCATAAAAAATATTGGTGAGTTCACTTTAAATGCAGAGAAAAATTTAGTCTTTGTGCCTGCAAATCAAATTAATTACTTGAAAGAATCCTTTGGTTTATCTTCGTTTGTATCTCCAACTGTAAAACGTGAAGTTTATAAACAAGAAGTAGAAGCTATTGAAGAAAAAGCGCCTATCGCTTTTACTCCTGAAAAAAGAAAAAGCTACAAAGCATTTAAATATGCTGCTGTTTTCACCCTCTCTATAGGATTAACTGGGGTTTTGGGTTATAAATTATATGATAATTATTTGAAACAAGTTGCACAAGAAACGCTTTTAGTTCAATCCAACGTTCAGAAAAAAATAAATCAAAAAATACAAGAAGCGACTTTCTTTATAGAAAATCCGTTGCCTTCAGTTACGCTGACAGTTCCATCCGAAAAAACTCCTTATCATGTTGTAGCCGGAGCATTCCGATTAGAATCAAATGCTAAAAATGCTTATAATTCTTTATTGAAATTAGGATTTAAAGCTAAAAGATTACCCGTTAACAAACATGGATTATTCCCAGTTCTTTATGGAAGTTATAGTTCTTATACTGTAGCTCGAGATGCTATGAAAAATATTCAAAAGCTTGATAATAAAGATGCTTGGTTATTGATTCAAGAATAAAAAAATCCCGATACATCGGGATTTTTTATTTTCTGTAACTACCTTTGTTAAAAATTTGATATGAAACCAAAACATCCCTCGGAGTCATTAACAATTTTAACGGATTTAGTTTTACCAAGTGAAACTAATCCATTAAATAATCTTTTTGGTGGTGAATTACTCGCAAGAATGGATAGAGCAGCTAGTATTTCAGCTAGAAGACATTCTCGTAGAATTACTGTAACAGCCTCTGTAAATCACGTTGCATTTAATCGAGCCATACCTCTAGGAAGTGTAGTTACTGTTGAGGCTAAAGTTTCACGTGCTTTTAATTCTTCTATGGAAATTTATATTGATGTTTGGTTAGAAGATAGAGAATCGGGTATTAAAACCAAAGCAAACGAAGCAATTTATACTTTTGTTGCTGTGGATGAAATGGGAAATCCTGTAACAGTTCCTCAAATTGAACCAGAAACTGAGCTAGAAAAGGCAAGATATGACGCCGCACTGAGAAGAAAACAGCTTAGCTTAGTACTAGCAGGTAAAATGAACCCACACGATGCAACCGAATTAAAAGCATTATTCACATAAAAAAAACCTGCTTTTTTTGGATTTTATGTTACATATTAAATAACCAACTAGCTGGATTGTTGTAAGTTGTATTTTGTAAAATTAAAAACTTTAAAATAGTTTTTCCTGTATCGCCATTGGTTCTAATTTTTCCTAATGTTTGCTTAATCGTAACCTTATCGCCAACGCTAACATTTACACTACTTAAATTTTGATATACGGTAAAATAATCACCATGTTGAATAAAAACAGCAATGTTTAAAGGTGATAATTTAATCACCTTTGTTACTTCTCCACCAAAAACAGCTCTTGCAGAAGAACCGCTTTCGGTTGTAATTTCTACTCCGCTATTATGTACTGTTAACGTTTTATATACGGGATGTGGTTGGTCACCGTAGGGTAAACTAACTGCTCCTTTTTCAACTGGCCAAGGTAATTTTCCTTTGTTTGCTTTAAAATTATTAGCTATTAATTGTCCTTCTGAGGTTAAAACAATTTTTGTGGACTCTTCAGTGGCTTTGGTATCTGCCTTAGAAACTGTTTTTGGATTAGCTTTTGCTTTTGCAGCCGCTGTCTTTTTGTTAGCGGCAGCAATAGTTTCACGTATTAATTTTTGTATCTGAGCATCTATTTTCTTGGTTTCTTGTTGCTTTTTCTTGATATCTGCAACAATTTTACCTTTCTCCTTTTGAATTTGTTGTGCTATTTTTTCTTGTTCTTTTTTCTCTTTTTCTAATTCTTGTTTTTCTTTTTCATTTTCAACTATCAACTTTTCTTTGGCAGATTTTTGGACTCCAATTTTATCATTGTACGTTAAGAGTTGATTTGTTTTTCCTTTGATTTCCTCTCCTTGCATTTTCCTGTAACTAGCATATTGTTTCATATACTGAGCTCTTTTATAGGCTTGAAGAAAATTTTGTGAAGACAATAAAAACATAGCTCTACTTTGCTCTGACCTGCTTTTATATGATTTTAAAATCATATCCGCATAATCTTTTCTAAGTTGATCTAAGTTTAGTTTAAGTTGGTTTATCTTTACTTGATTTGTATATATATCATTACTAAGCAATTTTGTTTGCTTTTCTGTAGTGCTAATTAATTTTTGTTTTAAACCAATTTTTTCTTTTTGGAGCATTAATTGTGTAACTACTGATTTTTCTTTACTTTTTACAGATTGTAATAGTTCTTCTTTCTCAAGAATTTCTTGTTGAATCTTGGCTTTTCGTTCTTCAAGTTGTTCTTGCGTAGGAGGTTGACTCCACATTGGGATTGCTAAACAAAAAAAGAATAAAGTGAAAAAGAATTTTGGCATAATCTAGTGAATTTTGGCAAATCTAATTTATAAAAATTCTGTCATATCCATCAGGAACGCTATATGGAAATGACAAATCTTCGTTAAATGTAATCGAATTATAATCAATTGAAATTTCTGTTTTTGCTTTCTTTTGAACTGCATTTATAAACAGACTTGAAGGCAAAATAGCAGATGCAAAATCTTTAAAATTAGGATAATTTACTTCAAATGTCCTTTCTTTTGTGGGTTGATTAATTTCTTGTTTTTTTAATAAAAAATGTTCCGATTCAAAGAAAAAAGATTTTTCTGTATTGTTGGCTATTAAGTTTAACTTATAAAATTTATCCCCTACTTCTGATTTATAATTCTCTTTTGTTAAATCATCAATTGGTTGTCCAAGAAGCATGTTTTGAATCTTTTCAAAATCTAAATCAGTACCAAGCCATTGGCTTAAGGCTTGATAATTGCCTTCAAAATAAGTTCCGTTTATTTTTTCATAATACTTCACTTCTTTGGGTGTTATTAGTGCTTTGGCCATTGTAATGCCTAAAAATCGAATACTTACTAATATTTTTTCTCCCTTCTTAATTTTAATTTCGGCAGCAACACTTTGTGATTGATTGTCATCTCTATATTTTGCGCTAGATCTTATATATAAAAAGGAAAATTCATTTTTGTTATTATAATGATTCTGAATTATTTTTTTTGAATTCATGATGCTTTCATCTTTTGCAATGTCAATTTTTGCTTTTGCATCAACAAAAACAGCTTTTGATTTGCAAGAAACTAAAAGAATAACCAACAAAAACCAACACCAATTTTTCATTATTTTTTTTGTTTTTTAATGAGATCTTCAGCCTTAGAGAAGTATTTTTCTTTTTTCTTTATATCGCCCAAAGCGCTATAAGCTTCGCCTAGTTGAATATTGAAATTGATTTCTAATGCTTGATCATCTATAACAAAATCTAAGCCAGTTTCTAAAAAAGTCAAAGCTTTTTTGTTATTTTTCAATTGATTGTTAGCTAAACCAGCATAATAATAAAACTGTGGTTGCGTTGGATAAATTTGGGTCAAATCATCAGCTTTTTTTGCTAAAACATCAAACTGTTGGATTTCTGAATAGGACTGAAGCAATAACAGTAGGGTTTCTGTATCATCTGAATTGTTTTTTTGATGCATTTCGAAATACTTGATTGCCTTATCCCAATTGTCTTTTGAATAATAAAATTTACCAATTTCTCTAGATACTTTTACTTCTTTATCATTATCAAAATAAAAAATAGCTTTATCTAAATCGGGCTCGTATTTTGGATTATTCATAACAAAAATCAAGAATTCATTTAGCATTCTATGTTTAATCTTAGGGTCTATTTTTTTGCTTGGAAAAACAATATTCATAGCTTTTACCGCATTGTCTCCATCGTTGTTATTCAAATGAAATTTAAATAGACTTACTTTTGCCCAATCTGATGTTGGAATAGCTTTTTCAAGTTTTTGAGCTATTTCTAATGCTTTTTCCTCTTGGTTGCTTTTAGAATACATGTAAATTAAAGAAATGTAATTTGACTCATCTTGAGGATATTTTTTTATTTTATCTAAAAGATTGTTTTTTTCTGCCGATTGGTATTTTAAATCTTTAAGGATATCTGCTTTATACAATTCGCGTTTATCTGTTCTTCCAAACTTTTCATTTAACTCATTGATTAGTTCTAAAGCTTTGTCAAATTGATTGGTATTCATATATAATGAAGTCAGGTCTTCCTTATAATCTTCTTTAAATTCTACTAATTTTTCTACTACAATTATTTCTTGATTATAATCGTGAGTTTCATAGCATACATCATACATGCCTACCCAAGCCCAACGGTTTTTGGGTTCCATTTTAGTAACTTTTTCAAAATTATCATAAGCATCTTTATATTTTTTTTGAGCCAAATAATTTTTACCTAATTCAAAATAAATAACTGCATTTTCAGGTTCTTTTTCTTTACAAATAAGCAACGATTCTATGGCTTTATCATAGTTTTCGATACCTTTTTGTTTTAGTGCTTCAAAAAAATTATCTTGAAATCCATTGTCTAAAACCACTACCTCGTTTGGTTCTTTTTGAGCCAAAAGGGTATTTGGAATACATAATATTCCAAAAAGTAATGTCCAATAAATTCGAATTTTTTTCATTGTTAAGCTTAATTTATTTCAGTTGAGATATTACTCTAAAACTGAATAATCTCCAATACTAATGCTGGTAAAATCGCCATCAAAACTAGCATGATTTCCTATCATAGCGTTATCTAACTGAGCATTTTTTATGTGGGCATGTGTTTGCACCAAACTGTTTTTGATACTGCTGTTTTGCACATGACAGCCATCGCCCAAAGATACATTTGGACCAACCGTAGCATCAATCAAAACTACATTTTTCCCAATATAGCAGGGCGGAATAATAGTAGCATTTTCTAATTTAACATCATAATCTACTAAATGCTCTCCATCATGATGAAGGAACCCTAACATTCTAGAATTAGTTTCTACCGTAACATCTTTATTGCCACAATCCATCCATTCGTCTACTTTTCCTGGAACAAACTTCATGCCTTTAGCCATCATTTGCTTTATTCCATCATTAATTTGGTATTCGCCACCATGAATAATGTTGTTATCTAATACATATTGGAGTTCGTTTTTTAATACTGCTACATCTTTGAAATAATATATTCCAATAACGGCAAGGTCAGAAACAAATTCCTTTGGTTTTTCTAACAATGCAACTATTTCATTAGCTTCATTAAGGTTGATAACGCCAAAAGCTTCGGGTTTATCCACTTGTTTTACCCAAATTACGCTATCTGCGGTTACGTCTAAATCAAAGTCAGCACGAATTAAAGTATCTGCATACGCAATAACGGCTGGTCCGCTTAGTGAATCTTTAGCACACATAATAGCGTGGCCTGTTCCCAAAGCTTCATTTTGATAATAAATAGTTCCTTTTGCTCCTAGTTTTTGAGCTATTGCAATTAATTCTTCTTCAACTTTTTTACCAAAACTTTCGTGAATGATAAAAGCTATCTCTTCAATATCTTGATTTAAAACACCTGCAATATCTTCTACCAATCGATGTACAATTGGTTTCCCAGCAACTGGAATTAATGGTTTTGGAATGGTTAATGTATGTGGGCGAAGACGTGAACCGCGACCTGCCATGGGTACTATTATTTTCATATATTCTGTATTAAGATTTGAGTATTAAGTATTAAGACTGAAACTGCCTATTAATTACTGAACACTGCTTATTATTTTACTCCAGTGCTTCCAAATCCGCCTTCGCCTCTTGAAGTTTCAGATAATTCTTGAACTTGATTCCATTCGGCTCTTTCGTGCTTGGCGATGATTAATTGGGCAATTCGTTCGCCGTTTTCAATAACGAAATCTTCATGGGATAAATTTACTAAAATCACGCCAATTTCACCTCTATAATCGGCATCAACTGTACCAGGGGAATTTAAAACCGTTATTCCTTTTTTGGCGGCTAAGCCGCTTCTTGGACGAACTTGTGCTTCGTAACCTATTGGCAATTCAATAAAAAGCCCTGTTTTTACAATCGTTCTTTCTAATGATTTTAATGTAATTGGTTCTAAAATATCAGCTCGCAAATCCATTCCTGCCGAAGCAATGGTTTCATAATTAGGCAATTCGTGTTGCGATTTATTGATTATTTTTATGGTCATTATTTACGTTTTATAATTCTTAGTAATGTTTCTTTTTCGTTGTGGTAAATGAAGTATAAAAATAGAATTAACAATGCTATTTTAATAAAATAATTTTCTCTGATATAAGGAATATAAAATGATATTGCTGAGAACAAAATCGTCAATCCTAAATAGCTAAATATTTTATTAAAATCGTATGGAATTGGATAGTGATTTTGTCCCCATTGATAAGAAATAATCATCATGCTTCCATAAGCCGCAATAGTTGCAATGGCTGATCCATAATAACTCATGGACGGAATTAAAAGCCAATTAAGAATTAAAGTTATAGCAGCTCCAATAAGGGAAATATAAGCGCCTATTCTTGTTTTATCAATCAGTTTGTACCAAACCGATAGATTAGTGTAAATACCTAGAAAGAAATTGGCTAAGACAATTAACGGTACCACTTTCATAGCGTCCCAATAAGTGTCATTTGGGACCAAAATTTGTTTAAGTAGATCGGCAAAAACAATCACAAACAAACTTATGAACGAGCCAAAAATCACAAAATATTTAGTTATAATAGCATAAGTTTGCGGTGCGTTTTCATTGTTGGCATAACTAAAAAAGAATGGTTCAATACCCAAAGTATATGCAGTTCTGAAAAGTACCATAAACATTCCTATTTTATAACATGCAGAATATGCCCCGATTTCTGAAAGCGGAACGTGCATCCAATCTAAAAGGATTTTGTCGAAATGTTCGTTAATGGCAAAAGCAATTCCAGCGAACAGTATTGGGAATCCATAAGTCATCATTTTTTTCCAAAGTGCTCTGTCAAAATTCCAGGAAATACTAGTATAATTTGGAATTAATACAATAAGTGTGACAAAACTTGCGATTAAATTAGAAATGAAAATGTATCCTACTTGAAAGTTCTCGTAGTAAATCTTATTTAAAAAACCATTTGGATAATTGGTCGACAGACTTGGTAAAAAAGCCAAAAAGAAAACGTTCAGCAAAAGCATTATTGAAACATTTGCTATTTTAATAGCTGCATATTTTATTGGTTTCCTTTCAGCACGCAACTTTGAAAATGGGACAATTGCTAGAGCATCAAACGCTAAAATCCAGATGGTGTATGTAATATATTCTACTTTAATATCAGACCATCCAGCTAATGTATGCCTTGACAATAAGGCTAAAAGTAAAAATCCTAGAGTGGACCAAAAAAGCGAAACCGTTGAAGTTGAAATAACATTTTTCTTGTTATCTTCTGAATTATAAAATCGGAAGAATGCTGTTTCCATACCGTAAGACAAAACTACATTGAAGAAAACCAAATAGGAAAATATTACGGAAACTTGTCCCATTTCGGATTTGTTCTTTAAATAATACACAAACAGCGGATTTAGAATAAAGCTAATTATCCTGGGAACAACTGCTGCTAAACCGTAGATAAGTGTTTGCTTAAAAAGATTTTTGTATAAACTCAAGGTGCTTTTCGTTAATTAAACAAAAATAGGTTTTTATTAGATTATGAAAATCCATTTTTATCAATAGTTTTAATAAAATGAAATCCTCTTGGTTCATAACCTTGATTATAGTAAAAACGATGGGCAGGAAAATTTCCAGTATAGGCATCTAGAACGATACAAGTACAATTTAATTCTTTGGCTTTTTCATCAATATAGGTAGAAATTAGTTTTCCAATTCCTTTTTTACGATAATCAGGATGGACAATAAAATTATCGATTTCTATATATTTTCCAGTCCATAATTTGGTTCCAAACCAAAAGCCGGTTAAACCAACACAAATTCCCCCATCAAAAACGGCTACTTGTTTGTAACTTTTGGGAATCATGTCTTCAAGGAAAGTTCTATATCGTTCGATTTCCATATTAGGATACAGAAATTGTATCGTTTCAAATTGTTCAAGAATTTGTTCAATCGATGAAAGTTCTCTGATTTCCATTATGGGATTTTTTTTTAAAAGTAATAAAAAAAGAGCCGACTATCGTTGGCTCTTTTATAAAATTATTTACTATTTTAGTTATCCTTTCAAAGCTTCTGCTCCACCAACGATTTCTAAAATTTCATTAGTAATAGCGGCTTGACGTGCTTTGTTATAGGTCAACTTTAATTGATTTCTTAATTCGGTTGCATTATCTGTTGCTTTATGCATTGCTGTCATACGCGCACCATGTTCTGAGGCAAAAGAATCTCTGATTGATTTATATAATTGCGTTTTTAACGATTTTGGAATCAACGTCAGAACAATTTTTTCTTTTGATGGTTCAAATATATAATCTCCAGTTGATATGGGTTTATCCGAAGCAATTGGTGCTAATGGTAAAAATTGTTCTGTTTGTACAATCTGAGTAGCAGCATTTTTGAATTGGTTATATACCACTTCAATTTTATCATACTCGCCAGTAATAAATTTTTCAGTTAATACATCTGCAATTTCGGCAACATTTTCAAAAGTAAGATTGTCAAATATTTCACTTTTATTATCGATTACAGTATTGGTTTTTCTTAAAACATCATTTCCTTTTTTACCGATAGCAAAGATATCGACTTGTTTTCCAGCATAAGCATCGGCAATTACTTTGGCTTGTTTAATAACGTTAGTATTAAACGCTCCGCACAAACCACGATTTGATGTTATAGCAACAATTAACACTTTATTAATTTCGCGTTGTGAAGTATATTGTCCTCCAGCATCACCGTCTAAAGTAGCGCTAACACTTTGCAACAATTCAGTTAATTTTTCGGCATAAGGTCGCATTGCTGTGATAGCATCTTGTGCTTTTTTCAACTTTGCAGCAGAAACCATTTTCATCGCCGATGTAATCTGCATCGTAGACTGAACGGAAGTAATTCTATTACGGATTTCCTTTAAGTTTGCCATGTTTATTTAGTAATTAGTAATTAGTGAATAGTAATTAGCTTTTTACTAATTACTGTTCACTATTCACTTATATTAATTATATTTTGCTGATAAATCTTTAGCTACTTTTTCTAAAACATCAGTAATACTATCATCTAACTTACCTGCTTTTAAGGCATTTAGGGTATCTCTGTGCTTATTATTAAGGAATTCTAAATAATCTCTTTCAAATTCTTTTACTTTGTTCACAGGAACATTTCTTAACAAATTTTTAGAACCCGCATAAATAATAGCTACTTGATCTTCTACCGTGTAAGGATCATTTACTGCTTGTTTCAAAATTTCAACGTTTCTTCTTCCTTTTTCAATTACGTTTAAAGTAACGGCATCTAGGTCTGAACCAAATTTTGCGAAAGCTTCTAATTCACGGAATTGTGCTTGGTCCAATTTTAATGTACCAGCTACTTTTTTCATTGATTTAATTTGGGCATTACCCCCAACACGAGATACCGAAATACCTACGTTAATAGCAGGACGAACACCCGAATTAAATAAATCTCCGTCAAGGAAAATCTGACCGTCAGTAATCGAAATTACGTTGGTTGGAATATAAGCAGAAACGTCACCCGCTTGAGTTTCAATAATTGGTAGCGCTGTTAATGAACCTCCACCTTTCACGATTGGTTTCAAAGTGTCTGGTAAGTCGTTCATATTTTTCGCAATATCATCATCCGCAATTACTTTACATGCTCTTTCTAATAAACGGCTGTGTAAATAGAATACGTCTCCAGGATAAGCTTCACGACCTGGTGGTCTTCTTAATAAAAGTGAAACCTCACGATAAGCTACCGCTTGTTTTGATAAATCATCATAGATAATCAAAGCAGGACGACCTGAATCTCTAAAATACTCTCCAATTGCAGCTCCAGCCATTGGAGCATAAACCTGCATTGGAGCAGGATCTGAAGCGTTAGCAGCTACAATTGTTGTATAAGCCATGGCTCCTTTTTCTTCTAGAGTTTTAGCAATTCCAGCTACAGTAGAGGCTTTTTGTCCTATAGCAACATAGATACAAAATACGGGTTGACCAATATCGTAAAATTCTTTTTGATTCAAAATGGTATCAATACAAACAGTAGTTTTACCCGTTTGACGGTCACCAATTACCAACTCACGTTGTCCTCTTCCAACTGGAATCATCGCATCGATAGATTTGATACCTGTTTGTAATGGTTCCGTAACTGGTTGACGAAAGATAACTCCAGGGGCTTTTCTTTCTAATGGCATTTCGTATAAATCACCACCGATTGGACCTTTACCATCGATAGGCTCACCAAGAGTGTTTACTACACGGCCTACTATTTGCTCACCAACTTTCAACGAAGCGATACGTTGTGTTCTTTTCACGATAGAACCTTCTTTAATACCGGTTGATGGTCCTAAAAGTACCACCCCAACATTATCTTCTTCCAAGTTCAATACGATAGCTTCCAATCCGTTATCGAATTGAACTAACTCACCGTATTGTGCATTAGACAATCCATAAACACGAGCGATACCATCACCCACTTGAAGTACTGAACCTACTTCTTCTAACGTAGCTCCAGATTGAAAACCTTCTAACTGTTTCTTTAATATTGCTGAAATTTCAGCAGCTTTAATTTCCGCCATTTTGATATATCTTTAATGGTAATTTAATTACTAAACTCTCTTTTTAATTCTTGCAATCTGTTAGCCACAGAAGCATTGTATTGTTTGTCTCCAATTCTCAAAATAAATCCTCCTATGATTGATGGATCTACAATGTTATCTAAAGTTATCTTTTTGTTTGAAATAGTAGCTATTTTTGCTAATACTATACTTTCTAAATCTGGAGTGATTGGGAAAGCTGTAGTTACTTTAGCAACTTCTACATTATTCATTACATCAAATAACATATTATATTGTGAAGCGATTGGTGCTAATATTTCAAATCTTTTATTTTCTTGTAGCAATCTGAAAAGCGATTTTGTTTCTGCTTGAACTAAAGCAAATACTTCTGACAAAGCAGTCATTTTTACATCAGATGTAACTATTGGACTTGACAAAAATTCGCTCAATTCTTTGCTTCTAGTAATAGAAGAAACGATTGACAACATGTCATCATTTACTTTTACAGTATTTCCGCTAGAAACCGCTGTTTCCAGAATGGCTTTTGCATATCTAATCGCAGCTCTTGACATACCGATTAATTTAATTTAACATCACCTAACATTTTCTCAACCAATTTGGTTTGAGCTTCTTTGTTAGACAATTCGTCTTTTAATAATTTTTCTGCAATCTCTAATGAAAGGGTTGAAACTTGAGATTTTAATTCAGCTAAGGCTGCATTTTTCTCACTTTCTATAGAAGCTTTTGCTTGCTCAATCATTTTTTGACCCGCAACTTGTGCCTCTGTTTTGGCATCGTTAATCATTTTGTCTTTGATTTCACGAGCTTCTTTCATCATTGCATCACGCTCTAATCTTGCCTCAGCAATTAATTTCTCATTGTCTGATTTCAAATTTTGCATTTCTTTCTTAGCATGCTCTGCCGATTGTAAGGCATTTTTAATCCCTTCTTCTCGTTCATTAACTGCATCAAGAATAGGTTTCCATGCAAATTTTTTCAAAAGGAAAATAAGTCCAAGGAATAAGATTGTTTGCATGATAAACAACCCTAAAGAAAACTGTCCAAATAATTCTTCCATTATATTCTATATTTTATATTAATGATGTTTACAAGTAAAACAAAAGCCACAACCAACCGTTATGGCTTTTTGTCTTTTTTAGTTTACCGCAAATAAAGCAGCAAATCCAATACCTTCAATAAGGGCAGCAGCGATAAGCATAGCTGTTTGGATTTTACCAGTAGCTTCTGGTTGACGAGCAATAGCGTCCATTGCTGACCCACCAATTCTTCCGATACCAATACCAGCTCCGATTACTACTAATCCAGCTCCAACGATTTTAGGAATTTCCATAATGTATATATATTTAATTAAACATTCAATTTATTAATGATGCGCTACCTCATGGTGTTCATCATGGTGGTGCTCCTCCACTGCGGCACCAAAATATAAGGCCGCCAACATGGTGAAGATATACGCCTGTAATAAGGCTACTAAAATTTCTAACAAGGATAATACAAAAGCCAAGAAGAACGATAAAGGACTCCCTATTGGACTATTAAACGTATACATCAAGGCAATCAAACTCATTAATACAATGTGACCCGCCACCATATTCGCATACAAACGAATCATTAACGAAAAAGGCTTGATTATGGTTCCCAACAATTCAATCGGCGCCAAGATAAATTTCATAGGTACTGGTACACCCGGCATCCAAAAAATATGTCCCCAATAATCTTTCTTAGCGGTAAGGGTAGTAATCAAATAGGTAATAACGGCTAATGAGGCAGTAATAGCAAGATTTCCGGTAATGTTAACCCCTAGCGGTGTCAACCCAAACATATTCAAAAACCATATAAAAAAGAAAATAGTCAATAAAAAACTCATGTATTTTTTATAATGTTTCTCGCCAATATTTGGAATTGCAATATCATCTCTTATGTATAATACTATTGGCTCAAAAAATCTTCCTGCCCCAGTAGCTATAGAACCATTTTGTTTATAAGATTTACCTAATCCTCTGAATAAGTAAAACATTAGTAACCCTATTAAAATAATCATAAATAAATTCTTAGTAATTGAAAAGTCAAGAGGCTTTACATTGGTAACATGACCTTTATTATCTTCCGTAAAATTTCCCTCCGCATCGGTTCTGTATACTAATCCATTATGATGATTTATCTTGTAATAATTTCCGTTAGATTCAGCAACGCCTTCTCCGTGTTCAAATTTTGAGGAAGAAAAAAAGTGTAACCCGTTGTCATATAAAATTACTGGTAACGAAAAACCAAAATGTTTATTATTTTCTTCGCCATAGGTAAAAAGAGTAAAATCATGGGAGTCCATCAAGTGGTGTTTAATATGTGATTTTCTCTCTGAATCAGATTTTTGATCTTCTGTTAAATTAGCGTTTTCAACTTCGTGTCCTTGCCCTTTGATGGGCGCAACATGTTTAGCCGTTTCCATTTCAGGTGTCGCGGTCGCAGCAGTAGTAACGGTATCATTACTAGTGGTTGCAAAACTTAATAAAGGCAAACAAGCCACAAATGCGACTAAAACAAAGTAGAATATTTTTCTTAAAATCACCATATCTGATAATTAACTTAAATTGACTTTTTAAAATTTGGTGCAAAAGTACAATTTAAATTAAAAATAAAAAGTATATGTTTTAATTTTTTTGAAGGAATTGTCAATTATCTTAAAATTTATTGCTTATTGTTTAAAATTCTAATAGTCACAACGGTTTCTGTTGCTAAAAAATAAATAAAAATGATGAAAAAGCTCATTTTTTCAATAGGCGTTTTAGGCAGATTTAGACTTAATATAGGCCTAACAAAAATATAAGCTACAAGCATTTTTAAAGAGGTTAAAGCGAGGAATGCATAACCTACGTTGTCAATACTTAATTGTTTGATTTTATGTAAAACCAAAACGAGTAAAGAAGAAAAGAAAAAGAAGCCTAAGTACAATAATGGAATTGAGTAAATAAAATCAGCTTCATACTTGATTGGAACAAAGAAATAAAACAATAATTTATGGATGGCGAAGCCTATTATCCCTAACAGCAAAATTATAAAAATTGATTTAATTTTTTTTAAATTAAAATTATTCATTGTCTAAATTATTGATTTCTTTTAATTGACGATTGATATTATAAAATGCAATAGCAACTCCAACTAATGTTGAAATTTTAACAAAAATATTGTTTATATTGGGATACTTTAAATCTAGCCAATCGCCAAAACTGGAAAACAGAAAAATTATAACACCCATTTGAATTGGAATGTTAATTAACGCCAACCATTTGTTACGCTGTTTTTTCTTCTGTTGATTGTCCATTATTAATCATGCTTTTCACATGAGGTTTCATCACACAGGAAGCACTGAATTCTGCTCCAGGTTCAACGGAAAGTTTTCCACAAACAACTTCGCCTTTTATGTGTGCTTTTGATTTTATATTAAGTATTTCTTGGACTTGTATTTTGCCATCAAATGTTCCCTCTATATCTGCATTTTTACATACTATATCGCCTTTAACGCTTCCTGCTGGACCAATGACAATTTTTCCTTTCGATTGAAAATTTCCAATCAAATGTCCATCCAAGCGAAAATCTGCAGGCGAAACAATATCTCCGTTGATAGTAGTACCTTCTACAATTCTGTTTGTTTTACCTAGTAAATCTGTATATGATTTTGAACTTTTTTCAAACATATTTTTATCCTTTCTTACCTGATTTTTCTACCTGAGGAGAAGTGGGCACACCAAATTCCTTTTCCCTAGCTCGCACGGGAAGTTTTCCATCAAGTGGATTGTTTTCTTGATTATTTGGCTGTTCTTGTGCATTATTTTCATCCGGTTTTGGTTGTTGAGCTACTGGTTCTTTTTCAATTGTTCCATCCCAGTTTGGTGGGGGTGGATTGTCTTCAAGATTGCCTGCCAAATAATCATCAATATTCTTTTTAACCTGAACTATAGTGTAATTCTCTGCTGAAACAATTATGGGTTTTTCAACGACTTTATAATCCTTATAATCTTTTAAAATTGACGTGATTCCTTGAGCTAAGTCTTCAGAATTTATTCCATGGATAACTACAAAATTATCGGTCATAGTATACATATCTAGCGAAACCGAGAGTTTGCTTAAACTTCGATCTTTTATGAATTTATCAATCTTAACACGTAGCGATTTCGTGTTTTTATCTTCAAAGTCTTTTGTAGCATAAAGTATTTTCCAATTTTTAGATTTGGCTCTAGAAAGTTTTAATGCTTCAAGTTTTGGCAAATCAACTGATAATAATTTTTCTGCCTTTTTACCTTCTTCACTATTTGGGTAATTCAGTGCAACAAAATTTAAAGCTTTGCTATATTCTGATAATCCACTTAGTTTTCCAACAATATTAGCTTTTAATAATTCAAATTTCGGAACTATTTCATCTCCTGTAAACCTGTCAATAGCTCTTTCAGTGTTTGATAATACTGTTTTAAATTCTCGGTTTTGATATTGTTTATAAATGTTTTCATAAACAACTTTTGGTGAATCGCTTGACTCTACTATATCTGTATTTGGATTTGTTAAAATCTGAGCATATCTAGAATCTGGGTATTCACTAATTATTCTAGCTTTCATTTGCTCTGCTTTGGTTTTGTTTAAAATTTCATAAAGCTTGTACAAATTATACATTGATGGTAAAACCAATCTTTGTTCAGGATTATTTACCAACAGTTTTTCAAATCTATCAATTCCTAATTGATATTCTTTGAATTTCTCTTTATAAATAACTCCCAATTGATAATAGGCAAAATTTCTTTCCTTACTCAAACTGTCAATAACGGATTGTGAAGTTGGCAATTTATTTATATAAAAATCTGGTGTAAATTTTTCATCTATTGCAATACTATCTTTAGAATCTTTATCTGATTCATTTTTATCATTGTTATTGTCTCCTTCTTTTTCTGCGATTTTCTTTGTCAATGAAGCTACACGCCAATTATCCTGAAGCGTTCTTTTCCCCCATATTTTTATGAATTCTTTTTGACCAAAAGCTACTGTAGTAGGATTATAAAAATAGAATGTGCTTTGAGTTCCATTTGAAGGGATGTTGCCTATATTTGATGGCTTGCTGTTTTCTGATTTGCCAGTAGGTTTATCAACAGAGTCAATATTGCCCTCGCTTCTTTTTTGGTTTTCTTTAATTATTGCAGCTTTATCAGCTAATTTTTTTGAGGCTTCTTCCTCTTTTTTCAGTTTAACAATGTACTTGTCGAAGTAAGCCGTTTTCCCTTTTAAATCCATATTATACAAAGAAATAATGCTGTCATTTTGCTGAGCGATACCTTCGTATTTTATTACATCTTCAAGATTTTCTCTTTTCTTTTTTATCAAATTTAACTCTCTCGTTCTTGGTTTTAAATTCACTAAAGTACTGTCATAATATTTCCCAGCCATGACAAATTTAGAGTCAATAAAATAAAGGTCTGCTAAGTTTCTATAATTTGATGCAACAAGATAACTGTCTTGTGTTTTCTTTTTTAAGGAGAGATTATAATTCTTTTTAGCTATGATAGGATTATTACTTTTTTCATAAAACAAAGCCAACTGATGATGTAAAACATCCAGATAAGGACGGTTTTCTCTATCGGAAATTAAATCATTAAATTTTTTCAGGAAAGCTATGGTATCTCCTTTTTTATAATCAAACTGACTAGCTTGTCTGGCATGAGCATGAATAACATATTGTCGAGCCGATTTTCTATTCATATCAATCACAGATTGATAGGCGGTATAGGCGCTATCTTTATAATCCATTTTTTCATAAAGCTGAGCCAATATATATCTGTATCTAGCTTTTTCTTCATTAGATTTTGTAAATTCTGTAGCTATTTTAATTTTAGCAACAGCACTATCTTTTTCTTCAAGATTAAGAAAAGCTTGAGCTAGAGTCGCATTAGCGTCAGCAAAAATTTGATCTTTGAATTTTATTTCTTTTAATAATTTATTGAGATTATTTACAGCCAAAGCGTCGTTTTCTAATCGCATATTGGTCTTTTCTCTCCAAATTTTTACTTGATATATTTTATCGCTTTTTGGATATTTATACAACACATAATTAAAAGCTTCTAGAGCAGGTAAAAATCGTTGATCATAATACCTAGATTTTCCCAAAAGTAAATAAGATTCGTCCATCTGCGGGTTTTTTTCTGAACCCTGAATATTCATGGAATGCTTTTGAATGGCTTTTGTGGCTTTAGTTTCAGCTCTTTCAAAGTTGGCGTTTTTGTTTTCTCTAGGAAGTATTTTATCATCGCCAATCTGCATTCTTTCCACAGGAAGAATTTCCCAAAAATTATCTTTATTTTGTGAAACTACTTCTTGAATTCCTTTGTCTAAGGCAATTCCTCCATTGTATAAAATATTATATTTTGTGCTAAGAGCATGGGAGTTTCTTGAAAGAAAGGAGTTTCTTTTGGTAGAACATGCTATCAAAAAAAGAAGTAATCCCGAAAATATAAAATATTTAATAGTATTAGCTTTCAAAGCAAAACGTTTTTATTATAACGTGAAAATGTTATAAATAGTATAACTGACTGGTAAAAGTACGTTTCTTTTTGATATAGCAAAAAATTACACTGCAAAAAATGTCTCTAGCTCTTTTAATGTTTCTGGAGATGTTTGAATGTCTTTTACTATTTCTCCTTTATCTAGAGCAACAATACGATTACAAACCTCAACAGTGTGAACCAAATCGTGGCTAGAAACTAAAACAGTAACTTCAGGATTATCAGCTAATTCTTTGATTATTTTTTTCAATCTATTTACAGTAGTTGGATCCAAATTGGCAAACGGCTCGTCAAGAATAACTACTTCTGGGTTACCAATTAAAGTAGCTATAATACCTACTTTTTTCATATTCCCTTTGGATAAATCTCTAAGGTATTTTTTGCTTTTCAAAATTTCTCCATTGAAGAATTCTTCGTGTTTGGCTAATAAAGAATCAACATCGGCTTTATTTAGACCGCGCAATTCGCCTATGAAATAAAAATATTCTTCAGCGGTTAAGTAACCGATTAAAAACGATTCGTCGATAAAAGCTGCTGTAAAGGGTTTCCAAGCTTCACTGTTATTGACTTGAACTCCATTGTTTACAATATGTCCTGAACTTGGCTGAATTAAATCTAAAAGTAAACTGAAAAAAGTAGTTTTTCCTGCTCCATTATTTCCTACCAAACCAAAACTTTGTCCTTTTGGAATTTCCAAGTTTGAAATATTTAAAACGCTTACTCCAGCAATATATTTTTTGGTTAAATTAGTTACTTGTATCATTTTGAAAGTATTTATTGTTTGTGATTGATTTACTTTTAATTCTTCTGTTTGTAAGCAGCTATTGTTGCGTATTTTTCTGTTTTGTAGATTTTTTCAATTTTAGTAAAAACCATATCTCTTAGTGCAAATCCCAAAACTCCAGCTAAAGCCACAAATAAAAATCCAATATTAGCGGAAAACAAATAATATCCTGCAGCATATAAACCCATTGGCACAAGCAATTTTGGTAAAGAGATTAACATCGTTTTCAAGTTAAATGCTTGTTTATCGCCAAATGCTTTGTTGGCCATGGTTAAATCGATTGGCGTTTTTACATAGGCACCGCCAAGCATTACCAAATGTGAATTCACACCAATGTTGTAAACAGCTCCAACCACTATCAACATATAAGTTTGCCATCCAAAATACAAATAAAACGAAGCTATAACAGTTGAAATTATGGTTGCTATAACCATCAGCCACCATTTTGAATTCAAATACTGTCGATAACTGATATTCTGGCTCATCATTAGTTGATAATAAGCACTGTCCCAACTTGGAACGAACTGCCCAAAAGTGAACAAAAATCCTCCAGAAACGAATATTCCAGCAAACACATGCATAGCAGGATTATTATAGGCTTCAATCGAATTTGTGAAGAAAAGTAATCCATAGAAAATGAAAAGAAAACTCGTAAATACTGTGGTTCTGGAACGTTTGTTTCTTTTCAAAAGTTTGATGTCGTTTTTCAAAAACGTTCCTAACGTTCCAAATTGATTTAACCAAGTTAAATTCTCCGTTTTAGCCTCATCGGTTTTTTTAGCCAAACCAGTATCAAGATTTAACTCCTTTTTGAGATAATCAAATGAAAAATAATAAGCAATAAAGGCTAATGCTATTGGAACCAAAAACAAATAATTAGTGGTGTAAAACCCATGGAAAAAAGGTTTAGTGAAATCTGTAATAGTAAAAAATTTAAAATAATGTGCCAATGCTAAAGAAACTATTATGGCCAATAATGGATAAAAAATCAAGTCTTTATTATTAATCAAAACGTTGATATAATTATTAGCATAAATCATCGCCATAATGCCAAGATGCCAAAGTATGGCTTGAAAACCATAGCCTTGTGTCAAAAGCACAACAGTAAAAGGAATAAAGAAAAAAGCATGGATGATATTAAAAAAAGAAATTCCAGTTTTGGCCAATGAATAATGAACAATAGTATTTCTTTTTATGGGTAACGTTAGCAAAGGTTTGATATTGGTAACCGGCATTTTTTGGAAAAACCATCGAAGTACCAAATCACCAACCAAATAATAAATCAAAAATCTATTGACTGTAGCCAATGGCTCTAGATGAAAATCTTCTTTCAAAAGGAAGAAAACTGCAATTCCTGCAACAGTAAAAATGGCTATGAAATAGAGTGCTGCCAGTGCCATAAAGATTTTTAAAATCAAAGTAGTGGCAAACGAAGCCGATCGAAAAAAGGATTTCCACTCTAGTTTGATGAAAAGTTTGAACATAGTTTGGTGGTTTAGGTTTTGCAATTAGTTTTTAAAGATAGGAAATTGTTACACTAATTGTGTTATTTCATATTCAGGATAAGTTTCACTAAGGTAGCTCTCGGCTTTGGAAGGAATTAGAAACAACACTACATATTCGGTCAAAAATAAAATCACCAATAAAACACTAAATACCATAAAAAACCATTCAGGATAGTGATTTTCATGTAATCGACAAGCCAATTGAACAACGATATTCAATACTCCAGCTACAGAACTATATCCAAAAATGATGTCTTTCAATAACCATCTTTTTCCTGTTTTTGCGGTTTCATTTTTTTGTTTTTTAGTCAAAAAAACTAATCCAATAATAAAACTTATTATCAGTATGGCAATAAACCATTGCATTATTCCATAACTTTCTTGAAAGTATTTCAAAACATAATAAAGAAATGTTATGGAAGAAATGGTTCCAATAATTTTTGGAATACTAAAAAACGTTTTCAACTCCTTCCATACTATTTTGTTGTATTTTCTATGCAAAGCTGCTTGCCTTTTTTCAACCACATCCATAAACCCAAAAACACCAAATTTCTTAAACTCTATTTGCAACGCTTCTTCAAAAGAAAGCTTTGGGTTCTCAAGCCATTGTAATTCTATGGCATTTGCTAGATGATCTACTAATTCTGTTTGCAAATCATAATATTCTACATAATGCTGGCGAGTGAACTGGTATAATCGTTCTATTTGTTCTGGGGAAAGTTTCATAATATAACCTTATCAATGTGTTTACAAAATTGACTGTGTTTGTAATAACTGTAAAAAGCAATTGGTGTAGAACTTACAATCATAGCATTCCAAATTATAATGGGATTAGTACCAATTAAAGAGTAAAAAACAGCATCAAACATCCAAAATAAAGCTACCATTTTATAAATTCTATTGAATTCGTAGGAATGGCTAGTTTGCTTGTTTACTTTGAAAATCGAGTAGCGAAATCCTGATAATGTTAAAAGTAAAATTGAACTAAAACCAAACAAGATTGAAGACAAAAAATCTGTATCAATCTCTTTTCTGTAAATATAATGCAACTGAAAAAACAATAGAATTATTGGTATTGCTATGCCATTATATATATAGTAGCGTTTACGAATTCCGTTTATAACAACCGCTGAAAAACTTCGCTTGTTACTTATCCAAATGCTACTTTTTAATAGTAAATTGGGTTCCCATTCTTTCAAAACTAAAAGTAAAGCTTCTTCAAAAGTAATATTTTGTTCTTCGCATAATTCTTCCGTTTGACTTGCAATATGATCTTTGATTTCAAGTTTGAAATCGAGAAAATCCAATCCTAATTTTTCAAGAATTATGTCAATTTTTTCTATTTGTTCTGGGGAAAGTTTCATGATTAAATATAATTAAATCGGCGACAGTTGAATTTTAAAACTTCTTTCGTTAAAAAAGCAACATAACCAAAAAGTAAATACGAGAAAACAAACAATGTTGTTTTAGATATAGTTTCTATTTCATGATATCTAAGAAAAAGAAGCTGAAGCCAATAAATAAGAACGAGTATGCTTCCAATTTTTTCAATTCTATAAAATCTTTTCTTTAGATAATACCTAAAATAAAAAAATTGAAAAGCAAACAAATAAACAATTAGCATCAAAACCATTTCTTTGAATTCAAAATTTGGAGAAAAAATCTGACTGAGTTTAAAATAATTAAAAAATAGAAATAAAATTACACCAAAAACTAAAATAATAGGCGATACTAAAAACAATAAAAATTGTTTGACTACATCCCAATAAATAGTTCCACTTGTTTTATTATTTCTCAAAATTTCAGTTTTATTTGCTGCCATAAAATCTTTGAACGCATCATAAAAAGCTAAATCTTCATTTTGCATTTTCTCCTCAACTCCAGTAGCAATATGATCAATCATTTCATAGCGAATGTCTAAATAAATAACATTATGATTTTTTAAATAAGTATCAATAAATACAATATCTTCTTTTGCTAATTTCATCGTTTAAATTTATAGTTTCAATAAATTATTCTCTTTAAAATGTTGTCTTACAGAGAAAAAATACATATAATAATAAGCTAAAGCTAATGTCATAAAAAATGAAAATATGCTCACACAATAAAAATTATCTGCTTTTCGTATAATGTGAATAAAGATGAAAGGATAGGTCATTAAAATAGTATTTGTAATTCCAGCAAAAGGCAAAATGTAAGAATTTCTTTTACTAGAAAATATTTCATAAAAAAGAAAAATTGAAATAGGCGCAGGAAGAATTATTGGCATAAAGTCAAAATATTCTAAAAACCATTCTTTTCCTTTTAAAGAAATTAAGTTGTAAGTAATGAAAACTACTACTATAAAAGTCAAAAGATATTTTATAGAAAAAATGTTTTTGAATAAAACTATCTTACTCCGTCTAGAACCTTCATTGTTTAATTGAAGATTTGTTTCTTTTATAAAATCACTTTTGTTATTCAAAAAAACAGGGAGAATCTCTTCAAAATCGCCTTCCATCTGCTCCAATTCAGAAGCTAAATGGTCAACAATTTCTAGTCGAACATCATAGTAAAAAACGCCAAATTTTTTAAAAAGAGCTTTATCAATCTGTGATATGTTTTCTTTGCTTAATTTCATATTGTGTCTAATTTAGGCTGCACTAAACTTTGCATATTTCTGATAAAATCTTCTAATTCTGTTAATCTATTTACAGTTTCAGTAGTCCCTTTTTCAGTGAGTTTATAATATTTTCGCAACCGATTATCCACGTTTTCGACCTCTACTTCTAAAATCCCTTCAGCTTCTAATTTATGCAATGCAGGATACAAAGCGCCTTCGGTTATTTTTAAATCACCACTAGTAATTTCCTTTACCTTCTGGGTAATTTCATAGCCATACATTCGACCGTTTTCCTCTAAAAGTTTCATCACAATTGTGTTTAAACTTCCTTTATATAATTGCGAATTTTTCATTTCAATTTAATTTTTTGAAAAACAAATATACATAAGTTTTTTATATACATAATAATCTTATGTATAAATTTTAAATTTCTTTAAAAGTGATTCGTTTGTTACCTTTACCAAAAAATAGTTCATGTCATCGTTTTATAGATTACACATCAAAGAAGTAAAACACGAAACACCCAATGCTGTTTCAATTGCTTTTACACTTCCCGCAGAATTAAAAACTACCTATCAATTCATTGCTGGTCAGTACATAAACCTAAAATTAACGCTTGACGGGGAAGAAGTTCGTCGTGCTTATTCCATTTGTTCTTCGCCCAATAGTGATGAACTAAGAATTGCTATTAAATCAGTAAAAAATGGCTTTTTTTCAAAATTTGCTAACGAAAACATCAAAGTGGGTGACTTACTAGATGTTAGTCCGCCAGAAGGTAGATTTACTTTTGAACCTAATGTTGAAAAACAAAAAAACTACGCTGCTTTTGCTGCCGGAAGTGGCATTACTCCTGTAATGTCAATTCTGAAATCGGTTTTAGAGAGTGAGCCAAAAAGCACTTTTGTTTTAGTTTATGGAAATAAAACAACGGAAGAAACCATTTTTTTCAGCGAACTTCATGAGTTACAACTAAAATATGTCGGTCGTTTTTTTGTGCATTACGTATTCAGTCAAGCTAAAATAGAAAATGAACTTTTTGGCAGAATAGATAAATCGGCAGTTAACTTTGTTTTAAATAATAAACACAAAGAAAAAGAATTTGATACGTTTTATTTGTGTGGACCAGAAGAAATGATAAATCTAGTTTCAGCTGTTTTGGTAGCACAAAATGTAGCTGATAAAAACATCAAATTTGAATTGTTTTCTACTTCTACAAAAGAGAATTCTGATGCAGCTTCACACGAAGGAAATACCAAAATCACCATAATGGTTGACGATGAGGAAACCACATTTGAAATGTCACAAAAACAAACCGTTCTCGAAGCTGCATTAAAACAAGGTATTGATGCTCCTTATTCTTGTCAGGGTGGCATTTGCAGTTCTTGTTTGGCTCGAATTACAAAAGGTTCGGCAGAGATGAAAAAGAATTCTATTTTAACGGATGGCGAAATAGCCGAAGGATTAATTTTGACCTGTCAAGCGCACCCAACATCGGCTGAGATTTATGTGGATTATGATGATGTGTAAAAAGTGGACAGTGTTCAGTAATTAGTGTTCAGTTTTTTAAGAATAGATTCTACTTTAATCGTTCTCATCACATCTTCATAACCTTCCACTTTTTTATTACCATAAACAGAAGTTGGTAGCAATGGGTACTTTTCTCTATCAGCAGTTATACAATTTTCCATCGGTTGATTAAAAGGTTTAAAGCCAGCAAAAGGATGCGTTGCGCCCCAAAGTGTTACTACTTTTATTCCCAGCATTGCCGCAATATGAGAATTCCCACTATCCATAGAAAGCATAACATCAAGATTAGAAATCAATTCAAATTCTTGTTGCAAAGAAAGTTTTCCAGCCACATTTATCACGTTTGTTTTTCCTTTTGTGAAAGAATTTATTATTTCAATTTCTTTATTTCCTCCGCCAAAAAGGAAGATTTTATTTATTTTGTTTGAAGCCAATTCATCTATCACTTGTTGCATCAAATCTATTGGATACACTTTACTTTCGTATTGTGCAAAAGGGGCAATTCCAACCCATTTATCGTCATTTTTTTCTCCAGAAAGTTGAATAATTTCTTTTGACAAAACTGCTTTTTCAGGAAACGATGGATTCGTTAAATCAATGGTAAAACCTAATTCACTGAAAGTATCTACATGTCTTTCGAACATTGATTTTAGGGGTTCGAAGATTTTATTTTTAGCTCTCGTCAGTGCTTTTTTTTCAGCTCTGCCTTTATCGGTAAATGCCACTTTTTTTCCGCTAAAAACAAATAAATTTCTAATGATTAGAGAACGCAAGACATTGTGTAAATCAGCAACGGCATCGATATTCAGCTTCTTCAAATCGGAGTACAATCTGAGTAATCCGAAAAAACCTTTGTGCCTTACTTTGACGTCAACCGAGAAGAAATCAACATTTGGAATTCCGTTAAAAAAAGGCTTGAAAAAAGGCCGTGAAACTATCGTGATTTTTACTCCAGGATTTTGTCTTACAAAAGCTCTGATAACAGGAACCGTCATCGTCACATCGCCCATGGCTGAGAGACGAATAACAGCGATATGTTTAATTTTGTTTGACAAAAAAAATTATTTTTTGTTTTGATACAAGACTGGATTCAAATCGTCGTCGTTATACATTTTCATTTGTTTGTACACTTTCATGAATTTATCTCCGTTTTCAATATCGGTCAACAAGTCATTGATAGAAATGAACATATCACTTTTTTGATCTAACAATACATTCAGTTTTTCTTGACATTTCGCTCTGTGTTCAGCCGTTGCTTGTGCGCGATTAGCTTCTTCACTCATGTGATAAATTTTCAAAGCTAAAATTGACAAACGGTCAATCGCCCAAGCCGGACTTTCAGTATTGATTTTAGCATTTGGTTTTACCTGAACGTCTGCATGTTTTTGAAGAAAATAACTGTCAATATATTCTACCATATCAGTTCGAACTTGGTTAGAAGCATCTATTTTTCTTTTCAAATCTAGAGCGGCAATTGGGTCAATATTTGGGTCACGAATAATATCTTCATAATGCCATTGCACGGTATCAACCCAGTTTTTGGCATATAATAAATATTCTATTGAGCCTTTGGTATAAGGATTTAAGGTTGGCTGATATACATCATCAATAATGTGATAATCTTTGATACTTTGCTCAAAAATAGGAAAGGCAAATTGAGAAAACATAAGTTGAAATTTTAATTTACAAATATAGTTTTTATACATTTGACTTGAAACTTTAAACCTTAAACTTTAAACCTTTATCATGCATATCCATTATATTTCAGAACAAAACAGTATTCTCAATCATTTTTTAGCTCAAATCCGAGATGTTACCATACAAAAAGACAGTATGCGTTTCAGAAAAAACATTGAACGCATAGGTGAAATTATGGCCTATGAATTGAGTAAAACATTAGAATATGAAAAAGTAGAAATACAAACGCCTTTGGGGATTAAACACACAAAGACGATAGCCGATAATGTGGTGTTATGTTCAATATTAAGAGCAGGATTAGCGCTTCACATGGGTTTTATGAATATTTTTGATACTGCCGAAAACGGGTTTGTTTCTGCCTATAGACATCATTATGATAACGATGATAAATTTGAAATTTTGGTAGAATACCAAGCAGCACCATCATTTGAAGATAAAAACTTAATTTTAATTGACCCGATGTTAGCCACAGGACAATCTATCGTGGCGGTTTTGCATAAATTACATTTAGAACAAAAACCAAAAACCATTCACATTGCTGTTGTAATCGCAGCGCCAGAAGGCATTGCTTTTTTAGAAAAAAATCTTCCTAAAAACTGTCATCTTTGGGTTGCTGCTTTAGATGATAAACTTAATGAAAAGAATTACATTATCCCTGGACTTGGGGATGCGGGAGATTTAGCTTATGGAAGCAAATTATAATTGCGAAAAAAAACAAAAAAATCCAGCTATTATAACTAGTAAAAGAACTATTTCCTGATATATTTTACTTTGGGAATATTCTATATTATTAGTCGTCATTACCGATAATGGTAAGAATGTAAAAACCAACATCATATTGCTTTTTACTGGTGAGATAAGAAAAACTATTACTCCAATAATTAACCCAAAGATCATTTTTTTGTAAGATGCTTGAAGAATCAACGGCCTATTGGTCAGTGAAAAAATGGAGGCAAAAAGAAAGTATATTACAATAACAACGTATAAAGACAACGCAATATTTTGATAATTATTGGTAAAATATTCTAATTGAAAATTGGTTTGGGTTTGACTTAAAATATGATTTATCCAAGCTTTATCAAAAAGGAATGCAGAAAGTAAAAACATCACTGCTGTTGCAAAAAAAGCCACAAATGGCAACAACCAGTTTCTGTAATCTCTTGATGCATGAAAAATTATAGAAATATAGACTAATAATATAAAAAGTATACACCAAAAATGAAATAAACTGGCGATAAATATCCAAATGGACGCATCAAATATTTTTTCTTTTGGTGCTTTTAATGTCTGTAAAGAAATCAACCTTCTAATAGCTAATGAAAGAAAAAAATTAGCAAAAAGTAGATTAGAATTATTTAAAATAGAGGGGAAGAAAAGTAAAAATAAAAATAAAAATAAAATAGTATAACTGCTGTTTTTAGTCAATCCGTTTTTTTTAACAATAAAGTTTGCTAAAAAAAAAGAGCTTAATAATAAGGTGATTAGTACTGCTTTGTTTGAAAAATTAGAAGTAGGCCCTGAAAAACTCAATGCACTTGTTTGAAATATGAAAAAGAAAATTAACAATAAAACAGCAACCAAAGAATAGTTTAATATGCTTGATTTTTTAAATATGCTTGTAATCATAAGGATATTTTATACATTTGTGCTGTAAATATAACATTTTATAAAATGAAAGCATTTTTTGAAGGCATTCAAACTGTATTTGTCGATTTTTTATTCAAACCATTAGATTGGTTACGCGCTTTAGAATTAAGCAATTGGTGGTTAGCAAATATTGTTAGTTGGACATTGGTTCTGGTTTGTTGTAAATATATTGTTTACTGGTGTAAAGAATTAAAGAAACATCAAGACAACAACGAGGAAAACCAAGATACTACGGCACATTCTTTTTTAAAGTAAATCAGATCCAATATCTTTTCTAAAATACATCTTATCAAAATGTAGCTTTTCTATGTTTTGGTAGGATTTTTTCATAGCTTCTTGGAAATTTTCACCGTATGAAGTAATAGCTAAAACCCTTCCGCCGTTACTCACTATTTTACCATCTTCCAATTTTGTTCCAGCATGAAAAACAATAGAATCCTTAATATTTTCAATTCCTGAGATTATTTTTCCTTTTTCATAATCTTCTGGATAACCCCCAGAAACAACCATAACAGTTGTAGCAGTTCTTTTGTCTATTTCTAATTCAACTTCGTTCAATTTTTTATCAGCAACGGCTTGAAACAATTCTACTAAATCGGTTTTGATTCTTGGCATTACGACCTCTGTTTCTGGATCGCCCATTCTCACATTGTATTCAATAACAATAGGTTCGCCATTAACAACAATTAATCCAATAAAAATGAAACCTTTATATTCTATACAATCTTTTTGTAATCCTTCAATAGTTGGTTGAACAATTCTGGTTTCTATTTTTTTTAATAAGATTTCATCCGCAAAAGGAACTGGAGAAACTGCACCCATGCCGCCTGTGTTTAATCCTGTATCTCCTTCTCCTATTCGTTTATAATCCTTGGCTGTTGGTAGCATTTTATAATTCTTGCCATCGGTTAAGACGAAACAACTTAGTTCGATTCCGTCCAAAAACTCTTCAATAACCACTTTTGAACTAGCGTTACCAAATTTAGCATGTACCAACATATTTCGTAATTCAGTTTTTGCTTCTTCTAAATCCTGAATAATTAAAACACCTTTCCCTGCTGCTAATCCATCGGCTTTTAAAACATAGGGCGGTTGTAATGTTTCTAAAAAAAGGCAACCTTTTTCAACAGTATTTGAAGTAAAACTTTCATACGCTGCTGTTGGAATTTTATGTTTTACTAAAAATTCTTTGGCAAATTCTTTGCTTCCTTCCAGTTGTGCGCCAATTTTAGATGGACCTATAACTGGTATTTGATGAATATCTAAGTCATTTTTAAAGAAATCATAAATTCCTAAAACCAATGGGTCCTCGGGACCTACTACTAAAATGTCAATTTTTTCTTGGAGTACAAATTTTTTAATAGCATCAAAATCTGTTAAATTAATTGAAATATTTGTTGCTATTTGAGCAGTTCCTGCATTTCCTGGCGCCACAAAAAGGGTAGAGCATTTTGGACTTTGCAATATTTTCCAAGCCAAGGCGTGTTCTCTGCCTCCTGAACCAAGTAGTAAAATTTTCATTTTTAGTAAGGTTGTGTTATCGTGGTGTAAAAATAATCTTTATCTTTTAAAGAATTGCTAAAAAATTAACAGGTTAAAATAAAAATGTTATTTTTGTTTTTTAACTTTTTAAAATTAAAAACTATGAAAAAATTATTACTTACTTTTTCTTTAATTGCTTTAACATCAACCATAAACGCACAGTGGATTTCTCAAGGAACAGGTTTTTCTGCTACAAGTAGAGGTTTAAGCCAAGTTACCGCGTTAGATGCTAATACTGTTTGGGCTTTAGCATATGATGGCTCAGGCCTTGGTGATAATATTCAAGAATTTACAAGAACAACAGATGGTGGATCAACATGGACTGCAGGGACTATTGATGTTGGAGACTCAACATTAGAAATTAATAATATTTCACCTGTTAGCGGAACTACCGCTTGGGCATCTGCTATAATTCATATAGGAACTGCTACTGCGCCTGATGACAATGATGGTATTGGTACAATTGTAAAAACTACAGATGGAGGTGTTAGTTGGACTCCACAATTAACTAATGGTTTTCAAACGGTTGGTTCTTCTTTCTTAAATGGAGTTTACTTTTGGAACGAAAACGTTGGTGTTGCCTATGGAGATCCTGAAGGTACAGAATATGAAATTTGGAGAACTACAGATGGAGGCGCTAACTGGACAAGAGTTTCTGGCAACAAAATAGATAATCCTTTGACTGGAGAATTTGGATATAATAGTACACCAATTGCTGCGGGAGGCACATTATGGTTCCCAACAAACAAAGGGAGGTTATTCAGAACCACCGACCAAGGAGTTACTTGGACAGCGGCACAAGCGCCTTTAACTGATTTTGGTGCTGCTTTACCCGCAAATAGCGGAAGTGCAATTTTTAGTAGTGCTACCAATGGTTATTTATTAAAAACATCTGGAACGGTGGCTACTCCTGTTTACAAATACTACACTACTTCAAATGGCGGAAGTACTTGGAGTAGTGCCACAGGAACTACTTTTACAGGGACACGTAGGATTCTTACTTATATCCCAGGGACTACTACTATAGTAGCTACTTCTCAATCGGCTCCAGTAGGAACATCTATTAGCACTAACAACGGAGCAACTTGGACAAACCTTGAACCTGCTGGGATAGATCAAAGAGGAGCCTCTGCTTTTTTAAATGCAAGTACAGGATGGTGTGCTGGTTTTAGTGATGGTGATCCTTTCGGTACTTCAGGTATTTTTAAATTATCTGGTCCTTTAGGTATTGATAATGCTTCAACTACTGCTAAATTTAAGGTTTATCCTAATCCAACTACTTCAAACGTAACTATTGCTGCTGCTCTTGATGTTGATTCATTTAATTTATCAGTAACTGATTTAACTGGTAAAATACTTATGACTAAATCATTAAATGGGATTGAAAATACTGTAGACATTTCTACCCTTTCTAGCGGTGCTTATTTCTTTGAGTTGAGTTCTAACAATAAAAAAGAAGTGATTAAAATTCTTAAAAATTAATTTCAAATAAAATAGTATTTTTAAGGGCTGACAATGTTGGCCTTTTTTTATTGTCTTTATGTTCAACTTTTTTCATTTATCGCTTCAACTAAATGGTTTCCCAATTAAGGAAGCGTCTACTGAATTAGAAAAAATTATAAGTCTTCCTGAAGCAGATTATAGTAATTATATAAACCAGAAGAAAAAAGAAATAGTTGAGTATCACTTGAAAAACAACCTATACTATCGAAATTTTGTTAGAGAAACGTTTTTTGAAAACTGGAATGAGCTTCCAGTAATGACTAAAAAAGATTTTCAAAAACCACTTATAGAGAGGCTCTCTAAGGGATTTACTTTATCAACAATTTATTTAAACAAAACCTCGGGGTCAAGTGGTGATCCCTTCATTTTTGCCAAAGATAAATTATGCCACGCTTTAACTTGGGCCAATAATATTCGTTGTTTTGGCTGGTTTGGGATTGACTTTAATACTTCTTTACAAGCACGCTTTTACGGAATTCCATTAGACTTTATTGGTAATAAAAAAGAACGCATTAAAGACTTATTAAGTAATCGTTATCGGTTTCCTATTTTCGATTTGTCTGATGAGATTCTAGAGAAGATTCTAATAAAATTTCAAAATAAAAAATTTGATTATATAAACGGATATACTTCTTCTATAGTTTTATTTGCTAAGTTTCTACAAAGAAAAAATATTTATTTAACAACGATTTGCCCAACATTACAATTTTGTGTAGTAACTTCAGAGATGCTTTTTGAAGATGATAAAGCTTTACTTGAAAAGCAATTTGGCATTCCTGTTGTCAATGAATATGGCGCTTCGGAATTGGATTTGATTGCGTTTCAAAACCCTATTGGAGAATGGCAGGCAAATTGCGAAACTTTATTTATTGAGGTTTTAGATGATAATAACAACGTTTTACCAAATGGAAAAGAAGGTCGAATTGTAATAACTTCCTTGTATAATAAAGCACATCCTTTTATTCGATATGATATCGGTGATATTGGTGTTTTGGATGAAAAAAGCACTTTTAAAAAACCTATTTTAAAAAAACTACTAGGAAGAACAAACGATATCGCCATTCTTCCTAGTGGTAAAAAATCACCTGGGTTGACATTTTATTACATCACCAAAAGCATCATTGAAGATGATGGCAATGTGAAAGAATTTGTTATCAAACAAACTAAAATCGACACTTTTAATATTGAATACGTTAGCAAATTTGAGTTAACTGAAGTTCAGATTCAACAAATCAAAAATGCTATTACAACCTATTTAGAGGAAGGTCTACTGTTCTACTTTATACGAAAAGAAAAACTTGAACGCAATAAAAGCGGAAAATTGAATCAGTTTGTATCGTTAATTAAATAGTTTTTGTATTTTCTTACTATAACTTGGTTTAATAATAAGTTGTGTGAAAACGAATAACAAAATACATCCAAGTGAAACAAATAATTCAACTTGTGAAAATGATGATACACATTAAAATTGAACTTTAGCAGTTCTATTTTAGATGCTGAAATCGAGTTTTTTCTAACTCTATAGTATGCTAAAACTTCTGGAATAGGTTGAGCAACTTTAATTTTTTTTAAAATAGTAAGCCACAACATCCAGTCTTGTCTTTTTCTTATTTTATAAATGGGTATTTTTCCAAGAATTTCAGCATTGTAAATTGCTGTTGAATTTCCAATATAATTACAAAAAAAAAGCTTTCGATAAGTAGTAAATTTAGGTGCTTCTTTTCTTATACTCATGTTAAGCCCCTCTTCATCAATACATTCGTAGAAACTAAAAGTAAATGGTAGATTGTTTTTTTTCATGAAGTTCAACTGACTTTCAAGCTTATTGGGCATCCATAAATCATCTGAGTCAAGAAATGAAATATAATTACCTTTAGAGTTAGCGACTCCAATATTTCTTGCCGCTCCAGTTCCTTCATTTTTGTTCAATGAGTATAACTTGATTCTGGAATCTAATTGTAATGCATTGTTGACAATTTCAAGGGTTTTATCGTTAGAACAATCATCAATTATTATTAACTCCCAATTATAATGGGTTTGAGCTTGAACGGATTGAATTGAAGCGGAAATGAATTTTTCAGAATTATAAGTGGGAGTTATAATCGATACCAAATCATTCATTTTAATAAGCTTTTTCTTCTCCTTGAAAGATATTTATAACGGTTTGGATAATGATCTTTAAATCCATTATTAAAGACCAGTTTTCAATATAAAAAACATCGAGTTTAATTCGATTAATCATGTCTTCTTCGGTTTCGATTTCACCTCTATATCCTTTTACTTGAGCCAAACCTGTTATTCCTGGCTTGACATAATGACGCACCATATATTTCTTTATTTTACTAGCATAAGCTTTGTTTTGTAACCATAAATGTGGTCTTGGTCCAACAACAGACATGTCGCCTAAAAGAACATTGAAAAATTGAGGTAATTCATCAATACTTGTTTTTCGCATGAATTTACCTATTTTAGTAACTCTTGGGTCGTTTTTAGAGGCTTCTTTTTCTGTGGTTCCATTAACTTGCATGGAGCGAAATTTATAACAGAAAAATTCTTCTTCGTCTAGTCCTGGTCTACCTTGTTTAAAAAAAACAGGACCTTTTGACTCTAGCTTAATTAAAATTGCAATTAATGGTATTAGCCAAGAAAGTAAAAAAAGAATCACAAATAGGGAAAAACTAATGTCAAATGCTCTTTTTATTCCCTTAATAATTGGATTATGTAATTGGGTTTTTTGTAAAGATAAAACGGGAAATAATTCGTAATAGTCTATTTTTAAATTCTTTGAATATATCCCTTTTGTATCGGGAATAAATTTTATAGCTTTATTATTATCATCTGCAAATTCAACTAATTCTTTCAGTTTTTCATTTGAAATCTCATTAAGAGAGCAATAGATTTCATCAATTTTATTTTCTAATACAAATGATTTTAAATCTTCTATTTTACCTTTTACCTCTGGGTTTTGTTTCTTATCTGAAAAGAAACCAGCAAAGCGATAACCATAATCTTTTCTATTTTCAAAAACTTCTTTTAATCGAATTGCCTCCGGAGTATAACCAATTATAACTGCACTCCTAAAATTGCTGCCCGTTACTATCCTGTATTTTTTTAAATAGAAAAATAAAAAATATTTGAACATTACAATTAGAATAAAGCTAATCGTCATAAAAAAAGCTATAGCTTTTCCGCTAAAAATAACGGTTTTTGCAAAAGGGAAAAAAGCTATCACAATTAGTAAAAAAATACTAAACTGTTTAAACAATTTTGAAATAATCTCTACAGGTGTTGTAAATCTGAATACTTCATAATATTTTACTAAGATTGCAATTAATAACCAAGAAGCAGATTGATATATCAAATAATAAAGCTCGTTTATCTTTAATTCTATGAAAAAATATTGACTTAGTAATGTAATTACTAGTAGATCGAATGAAATACTTATCGGTCTTATATATTTAGAATATCTCCCTGTTTTTTGAGCAACCATAAAATACTAGTGGATGTATCCTTTAAAATCTTTATGCTCTTCTTTTAAAAGCTCCTCTAAAGACAATGATTTGAAATAATCATATGTTAATTTCATTCCTTCATCACGTTTTACTTTGGCTTCCCATCCTAATAATTGTTTAGCTTTAGTGGTATCAGGTTGACGTTGCATTGGATCATTTATTGGTAAAGGATGATACACAACCTTTTGATTTGTTCCAGTTAATTTAATGATTTCTTCTGCAAAATCTTTAATAGTGATTTCATCTGGATTACCAATATTTACTGGATAAACATAATCCGAATGTAGTAATCTAAAAATTCCTTCCACTTGATCGGTAACATAACAAAACGAACGCGTTTGACTTCCGTCACCAAAGATGGTTAAATCTTCTCCTCTTAAAGCTTGACCTATAAAAGCCGGAATTACACGGCCATCATTAAGACGCATTCTTGGTCCATAAGTATTAAAAATTCTAACTATTCTGGTTTCTACATCATGAAAAGTATGATAAGCCATAGTTATAGATTCTTGAAATCTTTTAGCTTCATCATAAACCCCTCTTGGGCCTATGGTATTTACATTTCCATAATAGTCCTCAGTTTGAGGATGAATTAGTGGATCGCCATAAACTTCTGATGTTGAGGCTATAAGTATTCTTGCTTTTTTTACTCTGGCTAGGCCTAGCAAATTATGTGTGCCTAGTGAACCCACTTTTAAAGTTTGAATGGGGATTTTTAAATAATCTATTGGACTGGCAGGAGAAGCAAAATGTAAAATATAATCTAGATTTCCTGGCACATGAACAAACTTTGTCACATCATGATGATAAAATTCGAAGTTTTTATTTTTAAATAAATGTTCTATGTTTTTTAAATCGCCTGTTATCAAATTGTCCATTCCAATAACAAAATATCCTTCGTCAATAAAACGGTCACAAAGATGCGAACCCAAAAACCCTGCGGCACCCGTAATCAATATTCTTTTCATATAATATTTATTCTTGTTTGGAACTATTTGTTGTATTTACAGAATTAAAAAGACAATACATCATGGTGAAAAACACAACACCTCTTTGTCTCCATAAAAATGATTCTGTCAAAAATAAACTTATCATTAGAATTGAGAAAGCAAAATGAACAAATTCTTTCGATTTAATAGCATTTTTAAAATTTATAAATAACATTACTACTATCAATAAAAAACCGAAAACGCCTAAATCGGCAAAATTCTGAACATATTGGTTGTGGAAATTTTTATTTTGATAGCCATCTTCTCCATTTTTTCCTAAATATAAATTATAATATTTTGCCTTTTCTTCAATCTTAGGATAAGAAGCATCTAATCCTAAACCTATGAAAAAGATGTTGTTTTCTTTAATTAATTCGGTAAATATTCTAAACTGATAGACTCTAAAAGCTGTGCCATTGAAATAATCGTTGGGTGTAAACATTTTATTTGTCCATGCTTCTTTAACGCTAACATTATGGACGACTGCAGGAATTCCTTCAATCACATTAGTGCTTATACTTTTGTTTGTATTTGCTTGGAATTCTGTTTCAAAACGTTGTTTTATTCTTCCAAAAGAGAATATTAATCCTACTATCGCTATAAAAATTAATAAATTCCTTAAACGCATTTTGTGAGCAGTTTTTGAAAAGAAAAACAAATAAATAAGAACCAATAAAAAAATGACTAAAACTATATTCTTTGATGAGAGTAACATTACAAATCCAAATAAAAGAATGGAAATAAAAGTATCTGCTTTAGTCTTAATTTCTTTAGTGAAAAAATGAAAAAATGCAACAGCTACAAATACAGAAACATGTATGGCATTCAATAATTTAGGTACTAAACCATAATCTTCATTGTCTTCTCCGTGATAAAAAAATACTCTAGTGTCTTTTGATATAAAATATCTAATTAATGCTCTAACAACATAATACAAAGCATAAAGCAACATTGAATAACTAAAAAAAGCAACTAATTTTTGTTTTTGTTCTATAAAAAAAGTTTTAAAAATCAAAAAACATAATGGTATTAATAACAACGGTATTTCTTTAGACAAAGCTACTAACGAACTTTTAATGTCAACAGACCAAAAACAGGAAAAAACCATTAAAAAATATAATAAAATAGGAACTATTAATTCTGTTTGAAGTGAAAAATTTTTCTTTCTAAATGTAAATAATGAAACAGCTATTAATATTCCTAAAGCAACATTATTTATTGCAAAAGATAAAGGTATCGTGACTAAAACTAAAAGTGTTGGTATAAAAGAACTATTATTTTTGTTTTCTTTTGCCAGATTTTGAAAAACACTCTTCAAAGAGTTGTAAATATTCGTCATTTATTTTTTCCCAATTAAATTCATTTACAATAGCGTCAAAGTTATTTTGAACTAATTGCAAGTTATCATTTTTTCTGATTGTATTAAGAATATTTATTACCTCTGTTGGACTACTAAAATAATATCCGTTTTCTTTTAAAATTCCTTTATTAAAATCGTTATCATGAGCAATTACAAAAGCTTTGGACGCCATTGCCTCAAGTAGTGAAGGGTTAGTTCCTCCAACTGAATGCCCATGAAAATAAAAATTAGAATAATAACGCAAATTATTTAAATGTTCTAAATTATAAAGAGCACCAATAAAACGAATATTTGAATAATCTTGATATTTATTTTTTAGATATTCACCATATTTAGTTTGATGTTTTCCTATTACCAAAATTGGCATTGTTTCTTCATTCTTAGCAACACTTTCCAGAATCATATCCAAATTATTTTCAGGTTCAAAGCGTGCCATTATCATATTATAATTTTCTTTTTCAACTCCATACTTTTTTACTATTCTTTCATCTGGATTTGAAAAAGGATATGCCCCATAAGCTATATAAGTTGATTCTTTTTTGTATTTAGCTTTCAAAAATTTTTGAATGCCTAATGAGTCTGAAACTAAAAAATCACTGCTAATGACTGCTAATCTTTCAGCAAATTTTAAAAATTGTTGTACGGGTATAGAATATTTAGTTCTTTTCCACTCTAACCCATCCATGTTGGTAATGATAATTGATTTTTTTGGCAAAAGAAAATACCAAATAGAATTACTTGTATATCCTAACTGAAGAATAATGTCAAAATCTCTTTTACGAGAATCCATAATACAATTGTAGTCATAAATAAACTGCCCAAAAGTCCCAAATTTATATTCAGGATCATATTGGTGAATTATATTGACTCCATTGAAATTCTTTTCTTGAAAAGGGTGGTTGTGAGAGTTATAACAATATACCTCGTGTCCTTTTTGAATAAGATAAACTGAGAAAAATTCAGCAAATTGTTCAAAACCTCCGTAATAATTTGGGACACCACGGGTTCCTAAAATGGCTATTTTCATGCAACAGTGTTATCAAACGCAAAAGTACATTTTTATACATAAAATTTATAAATAAAATTTAATTTATAAATTCATTTTTCTAAAAAAGCATTTTGAATTTGTTTTGCCGCAATACTCCAATTATATTTTTTAAAAACTTTATCCTTTTTTTCTTCTAGATTTGAGTCGGATAAAGCTATTTTAATTTTGTTATCTAAATCTATTGCATCAAATGGATTAAAAAGACAATCCGATATTAAATTGAAATCTGACATTGCGGTGGTATTAGAGCAAACTGTAGGAATTCCGCAAGCAATAGACTCAAGTGGAGGTATTCCAAAACCCTCTGCAATTGAGGGGTAAACCGATAATTTAGCTGCTCTATTAATTAATAATAAATCCTGAAAGTTGATTTTATTTAATTTATAAACTTTATTTTTTATGTTGTTTGAAAGTGATTTGTAATAATGATTATACTCTTTATTTTCGATGGCTTCATCTCCCAAAAACAATAAATTATATTCTTTATAATATTCTTTTTCAACAAAAACTTTGAGCAATAAATGATGATTTTTTCTTGGTTCCCATCGGCTTACAAATAAAAAATAATTTTGAATCCCAAATTTCTCTAAAACCTGTTTTTGAGCAAAAACTTTATCGTATTTTTCATAAAATGATGATTCAACGGCATTTGGAGTAATATAAATATTTTGTAAATTGAAGTGATGTTCTATTCTTTCTTTAGAAAATTCTGAAACAGTCAAAACTATATCAGAGTATTTTGCACTGAACTTGTAAAGAAACTTCTTAGAAACTTTATAAAAAAAAGAAAAATATTTTGGATAATCTAAAAAAAGTACGTCATGTAAAGTAACAATATATTTACATCTTTTTATAGGCGGAACAATGTATTGTAAATGGGCGTAATCAATAGAATGTTTTTTAATTATTTGAGGCAGTTCAATTAAAAGGCGGTAAAATTTATTTTTAGATTTAAATTTTATATAAAATATATTTTTTTGCTTACCAAAGATTTCCTCTAGATTATAACTATGCGAAACAAAATAGAAATTCTTTGTTTTATCTTTAATCAGTTCAAGGTAAACTCCTTTTATATATGTTGTTGTTCCTTGTAGTGATTGATCAAAAACGTGGCAATCAACTAGAATATTTAGATTATTCATCGATGGTTACGTTAACTAAATTATTCTCTTTACTATGAAATAAAAAAAGTGACCCTAAAATAAAAATTATCACATCTCTTCCGTTGTAAATACCAGTTATAGTCAATGAAGTAAAAAGATAAATGATACCTATTGCAGATATAAAATGAAGTGTAAAGTTGTTTTTTTTGTTATATCTATAAATTAAAAAATAAATTTTGAATAAAAAATAAATTAAAATAAATAACCCTATGAAGCCTGTTTTATAGAGTATGTAACTATAACCATTATGCAATTCTGATATAAATTTCATTCCTTCTTTATTTTCCGTCAATGGCGCCTTGAATTTTAAATTTACTAAAGAACCATGACCGTTTCCAAAAATAAAGCTCGAAGGATTATTTGTCATCAAGGCGAAAGCTCTTTTTGATTCGTACCCCCTCCAATGATCCCACAATTCTTTATGATTATTTCTGTCAATTTTAGTTTTAAACAACTCAGAAGGAGCTATTTTTACTTTGTATAAAAACCCCTCTAAACCTGGTTTATTTCTTTCAATTTTAATTGAAAAAAGATAAGAATAAAAAATGAAAATTAATAAAACGGTAGTTCCAATGTATTTTATAGACTTCTTTGTAATATAAATATAACCATAAACAGATATAAGAAGTATCACAGAAACAACAATCATTGTTCTAGAAAAATATAAGCAATTAGAAATTAACAATAATATTAATATTACTACATGTTTAATTTTAGAAAGAAATAGATTTTCTTTTGTAAATTTTTTATAGAATATTAAGAAAAATAGTGCGAAAAGTTCAAGAAAATTATCCTTACTAAACTCTCTTATTTGACTTATATTGCCTGTAGAAAAGCCACCAGTAGCTATTAAAACAATAAAATGAATTATAGCCGAAATAAAACCAGAAAGAACAATTGTAAGAACAAAAATTCTAAAATCATTAATTTTTTTATAAAATAAGTATCCTATTAATAATCCCAAAATAGGTTTTAAAAAATGAAATACATCTTTTACAACGTTAACTATAGGAAATCTATGAACAATTGTTCCTACAAAACCCAGGAAAAATAGGAGAAATATTGGAGAAATAAAACTAATAAACTTTTTTGAAATAGTTACTTTTTCAAAATAAAAATAAATGATTAATGCAAAAATCTGGATGAAAATATTTATCTTAAATGAAGAAAGATATAGCTGAAGCAACAGAATAAAGGCAAAAAGTACAGTATAAAATTTTGTTTTATTAACTTTCATTCAATGGGGTTTCTATTAAAAATAAATGAATTAATCTAGAGGTTAAAGACGTTTTTTATTTTTTTTACAAAGTTATTAATTTGTAGTGCTAAAGAAACAACTATTTTTGAAATCCCTTTAAAATGTTTGGATATATAAATTTTATATCCATAAACCAACAAATGGTTCTTGGTTTTATTAAACCCTACAAAGTGAATGTAATTATAGTTGGGAAGAAAAATTCGCTTCAATCCAAGATTTGAAATTCTTTTACAAAAATCAACATCCTCAACATATAGAAAATAATCTTCATCAAATCCGTTGATTTTTGTGTATATTGCTTTTCGCATCATCAAGAAAGAGCCACTCAACCAATCGACCTCATAGCTAGTTTTTGAAAAAATTCCCAATTTGAAATCAGAACTTACTTCAAGAAGTTTTTTCATTTGAAACATATTCTTAACATTTGGGAAAACTCCAGCAACTCGAAGGTAATCTTTTTTAACATTTAACATATTAATTCCAACAACCCCAATTTTATTATCTGATTTTAAATATTCAAGAACTGGTTTTAAAGAATCCAAAACAATTGTATCGTTATTGATTAACAACAAATAATCACCTAGAGCATATTTTACGGCTTCATTGTTTCCTTTTCCAAAACCATAATTTATTTTTGACTCTATTAGTTTTACTTTTGGATAATTGGTTTTTATAAAATCGCAACTTCCGTCTTTTGAGTTATTATCAATAATTATTATTTCACTTGATATTTCTTTTAGTTTATCATACAAAGAATCTAAGCAACTTTTAAGATATTTTAAACCATTATAGTTTACTATTAATACTGAAAGTTCTGGATTCATGAAAGTAATTTGAAATTGAAATTTTTATATAAAAGTATAGAATCCTAGTTTCTTTTTAATGATATAAACAAAAATTATATTCACAATGACATTAGTGATTAAGCTTGATAAAGCAGCTCCTTCTATGCCGCGTTTTGGGATTAAAAATAAATTCAAAGTAACATTTAAAACAAAACCAAAAAAGAAAATGTTTTTAACCATATTCTGATTGTTTGTCATGTTTAGTATTTGATCTACATTCCCTGTCATAGCGTTAAACAATACACCAAGCGCAATAAAGACAAGGCAATTACTCCCAGCAACAAATCCATCACCATATATGTGAAGGATTTCTTTACTAAAAATAATAATAAATAATGCCAATGGAAGAGTTAAAATAATAACAATCTGAGTTGCTCTGTTAATTACTTTTTTCATTTCTAAAAAACTATTCTGATGAAAAAGTTCGGATATTTTTGGCATTACTATTACATTCATAGAAGCAACAAAAAAAAGCGCTAAATAACCCATTTTAAACGCGACGTTATAAATTCCGATATTGTCCTCACTTTCCATTCTACCCAACATTAAAATATCAGTCCAGTTCAGAAGAAGTAAAAACATGGAACCAAACATCATTGGAATTGATTTTTTTAAAATCTCTTTAAAAGATAAATTGGGAAGATTGTATTTTCTGCATTTATAAAATGCCAAATAAAAACCTATAAAAACAGTAATTGCAATTCCTAAACTGTAATCTAAAAACGTATAATGCTCTGGGAGATTAAAGTAGTGTGATCCTATTAAAAACAAGGTGAAAAACACGTTTGGGATAACAAATAGTAATAATCCATAAATAAATAGCTTATTTATTGAAATAAAATAATAACAAATTATCTCATGTAAGATCATAAAGGGAATGGCAAAAGCAGCTACTTGAAAATATACTAATAGAGATTCTTTTTCAAAAATTGTGTTTGCTAGCAATCCTGCTCCAAAAAAAGTGCATGGCACTGGAATTATTGAAACGAGTAATACAATCTTACTTGCTTTTATTAAAAACCCTTTTTTTAATTTATCGTCACTAAAACTACCCGTGAAGGCTAAAAAAACATTTGGAAGGCCTAGAGCAAAAAACAGAAAAATAATTTGTAAAACTGTAAGAGCCAGTGAGAATCTGCCAAAATTTGATTCTCCATAAACAGTAGAAATATACCAAGTTGTAAAAAATGTAAATGACATAGACAACATTCTAAATAAAAAGATAAGCCCTCCTTTTTTTAGAATCAAATTAATAAGGTCGATGTCATTAATTATTTTTTTTAGCATTATACTTTAGTAATTAATTGTTGTACAATTTTTTCCCAATCTATAATCGGCGACATGGTTTCTATGTGCATATGAGAAGAAAGACTAGGCATGGGTGAAACGCATAATAATTTTGAAAAAAAGAACGATTTACCAAAAAGTGCTTTACTTAAATACCTGTCATTTGCACGGTTAGATGCTTTTAACAGCGTTTTTTTATATCTTTTTACATCTTTCGCTTCCATTAAAAAAGTAAATGTGGTATCAAATATTTGACGCCAATGCGATTTTTGTGTGTGAAAAATAAAACTTTTAGTTGCATATTTTAAATTATATCTGTCTGGATAATCACAAGGATGTATTACTAAATCTGGTTTTCTAAAATATCTTTTAAATGAAAACAAGGTTATTTCACGTTTTCTTAAAAGTTGTTTGTACTGAATTCTTGCGGGAACAATTGAATCTTTATTTTGAATTAGATTTACTATTTGATCAACAGCTTCTTTCCTGTGCAAATAATCGTCTTCGCAGAAATAAATCCATTCATTATCGGGAAATGCAGCGGCAATTTTTATCGTTTCTCTTATTGATGCATCATTCCCATAAACTCCTTCGATTAATTTTAGATCAAACTTTGAAAAGAAATCTTTCATTTCCTGCGAAAGATTATCTCCAACCACTATAATACTGTAATTATATCCCTGAAGTGAATTGTAAAGACTTTTAAAACAAACTTTTATCAATGTTTTCTTGTCCAAACCAAATGGTCTTGGCGCATGATGAACAGCATTTACTGTATCACAACTTCTAAAAATCACATTGATTTTGGGTGAGTTTTTATTCATAATTGCAAAATTAAATTTTTTGTTACTACATTTAATTTTTTGCCGTAGCTATTTAAATTACACGAACGAATTAATCTTTTTGATAAAAAAACAAACCGTCTCAATATTCATGAAACGGTTTTTTTTAGAGTAATAGCAAGGGTTTAGCTTACTTCAAAATTTCAATTAATTTTTCAGATAATTGTGGTTGTTGGTATAATACTGGATCATATCTTTCTCCTTTTCCTGATGGAATAATTGTACCTAACTTAGCATCTACAATGATCTGTTCTGTTGGCCCTCCAAAATAGTTGAAGAAATCTGAGCCTGAAGCTTCCATTTTCTTTCCAAAATATTCATATGTAAAACTATTTACTTTCATAGTTCCCTGATCTTTATTTTCTCCAGGATCAAATCTTAAATAAGTTATTGCAACGTCCTCAGGAAAATAGAATACAATTTTCTGACTTACCGGACTTCCTTTTACAACTGTTTTGGCAGATTGATCTTCATTGCAGTTTGCAGTTCCATCTAAAGTATAATAAACTTGAAATAAATCATCTTTTGGAACAACCATATCAAAAGTGAGTTTGACTTTACTGTCCAATAATTTTGGTGTTTCAGTTTCAGATTTTGCATCTGTTGTTTCTTCTTTTTTGTCTATTTTACAACTACTTAAAAAACATAGAAACAATACTGCTGGAATAAGCTTAATTTTCATACAAAATAAGATTTTTAAATAATACGCAAATATATAAATTATTTACTTATATGTTATATATATATATATTTGCAATTAATAACACAATCTATGTTTTAATGAGGAATACTTTATTTTCAGAATATTTTAAACTTTTAGCCTTTTCTGTTTTTTTGTGTATAATTTCTTATTGGTATACATTAACAAATTTTGCCTTAACGATTGATAGCGAGCAGTATTTTATGAATACTTCTGTTTCTATGGATTTAGGAAGATGGGGTACTAATCTTATTAGATGTCAACTTTTTGGTTCAATCATTCCGTTTTATACCTTATTTTTAGGTCTGTTATTTCTAAGCCTTGCCGCTGTAGAGATGTGCCATATATTTAAACTAAAAGGTATATTGGGTTATATCTTCTGCGGACTTTTACTTACATTTCCTCAAATGTCTTATCAGCTTTTTTTTACAATGCAAGCAGATGCAATTGGAATAGGTTTTTTTGCATCTGCATTAGCAATGAAACTATATTTTGAGATTGGCGAATCTTATTTTACTAAAAAATCAATACTTGCTTTTTTTGCTAGCGCTTTCCTTTTAATGTTTGTAACAGCAATATATCAGGCGTTAATTTTTATTCCTATTATAATCTATATAATTGTTTTCTTCCAGAAAACTTTAAAAGAACATTTTGATTTTAAAACTGAGTTCAAAAATACAATTCATTTTATTGTTTTGTTATTAACTTCAGTAATCTTATATTATATTTCAATTAAAATAATTTGCCCTTCAAATTCAGAAGGTGGTTTTATGGCAAGTTATACATCAGCTGAAAACAACAATAGATTTATAGATTTTTATAATTTATGGGTGGATATTTTGAGAGGAAACATATTTTATGGTAATAAAACTTTTGTATTAGTATCCTTACTTAGTTGTGTCTTGCTTATTAAATATGCCTTTGGGAAAACTAATTTTGTTTACAAGCTAATTGCTATTTTTCTTTTGTTGTTTATCCCTTTCTTCATCTCTATTTTTATTACCACTGGAAGTCCCCCAAGACTATATGTTGCATCGGGAATTGTTTTTGCTTTTTTAATAGTACAATTTATTTCTACAATCAAAAAATTCGAGAATGTTATTATCTTCTTATGTCTACTGATTTGCTTAACAAATATTTATTTTATAACCATGTTATTTCAATCAAATTATAAAATTTTTGATCATGACAAGAAAGTTGGGGAAAAAATCAACTCTGTTATTCAGAATAAATATCCAGAATTTAACTCAAATATTGGTTATGTTTATTTTTATGGTAAACTTTCCGATTCAGAATATGATGGTTTCAGAATTCCTAAATCTGATGTTTTTACAAGTTCCTTTTTTCAATGGGACGAAGGAAGCAACAATAGAATATTAAATTTTATGAAATTTAATTCTATTGCAAACTATAAGGAGATTACAAATAAAGAAGATTTTTTAAAAATTAAAGATTCTATTAACTCAATGTCTACTTGGCCAAGAAAAGAGTCTGTTAAGCTATTTGGTGACGTAATAGTCATTAAATTAGGAAATGTAAAAGGAGCCAAACTTGCCGTTGAATAAAATAAGTTTATGCAAAAACCAACAATAGGGATTATTTCTCCGTGTTATAATGAAGCGTTAGTTTTAGGAGAAACATCAGAACAACTAAATAAAATTATTTCAGATTTAATTTTTCGAGAGGTTATTTCAGATAAAAGCTTTGCTGTTTTTGTTGACGATGGAAGTACTGATAAAACATGGAATCTTATAGAAAAGAAATCTAAAAGTTTGGACCATATTAAGGGATTGAAATTAGCAGGGAATGTTGGTCATCAAAATGCGCTACTGGCTGGATTAATGACTTTCAAAGATGAATCCGACGCGCTTATTTCTATCGATGCCGATTTACAAGATGATGTAAGTGTTATTGAAGAAATGATTGTTAAGTTTAAATCGGGAGTAGATGTGGTTTATGGTGTCAGAAAAGAAAGAAATACAGATACTTTTTTTAAACGAAATACTGCTTTACTTTTTTATAATTTGATGAAGAAAATGAAAGTGAATATAATTCACAATCATGCAGATTATAGATTATGTAGCGGCAGAGCATTAAATGCTTTAGCTGAGTTTAAAGAAGTAAATCTATTTTTAAGAGGTATTATTCCAACAATTGGCTTTACCAAAGACATTGTCTATTATGACCGATTAGAACGTTTTGCTGGAGAATCTAAATATCCTTTAAGAAAAATGGCTTCTTTTGCTTGGAATGGAGTGACTTCATTTAGTAATTATCCTCTTAAATTAGTTTCAATTATTGGATTTGTTATTTTCACTTTATGTATTGTTATGTCCTTCTATGCTCTATATGCTATATATATTGGAAATGTTGTACCTGGTTGGCTTTCTACTGTGCTACCAATGTATTTTTTAGGAGGAGTACAATTATTTTGTTTTGGAATTATTGGTGAGTATATTGGTAAAATATATTCAGAAGTGAAGCAAAGACCTCGCTATTTTATTGATAAACAAATAGATTAAAATAAAAAATGAAGGAAGATTTTGAAAAAAAATACCATGATGTAGAAAAGGAACATTGGTGGTTTAATTCGAGAAGAAGGTATTTATTAGATTTATTGAAAAATGCTCCAAAAGAAAGTAAAGTATTAGATATTGGCTGTTCCTCTGGTGTTTTTTTAAAAGAATTAGAAGACTTTGGGTTTGCTTCTCAAAATCTATTTGGAATAGATATAAGCGATAAAGCCATTACGAATTGTAAATCCAACGGGTTAAAGAATGTCTTTGTAATGGACGCTCAAAATATTACATTGACCGAAAAATTTGATATTATAATAGCTTCTGATTGTTTAGAACATTTAGAAAATGATAAAAAAGCACTAAAAAATTGGAATAATTTATTAAAAATTGGAGGTATAATGTATGTTTTTGTTCCGGCATTTAAATCTCTTTGGAGTTACCATGATTAAGTTAATGTGCATTTCAGACGATATACAAAAGCAGAATTAAAGTTGAAATTGATGGCTGAAAACCTTGAAATAATAAAATCTAGTTATTGGAATTTCTTTCTTTTTTTTCCTGTCTATATATTTAGAACAGTTACTTCAAGTGCTCAAAAAAACAAAACAGGCGAATCAGATATTTCTATTGGAAATACATTTTTTAACAATGCTTTACTGCAATTAATAATCTTTGAAAATAAATTACTTAAGCTATTTAATTTTCCAATTGGAGTAAGTACATTTTGTATTGCTAAAAAAGTTAAATAACCTTTAAACTTTCCACCCAATTCTTAATTTTCAGATCAAAACTAGCTTTGATTTTACTTTTATCTAAAACGCTAAACCCAGGACGGGTGGCTGGAGTTGGAAAACTTGTTGTTGGAATTGGTTTTAAATCTACATTGATATTATTTACTTCAAATATTTTTTTAGCAAAATCATACCAGCTGCATTCTCCCTCGTTGCTGAAATTATAAATGCTAAAATTATCGGTTCTCGGTTCTCGTTTGTCGGTTAGAATAATATTTACCAAAACTTCTGCTAAATCGACAGCATTTGTCGGTGTTCCTATTTGATCATTTACAACCGAAACAGAATCTCTTTCTGAAGACAGTCGCAACATGGTTTTCATAAAATTATTTCCAAACTGAGAATAAACCCAAGATGTTCTAATAATGAAATGTTTTGACCAAATTTCTTGAATGGCTTTCTCACCATCTAATTTAGTCTGACCATAAACTCCTGTTGGATTAGTAAAATCATTTTCGGTGTATGGTTTTGAAGCATTACCATCAAAAACAAAATCAGTTGAAATATGGAGTAAAATGGTATTGTGTTTTTTACAAACTTCAGCTAAATTTTTAACGCCAACAACATTGATTAAATGAGCTTTTTCTGGTTCGCTTTCGGCTTTATCAACTGCTGTATATGCTGCTGTGTTAATGCAGTAGTTTGGTTTTATTTTAGAAAAAATAGAATCGCAATTTCCTAAATTAGTTATATCTAACTCAGAAGATGAACAAAAAACAAAATTAATGTTAGGATAATTTGGCGCAATAAATTGCAAGCTTTGACCTAATTGCCCGTTGCTTCCTGTTACTAAAACTACCATACTATTTTGGCGTTTTGTATCGTTGGCTGAATTTTATCTTTTTCAGAAATAATTAGGTTTTCTAAAGGAAATTTCCAGTTAATATTAATGCTAGTATCGTTGTATATAATTCCGCCTTCTGATTCTTTATTATAAAAATTATCACATTTATAAAAGAACGTTGCGGTATCACTCAAAACCAAAAATCCGTGAGCAAATCCTCTTGGAACAAAAAATTGTTTTTGGTTTTCGCCTGTCAATAAAACTGATTCATATTGACCAAATGTTCGAGAACTAGGCCTTATATCAACTGCAACATCTAAAACTTCTCCATGCAAAACTCTTACTAATTTAGCTTGAGCATGTTCACCAATTTGATAATGCAGTCCGCGTAAAACTCCTTTTGATGAAAAAGACTGATTGTCTTGAACAAAATGAACGTTTTGACCAATTGCAATCTGAAAAGTTTTTTCATTAAAACTTTCCATGAAATAGCCTCTTTCGTCTTGAATGACTTTTGGCTCAATAATAAAACAACCTTCTAGTTTTGTTGGGATAAAATTCATTTATATCAAGCTTAGTAAATGTTTTCCGTAACCACTTTTAAGTAATGGTTCAGCTATTTTTTTTAATTGTTCTGTATCAATATATCCCATTTTAAAAGCAGCTTCCTCTATAGAGCCTATTTTTAATCCTTGTCGTTCTTCTATAACTTGAACAAATTGACTGGCTTGCATGAGAGAATTGAAAGTTCCAGTATCAAACCAAGCTGTTCCTCTATCAAGAATACTTACTTTGAGTTTTCCTCTTTTTAAATATTCCTTGTTTACGTCTGTAATTTCAATTTCGCCACGGTGGCTTGGTTTGATATTAGCGGCAATTTCAACCACATCATTGTCATAAAAATATATACCAGGAACAGCATAATTAGATTTTGGTTTTTCCGGTTTTTCTTCAATAGATAAAACTTTTCCGCTTTCATTAAAATTTACCACCCCATAACGCTCAGGATCATGAACATGATAAGCGTAAATAATTCCACCATATGGATTATTGTTGCTTTGTAATAATTCTGCTAAGCCTGTTCCGTAAAAAATATTATCGCCAAGCACTAAAGCCACTTTATCATTTCCTATAAATTCTTTTCCTATGATAAATGCTTCTGCTAATCCATTTGGATGCTCTTGAACAGCAAATTCTATTCGGCAACCCAATCTTGAACCATCACCTAGTAATTGTCTGAAAAGAGGTAAATCATGTGGTGTTGAAATAATCAAAATCTCTCTTATCCCTGACCAAATCAATGTTGATAATGGATAATAGATCATAGGTTTATCATAAATTGGCATAAGCTGTTTACTAACAGCTAATGTCAATGGATGTAATCTAGTGCCAGAACCACCGGCTAAAATAATTCCTTTCATTGTAAATTAGTTTGAAATCCGTTTTGAAGATTGTTTTCTGTAAAAATTCTTTAATAATTTAACACCAATAAAAGCAAAAAACATTAATAATGGGATAATAAACTTCATTTTCCCATTTACTCCATCAATATTCTTAACATTAGTAATGCTGCTGTTTTTCATTATGATTTGTTCATTATTTAACAGTTCGATTCTTTCTTCGCCTAATTCTCTTAGAAGATTATCCTTGGTTTTAATGACTTCGTTGAGCTCAGGGTTTTCACTAAAATAGACCGATTTATCACTTTTTTGAGTGTTTGTAGTTGTTGAAGAAAATTTATTTAATAAATTGTCTATTTGTCCAATAATTACATCATTTTGGTTCATTTTTGTTGTAATGTTGTTTACATATACTTTTTGAATATTTTTGTAATATTCATTAAGATTTAAGTAAGTCATTAATGGTTCGATAATGCTTTTATCTGTAACACGACCAATAGTGCCGATATGAATAATATGGCGTTTATAATTTTTACTAGTTGTTTTTTCCTTAATTACTTTATTGATGTCGCCGTCTTCAGAAAGTAGTTTTACTAACTCAAAATTTTGAGTGTTTTGACCATTATTTAAAATAGTTGTGCTAATATTAACAAAATTGTAAACATCAATTATTGGTTCTATTTCTATTTCTAATAAACTTTTTGGTTTTTCTATACCTATTGATTTTAGGAACACCGTGTCTTGTTCTTTAATCTTTGACTCTATTTGATCTATTTTACCATACAAATAATCTACACTTCCAAAATTAGGAGCTACTATTATCTCATGATTAAACGAGTTTGATTTCATATCAAGGTAATAACCAACTACAACTCCAATAATAAATAAAGAAATAAAAATAACTATATTTCTTTTAAAAAATAAAAATCCTCTGAAAAGACTAGATGAAATGTTCTCGAAAAAATTACCTATTTTTCTAGAAATCTGTGAGAAATCTATTTCTTGATTGTCATTGTTGTTTTGAGGTGTTGCGCTCATAAAAAAATTTATTTTAAGTTAAAAATTTGTTCTAATATTTTAATAGTAATTAAATACGTTGGCTTAACTCCAGTTGTTCCTAGACCACCAGAGGCCAATGTGCTTCCCGTTTCCAATGGATTATCTGAGGCATAATAAGCATATCTTACCTTTACATTTGGAGGGATACTTTTTCTGATTTTTGAAGCGGATTGAATTGCTTTTTGATAATAAGCGCCTTCCATTTCAAGACCTATAACCTCCCAGGATGATTCGTGGAAAAATTTTAATAAATCTTTATTTTGAAGTGATGTTCCAAGCACCGTAACCATAGGTCCGGCAAAAACTGGAATACCATTACCTTCAAACATTTCTGCTGTCAATTCATTTTTAAAAGGATAGTTGTCTGCTGTGCCTTCATTTATATGCGCTGAAGGTATCATAATATCTCCTTTCCCTCCTTGAAGAATTCCTGCTTTCCCCATTATTGAAACTGATTCTACATCTAGAAAGGTTTTGTTTTTTCCTTCATTATAGGGTTTCAGTAATTCGTCTATAGTTTCAAAAGCTTGCTCGCCAAAAGCGTAATCCATTACTATTAAAACAGGGCTTTCTTTACCAACTTTAGCTTTTGGAAAACTTGACTGTGACCAATCAATTTTAGCAGTATCAAAAATCTGAACATCAATATTTGTTCCTGATTGCTGATCTGGAAGAGAAATCATACCGTGTTTTAATGCAAAATCCTCTACCTTATTTCTCACTGGATCAGCACCTGATTTGCTTAATTCTTCGTAAATAAAGAAATCCGACTTGTCTTTATACTTGGCCTTCAAAACTGTGGTGGCAAATAAAGAATTCATTACACTGTGCATATTGGCACTAATTATATGAATTGGTCTTTCTAGAAGATCATTTGCTTTTAAAGTTTCTTTTATTGTGGTGGCCCAAATTTCTCCATGAATATGATGACCTAAACGCTCTCTCAATATGGGACTAAATGTTATAGTTCTTTTGTTATTATCTACAATTTCTTCTATAGCTAATTTTCCTAACCAATAAATAACATGTAAAAAACGATCTGGTTTTTCTTTTGTCCCAAAAGCTTCATAAATATTTAACACTTCAGAAAAACTTCTGCCCAATATATTAGCAGAATGAGAAATCGCAATTTCTTTTTCGATATGAGTAAGTTTTTTGTTTAGTAAAACGGTTTGTTCTAGTTTTTGCCAATCGCGCGTTACCTCAACATCAATATCGTCTAATAAAACTCTGTTTTTTATTTTATGAGACTCTATAAAAATAAATGTCAAATGTGTCAAAATATCATAAATGTCCGAACGTCCACGAGTGATTTCAACATTCATTTGTTCTTCGTCTATACGATAACAATTTCGACGTCTTTTTGGCGGAACTATTGCTTGAAAATGTGATTTTGAATAACCTTCATCCGAAGTTAGATTAATATATCGACATTCTTCAATGCCAACAGGAAGTCTTTCAATAACATAAAGTAAACCATTTAATTCTACCTTTTCCTCTGCAATACTTCCATAAATTTCTGGTCTTAGAGAGAGTAATGCTTCTCTTAACGTTTCTCCTGAAACACCCATTGGTTTATAGAAACCTCTGTTAAATAAATGTCTCATGGTAATATACAGTCGTTCAATAGCTCCTGACGACTCTTGCGCTCTTGAACGCGAAATATTCTTAATTTCTTTCATTAATTATTTTTTCTAACCTGCAAATATATGGTTTTTATAGTTTAGTTAGTTAAAACAAGGTTTATTGAGGGTTCATAAACCATCAACTTTTCCGATGGGTTATTAACGTTTTCTTTCGTTTGTTTATGCCATTTTCCTCCAAAAAAAGTATAAATAAATTCTCTCTGAACGTAATTATACAATACAAATGGATAATAGGTTTTTTGAATTTTAGTTTTATTAGTATTAAAATCTGTGATTGTTTTTTCGACTTTATTTTTTTCGATGATAAGTTTTTCATAACCAATAAATATTCCTGTTTTTGGCATTTTTAAATTCAAATCTGTGACGTCAAAATAAGTTTTCTTTACCCCCTTTTTAACGGAAATCAAAAAGTCTTTTGTCAATAATTCTTCACCAGGAAAACCATTGCTGTCAACACTGTAAAAATGAATTTTAATAGTAGCGATTTCTATTTCACTATCCGTAAAAATGGTAACTTGTTTAATGAATTTTGTCTTTTTATACTTTGAAATATAGGGGAAAAACTTAGCGTCAATTCTTGGTCCGTTATCAAATGCTTGATAGGTTTCGTTTTTTACGCTGCCTATTTCAAGTTCCCTAGTTTCAAATCTTTTGGCTATTACAACTTCATCTAATTTAAAAGCAGTTTCTTTTAAAATTACTTTCTCCGCTTCTGCCGCTTTTACTGTTTTTTTTTCATAGCCCAAAGCTGAAAAAACAAGATTTTTGGTGTCATTAACGTTTATTAAAAACAAACCATTTTCTTCAGAAGTAGTACCTATGTTTTCATTTTCTGCCCAAATATTAACATACGATATAGGTTTATTATTTTCATCAACAACGATGCCTTTTACCTGAGCTGTTATAGAAATACTAATCAACATCACCGCCATCCACAAAACTCTTTTTTCTTGCATCTTTATTCTTTTTTCTGAAAAAAATCAGCTATTTTTCTATCATTGCTTAATCTAGGTAATTTATTTTGTCCCCCTAATTTTCCAATGGATTTCATATACTCTTGAAAACTATTTTTGGGAACATTTGTGATAACTAGTGTTCGCAATACATTTCCCACAATCAAATCATTATAATAGGAATTTTGTTTTCTCATAGCATTATCTATCAGTAACGCAAATTGTTCCAGATTATTGTGTTCGTTTTCAAATTCAATAAACCATTCATGATAGGGTAATCCTTCGGATGGATTTATTTGTGGCGCCACAGTAAATTCATTAACCCGAACATTGGTTCCCTGCATCGCTTCTTGTAAAGCACATTCTACTTCTTTGCCAATTACATGTTCGCCAAATGCTGAGATATAATGTTTAATTCGTCCAGAAACAATCACGCGATAAGGTTTCAAACTTGTAAACTGAACAGTATCACCAATATTGTATGCCCAAAGCCCTGCATTAGTAGAAATTATTAAAACATAATTTATGTTCAATTCCACCTCACCAATGGTATAACGTCTAGGATTATCCTCAAAAAACTCATTCGATTTTACGAATTCATAGAAAATTCCTGAGTTCAAAAGCAATAACATTCCTTTATCCTTTTGAGAATCTTGATAAGCAAAAAAACCTTCTGAAGCTGGAAACAATTCAATTGAATCTATCTTTCTGCCTATTAAGTTTTCAAATTTGGCACGATAAGGTTCATAATTTACGCCCCCGTATATGAATAGATTGAAGTTTTTAAAGATATTTCCAACCGGTTTATTCCCTTTTTGTTCCAACTTTTCGAAATACATTTGAACCCAAGAAGGAATTCCAGAAATCACCGTCATGTTTTCGTTGAACGTTTCTTCCACTATAGCATCGACTTTGGTTTCCCAATCTTCAATGCAATTGGTTTCCCAGCTTGGCATTCGGTTTTTTTGTAAATAGTTAGGAACAAAATGCGCTACAATCCCGGATAATCTTCCTAGTTTAATACCGTTTTTTTCTTCCAAAATGGGACTTCCTTGCAGAAAAATCATTTTACCATTTACAAAATCGGCATTTCCTGTTTCATGAATGTAATTTAAAATCGCGTTGCGGGCTGCTTCAATATGTGTCGGCATCGATTCTTTAGTCAACGGAATATATTTTGCTCCAGAAGTGGTTCCTGAAGTTTTAGCAAAATAAATAGGCTTCCCTTTCCATAGAATGTTTTCCTCGCCTTTTACAATGCTGTCAATATAAGGTCTTAATTCCTCATAATCTCTTATAGGAACTTGTTTAGCAAAATCTTCAAAGTTTTTAATTGCAGAAAAATTATGGTCTTTTCCAAACTGAGTTTCTTTGGCTAAAGCCATAAGACTTTGAAAAACTTTTTGCTGTGTCTCAATAGGTTTATTAACCCAAGTTTGGGTTTTTCTATGAATAGCTTCCGCAAAAATTTTAGCTGCAAATGACTTTATTGACATATTATTCAAATTCAATAAAAATACTTGGGTCTATAGGATATCCATCTTTCCATAACTCAAAATGCAAATGTACGCCCGTTGATTCTTGTCCCGTTGAACCAGCAAGAGCTATTACTTCACCTGTTCTCACTTTATCGCCTTGTGAAACTGTTACCGATTCCGCATGTTTGTATACAGAAATGAAACCGTTATTATGGCGAATGATAACCACGTTTCCTGTGTTTGGTGTCCAATCAGCAAAAATTACAGTACCGCTTAAAATAGATTTTATAGGAGTGTTTTTGGCTAACGCTATGTCAACCGCATAATGCTTTTTTGTTGGATTAAATTTTTCTGTTATAATTCCCTTTACGGGAGGAAAAAGTACCACATTTACTTTTGACGTGGCTTTTTCGAAAAGATTGTATTTGTCTTCTCTTACCACTTCTTCTCTTAGTTTTAAATCTGATTTTGATGGTTTTAATTCTTCATCAGAAACAGGTTTTGTATTGGAAGCAGTTATGGAGTCTTTACTGAATTTAGCATATTCTAAATCGCCAGTTAACACCTTTTTAATAGAAGCAATATAGGCCTCATTTTTCTTTAAGGCTCTTGATAAAGAGTCGGATTTCAAAGCTAATTCTGTGGCATTTCTTTTCAATTTCGAAGAAGCATAACCAGGAATATATTCGCGCAATGGTGTAAAAGCGATAATATATGTAGTCACAAAAATTATTAAAAACGCGCCAAAAGTAGCCACCACAAATACATTCATTAAAGTTAATCGCAAAGAAAAAACTTCCTCAAAAGTATCCTCGTTCAAAATAACCAAGCGGTTTTTTGTGAATAGTTTTTTCTTAATTATTTTGCGCTTCAGCCGTTTTTCCGACATGGGTTTGGATTATACCACAAATATAGAAAATTATATCAGCTTTGAATTTTATAAACTTTAACGT